>Ga0172366_10003417_pt1 | contig 12539 bp, 10 predicted proteins | sample LakKivSesite69cm_FD_114533 | JGI IMG/M metagenome (GOLD analysis project Ga0172366, IMG submission 114533) | Sediment microbial communities from Lake Kivu, Rwanda - Sediment site 69cm | ecosystem: Environmental > Aquatic > Freshwater > Lake > Sediment | place: Rwanda: Western Province, Lake... | reverse complement strand
GAGGAGCCCCAGCCGCTCCAGCGTGCTGGAGGCGTGCGCGCCGTGGTGAAGCGCATAGAGGCGTGCGAACGACACCAGAGGCACCATGGCCGCCTTGACGTTGAATGCAGGCGCGTGACCGCCCTTGGCGTCGGTGAGAATCTTGCCGAAAAATCCGAGCGGCGGGCGGTATTCCAGAATGGCGGCCGCGAAATTGTAGAAGAACGCACGGTTGCCCCGCAGCAGCGATTGAATGTGACCGCGCAGGCTGTCGGCCAGCTCGGTCTGACGGGTGACCGGCCGGTAGTCGAAGAAGATGTTCACCCCCAGCAGGGACTGCGGATCCGCGGCATGGATCCAGCGCTCGACCACATCCTTCCAGGAGGAAAGCGACATGTTCCACTGGGGATTGCCTGCCATGACCTTGCCGCCGCAATAGGCATAGCCGGCGCGATCCAATGCAGCGTTGATCGCCTCGCCGAGGGCGATGAAGTACTTGGCGGCATCCTTGTGGGCGGCCTCGTCGACATCGCTCCAGATGAGCGCGTTGTCCTGATCGGTGACCAGCGTCTGCTCCCCACGGCCCTCGCTGCCCAGGGCCAAGAAGGCGAACTCGGCGGGCGGCGGGCCGAGGCGCGCCACCGTCAGCTCGATGGCACGCCTGGTGAATGCGTCCGAGAGCACGGTAAGGGTGCGGCTCGTCGACGAAGGATTGGCGCCGCTCTCGAGCAGGGTGCGGACCACGCCCGGCACGCGCGCATGCGACTCGATCAAGGCCTCCTCGGTACGGGCCTCGGCGATCTCGCGCAACAGGAAGGGCAGCGTGCGGCCCTGGGCGCTCAGCAGCTCGGAGACGCTCGCCATCGAATGGAGACCGCCGTCGGCATGGCGAAGCGGGACTTGCGCGAGCCCGTGGGAACGCGCGAATTCCAGCGCCGCGAAGAGCGGCGTGTCGGTGGCGATGGCCGGGATCGGCGCGACCATCGCCTGGTGGCAGGGCGCCTTCGGCCCCGCACCGCCCGGCAGCAGGGCCGCGCCCAGCGATTTCCACGACAGCATCCCGATGGCCGCGCCGTCCGGGGCCGTCACCAGGGCGGCCTCCTCGCCCGCGCGCGCGAGCCGCCCGCCGGCCTCCGCCACGCTCCATTGCATTCCGCACGCGATGGTGGGCCGGGCCACCAGACCGACCGGCCGCGCATCGGCCAGCACGTCCGCCTGCGCGGGGTGCTTCAAGGTCTCCACGCGGACCTCGGCCTCCTTGCGCCACGTGACGTCCTCGACCAGTCCGTCGACGACCGCGGCCCCCCCTTCGTTGGATCGGGTCATCACCGCCGAAATCGACAAGGTGCGCACCCTCCCGTCGAGACCGCGCACGCGAAACGCGCGTGCATGCAGCGATGACTCCGACTCCAACTCGGCCCGCAGCCGTGCGGCTTCCTCCGCGTCGGGCAGAAGGCCCAGAAGCGGCTTGCCGAGCAGCTCTTGTGGCTTTCCCGCGCCCAGCATCCGGCCCAGGGCATCGTCCACTTCGATCAGGGGCCAGGACTCCTTGGTGTCGGCGCGAAACACGCCCAATCCGAAGCGCATGGCCAGCCAGCGGGCTCGCTCCCGGCTACGCGCGAGCTCACCGGCCAGTCTCTTGCCCGCGCTCACGTCGCGCACGACGACGCTCAAGCCGCGGCGGCCGAGGACCTCGACGGGAAAAACGGAGACCTCGGCTTGCAGGGCGACGCCCGCCGGAGAGCGGACCTCCAGCTCCCCTTGCCAGACCTTGCCGTCCGCCAGCCCGGACAGCTCCTCGGCGAGCGCTCGGGCGCGGTTGGCGTCGGCAAAGAGGGCGGCCAGCGGCTTGCCCACGAGGGCTTCCGCCGAGCAGCCGAGCAACTCCAGGAGCGCCCGGTTCGGGTGCAGGATCGCGCCGTCCACGGCGAGCAGCGACCCCTCGCCGACCGCCTCCGACAGCAGGCGATACTTCTGTTCGGAGTCCCGCAACTCCTGCAAGGCCTTGCGGGCATGGGCATCGGACACGATGGTCTGCCTGGCCCCGTAGACCATGAGCACGACGATGCTCGCGAGGATGAGCAACGTCGCGGTGAGCAGCCGGTTGCGTAGCCCGCGCATCTCGTCGTGGACGTCGTCGAGGTAGATGCCGGTTCCCACGATGTAGCCCCACGGAGCGAACCCGCGCACGTAGGACAGCTTGGGCACCACCCGGGCCGCGTCGTCCTTCCACTGCCAGCGATAGGCGACGAATCCCTCTCCGTGCGCCGCGACCTGCGCGCGCGCATCGAGGAACAGCGCCTTGCCATCCGGATCGCGGTAGTCCGACAGTTGCTTTCCTTCGAGATCGGGGCGGTAGGGATGCATGACCATGCGCGGCTGGTGGTCGATGATCCAGAAGTAGTCCTTGCCTTCCCGGCCGTAGCGCAGATCGCGCAGGCGCGTGATGGCCAGGCGCTTGGCCTCGGCCGGCGAGACCACCCCCGTACGGCCATCCCGCTCGTGCTCGGCCAGCATGCTGACCGCCGACGCGGTCAGCTCGCGCAACATCTCCTTCTTGCGCTCGATGATGAGCCGCTCCTGCTGGGGCAGCAGGTAGCCGAAGATCAGCCCGGCGAAGAGCACCGTGGCCAACGCCACCGGAACCACCGCCCGGCCGTAAGACGCCTGCAGCCTTCCTGCTTGCCCGCTCCGCGTGGACTTTGTCATCGCCATGGCTCCGAGGGCTTGCCGCTTGCCCAGACTCCCTCCTTTGTACCCGTTCTTGCCCCCGACGGCCATAGCCTCTGAGACTCGAACGCCATGGCCACCACCCTGGAGAGAGAACCCCTCGATTCGGTCCGCCCCGTGCCGACTTTCGCCGCGCCCCGCGACGATGCATGATAGGAACAGCACTGCCAAGCGGAGAAGTCGACCGATGAAGCCCAAGGTGACCGAGGCCCTGATTGCCGCCATCGACGTGGGGGCGAATGCGGTGCGCTTGGAGATCGCGCGCGGATTCTCCGACGGCAGTATCGAGAGCGTGCATCAAGAGCGCGATCCGGTGCGTCCCGCCGAGGGCATGTTCGGCACCGGCACCATTCCCTTGAACGTGGTGGATTGACTCATCGGGGTACTGCGCCGCTACGCCATCATCTGCAAGCGCCACCAAGCCCGCGTGCGTGCGGTGGGCACCAGCGCCCTGCGTGAGGCGAAGAACCGCGACGAGATCATCCGTCGTGCCAAGCGCGAGGCCGGAGTGGAGCTGGAGGCCATTTCGGGGAAGGAAGAAGCGCGCCTCATGTGCCTCGGGGTCTTGTCCGCTCGGCCGCCCAAGGCGCGCGCGCTGTGCATCGACGTCGGGGGCGGCTCCACCGAGGTGGCGGGCGCGGTCGGCTGGACGAAGGCGGACCCGGGGCGCAAAGCGGCGTAGGGCGGCGAGTTGCCGGCCGAGTGCGAGATTCTCGCGGGCGAGCTCGGCGCGGGTGCAAAGTGCCGAGCGCAGCGTGTGCATGAGGGTCGGGAGCAGGGCGAGCGTGGCTGGATGATGCATGATGGCAGGTGTTGCCTGCCATACCCATGAATTCGCGCCGCCACCGACGGAAGACCAAGATCCCGGACGCAGAGCTGGCGAAGGACTACCCCTGCCGACCTTGCGATTTCCGGTCGAATAGACCAAAATAGTCATATGAAGATGGTCAGTCTGTCCGATGCGAAGGCCAACCTCTCCCGGCACGTGAATCGGGTTCGGCACGGCGAGTCGATAGGTATCCAAGTGCGCGGTGTTCCGGTGGCCGAATTGGTACCGGTAGGTGAATCGGTGGAAGGCGCGCCAGACGACGCCGAGCTGCGCGAGCTGGAACGCGCGGGGCTTATCCGCCGCGGTCGGGGGGAGCTGCCGGACGCGATCTTCAAACCGGGACCAGTGGCGCGTGGTGCGGCTGTCACGGCCGCGCTTCTCGAAGAGAGAAAGGCCGGCCGCTAGCCCGCCATCCTTCACGCAGGTGACCACGGATTGTCCAATGTGCTTCGTCGGAAAACCAATCGTCGTGAATAGTGCGGGCTAGATGCGCTTCTGGGACTCGTCGGCCATCGTACCGCTGATCGTCGAGGAGGCGACCAGCCCGGCCTGCCGGACGCTCTTGCGCGCAGACCGAGACATCGCCGTATGGGCGCTTTCGCGCGTGGAGGTTTCTTCGGCCATCTGGCGCGCGGTTCGCGCCGGCGTGCTGGAGCGGGCCGCGGCGCTTCAGGCGGGAAAGCGCCTGGAGGCCTTGGCCGGAGCTTGGACCGAGGTGGACGGCCTTGCGGCCGTGCGTGCCCGCGCCGAACGCATCGTGGCCGTGCACCCGCTGCGCGCCGCAGACGCCCTTCAGTTGGCCGCCGCGCTGGTGTCTTCCAGGGAGCGGCCGGGCTGGCCCTTCGTCACCGGAGATCGCCAACTGGCCGCCGCGGCCGAACTGGAGGGCTTCGACGTCATCGTGCCCGCGTAGAAAGCCCCCTTTGGGGCTTCCGCCGAGTCCGCGATACTCGCGCCCGCCATGACCGACGTTAGGACTCGCTCGAAGATATCTGTGCGAATTTGGACGGCCGATCCATCCCGGCTGGCGTCGTTGCTCGTCGTCGCAATACGTCGAGCATTCCTCCTCCTGTGCGCCTCGCCAGCCGGGCGCCTCGACCGCCCAAATTCACACATCTATCTTCTCGCGGGTCCTTAGACGAACTCGCAAAACATGGTCCGAGACCATAGCGCGTAGGCTCAAACGTGCCCCTCCCGGCGCTCCGCACGAGTTTTTTCGGCGGACAGGACATTTCCAGGCCAGGGCATGGCTGCAAGAGCCGCGACATCAGTCGCGGCCAGCCACGGGCGGCTGGCGCGGGAGGGAGTTTCGAGTTTCTGGAGATCGCCCGTCTCAGCCATCACCTGGCGCAAGAACGTGCGGGGCTCACTCACGGAACAACTCGTCGGCCAGCACGGAATTGGCAACCAACTCCCTTGCATGCGCGGTGTCGGCGATGCCGAAGGTGGTGACCATGGCCAGAAGAATGTTCTTCCGGGTTCCGGTTACCCGGCGGAAGGTGTCGCGTTTCTGCCGAAGTTGAGCGGCATACGATCTATCGATGGTGAACAGGCCATCGGAGAACTTCATTTCACAGAGGCTGATGGTGTTGTCGGCGCGGTCGATAAGCAGGTCGATCTGGGCGCCGGGAGCGGTTTCGGAACCCATGTGACGCCACGGCGCCTGCGTGGTCTGCACACCGCTGATGCCGAGTGCCGCCTTGATGCGCGACGCATGCTTGAGGCAAACACCCTCGAAGGCGTAGCCCGACCACGCCCGCCACCTGGGTGTTCCCCGTTGTTTGAGCCAATGTCCATCGTCCGCTGACCTCTTGCCCAGCGGCGCGATCCACGCACTGTGGAAAAGCGAGAACTCGTCCGCCAGTCGGATCAGAGCATCCTTCTCGCGTCTTCCAAACGGGACGCTCATCTGGATGAACCCGGATTCCGCGAGTTCATCGAGACGACCGCTGGCTGTTCCACCCGAGGGCAATCCGGCGGCAGCAAGGAGTTCGGTGCGCGTGAGGCCGCCGGGTTTCTTCGCCAGTGCCTTGATGATGGCCAGATGCTCTTCGGGCTTCTCGAAGAGCGATGCGTATAGCTTATCGAATTCCGTCCTCAGGTCCCCCTGCGGGTGGAAACAGGTCTGATCGATGATTTGTGCCGCCGACCAGCCCGGCTCAGCCATCTTGAGGTAATGAGGCACGCCACCCAGCGCCATGAAGAGCTCGATGACCTGGTAGTCCGTGAGATGAACCCCGCGCGACCGCAGGAACGCCCGCGTCTCGCCCAGCGTAAACGGCAGCAGGCGGATCCTGCGTGTCACGCGGTTGTGGAGCCCCCCTTTGGCCTCGACCAGATTCCCGACCATCCACGAGGCCGCCGAACCGCACACCACCAGAAGCAGGTCGCGCCGTTTGGACGCCCAACTATTCCAGAAATGCTCAAGCGCGGAGCAGAACCTTGCCCGGGCCGTGTCCAGCCACGGAAGCTCGTCCAGAAAGACCACATGCTTGCCGCCCGTGGCGGGAGTCCCCAGCGACTCGATGTGGCGTTCAAGCTGCCCAAAGGCGTCTTGCCAGGTCGCCGGGGGTTGGAGCTTCTCTTCTAGCCGTTTGGCCTTCGCCAACGCGGCCGAGAAATTGACGAGCTGATCGCGCGTGGAAACCCTGTGCATGCCCGTCAACTCGAAACGGATCCCCTCGCCGAAGAACTCTCGCACCAGGAACGTCTTGCCCACGCGCCGCCGACCGTAGATCGCGACAAACTCGGCCTCGCTGGAGGCAAGTGCCCTACCGAGTTTTTGCTGCTCGTCCTTTCTCCCGATGAGGCTGGTCCTTGTCCCGGTATTGCTCATACGTGGCCAAAACATAGCTCATCGATATGGTTTTGGCCAGATATGGCTTCACGCTACTAGCACGGCCGGCCACATCGCGGACTTCGCATGCAAGCGCCGGCTGCCGCCGGCCCGTGCCACGCCAGCGGGCGTCGTGCGCGGCCGGCCGGTGCAAGGCGGGCTCCACCGCGAGTACAGCATCGCCGCCTGAGCACCGGATCGGGGGCTTGTCGGTTTCGCCGACGGCAGCGAGGTCGGTTTCGGAGGACTACCGCCTACCGGCATCGCGGTGCCCGCGGCTGTGCCCACCGGGCGAGGCGTGGCGGCCCCCGGCCATCCGGCGGCCTGCGCCGACGACGGCCGCCAAGCCATCGTCGGCGGCCAAATCCGACCGTGCGTCGCGGAGATGTATCTTGCCGGCTCGTCGGATGGCGTTCTTGCGGCGAACAGGTGGTGCCCGGGGGTGGTGCCGCAGTCTTCTGCACCTCCCCAGCGCAAAGAAACCTCAGGCACCTCCCCAGCACGCGGGCGGCCACAGCCAGGCGGCGCCGCGCACACCGCTGGAATCGCCGTACTTGGCCTTCACGATGGGCGTCGTCACCTGGTCGGAGAAGACGTACTTGGGCACGAGCAGAGGCACCTCGCGATATAGGCGTGCGACGTTGGAAAGCCCGCCGCCGAGCACCACGACATCGGGATCCAGCACGTTGATGATCACCGCCAGCGCCCGCGCCAGACGATCCACGTAGCGCACCATGGTGGCCAGGGCCTGGGGATCGCCGCTTTCCGCCCGTGCGGCAATCTCGGGGGCCTTGACATCCTGCCCCGTGTGCAGGCGGTGGTCGCGCGCCAGGCCCGGGCCGCTGAGGAAGGTCTCGTTGCACCCAGGCCGCCCGCAGAAACAGGGCGGGCCCGGCCGCTCGTCGTCGCGTGGCCATGCCATGGGGTTGTGGCCCCATTCGCCGGCGATGGCGTGCTGGCCGGTGAGGATACGGCCGTCGACCACGATGCCGCCTCCGACCCCGGTGCCGAGGATGACGCCGAAGACCACCCGGCCGCCCGCGCCGGCCCCGTCCGTGGCTTCCGAAAGGGCGAAGCAGTTGGCGTCGTTGGCCATCCGCACTTCGCGCTCGAGAGCCTTCGCCACGTCCTGGTCGAGGGGATGGCCGATGAGCTCGGTGGTGTTGGCTTTCTTCACCAATCCCGTGGCCGGTGAAATCGCCCCTGGGATACCGACACCCACGGTGCCTTTCTCGCCCTGGGCATTTTCGATCTCCCGAACCGTGGCCGCGATGGCCTGGACAATGGCTGCGTAGTCTCCTTTCGGCGTCGCGACGCGCAGCCGGTAGCGCTCGACGCCTTTGTCGTCGACGGCGATGCCTTCGATCTTGGTGCCACCCAGGTCGATTCCGATTCTCATGTCGCTTGTGCACTCCGCTTTCGCGCGGCAGACAGGCTATGCGGATGAAGCACGCGCGACGATTCCACAAAACCCGTCATCAAGCTACACTTTGGATCTGACGAAAAGGGAACCATATGCTCGTCACCGCGTCATATGGTCGCCTGACAACGCATAGCGTCGGGTGGCTCCTCCTCGTGCTGGTCGCCGATTCATCCTGCAAGCGGGTGCGGACCCCGGCCGCCCTGCCACCCGGCGAGGAGGCTCGTTCGAAAAGCAGCTCTTCCGCGGCGAAGCCGGTCGAGTACCGCAAGACGCCGGGCGAATCCATCTCGCCCACGGTCATCTCCGACGAGCCGCCGCCCAGCCCGGTCCAACCTGTGCCTGAAGCTCAACCTGAGCGCCCGGACACCCTGAACGGCCATCCCAATGGCCTGCGCCGCGAAATCCTCAACCGCGCCATCCAAGAAGCCATGGGCTCGTACGCGAAATGCTTCACCTTGACGGAGCAGGAGCCCTTGGTGTCGGTTTCTTTCCAGGCCGATCCCAGCGGCCGGCCTTCTTCGGTACGGGTAACCGGCGCTTCGTCCGGCGTCGAGTACTGCGTCCGCGGCATCACGCAGGGGATTCGCTTCCCGAGTTTCGAGGGCAAGGGGGTGCAGGTCGATTTGCCTCTCACCTTCCACCGCGCGCAGGTAGCTCCCGAGCCTGAGAGCTCCCCCGGCGGGCGGCCGGCCCCCATGGCCCCACCCCTATTCATGGAGCCGTGATTCTCACGCTAGAGCACCGAAGGGGATGACGGACCGAGTGAAATCAAGCAGTTGCGAGCGGCCCAGGGCGCGACGAGGAGGAATACTCGACGTATTCCGACGAGGAGCAACGCAGGGACGCGACGCAAATGATTGATTCCACGACGGGAGTCAGACCGTTCGGGGCGCTAGAACCGCATGCCGCGTTTGGCGCGAAACACGAACCAGCGGTAGGTCAAGTATGCGGCGGCGCCGGCTGCGAGCAGGGCTAGGAACGGGGCGTGGTAGAAGACCAGAATCCCCGATCCGGCCCAGGCCGAAAGGGCGATCCACCCCCTCTTCCTGGCTTCGGCTCTGTCGCGCGACATCAGGCTCTGAGTCATTAGCAAGCGCATCATGAATCGAGGGAGCCCTTGGCGCAAGCCGCATGGCTTGCGACCCCCATTGCCTCCCCCTCCCTGCCCGTGGTATTTGGCCTGCAAAGGAGAACGCCATGCGATTGCTGCTTTCGACGATCACAGTATTTGGCCTGGTGACCTTCTTGCCGCCTCAAGCCGAGGCCAAGAAGGGCGGTTCTCAGGTTGAGTCCGAGCCCCCCCCACCCGCGAGCGAGATCAATGCCTGCGGCTGCTACCGCGACAAGGACGACAAGTGCCATTGCACCAGGTCCGGCAAGGCCAAGCTCAAGTGCGAATGCGAAGGCGATTGCGAGCCGCCGGAGTGCGTGGCCAAGCGCCAGCGCGACGAGCAGAAGGCGGCCGATCTGGCCCTCAAGAAGGCCAGGGAGAGGGACAAGAAGGCGCAAGCCGAGGCCATCAAGGCCCAGAAGCAGCGCGCAAAGGAACGAGCCGAAGAGGAGGCCAAGAAAGAGAAGGAAAGGCAGAAGGCGGCCAACGATCCTCGTTTCAAGTTCGATTGAGGGTTGCGTCCGCTGACCGATCGCGTCAGCCGCAACAAGTCATAGGCATAGAGAACGGACCGGCAGGGGCCAGATTCAAACCCCTAGCGCGTCGCGGCTTGATCGGCCATTTCTTGATGATTCTGTCGCTTTTTCAGGGGTCGACGGACTGCGCCATCGATCCCTGTTTTGATTCTGGACGAGCTTGTGACAGCATCTTCCGCCCCGCCGGCGGTTGCTGCCGACGATGGCAGCCGAACCGGATCCGGCAAGGAGACAAGACACGAAATGAAGAACGCGGGACTCGACAAGGAATCGCTCGAGATGCTGCTCGACACCATCGGATCGTTCGGCAGGCAGAAGCTGCCCGCCAAGGTCCGTCTCGAGCTTGACGAGAAGGACGAGTTTCCCCTCCCCCTCATCCAGGAGCTGCTCGGTCCCGAGATCGGGCTCCACCTGCTCTTCATTCCCGAGGACTTGGGCGGTCTCGGCGGTTCGGCCTACGACGTGTACCGCGTTTCTGAGGAGATGGCCCGTCTCGATCTGGGTGTGGCCACCGCGTTCCTTGCCATCTTCCTGGGCACCGACCCCATCGTGGTGGGCGCCACCTCGGACCAGCGCAAGCACTGGCTGCGCCGCATCGGCGAGGAGGGGCTCATTGTCGCCTATGCCGTGACCGAGCCGCTCGCCGGCAGCGAGCTGTCGGCCATCCGCACCAAGGCCGAGCGCGTGATCGAAAGCGGCGAGATCAAGGGCTACAAGCTCGGTGGCACCAAGCAGTTCATCTCCAACGGCGGCTACGCCCAGCTCTACTCCGTGCTCGCCGCCGCGCCCGACGGGCCGAGTTTCTTCCTGGTCGAGAAGGGCACGCCCGGCCTTTCGCCCGGCAAGCACGAGAACAAGCACGGTATCCGTTCATCGAATACGTCGCCCGTGGTCCTCGAGGACGTGTTCGTGCCCGCGGAGAACCTGGTGGGCGGGGTCGAGGGCAAGGGGCTTGTCCAGGCCCAGTCGGTGTTCGGTTTCACCCGCCTCATGGTGGCGGCTTTTGGCCTGGGCGGCGGGGTGGCGGCCATGCTCAAGGCGATTCGCTACGCGCGCGAGCGGGTGCAGGCCGGCACCACCCTGTCGGAAAAGCAGGGCTACATGGACAAGCTCATCGTTCCCCATGTGGTCAAGCTGGAGGCGGCTCGGGCCTACATCGAAGAGGTGGCGCGCCGCCTGGACGCGGGCGAGCCCGAGCTGCAGACCGAGGGCGCCATCGCCAAGCTCTTCGCCACCGAGGAAGGCAATGCCGCCGCGGACGCGTCGATTCAGGCCCTGGGCGGCTACGGCTACACCAAGGAATACGAGGTGGAGAAGATCCGCCGCGACGTGCGCATCACCACCATCTACGAAGGCACGAGCGAGATCATGCAGTGGACGGTGTCCCGCGATCGCTGGCGCACCCACCTGCAGGAGCGCGGCGGCTTCTACCGCCGCATGGCGGAATCGCTCCACAACCTCCATCGCGAGGATCCCGAGGTGGGCGCCGACGTGGCGGCCTTGGCGGTTCTGGCCGTGCTGGAGACCACCGAGCGCTGTCGCATCGGGCGCCTTACGCGCAACCAGCACGTGCTCTTCCAGCTCGGCGAGCTCATGACCCGCGCGGAAATCGCCGCCAATTTCGCCCTCTACGCGGCCGGCCGCGGGGCCGGCAAGTACGCGCCTTTCTTTGCGCCCAAGGCGGTCAAAGCCATGTCCCGGGTCAGCGCCCGCGAGGCCGCGCTCGACGTGCTTTCCGGCGCGGTCCGCCTGGTGCGCGGCATGGACGCGGTCGAGGACGCGGCCATGGCGGACTTCGAACGCGCGCTCAACGCGAGCGCCATCCACAAGAGCGCCAAGGGGCTTCTGCCCGACATGGACCTGGTCGCCAAGGCGATCGTGGAGCAGGATGCGGCGCGACCCCAGTAGCAGATGGGCGAGCCCCGCCGCAGGAGGCCCTTCTTCACGAACTTGCGCGCGACTGAATCTGGAGGACAGCCATCGATGAGTAGTTCGACACGAGATCCGGCCGAGCGAGCCGTTGCCGTGGTTGGCGTGGGCGCCGTGCTGCCCGACGCACCCGATGCAGCGACCTTCTGGCGCAACGTCCTCGCGGGCCGTTACTCGATCAGCGAAGTCACTCCCGATCGCTGGAGCGCGGCGGACTACTGGGATCCGGATCCCAAGGCCCCGGGAAAGACCTACTCCAAGATCGGCGGCTGGGTGCGTGGCATCAGCTTCGAGTCGACCAAGTTCAAGATTCCGCCGCGCGTGGCCGCGGCCATGGACGAGGGACAGAAGTGGGTGCTCTTGTGCGCGGGTGAGGCCCTGCGCGACGCCGGCCACCCCGACCGGCCGCTCGACACGGAATCCACCGCGGTCATCATCGCCAATGCGATGGGCGGCGAGCACCACTACGAGACCGTGCTGCGCCTGTCTTTTCCCGAGTACAGGAACGCGCTCCGCGACACGCCGACCTGGAAGACCCTGCCCGCGGCCGCACGCGAGGCCCTCCTGGCCGAGTTTTTTGCCGAAATCGGGCGGCGCCTGCCGGACACCACCGAAGACACCATGCCCGGCGAGCTGACCAACATCATCCCCGGACGCGTGGCCGCGGTGTACAACCTGCGCGGCCCCAACTTCTCGACCGACGCGGCCTGCGCCTCGGCCCTGGCGGCGGTGCAGGCGGCCATCGATGGCCTGGTCGACGGCCGCTTCGAGGTGGCCCTCACGGGCGGCATGGACCGCAACATGGGCGCCACGACCTTCATCAAGTTCTGCAAGGTCGGCGCACTCTCGCCGGACCTCTCGTGTCCCTATTCTGCCCGCGCCAACGGCTTCGTCATGGGCGAGGGCGGCGCGCTCCTCGTCTGCAAGCGGCTCGCGGACGCCGAGAAGGCCGGGGACCGGATCTACGCCGTCATCCGGAGCGTGGGCGGCGCCAGCGACGGCAAAGGCAGGGGCATCACCGCGCCCAATCCCGTGGGCCAGCTCCTGGCGGTCCAGCGCGCGTGGCAGCGCGCCGGCCTCGATCCCGCGACCATGACCCTGCTCGAGGGTCACGGCACCTCGACCCGGGTGGGCGACGAGGTCGAGATGGAGGCCATCGCCGGCCT
>Ga0172366_10003415_pt1 | contig 12541 bp, 8 predicted proteins | sample LakKivSesite69cm_FD_114533 | JGI IMG/M metagenome (GOLD analysis project Ga0172366, IMG submission 114533) | Sediment microbial communities from Lake Kivu, Rwanda - Sediment site 69cm | ecosystem: Environmental > Aquatic > Freshwater > Lake > Sediment | place: Rwanda: Western Province, Lake Kivu... | reverse complement strand
GCATAGGGGCAGGGTTCTCACTGAACGGTCTGCTATGCGGATGCATTTCCAGCGTAGCGATTGTCGCCAGCATCAGGTATGGCAGGGATCGCGCTGAGGAGAGTCCGGTCCCTGTCTGGAGCGCTGTGGATAAGTACTTGTCAGAGTTCAGGGCCAGGTTCGTGCACGTCAACTGCCGGGAGTTGACTGGTTGCGATGTCAAGACACAGGAGGGGCTGAAGGAATACTACTCCAAGGTCCACGACTACGCCTGCGCGGATAGGGTAAGGTTCGCTGTTGCCAAGGCATCTGACATGCTTTAGCGCCCAGCTCGGATGGGGGTTCCGGTTGGGTATCGGGGCTAGGAAAGGGTGAAATCCTGCGAGGTCTCGTCAAGGGTAGACTTATGGTCCTCAATGCCGAGCTGATATGCGTGGGGAACGAGTTGCTGATAGGAAAGGTGACCAACACGAACGCGACCTGGCTTGCCCAAAGACTGACTGAACTGGGGGCTGTCGTGAGAAGAATGCAGGTAGTTGGAGATGACTTGGACGAGATCTCGAGCGCAGTGCGAAGCGCGGTCGGCAGGAGACCTTTCATGATCATCACAACCGGAGGTCTCGGGCCAACGTATGACGACATGACCACTGCGGGCGTTGCCAAGGCTCTCAACGTCGGTGTACGAATTGATCCCGAGGCCCTCAGGATGATCGAAACCAAGTACCGCTCGTTGTCCTTGGAGCTGACCCCTGCAAGGACCAAGATGGCGAGACTGCCTGAGGGCGGCTCCGCTTTGCCAAATCCCGTCGGTACTGCCCCGGGATGCGTGGTCGAGCACAGTGGCGTCAGGATCGTGTCCCTGCCGGGAGTTCCATCGGAGATGCAGGCCATGTTCTCTGAGAGCGTCGTGCCTGTATTGTCCGGTGCTTCGGAGGCTTTCGCTTTCAAACAGGCGAGCGTGTTGCTGGGGGGCATTCACGAGTCGGCGTTGGCTCCCATTCTTGACGAGGTGAGGGAGCGAAACCCCCTTGCCTATTTCAAGTCCCATCCGAAGATGTCTGAGGGAAGGCCCCTGATCGAGGTACACATCTCAACCAGAGGCAGGGATGCCGAGGCAGCTGATAGGGTCGTAAGAGAGGGCACTGAGGATCTTGTGAAGACGGTCAAGTCCCATGGGGCTCAGCTACTCAGTGAAGCCCAGCTCACAGGACGAGGGGAAGACTGCTAGGCGTTTGCGTTCAGGATAGCGACCGTGCCGCTACTCGTGCCTGCGACCACAAGGCCATCATCGCCAGTTGAGCGCAGCGCCTCTACACTGCTGTCCATTTTCGATCGAGATACTGGTTTGCCGCCGGCATCCAGCACCCAGATCGTACCGTCCTCTTGGCCGGCCGCGATCCTCACTCCGCTTCCTCCTCGCAGTACAGCAACGCACGTGGGGGTTCCCAGCCTTGTGTACCAATTGCGCTTGCCCTCACAGTCGAAGGCGCTCAGAATACCGTCCTCGGTCGCGACCACTGTTTCCTTACGTCCGTCTTCATCGATGTCCTCCACACACATGTCGCGTACGTATCTGTGGGGCGAAAGGAACGACGGGCCAAAGCTCAGAGACCAGAGCGGCTTGCCATTGGGATCATATGCGCACACGTGATTCCACTGACCGTTCACGTCCACCACAACCTCGCTCCGCCCATCCCCGTCGATGTCGCTCACTGTCAGGTACCTAGAGTCAGTGTTTGCCCAATCCGGTATTCGAGTGTGGCCGGGCGGGAGTTCCGTGAAACCTTGGTCGACTGACCAGTCTCGACTGTCCACTATGCTGATAGTGTTGACGCCATTGGGAATCTTGGAGCTGAGCAGCTTGCGCGATCCGTCTGGCTTCGCGAGGACGCTCATGGTGATGTTGTTGCCCCAGAAGCTCGCCACTCGCTTGACGAGCCTCCCATCGGAATCGATGACCTCTATGGTACAGGCACTGCCCACGAACGCCTGCGTCCCTCCCTCCAACAGGCTTCCGGTGGCCAATCCCCATACGCCGGGGAAGGCGTCCTTGAACCAGTACGTCTTGGCGGTGTCGCGTACCTCTGGAGCCATCTCGGACTCAAACGTCCACTTCTGATCGCCCCGCTCATCATACGCGTACACTACGTCATCCGAACAGCCAAGGAGTAACAGCCCGGCCTCTTTCCAGTAAGCAGCTGACATGATCTTCGTCCCCGGCCCGATTGGTTTGCCGAGCCCGTCCCCGGGGGATACAGGATACGCCTTGCTCTCGGTTAGAAGGTAGCAGACGGAAGAACCATTCCACTCTGGCCCTTGGAGGATATCCACAATGGCCTCGTCCACCTTTCCAGACCAATAGGGGGTGATCTCGGGCAGTCCAGACAACCTGCTCGTCACATCAGTTGAGGCATCCGGTCGTGAACTCCGGCCCCTGAGGGCCGCTAATGTCTCTTCGAGGGATGTCAGTTCTCTCGGCTTGGCTCCCGTAATCTTGTGCGTACCTCGGTCAAGGCGGATCCAGACCAAACCGTCCTCGACGTGAGTAACGATCGGACTGAGTCCGTCCACCTTCAATTCGCCGCCAGAAGCAACGGAGATGCCAAGGGGAGCGGGTTCGTCGCAGAAGGCCTCGACCTCTCCCTTGATCAGCGACCAGTACAGCGAGATCTTCCCGTCCGACTCAAGGACTGGCAGTCCGACCGAGACCTGCTCGATATGCGCGCCGTAGACGAAGTCGCCGCTGACGAGCGCGACGTCTGACTTGACCCTCAGCCGCAGCTCGGGAATATCCAGCAAGCCTATCGCAGCTAGGACTGGATCGGGCGTTTCGAGCAGGGCCGCTCCGGTGGCAAGCTTAGAACACATCAGATGTCCCTCCACAGGCTGGGGCCCCATGAGCGTGATTATTCGCGAGACCTCTGCTGCCTTCAAGTCGCGCAGCGTGATGCACTTGGCCAAGGGGTTTGACCATGCAGGCATCTTGCTCACCCAAGGGACATTGATCTCATGGGTGTCCATTGAGACGGTGAGTTGAGCACGAACCCATGGCACGATAGCGGCGTGCCGCCTAACAATATCCAACTCGAACCATCCGCCCTCAGCCACTCTGGCGATGGCAGGGGACTGCCACTGAACGACCATCTCCATCTCCGGGGAATCCGACCTTGCCGTGAATTCGTCGACGAAAAGCGTCCAGCGATTCGTGAGGTGAATGATCCTCCTTCTCCAGGTTCCGTGCGAGAAGTTGGGTACCTCAGCCTCTATTCTAGCCAGGTCGCCCAATACCTCTCTGACGTCCAATGCCGCTGCGACGGGGATCTCCGGCTCGGTCAAGCCCCCCTGGCGGATGATGAACTCATTCATGTACCCGTTCAGCATCTCAATGTCACGAATGCGCAGCCTTGTCACAGCGAAGCAGTGATAGGGATTCCTAGTGCCTCCGTGAAACCCGTCAACCATGATGTAGTCATCCTTGTCGGTGAGTCCCGTGTGATAGCCCAGGAACTGGAACGTACGCTCATACGGTATCGGTATCGAGACAGGGCGAATGTGCGGATACACCGGTTCAGTCTGGACGTTCCACATCTCACGGGACAAGGGGGACACAACGATCTTGTTCACGAGTTCGATCGGCTCGCGCTCTGACTCGTCGGGAGGATAGAACGACTGACCTATCCGAAATTGCCGAGTGTCAAGGCTGATGAGGTTTCGATAGTAGATGAACCGATTGTCTCCGGTGAGGTATGCAGCCTTGTGGGCGAAGGAAAGCGACTGGAGGCTGATGTACTCATGGTCGCGCCGGTAGTCTATCAACGCATCATACGCTCGAAGTTGGGTCGCCAGAGCACCGCTCTCTTGGGCCGACCTGTCCCCGCTGATCAACATGTAGCTCATCAAAGGCTCCAGTCCGCTCGGGAACCAAGTGAGATGGTCCATCTCCCCTTGGACTTCCATCGATCGCCTGAGTGAGGCGAAGAGTTGCTGACTCGACTCCATGTTCCTCTGCCATACCACGTGAGGATAGTACTTGCAGAAGTAGCGCGACAGGCAATACAGCGAGAGCGCGTGATATTGATCATGGCGTGTGTTGACCATGAACCTAGTATCTCCGAACCTCTTCCCTGGATAGCACCATTCCCTCTGCCAGTGCCTGAGCTGATCCGAAAACTCCCGCGTGATCCTGAGGCGTTGCTCGTCGGTGAACGCAGGGCTCTCCTCAATCAAGTCCCACAGCAGGATCATCAGATGTGCATTGTAGTGGTACGGGCCGGAGATGGGGTGCTGCTTGTCCTCTATGCGCTCGCCATCGATCTCCCACATTTCTCGAATAGCAGACTCGTCAGGAAACGCGATCCTCAGGAAATCCTTGGCATATCTCTCGTCGCCAGTTATGTAGTACAGGAACATGTTTCGGCTCAAGCTATTCCAGCCGAAGGAAGTAGCCCCGGAAAGGGCCACCGAGTCCTCCCAAGCCGAGCACCTATTAGCATCCTTCGGCAATCTAGTCCCGCGACCCAGCTTGACCCTCGCAACCCTCCCGAGAGTCAGGGATTTCTTCTGGGCCTCCCGCCGAGCCTCACCCCGGACTACGTCGATGAATACACCGACTGCCCTCTTCATTCCTAGGTCGTCGCTACTGCCGATCAGGATCATATTGAAGCCGTTCCCGAACGGATCGTGAAGGGAGCGAACGTCATAGCCCCCCGGCCCCGGGTGTCTAAGATCCAAGCAAGTGTAATACAAGTTGTACAGCTGGTCGACAACAGCATTGGTCGACCGGTTTCCGAGGACAATGAGGTCCCTGCTGAACGGCAGGGCGGTCTCTGAATCCTTGAGCACTGGAAGGGTTTCGCCTGTCAGCCTCTTGATCTGCGTCGCGATCCTCTTGGCAAGCCCGTCATACCTGCCGTCCTTGGGGACGACTATCGCGGCCAACACCTTCCCCTCAGAGACCAACGGCGTTTTGAGCCGCATGTCCTTCAGTCTCAGGATCGGAGGGGGAGGGAACTTAGAGAGGTCTATTACCCCGCACAACTTCTGGATTTCGTCATAGGCTACGTCCTCCTCATCACCTGAAGACAACGAACCCCTCGGCCACGAGATCTGTCATAAGCCTTTCCAGAGCCTCAAGAGTCCCTCGGGAGAGAGGGCAAAGACAATTAACTGGATGATCGGAACACTCCACTGTCGAGAAGGGAGATGATTTTGGGAGTCATTGGCAGCCCTCGTAAGGGCCGTCTCACCGACAAGCTCGTCAGCAGCGCACTGAATGGAGCGGCTTCTGTCGGCGCCGGAACGACCAAGGTCTACTTGATCGACTACGAGATCCCCGCATACACTGGTGAGGCGAGGTGCCCAGAAGAGCTCAATGAACTGTGTGAGCGCGCCAAGGCGCTTGTGATCGGCGCTCCCGTGTACTTCGGCGACATAAACGGCCTGACCAAGGACTTCATGGACATCGTTAGGATCCCGGACGCCAACGGCAAGTATGGGCTAGGGATCGCGATCGCGGGTGGGACGGGAAAGGGTTTGTGCCTAGCCGTCCAGAGCATCTACAGCTTCTTCTACCACAGGCAAATGAGGGGGATAGATCCAACTCCTGTCTCTAGGTTCAACTTTCAGAGAGCACTTGAGAGACTCGATAGGTCAGGAAGGGCCCTAGCTCAGCTCGTTGATCATAGAGATCCCTTCGAAGACCTATGGGACAGGATCGAGCACTACGAGCAGCTCAAGTACCTGAACTACACGTACTTGGACGAGATCATGTTGCTAGCCGAGCAATTGCTTGAGATGTCGGCCGAGAATCCGGCATTCGAAGAAGCCAAGCGAGAGTATGGAGAGGCTCAGTCCCTCATGCAGCAAGGCAACAGGATACAAGCTGCAAGGCATGCCAGCAAGTCGTACGAATTGTTGTACTTCCCTTCAACCTGATAAGGGTGGGGGGTTAACGAGCTCGCGCGGACGACCGGACTGACGGAGGTTCATGCTTCGCCTTCCTAAGTCTTCTATCCAGTTTCTCGCATAGCTGGTCGAACGCTTTCGACAGGTACCAGGCTTGCGATCTAGCAACTATTCGTTCGGTCGGAGAGTAAGCTCGGGCCCTGATGGTATACAGAGTTCTCTTCCCAGGTTTCCTCTTTTGGTCCACTGAAACTATGACTTCCTGAATGTCTGGATGCAGCTTCAGCGACCGCTTCACTATTCTCATGATCTTGTCCCTGGCGATCGACACGTCGCGGAAGTCCCCGGTCTCTGGCAGTCCCACAATGTAAGCCGGCAGTTGCCTCTTTCTCTTGAACCTCAGCAAGAGACCGACTATCTCGATGGGAGTGATTATGCCATCAACGCTCTTCTTCGCCTTGACCACGCAGGCTTGCTTGCCCACGCGCTTCATGTCACGTATGACGCTTAGGACGCTGCTTCCCTCTCTTGCCGTCAATGGCCTTCTGTCCATCAGGCCCTTCACAGCCATATCCCAAGTCCGAACCACCTCTCCCGTTCTCTCGCCCGGCTTCATCTTCTCCCTGGGCTGTATGAGACTCTCGACAATGGCCTTAGCAGTGAGGATGCCAACCAGTCTCGTCTGCCTTTCGACGACTGGGAGATGGCTTATGGCGCGCGTCAGCATGATGCTCCTAGCCACTGATATGCTGTCTCTCGGGCTGACGCACGCCACGGGAGACCTCATTATGTCCCTACACTTTATATGCTCAAGGTCTCGCGATTCTGCTAGCGCGCTTACTACCTCTGCCTGAGATAGTATGCCAATCGCACTAACTCCTTCCATGATCGGCACAGCCCTCCTCTTGCCCCCAATCATAGCGCTCACCGCGTCCAGCACTGTGGAATCCTTGCCTAGCGACCTCACCCTTCTTGAGACTCTTCTGACACGGGTGCGCTCTGGATGGGATATGGGCAACACGTCCCTCATTGTAACCAGGTAGGTCTTGCCATCATCGACTGCTATCGCCTCGTAGGACCCTGAGACTTGTAGTTCCCCCAGGAGCTGAGAGACCGGAACAGACTGAGAGACCAATGGAGGAGGCTTGCGCATGATGCTCGAGATTCGTTGGAGTGCAGTTCCCCTCATGTCAGACAGTTCACAGCACTCGTAGGCACAAAAAGAATTCACGACTGTGGGCGTTCGTCTCACGCAGGAACCCCACCTACTCCTCTGGGTAACGCCCTGGGGCCAACCGGTCTCAGGCAATCTTAACTGAGACAACCCTTATCTTGGTGAGCATCGAATGCTCGATTCGTATGAGTGGACTGTCTGGCAAGCCCCGAAGGCGCCAAGATCTGGACCTCAATAAGCTTCGTGACCTCCCCGCTTCCTCAGTGCTTCGCAGGATCGCCGCTTGGGCTAGACGGAGAGGGATCAGACTCAACACCTCCGTGGCAAACTCAGAACTCCTGTTCGTACAGACAAAGCCGTACAAAGTCGTCCTCGCCTTTCGAGGGGGCACATACCTTGAGTGGAGAGAGAGCGAAACAGAGAGAGGGTGCGGCTCGGCCACTTGGCCAAGATCGGACTGTTGGCCTAGCGTCAATGCCTGATCGTGTGGATTTCGAGCGCGGCGACTCGGCTGGATGAGATTATACTACGTGCACCCGTACTCGCAGAAGGGTGGGCCACGCAGAACTCGAACAACAGCGCCCAAGCACGGCTGGAGTGAGGAGCCACATGACCGCAGAGCTTGTCGCGCATATGCACCTTGGGTCTCATAGATTGGCGCTGTCAAGTGCGAAACCCAGGCCAAGCTTTCGGATGGATTCAGTCATAGCCCTTCCGTCCTTTACACGGAACAAGCTGCCGTGCCTTTCCTGGACGTCGCAATAGGCAAAGGGAAGGTACTGCCTTGCGTTGTACTCAAATCCCATCATCGGCCTGGATCTGGCCGCCAGGCCGGCAGAGTGCACTAGGGCCCAGCCCGGGCAGGTCAGGTCTTGGATCGAGTACGGGACCCCGTCGTGCTCCATCCTGGATATGTGGATGAGACTCGATGAATGCCACTTGCAGGTCTTCACAGCAACGCCTGACCATCCCAGCGAGAGCGCCAAGTCATAGCTCTCGAGATCCGTTACCCCCTCGTCGGCGAGCACGGGCTTTACCTTTGCCACCTTGTCCATTCGGAACATGTGACGACCTAGATCTCTCTCTGTGGGCTGCTCCAAGTACAGCAACTTCTCGAAGGCCATGGGCGAGGCCCTTCTCAGCTTCATGAGGTACTCAAGAGTGGCGTCTGGGTCGGGGTTCATCTCGTTGGCATCCGCTGAAAGGTGGAATTCTTCAACGCCCTTCCTCCTGAGAGCCTCCGACGCGACTTCAGCCACCGCCTTTGTCCTCCTCACGTCCCAGTCGACATCGGTTCCACTGAGCTTCACCTTCAGGCAGAATACCCCGTCTCTCCTGATCCACTCCTCTAGGGTGACGGGCAAGCCGTCCTTCGGGTCGCTCTCGTCGACCTCATCGCTTGTCAGCTTGTCGAGCGCTCCGACGAGATGGAACACGGGCAGTTCGTCCACATATCTGGGCCTAATGAAGTCAGAGATGAACTTCCCTCGAAAGCGCTCGCCCAGGTAGAAGCTGAGATCATGCTTCATGTACTCCTTTCCATACCCCTCGTATGAACAGATCCCGTTCGCGCGGCCGAAAGCGTCGTGGAGTGCCTCGTCTATTGGTGATGTTGACACAAGGATTGACAGCATGGGCAGGTGAGTTCCTAGCGCAACCTCCTCCCCGGCCTCCTTGGATATCCTGATGACGTCGTCCTTTGCTCCGATCATTATGTCAATTGGGTGACCATATTCTCTTCCCACGCCGTCCTTCACCCTCTTGCATGCCTTCTCTCCCAACAGTTTCATGGCCGCCAGTTTCTTCTCGTCAGAGATGGTAGGCTCCGGGAACGACCACTTCTCCGCTAGTGGCATGGCCCCCAGGCCCTCGGCCACTTGACCCTTCTTGGTCTCCACAGTCGCCTTAACGATGAGGGAGGTGGATTCGGTAACCGTGACACTACCGAACTTCAGAGGCACGCGGAGTCGGTCAGCTCTGAACTCGGGCTCCAAGTCTATGACCTTGATGTCGGAATCCAATTTCAGTCGCCGCCCTTCTGAGCTGTCTCCATCATCACGTCTCTGAGATAGGCTAGGTCATCCCTTGTCCTCTCCAGCAACTCCTGCAGGGTCAGGCCCTCATACTCGCTGTGCACTGAGGCGTTACCGTCGAATCCTATGTCCCTCAAGGATCTGAACACAGAGGGCCAAGGCACTATCTGCTCGCGCAAAGGAAGCATCCTCCTCTGCCATCTGCTTTCGCCAGCTTTTTCCGACATCTCTCTGAAGTGCCAGAAATTCTTTACGGCCACGAGCCTGATGTACGGACTCAGCAGGTCAAGGCCCATCTCCCAACCAGTCGGACCGCACTGTGCGACCATATGACCTGGATCTACGTACGCACATATGTGCTCAGGGTCATGATCTTGCAGGAGCATGATAACCACGGCCGGGTCAGCCGTCAAGAAGAGCCCTGAGTGTGTGTGGAGCGCTGCAGTGACACCGTACTCCTTGCTGAGTTCCCTTATTCCCTTGAGCTGCTCGCGCGCTCGCTCAATCTGACTCCTGATCTTGCCCAAGCCCTCGTACTGCCAATAGCCCAATTTGACGAACTCAACTTCGCATTCGGATGATGCCCTGAATATGTCCTCGGCGTGGCCCTCGCTTGGGTCCGTGATACTGGTGGTGATAAGGGGTACGATCAATCCTCGCGACCTAAGGGTCTCGATTGCCGAGCACAGTCTCTCAGATGCCTCTTCAGGAAGTACGTAGCCCCCAGGCCTGACCGTTAGGTCAGCCCCATCGAATCCCATCTCAGCTACTCGGTCGCCAGCTTCCTCAAGCGTAAGGTTCCCTATGTCCTTCAGCATCTTAGTGAACATGAGCAGCTTCATGGGGAGAGAACGGCAGCACGAGCATTATAAGTGCGAGTCGCGAGTACTGACATGCAGCCTCGGAGAGCCGGACGGTCAGTCAGGAGTCCGTGACCCCTGAGGATTCCCCTAGGTTCGTCGCCCAATTACCTCAGGCTTGGCCTCCCATACCTTCTCCCCTCGTCGAGCATTGCTAAGTAGTTGTCAATGGGCACATAATTGGTGACGCTGTTCCCGGTGCCGAGCGCGTAACCTCCGCCGGGAGCACATCCAGCTAGTATGCCCTTGACGTAGGATCTCAAATCGGCCTCGGGGAATCGGACCAGCTTGTCTAGGTCAACGCCTCCCAGGACCGCCACCCTTCCTCCGTATCGAGCCTTGGCTTCAGTCACAGGCATAATGGTATCTTCATAAGAATGCTTCGCGTCGATCCGGACCTCGTCAACCAAGTAGTCCATGACTGACTTGCCTGTCTCGTCTGGCCTGTACAAGTTCCCGCAAGAGTGGAGGACAAATGGCAACCCGTTCGCGTGGGCGAGATGAACCAGTTCCTCATACCAAGGGAAAACATACTTGCGCAAGAACTTGGGCGCTATGAAAGTGCCATCCCTGTAACCAAGGTCGTCCCCCATCCTCAAGGCGTCAACATAGCCTGCCCTTACCACCTCTCTGTCCACCGCCAGTATGAGTGACCCGACCTTCTCGAACATCGCCCCGATCAGCCGCCTGTCTGTGTGAACTGCCTTAGACGCGTTGGCCAAACCCATGAGCCAGCTGACGTGCTCAAAGACGCCTCCCGCGACTCCGCCAACGATCCCCATGCCATCCGGAAGCGCCCTCCGTAGGTTCTCGAACTGAGTCAGATCAGCTGCCTCTCTCGGTTCTGGCCAAGGATATGCTTCAAAGTCTTCGATTTTCTCTATCGTTCCTCTCTGTTCGTCCCTCCATGTGCGTACACCGCGAGACAAGTGCGCCGTGTCGGCAGTCTCAAGTGTGTTGCTGCTCGGGAGGTTCAACGCGACTTCAAAGGGAACGTAGTCAAACCCGAGCCTAGTGTAGAATTCGACCAAGACCTCAAAATAGGAGCTGGAGCCTGGCCCTTGAGGTGCATCCACCTTGGGGAACGACGTACCCGTGACGGCCTCCACGAACTCTTGGTCAGCGAAATGCTCGTAAAAGGGCACCCTATCGGGTTCGCCTTCCCTGCGAAGGACTTTGAGGAGTCTATCGATGTCTGGAGACTCAGGGCGCACGCCTACCCGCGGTCCGATGCGTCATAATAAACGTTGGACTTGATGCTCCTTCATCACTGACTGCCACCGACATTCCATTAGCGTTTTATGCGCGGGTGGGGGACAACTGGCAGATGAACAGGAGGGTCCTCTGTGTACCCACCGCCGGTCACATACGAAGGGTGTTCTCCCGTCGAACTCTTGAGAGACTCAAACGCAAGTTCAGCGTCACTTTCAACGAGAGAGGAGGAGATTACACCTCGGACGAGCTTGCAGCCGTGATCAAGGGTCATGATGGGCTCATAACTGGCTGGGGTTCACCACGACTCACCGCGGCAGTGTTCAGGAACGCCGACTGCCTCAGGATCATTGCTCACTCCGCTGGGTCCGTCAAGTTCATGTTGTCTCGGGAGGTCGTCAAGCGATACGTCCTCCCCAAGAGGATCTGCGTCTGTAACGCGGCTCAGGCCATAGCCTACAACGTGGCAGAAGCAACAATCGGGCTGTTGATAATGGCAAGCCGCAGGTTCTTGGACCACGTGGAGAGCACACGTAGGAAGGCTATGTGGCGCGATCCGAGCATACCTTTGGATGTTCAGACCCTCAACGGTAGCACGTTAGGGATCGTCTCAGCTAGCACGGTCGGACGCGAGGTGATCCGACTCCTGAAGCCATTCGACGCAAAGGTACTGCTCTATGACCCTTACGTCTCAAGGAAGGAGGCCGAGCGCCTAGGTGCCACGAAAACAGGCCTCGAAGAGCTCTTCAGGCGGTCGGACTTTGTTACAGTTCATGCTCCTCTTACGCGGGAGACCGTTCACATGATCCGGCGGCGCCACCTGAAGGCATTGCGCGACGGCGCCATCCTCGTCAACACGTCGCGGGGCAAGGTGATAGATCAAGGCGCCCTGCTAGAGGAATGCGCGACTGGGCGCATCACCGCAGTGCTCGATGTCACGGACCCCGAACCGCTGCCGGCCGATTCTCCCCTGAGAAAGCTTCGGAACGTCCTGATAACACCGCACGTGACCGGCGCCGGAATCTACGGGTACCACATGATCGGGGACCTGACTCTCAAGGCCCTGGAGGATTTCTTCAGTGGGAGAAGCGTCGCGAACGCCGTGAATCTCAGAGACTACGAGATACTCGCCTGATCGCTATGTCGCTCTGAATATGCGCTTAACGCACGGGCCACGGACACATGCCAATCTCCGCAAGAACGCGCTTAAGACTTGTAGGGAACGCAACGTGGACATCAGCACACCTCCGTCGCACTGTAAGTTCGGCCCCGGGGTGTACAGATGGGCTTAAAATCGAGAAGTTCGACCTAGGGCCATGCAGAGGGCCCTGCTGGGACTAACGCTATCCCCCTAACAGGAGGCCTTAAATATAACCGCG
>Ga0172366_10003414_pt1 | contig 12542 bp, 10 predicted proteins | sample LakKivSesite69cm_FD_114533 | JGI IMG/M metagenome (GOLD analysis project Ga0172366, IMG submission 114533) | Sediment microbial communities from Lake Kivu, Rwanda - Sediment site 69cm | ecosystem: Environmental > Aquatic > Freshwater > Lake > Sediment | place: Rwanda: Western Province, Lake... | reverse complement strand
ACCGCTCGCGGCGGCATCGTGCTCGCCATTAAAGACCAACTGAACATCCCTGTAAAATTTGTCGGCCTGGGCGAAAAGCCCGAAGACATCGCAGAATTCGACCCCGAAAAATTCGTAGAAGCTCTGTTTGACTGACCTTCCAGCAGCGTCAAGGCTTCACTACCCGGTCATAAATGCCAACATCATCAATGAGCCCGAACTAGAAACTGCCGACCTTAAAATACTTTAAGCCAATATCCAACTAAAACCGCTAAATCCTGAATATCGACCAGGCCGTCGCCCCAAGGCATCGGGCCGATATCAACGGATGACTCACTCTGTCCCCAGTACTGGGCTAATTTAGAGAAATCTTTCAGGTCGACAATTCTGTCACCGTTGAAGTCAGCGATATCGGGCGGAGTAATATCGGTGAAGATGCCGAACAGCGAGAGCGAGGCAACGGTTCCGCAGATTATATTATTCGTTGTGTCAACCGGCAGGTTTGTGACGTCAACCCAAACACCATTATCATAGTGATACATCTTCAGCCCATATTCCTGATCGTAACTCATCCTTGTATCTTCGTACTGAATGCACACTTTCACCGGCGAAGAGTAGATCGCTGTGCTGGTCACATCATAGTACTTGCCGGCTGACATAAAGCCCGAGGGAGGTGTTGGACCGGAACTAGTCGTAGTCAGGACTGTCACGCCTTCTTTAGTAACCTCATCAAAGGTTATGGTAACAAGGTGTGTCCCGGTCATGGAGTCAACTGGTTGGACAACGACATCGTAACCCAATGGGGTATTAGACTGTCCTCCAGCAGCGAGGAAGATATTCTGGATTTCATCTACACTCAAGGCGCAATTGTAGATGGCGACTTCGTCGATGAGACCTTCGAAGAAACCTTTGCTGCCATCTCTCGAACCTATGAATATCTCCTTGTAGTTGTGTTCCATATCCCCCGGTGAAGATCTCGGCCAGGACTTATGAAGAACGGAATCCACATAAATACTTATTTGATTAGCTTGGACATCCCTGACGAAACTACACATATGCCAGTTGTTGTCAGCAAAGCTACGCTCAGTGGATACAGAGGTTGAATAAGAGCTACCTTCGCCTTGAACCCCACCACCTATTCCACCCCAAGCAGTAGTCACCATAACGAAGGATGAATAGCCATCTGTTGGATTTCCGTCACTTGGCCGACATATTATGGCAGGATTATCAGGCCCTCGTTGACTGAATTTTACCCAGGCTTGCAGCGTGAAACTTGAAAGATTAATGCTGTCGTCGTATGGTATCTTCACATAATCATCCACACCGTCAAAGCTAAACGCCTGGCCAATCTTGCCGAGAGCAAAGGTCGTACCGTTCATAAGTGTTCCATGATTCCCGCCAAAAGAGTCAGAAGCATCTCCGTCACCCGGCCAAAGACTTACAGGTGCGCACGTTTGATATTCGTAGGCGCCCATGTCCACCACCGCGCCGAACGTGAAATCGGTCTTCGAACTTGTGACGCTAAGCACCAGCGCGACGGCGAACCCCAGCAACAGTAGCGTAATCTTCCGATCATTAAAGCGTTTCATCTTATAACCACCTTTCTACCCCTAGGGGACAAAAAAACAGATCAGAGAACACCATCTTTTCTGGCCGGATCAAAACGAGTAATATAGCATCTGCGCACATAGGCTTTACAAGGCGCGTACTAAAACCTCCTCCGGAGTAACCTAAGCCCATGATTTGTTCTCCTTCTTTCAATGCAACTTATCATTTATGGAATAGAATGTCAATAAAATTTCCAGGCCAACAAACTGTTTGTTGCCAAATCTAGCCATCCTAATTGACAGAATCACCCACAGGCATATTATATTGACGCCAAGTCGCGGCCTAATAGCTCAGAAAAGAGGTCAACAATGATTCATCTTGATTCTCAAACTGACGAAAAAGTTTCTGCTTATATCTGCTTGATGCTGGTAATAACTGCCGGCGTTTGCGCAGAGAATGCCGAGCCGAAGCCTGTTCCGCGGATGCAGGTTATTCCGATGCCATACCATCAGGCATCATTCCAGCGCGAGGGCGTAGAAATTGCGCGATACCACTTCGGGCAAGAACTTCATCGGCCTTTTCTGTTCCCGGTAATCGGGCCGTCGGGATTGTCCCTCACCCGGATGGGGCACCCACGAGACCCGGAGTCACACAGCCACCACAACTCGGTCTGGATTTCCCACAACGATGTCGCTGGAACCAGCTTTTGGAGTGACTCGGGCGATGGAAAGATCCGCCACAAGAGAATCATAAAATATGAAGACCTCGGCGAACGATCATATCTTATCGCCGAAAACCAGTGGCTGACCAAAGAAGGCAAGACCCTGCTATCTGAGATACGCCAGGTGACGGTTGTACTGCTCGAAGGGTCGGAGTGGCTGCTGATAATTGATACGGAACTCCGGGCAAGCGGTAGCCCGGTCACTCTCGGCAAAACGCCATTTGGGCTGATCGGCGTGCGGATGGCTAAAACAATCGGCGTAAATGATGGCGGCGGAACGATCCGAAACTCCGAAGGCGGCGTCAACGAAAAGGAGATTTTCTGGAAGAAAGCCAAGTGGGTCGATTATTCGGGGCCTATCACAAAAGATAAAATCGAGGGCATCACGCTTTTCGATCATCCCGATAATCCGAACTTTCCGAGCTATTTTCATGTCCGCGATGATGGCTGGATGGGAGCATCTTTGACATTCGATGGGCCGCGAGAAATCACGCCCGAAAAACCGCTGAACCTTCGTTATGGGTTATACGTCCATAGTGACATCGAGCCAAAAGAAGGTATCGAAGCAAAGTGGACGCAGTTTACGAAAATCGAGCCTAATTCTCAGAAGTAATTTGCGGATTATAGCAGATAATCGCTGACCTTTCGCAAGGTTGTTAGCTGCCGGGATGTTGCGATCATTTGCCAATGATAGAGGTGTTCAGCTTTCTCAGGTATGAATTCTAAAGAGCGGATATGGGCTGCGATGAATCACCGAGAGCCGGACCGTGTTCCGGTAATGTGCCAATTGGCTCTCGGACACTACTTTCTAAATTGTCAATACCGCCCGGCACAAATCTGGTTTGACAGTGAAACCTTTGCCCATGCGTTGGTTGAACTGCAGAAAAGGTATGAATTCGACGGTATTCTGGTGAACCTACCGGGCAGGCCGCCGGACTGGCAAAGCAGACTAGCATCTTATAAAAGAATTGGCGATGCTGAATATCTATATTGGAAATCCGGGCTGGAAACAATTGTGCCGCCGGATGATAACCCGCAGACGTTTAGGCCGGGACGAGCGCCTCTTGAGCGGGCAGATTACCGAACAGTCGATATAAATGACCCGGCCACATATAGACTGCCGGGTTACGTATGGAATACCTGGCACACGCCCGAACTTTGCGGCATTGAACCGCAAGCCGACCTTAGTGACTCTACGTCTTATCCTGAATGGTTCACGAGCGCACTGAAGAAAGTCCAGCAGTTGTCACCGGACGTTTCAATCCACGTGGAGGTGTTTTCGCCTTTTACGCATCTTATGGAGCTGTTCGGCTATGAGCAGGCCCTTCTGGCTTTGGTCGACGCACCCGGCAAATGTCACGAGGTGCTCGCTATTGTTACAGGTAATGTGCTTGCGCAGGTCGAACTATACGGAAGGTGCAGCCCTGATGCTATCCTTGTCAGTTCAGCCTTTGCCGGGGCGGGCTTTATAAGTCGACAGATGTATAAAGAATTTGTGGCCCCTTATGAAGACCAGATCTTTCGCACAATCCATAGATACCGCTCGAAGGCGTATGTCCACACCTGCGGTGCAATTGGCGACCGACTGGACTTGATGGGCGAAACGTGCGTTGACGGGATCGACACGTTGGACCCTCCGCCGCTTGGCACAGTAGATTTGGCGGAGGCGAAATCCAAGTACGGCAGGCGATTCTTCTTCAAAGGAAATCTTGATGCCGTAAATGAGATGCTCAACGCGGATGACCGGACTTTTGAGCAGGCGGTGAAAGATAGAATCAGAATCGGCAAGCCGGGCAGCGGGTATATCCTGTCCTCAGCTTGCAGCGTCGCACCTTATGTCAAGCCCGAAAGACTTAGAAGACTCATAGAACTGGCGAAGGAGTTTGGCAAGTATCGTTAGATGGCGTACACAGGCACATAGGCACAAAGGTATGGACCAACTTTGTGCCTTTGTCACTTTATCCCTTTGTGCCTTTGCCCCCCAGGTGCTCATCGAAAAATTGCTCGACCCTTTTTTCTAAGGCCGGGTCTTTGAATCCGCCGTGTCCGCCGCCTTCGACCGTGTGGAACTTGACATTCACGCCGGCTTTCTTCAAAGCCTCATAGAGAATCTGGCTCTGGTTGTGCGGAACCAGCGGGTCTTTATCTCCGTGCACAATCAAAAACGGCGGGTCATCTTTGCTGATATAACTGATCGGGTTTGCCCGCTTGCACGCTTCGGGATTTTCCAAAATGGGCCCGCCGATTAGCTTTGACTCGGGCGAGTCGGCTGCGGCGTGATTCATCGTGCTTGGAAAGTCAGCTATTTTCAGGAAATCGGTTGGCCCGAAGTAGTCGCAGACAGCCTGCACTCGGCTGGAGACATCCAGGTTTTGGCCCTTATCGAATTCTTTGATGCCGCCGGCTGTTCCGAGTAGCGCCACTAAGTGCCCGCCGGCCGATGCTCCACAAGCCCCAAAGCGATTGGGATCCAGGTTGTATTTCTTGGCGTTTGCCCGTAGCCAGCGGACGGCAGCCTTACAATCTTCTATTTGGGCAGGGAAAATAGCGTGCTGACTCAGGCGGTAGTTTACGCTGGCCACGGCATAACCATTCTGTATGAACCGAATAGCGGGGCAGTTCTTTTTGTCGCCGGCCTGCCAGGCCCCGCCGTGCACGAAGATGATAAGTGGAAGAGTTTTTGCTGGTTCTGTCTGTTCCGGCAAATACAAATCGAGCTTATGTCGTTCGTGCCCATCAGGGACATACTCTAAATCGCGCAGAACACGAGCCGTGCCTTTACCTGCTGAAAAGCCGACGGTCGCAACAAAAAGGATCGACCATACTGCCAGCCAAAACTGTGCTCTAAGATTTTTAGTGTCCATTTTGAACCTCCCACAAAGAATTAGTCACAGAGAACTCAAAGGAAGTATTTGACTTTACATCTCTGTGTCCTCTGTGGCGAATTTATCAGATGCCAAAGCTTGTTCCTACAGCCAGAGCAGCTTTTATTAGCTCATGATTCCTCGGAACATTCCTTATCTTACCGGCTACGCGCGATAGGCTAATACTGGAAAGTCTGCCGCCCTTTAGAACGACCATGCGGTTGTTTACGCCCCTGACCAACAATTCAACCGCCGCATGTCCGAAATTAGTAGCGAGCGTCCTGTCGTATGGAGTTGGCGTACCGCCGCGTTGAATGTGGCCGAGTATCACGGCACGACAATCCAGACCTGTCCGCCTGTTGATGTCTTCGGCGAGCTTGTTGCCAATTCCACCCAGGCGCAAGGGATCCGGACTGGTTGCGATCCTCTTTTGAACGACCATCTGGCCACCAATTTGACGAGCTCCTTCAGATACTACCAGAATACTGAATCGCTTGCCTCGCCGTGACCGCCCCAAAACGTACTGGCAAACTTTATCCAGCTTGTAAGGTATCTCTGGAATCAGTATTATATCGGCCCCGCCGGCCACGCCGGAATAAAGCGCTATCCAGCCGGCATATCTGCCCATAACCTCAATAATCATCACCCTATGATGTGAGCTGGCGGTTGTGTGAACTTTGTCAATAGCATCGGTTGCAGTTGTCACCGCCGTATTGAAGCCAAAAGTGACATCTGTGCCGTAAAGGTCGTTGTCGATGGTTTTGGGCACACCCACGATGGGTAGGCCTTTTTTTGCGAAGCGCGCCGCCGAAGCCATCGTACCGTCGCCGCCAATACAAACCACGGCATCAATGTTTCGCTGTTCGAGCGCCTTTAGACAATTATTTGAAATGTCTTTGAACTGCGTCTTACCACCCGTTTTGACCGGGTACTTGAAGGGGTCGGCAACATTACTTGTCCCCAGAATAGTACCGCCGACGGTCAGGATATTGCTGACGTCGTTATAACTTAGACGGTTTATCCGGTTTTCAATCAGCCCAAGATAGCCGTCCTGGATTCCCCATACCTCAAGGGCGTATTTGCTTATAGCTGTCTTGGTCACGGCCCGAATCACGGCATTTAGCCCAGGACAATCTCCTCCGCCCGTCATCACAGCGATTGACCGAGGTTTTCCACGAAGCGTGGTTCTAAATCGAGCTTTTGGCATTATTGAACTCCCTGTGAACGTAGTATAGGCTGTTTTACTTCCATTTACATCTGCGATTAGTTAGACGATGGTTGCCGTGACAATCCGTACAGACTTTCTCCACAGCGGCGCCGGCGAAAACAGACGTGTGCTGTTCGGTGCCGATCTTGTCTTTGGGGTGACAGGCCATACAGGCTGGATTTATCTTCGCTCTGGGATACATGACCTCTGGCGGTGTGCCCGTGCCGCCTGAGGCCCAGGATTCATCGGCAATATGGGCGTCACTTTCGCCGTGGCAATCCTTGCAGCCAATGTTCGCTCGGGCGTGACTGGCGGCAAGGACCTCCTGCATATAGTTAACGTGGCAAACGAAGCACCGGCTGTTATCTGCCCACGGCACGGCATTTGGAGAATTATCAGGCAACAAGGCAGGTTCATCGCCAAGAAGCAAGGGAGGCTCATTGTCTGCCATTGGGTGGTCGGCTGCCAATGTTCTGCTGCAAGCCTGGACTTCGGCATCTACAGTCCGGTTCTCTTGAGTCTTGATCGGCTCACATCCTATTCCGGCAACGATTGCCATCGTCAGAACGAGGAGTAAGAAATGACGCTGCATATATTACACCTCTGTGCCGGAACGATTAGACGTATTCCCAGTTCTTCAGCCATTGATAGCGTCCTGGTAGCTGAGCCCACATCTCTCTGCCGGCGTTTTCCAGTTCGGCTGTCTCCTTCAGATCAAGCTGGCGGCGTTCCATAACGGCCTTAACCGCATTGTGGACCTCGTGGATACTGTTCATGCCAGGTATGGGTATGACGGTGTTGCTATGCAGGATGTATCGGATGGCCAGGCGTGCCCGGCGGTCGTCCTCTTCGGGATTACCGGTAAACAGCGAGGCGGCTGCAAAAGGCTTAATGCCGAATGCGCCCACGTCACACTTCTTTAGGGCTTCAAATAGACTGTCTTTCGGTGCAGCCTTACTCATAGTAGTAAACGGAAAACAAACGACGTCAATTTGTGGGAAGTATTCAATCATAAACCTGATCCATCGCCGGTCGTGAGAGGAAAAGCCGATAAATCGAGCCTTGCCCTGCTTTTTGGCCTTGTCCAGAGCATCGACAATCTCGCAAGAGGTGTCGAACGAGTGTCTTCCGCCTGGTTCATAGCAGGTGATTCGCCACAAATCGGTGTATTCTTCCTTGGATTCTTTCAGCAGGCCGTCCAGAACTTCCAGCAGTTTTTTCGCCGTGCGGTAATCTGGGTTACGCACCTCGTTGCCGCAGTGAGACAGAGCCAGGTATATTTTGTCCCGGCGTCCCTTCAGGGCTTTGGCGTCCCTGATGACTTCGCCTGCGGTGCACGAGTCGATATAGTTGATGCCCGCGTCAATGCAACGACTGACAATCTCATGGCGCTGTTTGTCGTCGCTGCTGGAGTGGCCGCCCAGGCAGACCGCCGAGACCATCAGATTGGTCTTCCCCTGTCGGCGGTACTCCATATCTGGGTTGTAATTGAGAATCTTAGATGCGTCCGCAGCATCACTGCGAGCAGGTCCGAGCGTCTGTCCAGCAGCTCTTAAGCTCACCGCCACGCCCGCAGCCGTCATCGCGATATCGCGGATAAATCGGCGCCTGCTGGTCTTAGTATTATCCATCGCTTTTCTCCTTTTGGTTACTCTGCAACGTAAACAAAGCCTTTATCTCGTCCTCCGACAGGGCACGGTCATAGATACGAACATCATCGATAAGACCGTTGAATCGCCTGCCTATTCTGACGTCAAACTCACTGCCGGTGTCGATCGGCCACAGGTCCAAAAGGCCGATGTCATGGATTTCCGCCAGGGTGCCGTCTTTATAGAGCTTGACATCGTCATACAGATTTGGCATATCTGCTTTTTGCACCACTGCTGTTAGGTGATGCCACTGGTTGTCGTGAACGGCATCGTTGATGTAAAGATACCCGCCTTTGGGCGTGACGCCAATACGTCCTCTGATGAATCCGAATGTCCACATTTTGCCGTAGTCATCTGCGCCCCAGGAGATGATTTCGCCCCGGTCTATCGTTGTTCTGATCCAGGCTGCTACGGTTCGAGGCCGGGTGCCGGTGACACCTTTGTAGCCTGTAATCTCGACATAACCGTCTCCACCCTGCAGTTTCAGTGCTTTACCGATTTTGCCTGAGGCCGAATTTTCCTCGAACGACAGGTCACCCTTAAGCGTGCCCTTGTGCCCATATTTTGAAGCATCTGCTGCGGCCTTGCCGGATGCTTCGTCAAACTTCCACCAGCCTACGAGATTCGGATCATTGTCAAGAGTCATCGCCTTGTCGTTTTCTGCTGCGGTGCATAGGATGCACGGTACACAAGCCAGAACCACCGCAAGACCAAGTCTACCATACATGATACTGCTCCTCATTTTGCACTTACGCTTTGAGCCTGCTGAGGTATTTTACTGTATCTAGCGGTGAAAGTATATCAAATCCGCCCTGGCCAATCGGCAATTTGATTGTTCGTTGTTCACTATTTATCGAACTATGAACTGCCAACTATGAACCTCTTATGCGGCCGCGACGGTGGTCGGGGCAGCAGAGCGATTGGATGTCAGAAAATTATCTTGGCAATTGCCACCTGATTTATGTACTATCTTGGCACCATATTTAACTGCGGAGACGTTGAGACCGCAGAGGCAAAACAGGCAGATCGACAATTGACAATGAGAGGGCAAAACAATGATGTGGAAAAGTCTCACCAGGATATGGCTTTTTGTGGCCTTGCTGACAATTCTGACATTTCTGTTTGGTCGGAGCCAGAGTATAGCCAGTGCCGCTTACTATGCCGGTAAAAGAGGCTATAATGGCCCTTATTTCGGTGCGTATCTGAACAGGGTTGCCTTTCCCATCGGCGGTATCGGCGGGGGAATGGTTTGTCTGGAGGGTACGGGAGCAATCTCTCACGTCTCAGTTCGCAACACTCCCCGCGTGTTTAATGAGCCTCACATATACGCCGCCCTGTGTGTCAAGGCAAAGCCAAACGTCGCCAAAGTGCTTGAGGGACCAGTGCCCGCTTGGAAGATTTTCGGCTCACCCGGCACGGGCAACGGCGCCGCAGGCAGTAGTTTTGGCCTGCCGCGCTTCAGAGAAGCATCGTTCCTGGCGAGATTTCCCTTTGGCATTGTTACGTTGAGAGACCCCAAGATTCCTTTGCAGGTCCAGGTGACTGGCTGGAGTCCGTTTATTCCGGGCCGTGCCGATGAGTCGAGTTTGCCGCTCGGTGCTCTAGAATATAACTTCAAGAATGCTACCGCCGAATCTATTGACGCCGTTTTTTCATTCAACAGCAAAAACTTCATGGCTATCAGGAATGATGGGCAGGGCATATTGCCGATCGAGAACGGTTTTGTGCTCTGGCAGGCTGCGTCTGATAGCAAGCTGGCGGACCAGGGGGCGTTTGCGGCCTTTGTCGATGATGACAACGTCGTTGTCGATCACTGCTGGTTCAAAGGAGGATGGTGGGACTCGGTTACTCTGGCATGGAAAAATATCCAGGAAGCTACTTTGCGGCAGAATCCTCCCGTGAAGGGGCCAAGCCCAGGAGCTTCCCTTTTTGTTCCTTTCACGCTTAAGAGCGGACAAGAGAAAACCATTCGGCTTATGATAGCCTGGCATGTACCTGAAACCGACCTTCGTTACGGCAGAGACCCCAAAGATGCCCCAAAACCTGTCACTGGTCAAGTTCAGGAATCGCAATGCTGCTGTGAGGTTCCGCGCAACTACCGGCCATGGTATGCAGGCAGGTTCAAGGATATCTATGAAGTGGTTAAATACTGGCGGGCAAACTATGATGATCTGCGGCAAAAAAGTGCCTTGTTCAGAGACACATTTTACGATACAACTTTGCCGGATGAGGTCATCGAGGCAGTGGCTGCGAACCTGACGATTCTGAAGTCGCCTACGGTGCTCAGACAGACCGATGGGCGACTTTGGTGCTTCGAGGGCTGTTGTGATGAAGTGGGGTGCTGTCACGGCTCCTGTACACACGTCTGGAATTATGCCCAGGCAATACCGCACCTTTTTCCGGATCTGGAAAGAAGTCTTCGCCAGACGGAGTTCAATGAGAGCATGGATGAGCGAGGGCATCAGACCTTTCGCTCGTCACTGCCTATTCGCACTGTCGAGCATGGTTTCCACGCGGCAGCCGATGGTCAGCTTGGCGGCATAATGAAGGTCTACCGCGACTGGCGCATCTGCGGCGACACCGAGTGGCTCAAAGAGCTTTGGCCCAAAGTCAAACTCAGCCTTAACTATTGTATCGAAACGTGGGACCCGCGGGGAAAGGGCGTCCTCGAAGAGCCGCATCACAACACCTACGATATCGAATACTGGGGTCCTGACGGCCATTGCAGCAGCTTTTATCTGGGAGCACTGGCCGCAGCCATAGAAATGGGCACTGTACTGGCAGATGACGTTTCAAAATACCGCCAACTTCTGGCCAAAGGCAAAAGATTTCTCGAGACAGAGCTTTATAATGGCGAATACTTCTATCAGAAGGTACAGACCGAGGGCTTGAACGCCAAATTCAACCCGCTGGACGTGTCAGCGAACGGACCCGGCTATAAAGATGTGACCGAATCTCTGAACGCCCAGGGGCCTAAGTACCAGTACGGTACCGGGTGCCTTTCTGACGGCGTCCTCGGCTTTTGGATTGCGCGTATATGTGGGTTGGGCCCAATAGCAGACGAAGCAAAAGTAAGAAGCCATCTCAAGTCGGTGTACAAATACAATCTGCGACGCGACTTGACTGACCACGCCAATCCGCAGCGTCCCGCTTTTGCCGTCGGCAAAGAGGGCGGACTACTTTTGTGCACCTGGCCGCACGGCAGCGAGCTGGCTCTTCCGTTTGTCTACAGCAATGAAGTTTGGACCGGCATCGAATATCAGGTTGCCTCTCATCTTATGCTGCAGGGCATGGTTGCCGAAGGACTCGATATTGTTCGCCTCTGTCGTGACCGCTATGATGGCACGATACGCAATCCTTTCAACGAATACGAATGCGGCCACTGGTACGCTCGCGCCATGTCAAGCTACGGCCTGATGCAGGGTCTTACGGGCATTCGTTATGATGCGGTGGAAAAGACGTTGTACATAGACTCCAAGATTGGCAACGACTTCAGGTCGTTTCTATCCACCGCGACAGGCTTCGGGACGGCTGGACTCAAAGCCGGAAAGCCATTTCTCGATGTGAAAATGGGGACAATCGATGCCAAGTACGTCAATCTGTCTGGAAAAAAGGTGTCGTTCTGAGCGTCTTGGACGGGAAATTACAATGCAAAAAAGAATTCTTCAGCGCTGTGTGTTGGTTGTTTTATTGGCTTGTTTTCTATCGTGCAGAACGGGCGAAATCTTCACGGGCAAACAAGAAGGGTCGCTGGCAAAGGCTTATCGATACGATGAGAATGGCTGGATTTTCCTTCATATCGAGGGCGAACCTTTTGAGAGAGGATTTCAGCGCGGTTATTTGACCGCGAGCGAGATAGAAGACTTCTTGCACACGTTAGCCCATACGCAGGAATTTGAAACCGCCCAGGAACTTGATTTCTTTATAAAAGCTGCTTCAAGACTCTTCAAGAATAAAGTCTCTGCAGAATATGTCGAGGAGATGAAGGGCATCGTGGCGGGAATGGAAAGGGCAGGCAAGAATGTAACATTTGAGCAAGTGCTTTTTATGAATGGATTTATTGACGTTCTGTGGTATTGGTGGCCGCAGGAGAAAAAGGTCAAAAGAGACGAGTATCCTGGTTGCAGTGCTTTTATTGCCACCGGCGATGCGACTGCCGATGGCAAGATAGTTATGGCTCATAATTCATGGATCGGCTACGCCCCCGGCAGATTCGCTAACATCATAATCGATATCGTCCCGCATAAAGGCCATCGCATCCTGATGCAGTCATGGGGGCCTTGTATTTATAGCGCCACAGACTTCTTTATTACCGGTGCGGGGATAATCGGGACAGAAACAACCATCGGCGCTTTCGAAGGTTTCGATCCCAAGGGCGTTCCCGTATTCGTAAGAGCCAGAAAAGCGATGCAGTATGCCAACAGCATCGATGAATGGACAAAAATAATGGGGCAGAACAATAGCGGCGCTTATGCCAATTCCTGGCTGTTGGGTGATATAAAGACCGGCGAGATTGCTCGCCTTGAGCTTGGTTTGAAATATCACAGTCTTCAGAAAAAGAAAGACGGCTATTT
>Ga0172366_10003413_pt1 | contig 12544 bp, 12 predicted proteins | sample LakKivSesite69cm_FD_114533 | JGI IMG/M metagenome (GOLD analysis project Ga0172366, IMG submission 114533) | Sediment microbial communities from Lake Kivu, Rwanda - Sediment site 69cm | ecosystem: Environmental > Aquatic > Freshwater > Lake > Sediment | place: Rwanda: Western Province, Lake... | reverse complement strand
AGAGAAACGAGACGTGACTCATAGGTTGAGGAATACAAGCTTAAGCCATGGAATGTAACTCAGCGCATACGCCGCATGAACAAGAAGCTAGACGATCTAATCGGACAAAAAGCAGCTGAGAAATGAGGCAAAGGCTGGGCACTAACAACATTCCTATGAGAAGCATGGGGCTCAACAAAAGAAGAAATGATAAACTATGTTTAACGGCTGGTGTGAGCGTGATATGAGAACGCCTTTTGTTTCTCTATGGGCGAGAGATAAGGGCACTATTTCCTGCAAAGCGGAGGGCCTATCCCGACTACGATGTCGGGTCGTTCCCATTCTTCTCTGTATTCAACCACAACTATTTCGTTCTTGCAGCAGTCCCGTTCGAAGTATTGGCATTTCAAGCAACTTTCGCATTCTTTACACTTTACGTTTTTCCTTTTTACGTATTCATTACACCAAGAGCAGAACTCGGCTATAATATTCTCACGCACGACATTTCCTTTCACAAACCATTTTTTAAATCTGCCTACAAAAAAGCTGAAAAGCATATTCACGTTGGAGCAACATACATCTCTCTCAAAAGTCTGGAAATTGAACGCTTTGAGTCGCCATAAGCCGCTTCTACTCGACTCTTTCTGTGGGTGCGGATCGGCGCCTCTTGGTTTCAAGCTTGCAGGCTGCAAAATCGTCGGAGGCGTTGATATCGATGCCCGTGCTTGCGAAACTTTCGAGCATAACCTCAAGATAAAAGCAATTCTCGGAGATCTGATCCTGACAAACTCTCTTGCGCGTTTCAGTCCTATTATTTGGATTTGCGGGAACAGATCCTTCTCCAGTCGCAATTATCGCATGATGTTGACGGTTTCGGCGGGAAGTGACCATCGACTATATTGGAAATCGCATCGTCCATCGCTGCTGACGCCTGTTTTAGCTCTGGTTCGGTTATGTCAACATAATCTCTTTTGCCGCTATCGAGATGGTGGACACAGGCCTGTTTGGGGTTAAGGCCGAGTGAGCGTAAACATGCGATTGCGTACAATCTAAGCTGCAGTTCATAATCAGTTCTGTACAGTGGATTGTCGTCTCTTTCACTCTTGAAATCAACAATCTCGACCTCTTTGATGTTCCCGTGCTCATCGTACTTTTTAAGCAAATCTATTTGACCGGTGATCAGAGCGTCATTCTCGACGAGTTCGAATTTCTTTTCGGTTTCAAGGACCTTTGAAAAGTCCTGCTGGTTAAGTTTGACATAATTTATGATAACCTTGGTTCCACCGGCTTTAAGGGCAGCTGTGATTGCGTCTGTGGCATATCGGAGAAAGAAATGCTTCTCAAACAGGGCTTCTATGTCTTTTTTATTTGGAATTTGTTTTGATTTGATGTAGCCTTGGTAGATGACGTTTAGGATATTATGTAATCTCGCTCCATATCCGAATCCAGGAGGCACTCCTGCTTGGTAACCGTAAATTCCTCTCAACAGATAGTCATATGCGCATCGCCTGTAGCAGCTCAAGTCCGTGAAAGAGGTCGGGAACAGCTCGCTGCCCAGTTTCCTTTTATCATACCCTGACTTCTTTCTGCTAATTGCGAGATTGTCTGAGAATTTAGTCTGGCTCGTTAGCTCGTGTACAAAGTCATGAGGATCAAACTGTATTCTGTACGGCGTCCCATCTTCCTTGTGCCTTGCAGTTGATCCCGTCATAAAAAAGTACTTCATCGACCTCGTTATAGCCGTGTAATAGACTCTTCTCTCATCCTCCTCATCACCGTCATATCTGGCTCGGTCATACAGATTATCATCTACGAAGGTTTCCTCGGAGCGGCGTGTTCGCTCATTGACGCATCCCGGAAGAAACACAACAGGGAACTCCAGACCCTTGGCTCTGTGAATTGTCAGAAGCTTGACAGCGTTTATCAATGATGGGTCGTTGTGACTGGTGTCAGCATAGCTGCCTGCTCCGTAGTTGATAACGAACGCAAAGAAGTACTTGACCTCCGAGGCTCGGAGCCTTCTCCACACAGATTCGTAATCCGCTATCGCCTGAGATAGAACTGCGAAATTATAGTTGTAGACGTCTTCAAATTCAAATTTGTCTGCTCCAAAGGCTTTCAAAGTTTGATGGAGATATGGTTGGAGTCCAAGTTGAAGATAATCATTCTTTCCTTTTGAAACGATTTTCTGAACGGCTGCTTTGATGCTCCTTATTTGATTAATGAATGACTTTGCATCTGCATTCGGATATTTTCCTAGTCCTTTTTCGTCCTTCCGATTGGTAAAAGCTTGAGAATAGAGTCGTAGGAGGTCCTTTTCGGTCACAACGTCATCCCATAAGGGAAAGTCAAAAAAATAGGCCAGACAACTTAGGGCCAGTACCATTTCAGGCCTATCAAATATGCCTGCTCCTACATCCAATACGAAAGGTATATTTGCGGCGTGCAAGTATGCAGCTATTTTTGCAGCTTCCTTCCTAAACCTTGTAAGAATTGCGAAGTCACCATAAGATAAGGAAAAGGGTGTGCCTTTCTTATCCTTCATATCTGTGCCGAGCAGAACACGTATTCTGTCAACTATGAAGTTGAATTCTTCCTCTTCAGTGTCAAAATGACGGTAGAACAAATCGTCTTCCTCTGAGATGTTGATCAGAGGGTTTCGAGGTTTCATTTCTTTGGGTAGCCGGCGTTTATTTCCTTTGATGAAATGCGTGGCGCAGTCAATTATTCTGTCGGTGCTTCTGAAGTTGTAGGCAATTGGAATCATCGTCACAGCTGAGTAATTTTTCGAGAAATTCACAATGTTGGCGACCGCGGAGCCTCTCCAGTTGTATATACACTGATCGTCGTCCCCGACAACACATAGGCTTTCGCAGCCATCTGCAATGTGCCTGATCAGTTTCTCTTGGAGCTGATCAACGTCCTGATATTCATCCACGACAAGATGCTTGATTCTATCGTTCAACGCCTGCTTTGCTTCTTTGTTTTCTTCAACCATTTTCACCAAGCGGTAGATCATCGCTGCGAAATCAAGGTATCTATGTTCTTCGAGGAAACCTTCGTATCTTCTGCAACACTCTGCAAAATCTTGATTCGATAAATCATCAATGTCGATGTCCTCCATCCTGACTATGTCATAACTCTGGAGGAATTTTCCTATTGTGTGGAACTTGCCGTGTTCTTCCAGTGTTTTGAGGTGAGAACTGTAATAGCGGTACGGCATGGATATGAAAGCCACTCTTCGGGGGTCATCTAAAACATCGTATCCACGGTAGCGCGGCTCAATCTGCTTGAGCATTTCGAAACAAAAGCTGTGGATGGTGCCTACGTACATGTCACCTAGGTCTGCCTTTGAGGGGCATTCCCTGTCAAGAATCTCCCTTATTCTGGCTTTCAACTCCTCGGCTGCTTTTTCGGTGAAGGTAAATGCTACTATTGACTTTGGGGCAGCTCCGCTTTTCACAAGCTCGGCAATTCTTCGGGATACAACTTCTGTCTTTCCTGAACCAGCGCAGGCAATGATCTGCAGATTTCCTTTCAGATGATTTACCGCCATTTTCTGTTCCTCTGTAAGTTCGAATGCCATGCAATACCTCCTATGGACGTTCATGCTTGCTTTTAGTGTTGGTTTTGACAAGCGGCACTTTTTCTCTAATCAAAGACGCATAGAAATCACATATACCATTCAAGGGGCAGATTCTGCACTTGGGATTCCTTGGTGTGCATATTGTGGAAGCGTGATCAATCAGTGCCCAGTTGAATTCTCTGCATTTACCTTTTGGCAATGATTGTTCCGCGACTTTCCTGTAGGTCGGGTCTCTTCGAGCTTCTCCTTTTGGCTTCAGTCCAAATGCGCGTCCGATAACCCTGCACACGTTGGAATCGATAATAGCGACATTCTCTCCGAAAGCAAAACACAAAACTGCGTCCGCAGCATAGTCTCCAACTCCTGGAAGGGTGATGAGTTCATTTCTATCTTTTGGAACCTCTCCATCAAAATCCTTAACAAGTTTTTCGCCCAGATGTTCGACGTTCTTAGCTCTCCACATCAGGCCGAGCTTTACGAAATATCTCCTTATCTCAGGTGGATTTGCTGCGCGTAGCTTCTGTGCTGAAGGAAAGTCCTTTATGAATGACTGAAAAACTGGAACAACTTGGTCTGCTTTCGTCCTTTGAAGCATTATCTCAGCGATAAGTATGCGATACGGATCTTTAGTCCGTCTCCAAGGAAATGACCGTTTGTCTTCATCAAAGTACCATTTCAGCAATAGTGAACTAAACGCAGCGAGTTTGTCTTCCATTCTGTTCACTCCACGGTTTTCAACCCGCGAAAGACGGACTTCTTATTTTCTCCAAGAGCTCCCTGCCTCGCCTGTACCTTTGCAGCTCTTCATCGCTTGAAGCCGCTTTAAGAAGTGTACTTAGTTCTCCCAGTTTAGACACTCCGATGCGTTGTCTCACTTTTTCCCTTGAAAAAGCCGTTCCACGCCTTAAGGTGATCAGCCCTCTGACAATGCTGGAAAACCATGCGTTGAAGTCGTCGCCTTTATCAGCGCTATTCGGGATTGCTTTAATTTCTCGAGGCGCAGTCTTATCCAGTTTTTGAAAAGCTTCCTCGCTGCGTAATGTAGCAAGCAGCATCCTAACGTCATTAATTAGCTGCAACCGATACCGAGACCGAATTATGTTAAGAATTTCTCGGTCTTGCTTGGTGACGGCTGACTCTAAGTAACTATTTATAGAGTGCAAATCGGAGTAGAACTGGTCTAGGTCTACTGTGAGGCTGGACGGATCATAAATTTGCCTGATTTCTCTAACCCTCATAAGGACTTCTTCATAGGTTGCTTTATTCAACTCATTTAGAAGACCCTTGCGTTCTACTTCAGAGAGCTTTGTTTGGAAAACGAAGTCAGGGTCTAGGACCGGCAGAATCGCCTTTAGCTTTCCGTAACTTGCGTCATTCACGTCTCGTAGGTAGTTATTCTCACTCGCCCAACTCCTTCTTGCAGTCTCTGCATTCTTCAAGAGAACGGGAGTGCATCTGATGTTTTTTTCGGATAGATAGGATAGAATTTCTGCGACCGCGTCTTCTTTGTTTTTGGCTACCTCAGAATAGGACCTTATTTCTTCACCCAGTTTCCAAAGGTATTTTGTATCGTATTTTTCGAAAGCGGTTCCTATTTTGGTCTCCCTTTGAATTCTTGTCACAAGTTCGGCTATTCGTCCTAAAATCCTCTTGCCGTCCGAAGGCATCATTTAGGGACCCTCGGTCTCAAAAAACTCGTACTTTGTCTTTAGAAAGACATCTGTTACATTCATGTCAGGGTTGCTTCTTGCCGTCAGTTTGCAGATTTCCCAGATGTAAAGTTCGGAGATGTAGCCAAGAAGCTCTTTGTTGGCGGGGTCTTCAGGACGGTCTCTCTTTCTATACCGTTCGTGTCCGCTGTTTACTATGATCGTCGAATTTACCGGGTCGAAGGAGGAAAGTTCATCAGAGAATTCGTCATCTTGAAGACTGATATTGAAGCCTCGTGGTTTTCTTTTTCTGACCTTTCTCGAAGTGGCAACTGAAGGCTCTCCAAGCGAAATTGTTTTAGGCTCTGGCATGGATTTATTCATGCCATCTTCATTTTCTTTATATCCGAGCTTTCCTTGGTCAGCAATTTGTCCCTGCCCATCAGGTCCGCCTGTCACTTCTTGGGCTTTACCACCACCTGCCCCTCCACTTTGGTCTTGATGTTGTAGAATCCCTTCTTGTTCTCCGGATACGACATTTTCTTGCTGGACAACCGATACATGTTCTAGTCCGACCGCTGGCTCCCCACCCGGGGTGACTGCTGCCTGAGAGGAATCGGTTCCAGTTGATGCAGAGACTGTTACTTGTTCGGTCTTTTCTGAAAGAGTTAAGTCGCCAAGCTCTTTCGCTATTTTGAAATCGAAGATATGCTTCTGTTTCAGAAACGATTGCAACTTATTGACAAGTATGTTGATCTCTTGGCTGCGTCTTAAGTCAATTAGACCCCGATGGTGCTTCTTTATCTCATCCCTCAGGAATGGTTCAACGTTTTCCATCTGCTGGTAAAGAAAGTCTCTGGCAGGACCCGGTTTTAGCGCCAATCTGAGCTCATTAATCTCACAAAAGTCTGCTCTAATAAAGCCTGTAAGGTAGGAACTGTTCCAAACATCGGTTTCAGCGAATTCGCCGATTTCCGCTATGGGAGCGTCGCCCACCGGACGGTCCTTGTACATAAGAAATGGCAATGATTCCCTATCACGTTTGGCTCTGTTCGTTAAGTACAGCTCGAAAACGAGTTTTCCCTTCGTAGCTCCATTTTCGACATAGTCTACGTTCGCTATGCTGATTCTCGTGATACTAGTGTAATCACGAGGTTGACATTCATAGAAATCCTCTCTGGCAGGCATCTTAGTGGGATTGAGATTTGCACCTTCCCATACAAGAATTTCGATTTCGCCTTTTCTGATGAGTTCTCCAAAGTGTCGTTCAATTCTCTTGATCAGTCTGTCCTTTCTGATTTTCTTGAATTCGCCTGTCTTCCAATTTTGATAGAATGCTACCGCCCCATGGTTGAATTCTCCTTGAGTCCACTGCAGGAAATCATCATCAGAAACGACCGACGCCCCAACCTCAATTTTATCCGCTGTGAATTCTAATCTTACTGTTCGACCGCTTCTACTTCCGAACTGTTCACCATTTGGGATTTCCAGTCTTCTAGTGATGAAAAGCAACCGGTTACAATAAGAACGGAATCCCTGTAGGCCTCTTGCAAATTTCCCAGTTAGGTCTGGGTCATATTTCTTAAGTGAATCAAATGGTCTCTCGCATATGTGCCTTGGATCAGTGAAGCCCAGACCATTGTCAATAATAATGACCTGTTCAGCCTCGTTGTCTATAAGGATCTTTATTTTTCCTTTGATTTTTAGGCCCTTTTTGTTTGCTTCTATTACAGAATCGACGCTGTTTTCGACGGGCTCGGTGAGCATTAGAGAACTGCCTCCCAAGGCTTCGAAGCCTGCACCTGTGCTTGCAAGGGCTGCCAAGACTTGGTAGTCTTCGGTTATCTTGGGCTTGATATACTCCATTTCATTGTAGTCTGTCATAGTTTTCATCTCATCCAATAACTGCTCTTACTGATGGCCGAGTTTCCCTCAGGATGTTTATCGTATTACGAATCGAGACTTCCGTTACTCCGAAAAATTGAGAAAGTTCGTCCTGAGTTATACCTATTCCAGCTTCCAAGCATGCTATATACGTGCATCCCGCCAATATTGCATTGGGAGTTCTGTACTTTATCTTCGGTTCCTTTACAAGTTCAAGAATCCTAGTTTTGACGGTGTCTGGAACAGAGTACTTGTCTTGAAAGGATCGCCATAATCTATCTAACAATGCTACGGCAGGAAGCGATTTCTTTGGATAAAGGCCGGCATCCATGAAGAGCCTACTTGTCATAAGTAACGCCGCCTTGGTGAGCCCAAACTCCTTGCAGATACTTGCAAACTGCTCTGCTGAGAGCGGCCTGCGACCTGACCCTTCCCAGCGGAGGTAAAGAAAAGCAGCTGCCAAGATTACGTGTTCGTAGCTTCTTCCTCTGACCAGTCCTTTGGACTTCAATTTGTCAACGCGAACTAATATAAGGCCTATGTCGTTCTTTGTTATTCCGATTTTTGTTGCTATTGATTCGAGGATCTGTCTTGGAGATAAGCCGGTTCCTGTTGGGACGTCCATCCAAGACCGTTGAGTTCTGTCTCTGCGTGGAGGTAGATCCATTTTCTTTCGCCACTTTCTCAGAGTCATGTGGTCGACGTGAAGTTCATTTGCCATCTCAGCATAGCTAATGCCTTTTAGGTACATTGCTTTGAATCTTTTGCCCAAAAGAGAAAACTTTTCAACCATTATCTGCACCTTCCGGCGAACGCTAGTTCTTGTCCTACATTAAGTAAGAAGTCATCTCTTCTGAAACTGGCACTGGTTGAAATTCCTTGGCGTTTTCTAACATGTTCGTAATACGCTTGCCAGTCCATGGCCTTGCTTGGGAATGACATTTCATTGAGGTAGAGGAAGATACCGTAACCTGAAGCAAAGCCCATCCGCTGAATATGTGAAAAGGCTTTGGAGATTAGCGTATCTTGCTCGTCACCTTGAAGGGCGGTCGGGCGTGTTCCAGTGAGCGCTTCGCCGATTCTGAAGTAGTAATCGTTAGGGAGAGGCTTGAACTGGAAGTCCAAGAATAGCTGAGCAAGTCTGCGGAGCTTATCTATGTTCAGGCAAAGGCCTTCGTTTGAATTCAGAAATCTAACACGGGCATTTGCATGATGCAGCAGGGTTCTTTGTTTAACGCTTTTTGGGTCGGGAAGTGGTGGCTCCTCTCTTTCGAGTTCCCGTCTGCCTTCTGCCCAGACCTCTTCCCAAGCATCTTTAGCAATCCTTTCAAGCTGCTCGAATCTGTGTCGTGAAAAATCATAATCCGAGTCAACGAGCCCCAGAATAAAGGGAATCAGAAATGACCTGTCATATCGAATGAGCTGACCAAGTAGAAGACTTAAAGGCGGTTGTTTACCCTCCTTTTCCCATAATGCTAGAAACGCTTTGTCCGCTCCGAAAGTTATTCTCCATCTTTCACGTTCTTTACACTCCAACAGGTCTAGCTCCCTTGCCAGACTGAAATGTGGTTCGAGTGACCTGGGTCTTGTTAGCCCTCTTTTTCCTTTGCCTTGGTTCGTGAGGTTGCCATATTTTTTAAGGTAAAACTCAGAGAGGGTTTGCAAGTGTTCAGTTTGTATCTCAGAGGCTGTCTTCACCGCCCAATACAGCCTATCCACGTTCCCCGCGTCGCCAATCATGTATCGCATCCAAGAAATCCGGGTTGAACCTGTCACAGTGAAAGAGCCTCCACGACTTGGTCCCGAACAGCGAGAATGATATCTTTACTTATAGCTGGCGACTTTTTCTCGATGGCCATTCGAAGCCCTTTGTCCATAATTTCAAGCGCTTCCTTCGGCCTCACTCCGTCTATCTTTCCCTGTTCTTTGAAGAGAACCACTGATCTCACGATTTCGTCTATGGCATCTCTTGTGAATGGATAAGTCGCCTCGGTCACAGTCTCTTTTAGGCTTAGGGCAGAAACGGCTTTCTTAACGTCAAATTCCTTCTCTCTTCTGTAGCTGATTACCTGAAGTACGAACTGGTCTAGCTCAGTTTCTGAGTATTCTTTGAAAGGGATGTAATTCGTGATGCCGATCCTCCTTTTGACTGGTTCATCCTCGATTGCGCTTGGAAGTTCGGCCATGCTGCGAGCGGTGGCAGCGAAGACAACTCCAACATGGCTGCCTTCGTCGACTAGTGAGCGCACAGCTTCGGTGAATGTTAACCGGGCGTCGCCGCTTATGTGGCCTGTATTCTCAAACTCGTCTATTAGAAGAAGCAAGGGTTTTTTATTGAATCGGACGTTAAGAATTGCAAGGGCTTCAAGAATGGCTACAGCGTCTTCGTCTGCTAACTCGCGTTTTACAGATTCTATGCCGGCGGCTTCTGTAGCACTCAACTTTTGACCCACTATCCATCGCCACAGCAAAAACTGTTGACTTGTTGCGATAGCCTTAGAAACGATGTTTGCAAGTTCTTCTGATAAACCGATTTCAGAAGCACTTTTCTTGCTTTGCTGTATCAGGTTTATCCCTTTGGTCAATGTTTCAATTACGGTTTGTCTGCCAAATGCGTTTATAATTGATCTGTAAAACTCTACGAAGCGGGTTCGTCTGTGGCAGCTTGGGGTTTCAACATAGACACAGTCTGCTCTTGATGTTAATTCATGCTTTAGGTGCAACAGAGCTTGAGTTTTGCCGAAGCCATATCCACCAAAAATGGCATAGCGTGGTATTCTTCCGCTGTCCATTGTCGCGTTCAGATCACTGAGGAACCTTTTGAATTCTTCTTCGCGTACAAAGAAAACTTGATATTCTGTTTTTGGGTTGATAACGAAATATTCAACCTTCAAACCGTAAACCAATCGCTTTCACCTTGAAAGTTTGTCCTATGACCTGTGGTTATTGTCCCACGTCCTGTGACTTAATAACGGCACATCGTTTGGTATAAACCTTTCGGAAGATCCAAAATAACCCACAGCTAGAATACCGTGCTGCCATGAAAAACTGTACTTTAATTGCAGGTGCGATCATATCGTCTGTTTCGCTAGCTGATTATCGATAACATGAACGCTATAGAATTCATCCAGCGCTCTCTTAACACATTTTGCAACTGCTTTTGCAAGCAGCGGAGGAACAGCGTTCCCAACTTGTCTAAACTGACTCGTTCTTGAGCCCTTGAAAACGAAGCTATCAGGAAAGCTCTGGAGCCGTGCCGCCTCGCGTACAGTGAGCGTCCTAGACTGAGTGGGGTGAATGTATACGTAACCATCCTTGCAGAGATGAGCTGTCACTGTCCATGACGGTCTATTCTTTTTCCAAAGTCGTTTGAATTTGTCGCCAAAAATATCTTCCCTATACCCATACATATCTCGGTATTTCTGCGGCAAGTCCTTCCACTTATCTCCAGGTTTCATCTGTCGAAAGGTTTCTATGTCTCTAGGTTTGTGAGGACGGGCGATATGATTATGAACATTTGTAGAACCTTCTCTGGCCCATTCTTGGTACTCATGAAAGGCTGGTCTGTTGTATTCCATTGTTTCGGTTCCGCCACCTGCTCTGAGGACAGGTAAGTCTCCTATTGCATCCCACACAGAAACAAAATTCTCTGCAAGGTCATTCTCCCCATCAGGAAAAGGATTTGGCAGACCGAGCCTATTTCCTATGAAGAAAATTCTTTTGCGATGTTGGGGGACTCCAAAGCTGGCTGCGTCAAGTGGTCTATGGTCCACAACATAGCCTGCTGTCTCAAACTCATGCTTGATCTCTCCCATGAGTTCGCCGTTCCTGTAAGAAGCCATTCCCACAACGTTTTCCATTACGAAGAATTTTGGCTTGCATTCTTTCACAAGCCTGATAAACTCCTTGTAGAGAAGATTTCTTGGGTCGTCAATTAGTCGAGGGTTACCATTCTGGAGCTTCCATGCCCCCTTTCGAACCAAGGAAGCTATTTTCACCCGTCCCACAGTCGAAAAACCTTGGCATGGGGGGCCACCTCCTATTACGTCTATCTCGCCCTTCGAAAGACCCGATAAACCGAGAAGTTCCATTCCATTCAATGTTCTTATATCCTTGCATAAAATAGCGGCTTCAGGAAAATTCGCATGGAATGTCCCAAGTCCGTCACGATCAATATCCACAGCCGCCAGCACGCAAAATCTAGCCATTTTGAACCCTAAACTCAGACCACCTGGCGCAGCAAAAATTTCAGCGTAGCTGTAGGACTTGTGGTTTTGCTCCAACCTTTCTCCGACCTCAATTATTCCCGAATAACGACATACATCTTGGCCCTGCCAACAGTCCTCGAACTCTTAATTTTCCCAGCTTTTTCCAGTGCGAACACATACTTTGATACAGTGTTCCGATGAATCCCGGTTTTCTCGGCTATTTCTTGGATGGAAAGGTCTCGTGATTCCTTTCGTAAGAGATCCAGTATTGATTTCTCGATTTTCTCGCTTAGCGTGATGTTGTACATCGAAGAACACTATTATCAAACAACATTAATAAAGGTTGTTGCCTATTAATGTTGTGCATAATTCCACAACCATAGATAAACAGGTCAGCTCTTCTGAAATAACCGCAAGGCAGGCTCATGATTTCTGAAAGCCGCCGGATATACTCCCAGAATGTACTGTAAACTCTATATGCAGCGTCTTGACGTGCTTATGTTAGCCAACGATCAAGCTTGGTAATATTATTAGGCTTAGTACAAGGCTGGATGCTATTAGCAGATCCTGATGCAAGTTTAGCTCTTTGGGCCATACTCGTTGAAACTGCAGGAAAGGCGTGATGTAGCCCAATGGCGAATTTCCGCATATCAATAATATTGCTACCAAAAACCACACTAGCGATACCGAGTCCAGTCCCGAAGTTCATTCAGTTCCCTCCATTGAGGATCTGTGATTAACTTCTCAGCAAGCTCTTCAAATTCCTCATGAGTTTTTGTTTGAGAATCAATGAATGCAATTGCCTTTTCTTCGATTGTCGACACTAACTTGTAGGCTTTCCAACCAATTCCCTTCATGTACCAATAATCGCGATTCGAAACCAAACCATCCTCTATATGTATTAAGTCCCAAGGAATTGAAGGAACCTTTGTTAGGTCAACACTTATTCTAACCGAAACACGAAACTGGGGGATCATTAAATCATACGAGCATTCCGCTGGTCGCTATAAAAGTTTACCTCGCGTCAAGACTTGGACGACGTAAAATTGAGGAGAATGCCATTTTACTTATTTTCTTTGTAGTAGCTTAGTCCTGCTGTTGCGCCTGTTGTTATTGCGAACCATATGATTGTTGCCGTTATGTTTCCTTGCGTGCGCCCATCCGCTTTCAATCATGACATCGACAAAATTGTAGTGCCTTCCCAGAGATTCTGCAAGAGTTTTCTCATGGGCATTTTT
>Ga0172366_10003412_pt1 | contig 12544 bp, 31 predicted proteins | sample LakKivSesite69cm_FD_114533 | JGI IMG/M metagenome (GOLD analysis project Ga0172366, IMG submission 114533) | Sediment microbial communities from Lake Kivu, Rwanda - Sediment site 69cm | ecosystem: Environmental > Aquatic > Freshwater > Lake > Sediment | place: Rwanda: Western Province, Lake... | reverse complement strand
CTTCTATTACTTTCCCGTCAATATTATCGTAGCAAATCAATCCTGTTCCGACCTCAAACTTTAAATTTGGTATGCAGGCTACTACTCTTTGTCTTTCTCCGATAGCGAGCCAAACATCATTATCCTTAAGAAGTTTTTTTAATCCCCTAAGAAATCGTCGTCTGATTTTTTCTGTGCTTTTCATTTTTTCTTTTTTCTCTGATTTCTTTTGCTTTTTCTTCTGATACCAATATTCGGTGTGTTATGAGTAATGGACGGTAGGGTTGCATAGTATTGAGTGGGTTGCTGAAGAATTCTTTTTGGTGGTCGCGCATAGCCTTCAAAAATTCCCTACATTTACGTGCTTCTTCTATGGTTTCGCAAGGTTTATAGACTAGTTTCATATTACCTCTACGTCTGAATAATGTAATTTAATTCCTTCTTTACAAGCATCCAATATACGATAGAGGTATTGGGTTTTAGGGTTAGGTATTTTAGGCAGGCAATCCCACCATTCGTCGCCGTAGATTTCAGCAAGAGTATTTGTATCTGTTATTTCCAAACTACATGATAAGTTCCATAGGTATCTTGCTTCTTGTTTAGATAGTCCGTCTTCTTTTCTTCTTTGGATGATATGTTGTTTGGCGTGGTTTTCCAATTCATCTTCGTTGGTAATGGTTCGTGGTATATAGGGGTCAAATTTTTCTGATAGGTAGTGGTTATCGCAGTTAACAAAGAAGTCCATAATAGATTTAGAGCCCGTGCTTCCCCAGTAATATGACCAAGCCTCTCCGTAGCATTCTATGGTGATTTTGCCTCTTTTAGGAGGTAGATCTTCGAGGTAGATAGTGATGGGATCTAGGTTGGGGACTTTGGTTATATAGAGTTTAGTTATTTTGGATTGTTCTACTTGCATATTATTTACCGTAATGATTGTCTGATATTACTAATTTCTGTGTTTTTAGTCCATTGTTATTCTTGGCTATTATGAACAAATCGGCTTCTTCTTTTGTAGTAAAGGCAGGATAGGAATTACTATATTCGTCATCTATTAAAACCAGTTCCTTACGAAAATCACCGTGTCCGTAGGTAACAGTTTCCTCTCTAACAATAACAAATATTTCTTTCAAGTTTGCTCCTTAGCCGCTCGCAATTCTTTCAATATATCTGCTGCTGTTTTTGCATAAATGAATGTCTGTCTTAATGTCATGCGTTTATTATTTGTTCCCCAAGGTTTCCATAATCTGTGTAGGAATACTGAAATCCAGTTTATTATCCATGTTGGATGGAACATATAGCGTTCCTCGTACTCCGTTGTCCCAATGGGTTTTATCATCCGACAGGTATTGCAGTTTGTCGCACAATACACATTCACGCCCCCAATGCGCTTGTTCGGGGAACGCCTTGCGGTATTCGAGAGACATCCTAAAATAGTCCCACACATGCCAGCCAACAAAGCGTCGGAGAGTACGCCAAAAGCCGCGCCACCGTGTCTCGTCCATGTCCTACCGTCCTTCCTGCGGTTTTTGGGGCAGCTCAATGCCAGCGTTATTGTCATATCCCTCCTGATACATATATACCCGGTTACTTTGGAATATGACGGAGATTTTCATACTATTCCTCTAAAAAGCTCTACCGTGGTTTCATTTACTATATCTTGGCACATTTTATCATAAATTTTGCGGCATTCAAGACAAATTTTAAGACCCAGAAAGCCATAAGAAGGATTAGTGGTATTTAATTTATTAGTGCAGTTGTTGATAGCGCATACTCCTTCGTTATTCTTTTTGACAGCGGAGGAGATATTGGGTTCTGCTAGTGAGAAAGATGGTATAAGTTGGCTCATTTGACTTTACCATTCATAAGGTCATTTAGGAAGGCGGGTATGTCGGGTTTTTGGGTTTTGTTGTAATTTGCCAGAGATTCGCAGGTTTTATAGAATTCCATACAGGTTTCGCAAAGCAGGGTGGTTTTGTTATGGATTTTACCTTTTATTATTTCTCCTAGGAACTTATTACATTTGGTACAGTTAAGGGTTTTCACTTACTTATCCATTTGAAAAGTTTGATATAGGATGAGAAGTCTACGTATTGGTGTTCGTCCTTATGGTAGCCTGTGATCCATTTATAGGAGCATACGAATTTACTAGGCTTAAGGGTTTGGCCGTGGATCTGTACAGTATCGCCGTCAATATTGAGGGACAGTATTTCGTCGTCGTTTTTATTGCCTTCTCCCCATCCTTGAACATCTTTTCGGATGAGTCTATGGGTGAGGAGTTTTCTATTGGTGGTTTTGACATCTTCTAGGAGTTTATGCCATTCTTGGGGTTTCATATTACTCCAGCGTATCTATTTTGCCCATAAACATGATGGTATTGGTAGGGATGTGACGAATGAAATAGACAAAGGGGTGGTCAAATTTGAAAACAGGTGTTGCCGAAGCCCCTTTGTAACGGAATGTCATAGCTGTTGCGGCTGCGGCTTCTGTACCTTCTTCGTCTACTTCTACAAAGGACTTATGGATAGCTCGTGACAGGGATACTTCAGGTCCTACATTACTGAGTCCATTATCTTCGAAGACTTTAGTTATTCCCATTTGTCTAATGATATCTGTGAGTCCCATACTATCTTCGATCTTGAATTTAGGGATATGGAGGTATATTTCTCTAAGGTACATTTGGTTGTGCCATTTATCTATTTGTTTTGGCGTAATTTTGGACAGGAAGGTTTGGTAGGGTGATTCTTCTTTTTCTACGCCTGAATTATAGGATGAGGACAGTATTTTTATGAGTCCTTCTTTTTCCCAGTTTTCTATAGTTTTGACATCTTTAGGTTTTGTGACGGTTAGTGTTGTTATGCTGCCAACTCGCACTTCTGTTTTGAATTCATTGAGTACGCCATTGACCAGTGATTTGATTTTGACTTGTCCTTTACCCAGTGGTTCTTCTACGGTTGGCATAATAAGGGTCATAGAGACTTCTTTGCCGAGGTAGGGTAATTCGACTCCTTGGATAGAGTTTTCTTCGTCCATAAAGCATCGGTAGTGGTTCTTTTGGCACATCATGGAGACTTTAGATTCTGAGCCTGACGAGTAGAAGACATTGTAGGTTGTTGAGGACTTCTTGAATTGTTCCATCCATTTGCCTTTGAAATAGACGGCATTAATGAGTACGGCTATTTCTAGAGGGTTAATTTCTGAAATAATGTCCTTGATTTTGCCGTGGGTTTTGTTTTCTACCCATGTATTGATTTCGGTTAGGGTTTTGGGATTACTGAAGTCTCTGGGGAAGATAGAGGCGAGGTAGTTAGTTTCCAGTAATTGCGTATAGGTTTTATGGATAGGGTATTCTTGATGGATCCAGAACGAGTTAGCGATTTCCCATATTACTTTCTTGGCGGTAATCGTATCATTTTTGGGGGTAAAGCCCAATACTTCTATGGCTTGTTTTCTAGCTTCTTCGGAGGCACCTTCAAGCATCATGGCCATGGCGAGGTAGATGGAGTAAGGGGAGAAGAAGAGGTTGTTCTTTTCCTTGAGGATGGGGAACAGTTTACAGGCTAGTTCATTTGTATTATTCATTATGTTACTCCAGTTTATGCGTCATGTCGTCCAAGTTAGTGATGAGGACGATTCTATTTTTATCCAAGTCTATGAATTCTTTGCCGTAGATATGTTTTTCGTTATAGAGTCCGTCGTAGATATCTCCCCCGTGTCCCAGCATACTCAGGCCGCATTGTGGGACTGACCATTGGACGTTATTACAGGTAGCGACATAGAGGAATGGGGTATCTTGGACATCTACTTTAGTGATGAAGGTATTGAAGTTAGTAGATCGGAAGGCGATATTGGGATTCTTCTTATTGGATAGATTCTTGAGGTTCTCTTGAAGGTTTTTGGTTCTTTCTTCCATGAGAGCTAGGTATTTTTGGTCTTCGGTGTCATTTACGTCTTTGATATTGTCTGTGTACAGGTGTTTGACATAGGACATTCTATCTTCTATCATGAATTCGGCAAGGTCATAGGTAGTGGGCATTTCCTTTAGGGCGACATAGAAGGAGCAGGAGGATGAGTTAGATACGAAGCCTAGTCTTGTTTTCATAGGAATTACATCCTTGGTATTAGTGTTTATTACATATTTTCAATGTACCCGTGAAATCAGACAAGCCTTTAGGAATTAAGGATTGTATTTCGTAGTAAGACTGGTGGTGGTTATTTAAACATATACCTTTATTGATGGCGGTCATAAAATATATGTGATTAGTTACTTCATCCATCATGAGTCTTGGGAAATCTGGAGGTTCTATAAATTTGTATTTGTTATTTTTTAGAATTTTGGTTTCTGTTGCCATATATTTTATCTCCTTATTTTAATATTTCTAGGTAATCATAGGGGATGCTGACGAGCCTATAAGTGTTATTATCTTTTGCATATACTCTTATTCTAGTGTGGACAGTGTAGAAGCCATTTTTATCGCCAAAATTAATATCGCTTATGTCGTCAAACAGTCCAACGATGGAGTTTTTAGTGATTTTAAGCCAATCGTGGGCAGCTAGTGGTGGCAGGTTATCGATAGTTGCAAAATAATTCTTTTTAACTTTGGCAAATTGAGTTAGTCCGAGTGTTTTCAGATCTTGCATAATTTCGTTTTTCATAGTTATTTCCTAGTTATTTTTTTGACCTTACAGTTTGGGTTGATTTTGGATTTTTTAGACTTGGGTATTTTGGTTTCTGGGTTGAGCATTTGGGTTTCATTGGGATAGTCTTTCTTTTCGGGGTGGTTTAATATCGGTCAATTTTTTACCTGTACTTCGGGACTTATCTATAAGGACCATCCAACTTTGGTTATCTGAGCCGCATTCTCTTTCCTCAACAATATAGGGTTCAAGAAGTGTAACGAGGGAGTCAAAGCAAACCGGATCTGCATCTTCTCCGTAGCCCCCTTCTGATATTATGAAGCCTTTTTCCAGCAGGTATTCCAGATCTTGTTTAAGTGTTTTGTTATTGTCTAGGTATTCAAATTGCCATTCTGTAGCATTAGTCTTGATCTTCTTTAGATTTTGGGTGCTAAGAGTTTGTTCTATACTGAAGTCTTGAGGGAGTATGACTAAGTAAGATGTACTGGAAGAATTAGATACGAATCCCATTCTTGTTTTCATGATTTACCCTTCAGTATTTTTACTCTATCATCTGCTGTCATGGCAATCTTACATTATATCGTATCCGCCCGATTTGCATTTCAATATCTGCTTAATTTTCTTCCACCTATTAACTCGGATTTCTTTCAGTTTAGGTGTGGATGGACTATCAATACGCAGAAGTCCGATCTGTTCTGAATACTGGTCAATATCTTGGATGGTCAGCATCAATTCGTCTATTTGTTTTTGTGTAAGAATCCTCATACTATTATCTCTATGGGTGTTGAGAACATTTCTGGAAAATATCTTTCACTAGTTGATCCAGTTGTGGGTTTGTTCCTTGTGGGTAATAATCCAAGAAGGTTTGTAGCAACCGTTTGAGCGAATCATTTTCTTTCATAAGGATAGATATTTTACGTTCTACAATTTCATTATCATTTGAAGTTCCTCTACATTTTTCACAAGGTACATATTCGGTATTGCCCCTGATGCCGGGTCCGTTATCTCCGTACCATCCTGTTCCTTTGCAGAGTTCGCATTTATGTTTTTTCATATCGTCTTACATTTCTTATAGTTGGTTTTTGGGCAGCAGTTATCTTTTAATGTTTCGCACAACAGAACGCAAGTATAGTTACCATTATGCCGAGAATATTTCCATTTACAATTCTTCTTATGGTTATTGAAGCGTGTGAGCCATGGATTCTTCATTGGTTGTTCCTCATACTATTATCTCTATGGGTGTTGAGAACATTTCTGGAAAATCTTCTGTAGTTATATCATTAGAGTCGCAAATACTGACAATGATTCTGCCATCATCTGTTTTCTCTAGCGTGATATCCTTCGAAAAATCGTAGGGAGTGTTTTGTTCATTATTAAAGATCGTAAAGCTCTACTTCTGAATCGAAGTAGCAGAAGTTAGAAAACCCATTAGGTATGAAATCGCTCGGAATAGTATCTGAGGCAACACATCCAATAAACCGAATCATGGCTTTTAGATCCTCTTCGTTAGTAGAAAGATGTTTTACGCCAACCTGACTTTAATCATGAGATTTCTTTTTTGACGATGGGCTGTTATAGTGACAATATTTTTGTCTTCTACTTGCTTTCTCTTCTCGGATAGCATCTCAATCATTTGTTTGAGCGTTTCTAGAACGACAGATGTTTTGAGGTTAACCACTATTTTTTCGTCGGACTTAATTATTGTGTTATCGTACATTTCTACTCCTCCTATGACTGTTTTTTCTACGTTAATTTTCTGTGGCTAATTTCCATAAGGGTAACAGGAATATTGAATGGAGCGGTGCTTTTTGTATATGCGTAGCCTCTAAAAATAAGTTGTTTCTTGGCGACATCCCAGAAAAAAGTTTTGTTATCAGCCATGGACTTGAGAGTATCCTCTGAAAAAACATTATGGTTTCTATCGGGTACATTAGCCGTTGCCAATATAGCATTAAAGACTTTCATGGTTTCCCTAGATATCCAACCCCTTGACCAAGGCTATACTCTGTTTAATGCCATCGCAATCATACCCAACACAGTCACCATCAACGTAGACCTCATGCTAATCTCCTTTTTATTTCGCTTTATTGCGCCATACAACCACGCCATCCGATCTGAAACCTATCTCGATTTCAGGATTGGCGAAGCAATTGAGTGCCCGACCATACATGGATTCCCACTCATTGCTCCCGACCTTATTGAAGTATTGTACACTCGGACTACCCGACCATACTACAGGCAAATTGGTTTTACAATTCTGAATCGAACGCATCGCCTCAATAGTTTCTACCTCGAGCCTGATAAGATTTACATCGTATGCCGAATTTGCTCTCGCATTGTAGTTGGAACGCTCCTCCTCGGTAAGATACTTCGCATCAACTACGAAATTCCATGCCGAACAAGCTGTGTTTGTTATTATTGACGCATAGGATACATAATTAGTCTGTGCCACAGCCACGGATGCCATCAACCCGAACACCAGAACCCCATACCATTTCTTCATCTTGCACCTGCCGTTTCGCAAAAGGGATGTTCTTTGGCGTACTGTTGCATGGCTTTCATAATAGACCATGCATGTCTTGGATGGGCAGAAACATATTCAAAGTTACGGGTTATGAAATTCATTTTACTCCTCCAGCCTTATTATTTTTAGAATCATAGAGTTGTCGGATAGTAGATCGGACAAATTCAGAGATATTGATGAAATGAACTTCCTTGAGATATTTCACCATGTCTTCTTCGTCTTTTCCTAGTCTGACAGTAAGCATTTTGGCAGACTTGGTTTCTACATCGTTTTCGCTCATTTATACACTCATTGTATAGACAAATCTATACAACCTATTATATGGATTCTATGAAAAAAACAAGTATATTTTAGTCACTAAGACCATTTCCAGATGGGAAGTTAGGATAAGGATTTTCCTGCTTCTTTAACTTTTGAACTCCAAGAACAAATTTTGATTCATTCTCTTTTGAATCATTTCGCAATATTCTTTACTGATTTCGCTTCCTATCCACTGTCTATTCAAAAGTCCAGCGGCTTTTAGCGTAGTACCGCTTCCACACATTGGGTCGTAGACTATATCGTTTTCTTTACTCCATGAGGAAATGTGGTCTTTGGCGAGTTGTTCGGGAAACGGGGCAGGATGGGCAAAAGCAATTTTATCCTTAGAGGTATTGTTGCCTCCGTTGGGATATCGCCATATATTAAACCTCATCCCCTTATCTTCCCTGAATGATTGTTCGCCCCCACAGCATCCAGTATACTTATTCTTTCGGTCTTTGATTGGGTTAAAAGTCTTTGGCGATCCTTTGCTCAAAACAAACATGTATTCAAAAACCTGATGATATCTAGAACTACTGGGGTAAGCCATGCCCGATTTTTCATAAATCATAGTGTCGTGCAATTTGAAACCGACATCCATAAAATGAAGAGCCTGTTTAAATGAAGTTCCAGTTTCGCTTCCATCAACGGTTGCATCTCCGACAACCCATACAACCACTCCTCCCTTTTTCACAATACGAAATAGATTTTTAGCAATGGCCGGAAAATCAAAAGTATAGCCATGATATTTCCTGAGATTGTCATAGGGAGGGGACGTAACCACCAGATCAATACTTGCATCTGGCATTTTAGACATAGTGGCAACGCAATCTTCATTGAACAATTTGCCAATCATTCCGTCAATTGATTCATGCATCTTCATCTGTTTCTTCGTTTTTTTCCTCTAGTAAGTCTTCAATACTTGACCCACAGTAAGGACAAAAATTAAAGAGTTCAACGGCATCCTTTTCTTCTTCATTCATTTTTGCATAGTTATCAACCGTAATGAAAACTTTATTGACCGAATCATCGTAACCTATTATGCAATTCGTCTCGCATCTCATAATCTATTTTTCCTCTCTTTAATCATTTTATCGCCATCAAAATTATCCATAAGATTGATAAGAGCATTCCAGCAAGTATTGCAAACATGATATTTACGAACAGTCATAATGGACATGTCGTTACTGCTTTTAACCGGAGGACTAAAAACAAGTGCTCCGGGCTCAGTTATGGGCTTACTACATGTATAGCACGTTATTTTCATTGGTCCTCAATATGAGATTGAAATAGAAGGAGAATTGGTTGACTCACCAGTGTTCCTTCGTAAATCCTCCATCATTTTTTCTGCTATCGTGATGGCAATTCTTTTCTGCGTATAGTCCATAATATCGTGGATGGTCTCCACGTCTATTGGATAAACGCCCCACTGAAACGTAGTTTGTCCCGTTTTGGGATTAGTAACAAAAGAGGCGACTCCATTACGGATAGCCTCTTTCCTTACTTCCTGCCTGCCATACAAATAGCAAATCATACAGGAGGCCAAACAGAAGGCAGTTAGAATCATAATACGAATTAGTTTAAACATATTGCCCCCAGTCATGTGATTTTCTCAAGTGCTTCCTTTGCCCATTCCCATCCATCTTTCATCAGTCCATCTTTAGAATCTACTACTTCTAGACTAGTATATTTAGGGTCAAGGAAAGAGCCATGGATTTTCTTTTTCAGTTTATTATACGCCCCACGATATTGCCAGAAATCCGTGTTGGCGTATATCTTTAGGGCATGACTAGCAACTTCAAGCCTTTGTTTGTCCGTCAGAGTTCTTGTCTTTTTTGATTTCATTGGGTTTCTCTCTTGGCATAAGACCATTGAGTATTAACAGTTCTGTTCCGACAACGGGATCGTCCCTGTATACAGACATGAGATACGCCATTTGAAAATCAGATAGAATTCGTGATTGAAATGGAACTTGTTTTTCCGTCTTCATGTTTCCTTTCCCTTTGAGAGTTTTGGCAGGAGTTTGACTGCCTCTTTAAAGATATTCTCTTTGAGTTCCACAAATTGTTTAAGCGTTTTTGCAAACTTCTCTGGAATCTCAATATGCTCATCCAAAGATGGTACGGGTACAACCTTATTGTCGGAAGAATAACGGTCTGCTGTCGATTTGAAAACATGAACCGTGCTGTCAAATCCATCAACATTAAAACTTATTCCGTACTTCGGTATATGGATTTCTTTAATGGGGATAAAATTGCCATGAACAAAATCCATGGCCCCGCCGCAAATAAATACTGTCCAAAGTTCTCCCTTTACTGTTTTCATTATTTTATCCTCCCCTACAGCAACCATTGAAGAACTATGAACCCTGTAACTCCGACTGACTGCCATATGAAATTGCCAAACGGGAGATCTTGTTTGGACATCATTCTTCCGGTATTTACCAAAGTAAAAAACACAGCCATGAACAGAAATAGAGACTTACTGACAATCATCATAATAGGCATAGCAATGTCCTTTCTTTATTTTCCCATGCATTATACTGGACTCTATTCAAAAAGCAAGACTTATTTAGCCTCGGTAAACTACCATCTTTTTGTTTCTCAGGATCATCTTAAGATGTGTGGCGTCCTTGAGTTCAATGCCGAAGTCTGACTGTACCAACTGCTTGATATGTGGAAGAATATAATGCTCATGATAGATTATTTCATAGTCATTAGTGTCCAGTAAAGAAAGCAAGTCCTCACGATAAAGAGGCAAGTAGTTTTCTTTGACTTCTCGTTTCCAGTTGGGCTTGACGTAGCGATACTTCAAAAGAAAATGCACTAAATTCTTGTTATTCTCAATCGATCCCCAAGTGTTCTCAAAGTCTTCCAGCTCCTGATGATGCAGAAACTTCTTATATACCTTGGCTACATCATTAATGTCGGAAGGACGGGCGATGGTTCGACTCGGTACCATATCACGAATGGTAATGTAGGCAAATTTACCACAAAAAACTTTCTTCCAGAATTCATCAATCTGTTCCGGCGTAGAATAGTGATATATCTCATGAATTACGGAACTCAAAATGAGCGTATAGGGTAACATGGTGCCGGCGGCAAATTCAGAGTTATCCATCCAATCTTCAACATCCTTCCAGTCTTTGAAGAAAGTAATTCGGGATGTTTTCTCTTGAGCCTTGCGAATCATTTCGGCATCGTTATCAAAGCCGTAGAGTTTTACAGACGGATCTACGTGATGCTGAATAAAATCAAGAAGCGCCCCGTCCCCACAGCCAAAATCCATAAATGCCTCAGTATCAACCTTGTCAAGGAAGAATACTTTATCGAGCATGGATTTCTTCATCCTGCTGTTATAGGCATCATAGTCCTGAATTTTATTGTCTTGGTTCATTCTTCTTGGCTATTCCTTTTGCCCTGTCTTTGCGTCCGTTTACGACCTGATTGGCGGCCTCGGTTCCCCATCCAGTCTCTTTAAGATGTTTGACCTGAACAGAGCGTGGAACTTTGCAAACCATTTCTGTTTCAGTCACTGGCTTTTGATTGTCTTGATTCATTTCAAAATCTCCTTAGTCGAACATTCCGACCAAGCAACTACATCAAACCAGTTATCTGAACTTCCTCTTGCAAAAGAATGGGCGAATATACCCAACACTCTCCATTCGTCAAAATCTACTTTGCAATTGGGCAAACGGTAAGGAACAAATGCAGCGAAACTATACCATTCTTTTTTATTCTTCTTGTTTCTGCAACAGACCGCATAAATGCCAAATTCCGTTGGAAGGTCTTTGTGACTTGTCTTTCAGTTCAAATACAGGGCAGGAGGATGTTTTGGTTTCTTATTCATTTAGTCCCTCAACGCTCGTAAAACTTTCCGGAAATCAGCCGGATATTTCTTGTACTGTTTTCGCATCCAAGTTGCCATATCCTTTCTATCCATTTTGTCAAAAACAGAAGCCGTTTCAATCATGCGACACTTATCAGCCTGCTCCATATTGTTGGCATCAATAATATCTTCATAGAAATCATAGTCTGAGGCAATTGTAACCGCAGCAAATTCTCCAGTCTCTGACCCATCTTCGGATGGAACAATGAGCGACTGGAGAAAAGATTTTACGGCTATAGTATGATTCGGAGCATCGACAACTTTCCTATGAGTACCATTCTGAATGTAGAATTTCATGTTTTTACAGTCCTTTCTTGTTTATCTTACCTATGTCCAAATATCGAACACGTTGCCCACAAAGAATGCAATTTGTAATGGAAATTCTCCTTTAGTTTTTTGCCCATGTTCAATCTCCTATTTGTCCTTTTTCTGCCCCCGAAGTATCACGGCGCATCGAGTAAGTCAAGCCTATTTTACCGCGATTCGGCTATTTTTAGGAGTTTCTTGGCTTGATCCCGAGATTCTTGGATATCTCGTATATTTTTCTGCAATAGGGCTACATTATCGTTCCCCATACATAGCCACTCCTGCATCATGTTTTCGCCAAGTTCGCCCTCATTGTAGGCATCAAGCGTTCTGTCGGCTAAACTAGAAAATTCCTCAATTAACTTCAGGCATTTCTTTTCTGAATCATCCAGACCAGCAATAGTTTTTTTCAAACTAGCAATACTGCTGGTCATCCCATTCCCCAGCTTATGATATTAGAAACCGCCTTGGGCTTTGCTATAGAAAAATATTTCTGCTTCTTCCGATTCCATTTGTACCATATCTCTTTCTTTGCCAAACGGTGAATCCCCGGAGGAAACTGCTCTATGATTACGTAATCATAAAGACATTCGTGTATCCATCCGGGATTCTTAGCCAGATAGTTTTTCGCTTCTTTTTCCTTGAGAAACCACCCAAAAGTTCTATTGTGAAAATATTTGCCGGGCTCTGGCCTCAAATCTTCTATGGCATGTAATGTGAAGATATCTTTCATTTCTTAATTCGGCAAGGAAACCACGACATCTTTAGTGTCGTGGAGGAATTGCCGTTCTTTCATTTTGTTAGAGGATTTACACCTTATTTCTTGAACTATATTATTAGTTCTTTTACATCTAAAAATTGTATTTATGTTTAACTCCTTAATGATTCTTTACCTAACGTTTAACGAATAAG
>Ga0172366_10003410_pt1 | contig 12555 bp, 12 predicted proteins | sample LakKivSesite69cm_FD_114533 | JGI IMG/M metagenome (GOLD analysis project Ga0172366, IMG submission 114533) | Sediment microbial communities from Lake Kivu, Rwanda - Sediment site 69cm | ecosystem: Environmental > Aquatic > Freshwater > Lake > Sediment | place: Rwanda: Western Province, Lake... | reverse complement strand
TAGATATAAAGTTATCTAACAGGGCGATTGCCTTACCTACCCGAGCCCTTATAATTTTACCCCGTTAGAAATTATATGTCAAGATTAAAAAAGTTTTTTAGGGGTTTCATTTAAAATCTCATTTACTAATCTATCTGCTTCTTTATTTTTTTCTCGAGAAATAAGTCGGAAATTGACTTTCTTAAAGTCCAACTTTAAATTCCAAGCAGCCAAAAATAAAGGTTGAATTTTAGGGTCTAAAGTTTTATATTCGCCTTTTAATTGTTTAATAAGCAGTTGGGAATCAGACCTGATTTCAATTTCCGAACTTTTTGCCAATTTTTTCCCGAAAATTTGCTTAAATTTTTGCAAAGCAAAAATGAGGGCTTGATATTCGGCTTCATTATTTGTAAAATTTTCACCCAGGTATTCGGAAAACTTTTTTAAAATTTCTCCTTTTTCGTTGCAAAATAAAAAACTAACTCCAGCCGGCCCCGGATTTCCTCTCGAACCCCCATCAATATAAATTATTATTTTTTTCATTTTAAATTTTCGTTTAAACAATTTTTAAAATTTTCCAAATTTTCATTTTTAATTCTAAAACCAGAGGCAGGTGGATGGCCACCAAATGTTAAAAGATAGGTTCTACACTTTTCCATCAAATCAACGCTATTGATTCCTGAAGGTGCTCTTACCGCTCCGATGCTTTCTTTTTCTAACTTTTTGAAAATAAAGGTTGGTTTTCTAAATTTTTTACACAAGAGAGAGGCAACGTTTCCTAAAACTGAGAAGTCCCATTCTTTATCGCCTTCGAAAATTAATTTTTCAGCCCTTATTCTTTTTTCGATTCCTTCTAAAATTTCTTTTACTTTCTTCTTTCTTTCTTCTTTCTTAAAAAATAAATTTTCAATTAATCTCTTTGCTTCATCCGTTGAACTTGAAGTGAAAAGTTTAAATGAAATCGGAATCGATTTTTCATTTTCTCTGACATTCAAAAGAGAAGTGAGTTTAAAAATTTTTTGATTTAAATCAAGATTTTCAAACATTTCCATTTCAAAAAAAGCCTTAATGCCCGGCCTAAAAGAATTTTGAATGAAATGAAGTCCCTCTTGAATAAAAATTTCATTCTCGTTACATTGGGGCATCAAATCGGCAATCGTCCCTAGGGCTACCAATTCCAAAAAACTTTTTCTCAATTCTCGACTCATCTTTTCTCCAAGTAAAATTTCAGCCAGTTTAAATGAAATTCCAACTGTTGCTAAATCTTTGAAGGGATATTTGTCTCCTTCTTGTTTTGGGTCTACGACTATATCAGCTTCCGGAACCTTATCCAGAATTTCATGATGGTCAACGATTATTATTTCAAATCCCAGTTCTTTTGCCATCTTCACCTCTTCGAAATTGCCAATTCCCAGATCAAGCGTAATCAAAAGAGCGGGTGAAAATCTTTTGAGGAACTCAATTCCGGCTTTATTCAAACCATATCCATCTTTTTCTCTATCTGGAAAATAAATGGCGCAAATTTTTGCGCCCAGGTTTTTAATTGTTTCTTTCAAGATTACTACCGAAGTCACTCCGTCCAAATCGGCATCGGTATAAAGAATAATTTTTTCTCCTTTTTCTATTGCTTTTTGGATTCTTTCTGCTGCCTTTTTTAAATTCTTCATTTCCATCTTTTTAGGACATGAATTCCGGGTAAATTTTTTCCGGCTAAAAATTCAAGCATTGCATTACCGCCCGTAGATAGGTGGGAAAAATTTTTTTCTAAACCCAAATCAAAAACAAAATCTATTGTCTCCCCTCCTCCAATAACTGAAAATGCCTTACTTTCTGCGATGGCTTTTGCAATCTCAGTCGTCCCTATTTTGAACCTCTTTTCTTCAATCTTTCCGAAAGGACCTGACCAAAAAATTGTTTTTGCCTGGGAGATTTTTTCTTTAAAAATAGTGATTGTTTTTGGTCCTATATCTTGACTGTCCAATTCGTCTAAAGGTTTTAAAATCTTTTCTGGAAAATTCAATTTTGGTTTTTCTCTCTCTATTTGTTTTTTAATTAAACCGCCAATTAAAATCCAATCTGCCTTTTTAGAAATTTTGTTAATAACGGTAAAGTCTGTCTCTTTTCCTCCAAAAATTGCCAACAACGGTTTTTTAGGATTCCTAATAATTTTATCTAAACTTCTGATTTCCTTTTCTAATAAAAAACCGGCTGCCGATATTAATAATTCAGGTAAAACCGAAATTGATGCATGGGGTCTATGACAACAAGCAAAAGCATCTTGAACAAAAACTTCAGAAAATTCAGCCAATTTCTTGGCAAAATTTGAATCCCCTTTTTCCTCCTCTTTATAAAACCTTAAATTCTCCAAAAGCAAAATGTCTCCATCTCTCATCTTTTCCACCTCTTTTTTAACTTTTTCCCCGATGCAATCCGAAACAAATTTAACCTTTTTTTTCAAATTTTTTTCAATCAGTCTTGCCACAGGTTTTAGGCTATATTCTTCTTCCCTGTTTTTTGGCCTTCCCAAGTGAGAGATTAAAATCACTCTTGCCCTGTTTTTAACTAAAAATTTAATCGTGGGAACTTCGCTTTTTATCCTGAAGTCATCTAAAATTTTTCCATTTTTTATGGGAACATTAAAGTCACACCTAACTAAAACTCTTTTTGATTTCAGTTGTAAATCTTTAAGTTTTTTCATTCTTCTTTTCCAATGCCTTTTCAATTGTTTTCTTTAATTCTTCAACCTTTATTTCCCTTTTTGTCCTCTCTTTCTTTTGGGGTCTTGAAGAAAATGAGATCGGAACGGTTTTTAAGGCTTCTCCCAAGGTTATTGTTTTGGATCTTTTTGGTTCTTCTTCAATCTTCGACCATCTGGCTATCTTTTCTTCGATAATTTTCCTCGGAACGCTGTATCTTTCTCTGGAAACTCGGATTATTTTTTCTTTGTTTGTCCTAGCAGGTTTGGGAAAGGGAGCGAGAGTTTCGGCCGAAAACGGTCTTCCGGTTACGCCATTTATCATCAATTTGATATAAACATTGTATTTGGTTAAATTTACTAAATCTTGGGCCATAAATTCTGGTAGAAATTCCTTTTCCAAAAATTCGGCGTCTTCGGCACCGACTCGAAAGATAATCATCGTCCCAATGTTGCCAAAAACTGCATCCCTCACCTTTGTACTTTTCCCGACCGGTGTCATTTCCTCTAATTGGGCAATGTACTGATTGGCCAAAATCAAACACAATCTATATTTTCTGGCTTCAGATAAAATATTAACAAAGGCCTCAGTGGCGAAGCTTTGAAATTCATCAACATATAAATGAAAATCTGAACGCTCTTGCTCGGGTATTTCAACTCTTGACATGGCGGCTAGATAAAGTTTCGTAATCAAGAGAGCCCCCAAAAGCCTTGAATTATCTTCTCCGATTCTTCCCTTGGACAAATTAGCAATCAATATTTTTTTTCTATCCATTATTTCTCTCATATCGATTTCAGATGTCACCTGACCAATGATATTTCTAATCAAGGGGTTAGAAATGAACTGTCCGACTTTATTTTGGATGGCGGCCGTGGCTTCAATTTCATACCTTTGAGTGTACCTGGCAAATTCATTAACCCAAAAAGATTTAACCACTGGGTCGTTTATTCTTTCGACTATTTTTTTTCTGTATTCGGCATCGGCTAACATTCGATTGACGCCTAAAAGGGTTGAATTGGGGTATTCTAAAAGTCCAAGAATACAATTTCCTAAAATGTACTCCATCCGGGCTGACCAAACATCAGGCCAGATTTTTTTAAAAACCCCCATCAAGCCTGAAGAAACTAAATGTCTTTGCTCGACACCCACTTTTTCCATAACGTTAAATGGAATTGGATATTCAATATCGGCCGGATTGAAATAAACAACATCGTTAACCCTCCTTGAAGGAATATAATCTAAAAGGTCTTCGGCTGCTTCTCCGTGGGGATCAATAAATCCTAGTCCTTTTCCTTTTTGAATATCTTGAATTGCCATATTCTTTAACAATTCTGTTTTCCCCATTCCGGTTTTTCCAATAATATAAACGTGCCGACGCCTATCATCGGTTTTTATTCCAAATCTTCTCCTTTCGTTGCGAAAGGTTGTTAGACCTAAAAATGTGATATCTTCTAGCATAATTATTCTTTAAAAGGTGGAGGGGTTTCTTTTTCAGTTCCCTCAACCGGCAGTTCGGGTGGAGGTCCTCCTCTTTTCACTTCAACTCTTGGTACTTCAGGTGGCAAAGGAGCAACCGTGGTTGGTAAATGAAAAATAGTTGCCAATTCTTCTGTATTTAAAACCAAGATACCCTTGCCCTTCATAAATCCAACTGGGAAAAGCGGTTTTCCGGATAATCTGGGGAAAAGAGGCGGCATTCTTTCAGTGTAGTATTTTAACATTTTTCTTTTTCTTAAATATAATCTTGTCTTTCGAAACCAGTAATGGATTCTTGTCCTTGTCGCTGTCCAGTATCTAAGATAATTTAAATCGGCATCAGCAAAGTGCATTAAGTAAGTCCGACAAGTCTTATAATTCCCATAAAAATAAGGCTCATCTTTTTTATAAATATAAACTGTCCTAATCCAAGTTTTATAAATATATTTTGCTAATTTTTCTTCAACAGCAGTCAAAATTCTTTTTTCACCCGGTGTCAATTTCATTTCCGGCGGAATAATCTCTGCTTCTGTTGGTTTTTTTTCTTCTCCAACCTTGCCAGTAATTAAAACGTCGGCTACTTCTTGTATGATTGGTCTTCTGGCCGATGGTTTTTCCGCTGGCCTTCTGGCGATTTTATCAGCAATTCGCCTTCCTTCGGCGAATGTTGAAACCGTCTTTGGATCCGCAGGAATGCAACCAATTTGAATCCAAACCTGCTCCCCTGATTGTAGTTTTGACATTTGCTCTAAGACAGAGTTTATTGGGTCTATCCTTTTTTCCTCTTTCATTACTTCTGGTCTTTCCTCAAAAAAAGCAGAATAGGTTTTAATCGGATAGGGATCTGGCTTTCCTAAAATAAATTCTTCGCTGTAAAGGTCCCAGTTTTCGTTTGGAATATCGTGGGGAACTTTTTTGGTATAATCTTCAACCTCTGAAATTTCAATGTCTGGATAATGGGCGTAAAATGTAGATTCAAATAATCTCTTCCATTCTTTTCTAATTCTGATATAAAAATGGGTTTGGCCACCTAAACTGACCAATTCTAAAGTAAACCACTCCGGACTGACTGGCATTCCCTCGCACCATTTTTCCCTCCAAACTGGATAATCGATTACACACCAAAGGGTCAAAAAAATATCTTCCATTGCCTTGAATGGTTTTAGGACTTCCCTTGGTGGCTTTATTTCAATTAAAGTCCACCTTTTTCTGGTGTTCCAAACATCCCAGTTTATCCACCAAAGATACAAAAGAGTAGTAGGATAATACAAAATAATTGGTGCTATTAGCCACCACCAGTTTTTAATAATTTGGAAAATTATTTGGGAGATGGTCATGGCTTAATTGAGGGAAGAAAATCTAAAATATATTGATAAATGAAAGAGAAAATTATCAAAATTAGGGAAGCAATAAAAAAAATCCTGAAGGTGACAAAAAAAGAAACAAACATTGCTCGTAGGGGGTCTCTTTTTTCAGGAGGAAGGCCAGCCCTGATATGACCAGGAGAGGTCCAGATGTTACACAAATACCAAAAAATACCAAAAAAAATAGAAGACAGAAAAACCAAAACCTTCATTCCAAAATCAAAGATCATTTTTTTAGATTAACCCTGGTTTTAAATTGTATTTTCCTTGAGGGTCTCTCAAAAAATATTTCTTGTTGCTTAAATTCAACAAAATTGTATTCTCTTTTACCATTCTGTGTTTTAAAACGTCTTTTAAAATCTCGTTTTTTTCCAGCGGGCCTTTTTCTTTTAAAATTTTAACAATGATATCTTTTACAAAGCCTGGTTCATACCCCCATTCCTTAAGAGCGTAGATTCCTCTTCCAATTAAAACGAATCTCCCATCTCTAATTAATTCATTATGAACAGTTTGCAAATGGGCACCCTCGATTAACTTTGTAATTTCTGTAAAGTGTAATGGCTTTTTATTTTTCTTTAAAACCAAAAAGGCTTTATCCCTTATTCCTCTCGGATTAATTTCTGGCCAATCTTTCAAGCCATAAAACTCTTCTCCATTTCTTTGAATTCTTTTTGTTATTTCCAGTAAAGAAATCAAATCCGGTTTTTCTAAAGATTGAAGGTTCAAATTTTTAAAAGGCACAGGCCTACCAATCTCCTTAAGTTTTTGGCACAAAACATCAGTATTTCTTTTTGCTCTTTCAACGAAATCTCCTTCCAGAGCCCAGAATGGATAATGGTCCTTTTTCTCAGGATATCTTTTGAATCTTTCGTCTAAACTCAACAAAAAATAAATTTCCTTTTTCCATTTTTTCCGTCCCAACTCTTCCAATAAAATTTCTTCTTTTTTAACTCCGCCAAAATGTAAAAAATATTTTTCAAAATTTTCGAAAATATCTTGATATTTCCCAATTTTCTCTTTTATTTTAGAAAAAGCATCTTCTTGAATCTGACGAACTCTTTCTCTTGTTATTTTAAAATTTTCGCCGATTTCTTCTAAAGTTTTTCTTTCGCTCCCATCAAAACCAAAACGTCGCAACAAAACTTCTTTTTGCCTTTTAGGTAAACCTGAGATTAAGTCCTGACAAATTTTTGAGAAATTCAACTTTTTCATATTATTCTTTTATAATATTTTTTCAATTTATTGTCAATAGTTAAATCAAACCTTTTTTCGCTAATAAGGGTAAAATAGCGAACATCGCCAAATCGACCTTTGTTTTAGGAGAAATTTTAAACAAGAATTCGAAAAAAATCTTCAAGGGCACCTTTATTACCTCGATTTCTTCAACGTCTTCCGATTTTTTATTTCCGAGGTATTCAACATCGGGTGCAAAAAAGAGAGAAAGTTGGGTACTTTCTAATCCCGGGTTAAAAGGGGCAGATTTAACGAAAATTAGTTTTTTTGCCAAATATCCTGTTTCTTCGAGCAATTCCCTTTTGGCCGCTTCTCTTTTTGATTCTCTTTTTTTATCCAACATTCCAGCCGGAAGCTCTAAACTAAATGATTTTAAAGGAACCCTATAAATTCTCTCTAAAATAACTTCCTTTCTCTTAGTTAAAGCAAAAATCATCACCGCATCTTTCCTTTTAACGAGTTCCCATTTTTCTTTTTTTCTTTCTTTTGTTAAAAACTCTCTCTCGAAAACCTCAATAAACTTTCCTTTATATACTCTTTTTTCGCCTAAAGTCTTCATTGAATTTTAATTTTTGAAACAGTATTAATTATCGTCAAATCTATGTTTTCTAACAATTTTTTAAACATTTTACTTGCCTCGGTTTTATATTCCAAAAGCGGGTCCCTTTGACCATATGCTCTGAATTGGACTGTTTCTCTTAAATAATCCATATTTTCCAAATGCTCAATCCAAAAAGCGTCAATGATTTTTAAGGAAATGATTTTTAGTAAATGATAAAATTTTTCTTTTCCTATCTCCCTTAATTTTTTTTCGAAATTTTCTTTTAAAAATCCTTTTTCTTCAATTAAATTTTTCATTCTCTCTACCAAATCTTCCGGCAAAGATGTTAAAATTTCTTTTCTTTTTTTATAAATCGCTTCTCGATGAAGGTTCATTACATTATCATATTCTAACAAATTTTTTCTCAGGTCGAAATTCAATCCTTCGATTTTTGACTGGGCTTCGTTTATCGCTTTGGAAACCAAAGGAGATTCAATTGGTGTGTTTTCAGGGAAATTAAAAACCCCCATCAAAGATTTTATTCTGCTTCCACCAAAAATTCTCATTAAATCGTCTTCCAAAGAAAGAAAAAATTGGCTAGAGCCTGGATCTCCTTGTCTTCCAGCACGCCCCCTTAATTGATTATCAATTCGCCTTGCTTCGTGCCTTTCTGTACCAATAATATGTAACCCGCCGAAATCTATTATTTTTTCTCTCTCTTTTAAATCTTGAGGGTTCCCGCCCAAAATTATATCAACCCCCCTACCCGCCATATTAGTTGCTATTGTTACTTGCCCTAATTTCCCAGCCTGGGCGATGATTTGACCTTCTTTTTGATGATACTTAGCATTTAAAACTTGATGCGAAATCCCTTCTCTGCCTAAAAGTTTAGATAAATATTCATTTTTTTCCACCGACCTCGTTCCTACTAAAACCGGCTGCCCAATTTTATACTTTTCTTTTATCGCTTCAACTATTGCTCGGTATTTTTCATTTTGGGTTTTGAAAATTTTATCGGGAAAATCCTTTCTAATCATGGGTTTGTTAGTCGGAATAACGATTACTTCTAATTTATAAACTTTTTCAAATTCTTCAGCCGAGGTAATGGCCGTCCCAGTCATTCCAGCTAATTTTTTATATTTTTTGAAAAGGTTTTGAAAAGAAATCGTGGCTAAAGTTACCGATTCAGCAAAAACTTTAACTTCGGGGTGTCCTCTCACGTGCTCTTTTGCCTCAACTGCTTGATGAATCCCTTCTGACCATCTTCTGCCTGGCATTAATCTTCCGGTAAATTCATCGACAATTATTATTTTTCCTTCTTTTATTACGTATTCTTGGTCTAAAATAAAAAATTCTTTTGCCTTAATTGCGTTCTCTAACCTATGAATCGTCTTAAAATCGACTTTGGCCCAAGGATCATTTCCTAAAATTCTAACGATTTTTTTTATTCCTTCTTCAGTTAGTTCAGTCGACCTTCTCTTTTCGTCAATCAAATAATCCTTTTCTTTTTCCAGCCTTTCAGCAATCCTGGCAAAATGATAATATTCTTCTGAAATATCCTCTGAAGGAGCAGAAATTATCAGAGGCGTCCTGGCTTCGTCGATCAAAATTGAATCGACTTCATCGACAATCGCGAAATTAAAATCTCTTTGGGCACAATCTACTAAATCATAAACCATATTGTCTCTCAAATAATCAAAACCAAATTCGTTGTTCGTCCCATAAGTGATATCGGCTAAATAGGCTTCTTTTCTAGTGCAGGGTCTCAAAAAGTCTTCGACGACATAGAAAGAACCCAATTCATCTCTCATTTTCTCTTTTTCCTGAGCCGGTTTTTTGTAATCGGGGTCATACAAAAAAGATTGCTCGTGGTTTAGGCAACCAGCCGAAAGACCTAACAAATGATAAATTTGTCCCATCCAGACCGTATCCCTCCTAGCTAAATAATCATTGACCGTTACCAAATGAACTCCTTTTCCTTCTAAGGCATTCAAATAAAGAGGTAGAGTGGCGGCTAAAGTTTTTCCCTCACCGGTTTTCATTTCTACCACTTTTCCTTCGTGTAAAGCAATCCCGCCCATTAGCTGACAATCGAAATGTCTTTGACCCAAAGTCCTCTTTGACGCTTCTCTAACTAAAGCGAAAGCTTCTGGTAAAATATCGTCAAAAGATTGACTTTTTTTCAGTCTTTCTTTAAATTCGAAAGTCTTCTCCCTTAATCTTTCATCCGATAATTCCTCGAATTTACCTTCTAGAGAGTTTATCTTTTCGATAATTGGCCTTAATTTCTTTAAGTATTTTTCGTTGGGGTCGCCGAAGATTCTTTTAATTAAAAACATAAGAAAATAAGAAATGAAGTTTACTATTTTATATTTTTGGAAAAACCCGGGAAGAAAAATGAATTTCTGGCGAATAGTACTTTGTTCTCAATTTTAATTTTTTAAATTTATTTTCAATTTCTTTTAAAGTAAATTTTTCAAAATTAATTTTTTTTGAACCGAAAGAAAAAGTGTGTTCATCAAAAGGAAAACAACCAACAAAAACCTTGTGAATTTTAAAGAAAGGAAAAACTTTTTTAATATCTTTCCTTATTCGTTTAGCAAAATTTTCTTTTAAATAAGCGGTCTGGAAAGCAGCTACTCCATTTTTTTTTAGGGCTTTCAAAATGTCCCTGAAAAACCTACTTGTCCAAAGAGGTAAAGAAGGACCTGTAGGATCAGTTAAATCATCAATGATTACATCAAAAAAATTCTTATAACCCTTGATGAACTTTCGAGCGTCTTCGTTAAATATTTTTAATCTTCTGTCATTGAAAGCGCCGTTTGATATAGAAGGTAAATATCTTTTGGAGACTTCAATCACTTTTTTGTCAATGTCGACTAAGAAAATCTCATTTACCGGATATTTTACTACTTCTCTTAATACTCCCCCGTCTCCTCCTCCAATTATTAAAATCTTTTTAGGGTTTTGGTGATAAAACATTGCTGGATGGACTAACATTTCGTGATAGACAAATTCATCTTTGGTTGAAAGTTGAACTAAACCATCTAAAACCAAAATTCTACCAAATTCTTTTGTGTCAAAAACCTCGATTTTTTGAAACTTACTTTTACCAGAATAAATTTCTCTTTCGATACAAACACACCAAGTTGAGGTTGGCGGCTCGGTAGGTATTTTAAAATCTTCGAAAAACCATTTTTTTCCAAAAAAAAATTTCCTTTTCATCTAATTAAAGCTCGCTTTTTAATTTTTTTTGCCCCAAAAAATTCTTTTGTAAAATTTGTGGCAATTTTTTCATCAAAAATTTTACAAGAGAAAATATTAATAAAAATTTTGTTCCAAATTTCTGATACATGACCGGAAATTAGACTACACTCGATTAATTGTAGAAAAGAAAGACCGAGAGTAAAATTTTTTGAGAGCCCAAACCTTTTTATTATTGGCCTTCCGTATTTTTTAACTTTTATCAATTTACAGACTTTTTCTAAATATTCTAAAATTTTCTTTTTTGAACGAATAAGCCTTTGATTACAATCCCCTAAATCTAAAATCAATTCTTTACCAAAAATTTTTGATTTGCTTTTAGGTATTTTATTCATATTTTACCCCGATCGATTTTCAGAATTCTTATTTTTTTGGGTTTGAAAACCTTTTTCAAATATTCCAAAGCCTTATCAGGAAAGGCCCTCTTGCCGCAAGTAAAGATATCGATAGCTAAATAATCAAATTCCGGCCAAGCATGAATCGCAATGTGACTTTCGGCCAATAAAATAATCCCCGTAATTCCATGGGGATTAAATTTATGGATTGAAACTTTCAGAGGTGTATTTTTTGCTTTTTTTGCTGCCTCAATTAAAAATTTTTTTATCTTTTCTGTTTTCTCTATTTTCTTTACAAACCAAAAATCGGCAATCAAATGGATTCCTACTGAATTTGAATTTTTGAATTTGGCTTTGGCCCATAAATTGGACCTCTTTGTTTTTAACATATTTTTTATAGTTAACCGCTTATAAAAACAAAGGGTGAAACAAAAAGCGATTAACTCATTATCAATCTAAATGCTTTCTTGTTTATTTTTTCCTTTCTTATAAAATCTTGCCAGGGCAGAAATTTTCAAATCTTTCTTAAAAACCCTCGCTCCTCTTTTTGATTTTGAAATAACCCTTTCTTTGTATTCTTTTATTTCTCTTTCTAATTTTTCTTTTATATCAATTATTGCACTTTTTAAATTTTCTTTCAAGGTCTCAACTCTCAAGGATTTGCCAGGAAAACGCATTTGACACTCGGCATAAAAAAGAAGTCCTTTTTTATGATGGCTGGTTTCTTTTGCCACTTCAACCCAGGCCTCAACTTTTGGTCTTCCTTTTAATAGAAAGTGGTCAAAATATTCTAAACCAAAAATTCCTTTGGCAAATTTTTCAAGTGAAGAAATTTCTTTTTCGATAAAACGTTTTAGTTTGTCGTCGAGTTCTATTTTTGTTGCCTTAACAATTATTTTCATAAAAAATAAGCCCCCACTTTTTTAAAAAAATGAATTTAGATTTTTAATAGTGGGGGCGGAATTTTATCTTTTTTTTCTTTTCTTTGCTTTTTTCTTTGCCATCTCTTTTAAAAAATGTTTATTTTTTAAAAACTACAAACAGTCGACCGCTGTCTGCAAAGACCTGCGCCCCCAATTTGGGTCGGTCTTATTCTATTTTTACATCTCGAGAACGCTTGTCAAGGGTTTGGAAGTTGAAAACTTAAATTATAAATTGCAAATTTTATTTTTTAAAATCTAAATATTGAATTTCTTCTTTTAAAGAAATTTTAAATTTCTTTTTTACTCTTTGTTTTACCAATCTTATCAGTTTTAGAACGTCTTTTGCCTTTCCGTTTCTAAAATTTAGGATAAAATTGGCGTGTTTTTCAGAAATTTTTGCTCCGCCAACTATTTTTCCTTTCAAACCGCATTCTTCAATTAATTTCGCGGCAGAGAAACCTAGGGGATTTTTAAACACGGAACCCACCGAAGGAAAATTTAAGGGTTGGGTTTTCCTTCGATAATTAAAATATTCTCGAATTTTCCTTTTAATCTCCGATTTTTTTTCTTTTTTTAATTGTAAAATTGCCGATAAAATTATTAAATTCGGCCTCTTTTTGAAAATGCTCTCTCTGTAACCAAATTTACAATCTTTGTTTTTTAAATTTACAACCTGTAGTCTACAATCTACAATTTTTAATACCTCAACCTCCTTAACAACATTTTTCATTGAATTCCCAAATG
>Ga0172366_10003409_pt1 | contig 12555 bp, 13 predicted proteins | sample LakKivSesite69cm_FD_114533 | JGI IMG/M metagenome (GOLD analysis project Ga0172366, IMG submission 114533) | Sediment microbial communities from Lake Kivu, Rwanda - Sediment site 69cm | ecosystem: Environmental > Aquatic > Freshwater > Lake > Sediment | place: Rwanda: Western Province, Lake... | reverse complement strand
TCCTGTTTTATTATATATATCTTCCTACTTACTTGAATATACCCCCTCTTAAAAGTTTAAAGATTGGAGGAGCAGAGGACGATTATGGGTATAGTATAATTAAAGGTAATTTAGTTGGAGATCAGTTAGTCCTTGGTGGATATACAGAATCAAGCGGTAAAGGAGGAAAAGACGTTTTTATGGTGGCGTTAGATACTGGTAATTTAAACTATATAAATCAGACGTATGGGTCTATTTCGCCTACTGGAGATGAAATAGGTTATGCTATGTTTTCAGGAGATTATATTTATGTCCTTGCTTCATATAAGGGTGAAGATGATTTTTGGCTGATTAAACTTGCAGAAGATTGGGATGTTGATAATTCTCCAGATGGAATAGACAACTGTTTATACAATCATAATCCTAACCAGGAAGATTCAGATGGAGATGGAATTGGAGATATATGTGATATATGCCCTGGACAGCCTGGGCAGGACTGCCAGGATCCTAAGATGTATACAAAACAAAAACTTTATTATGAATGGGGTGTCATAGTAACAAACGCTGCAAAAGAAGTGTCTATAACTGTTCCATCTGGCGCTCTGGATAATGCAACAGTAATCAGCATGGACAAAGGAACAAATAAAAATTTTAAAGTGGGAGATGATGCATATGCAGTGTATGAGTACAAGCTGAACAATGGAGGATATGACTTCAATGTTCCTGTAACTATAACTTTTTCTATAGAAAGCCTATCAGAGGCTGATAAGGACAGAGCAGCTATATATTACTCGCCTGATAATGGATTGACTTGGGAAAAGCTTACGCCTATCCTGAAGAACAGCACCCATATAGTCGTGCAAGCTACGCATTTCAGCAACTATGTGATTGCTACAGAAGGAGATGAAGGATTGTACATATGGGACAGCCATGAAGGAATAATTGCATGGCCTGGCGAGACTATAACCTTCTATGCAGAATACTATAACAGGACAGATGAAACACCTATAACAGGAGCTGAGTGCAACATAACATTTGATGAGCCTGAAGAGGGGCCATTTACGATGGATTATGATCCTGTTATTGGAGTATATAACTGGACAAGGTCATTCAGCGCAAATGGCTGGCATTACTGGAATGTTACATGCACTAAGGAAGGATTTATAACTTTAAGAACTTATGATATAGTTGGTGTTTTTGAAGGTGGTCAGGAGCCAGTAATACCAGAGTTCTCAGCTACAACAATAGTATTGGCAATAATAGTGATTGGACTGGGTATAACATTGATTGCTGTCAAGAAGAAAAAGAAGAAGTAATTTCTTCTTATTTTTAATTTTTCTTATCTTTATTTTTGTTTATATCATTTCTATATAAACTGCCATAGAAAGATTTTTAAACAACTTCTCTTTTTATGAAAGATATATTTGAGGGGTGTATTATCATGAAACTTGTATTAGCTGAAACAAACTATCTTAAGGACAGCATATCCATAATCTCTGATCTTGTCAATGAAGCAAGCTTTAAGATCGGGCCTAACAGCGTTGAATTGGTTGCTATGGACCCTGCTAATGTAGCGATGGTGGTGTTCAAGCTGCTGAGCAGCTGCTTTACAGAATACAATGTAAAGGAAGAGATGAACCTGGCAATCAACCTGAGCAACCTTAAGCAGATATTAAGGAGGGCAGGATCTGATGATGTGCTTATAATGGAGCTTGCAAAAGACAACAGGCTGCAGGTGCAGCTTAAAGGAAGGAGCACAAGGACTTTCTCCATACCTATAATCGAGCTGGAGGAGAAGGAGCAGAAGGTTCCTGAGCTTAACTTCAATGCAACTGCAAAGATCCCATGCCATATATTCAACGAAGCAATCGAGGATGCAGATATTGTAGCAGAGTCAGTAAGCTTTGAATCTGAGGAAAAGAAATTCACGATAACAGCTGAAGGAGACCTTTCAAAAGCAAAGATAGAGATAAAAGAGGATGATAATGTAAAGATAGCAGCAGAGAACAAGGTCAAAAGCAAATACAGCCTTGAGTATCTGAAAAAAATGATAGGCGGCTGCAAGCTTGCAGATGATGTTACAGTGCAGTTCAGCAAGGACTATCCTCTTAAGCTTGACTACAAGACAGTCGATAAGGTATTATTGAGCTTTATATTGGCGCCTAGAGTGGAGAATGACTGATCATATTTAAAAATTTTATAACTATTTATTCTTATTATACTATTCTTTTTTTAAAATGAAAGATAAAAATCATTAAGAAAAATAAGTTTATTATCTCTTATTTCCGAAATAAAAGTAATTCTCCAAGTCAACATCATCAGGAGTAAGGTCTCCTGTCCTTGGCTTTATCTCAGCTTCATCTTTCTTTAGCTGCTGTTTTGGGGGTTCCTGATGGAGCTGCTGCTGGGGCTGGCTAGGCTGGCTCTGCCTCTGTACTGATGCCTGCCTTATCTTGTCCCTTATCTCCCTAAGCTCCTTATTTATAGACTCTATCTGCTTCTTAACCTCTCCGATCTCTGCATTGAACTGCTCAGCAAAGGATTTTGCAAGATAGTTAAGCTTTCTTTCAAGAATAGCCACATTGGTCTGATTATCTCCCTGATTTATGCTCTGGCTTGATGCCACGCTTGTCTGCTCTGATTTCTGAGTTTCCATCTGTTCTCCACCTTCTTCTTCCCTTATATGTTTCTCAGCACTAGTCATCCCTTCTTCTATCGAATCCACCAGACCATGCTTGAGAAGCTCTTTTGCTAACTTGTTTATCTTTACTGTCTTGTTGACATCCATTTTTTAAATATAAATCTGAGTTATATTTAAAGTTTTGTTTTATTCTTTTTATAGCTTTTAAGGAAATGTTTCTTAAAATTTTTTAAATTCCCTTCTTTTATCTCCTGCCTGACTTCCTTGATAAAACTGCTCAGAAAATGCAGATTATGGATTGTGGCAAGCCTTAGGCCAAGCAGCTCCTGCTCTCTTATCAGATGGCTTATGTAAGCTTTTGTGTAGTTTCTGCAGGTATAGCAGCTGCAGCATTCATCTATCGGCTCTTTGGAATCTCTGTACTTTTTATTTGTTATCTTTATCTGGCCTTTTGAGGTAAGCAGGCTTCCTCTTCTGGCGTTTCTTGTGGGATAGACTGAGTCAAAGATGTCTACGCCTCTTTCAATTGCTTCGATTATATCTTCTGGAGAGCCTACACCCATCAGATATCTTGGCTTTTCTTTATCCAGGACAGGAAGCTGCGCATCCAGCGCCTTGAACATATGCTTTTTCGATTCTCCAATACACAGGCCACCTATGGCTATGCCGTCAAAATCCAGGGAATCTATCGCTTTTCCGCTTATCTTTCTCAAATCAGAAAATATCCCTCCCTGTGCAATCCCAAACAACAACTGTTTTCTGTTGGTGTGTGCATCCAGGCAGCGTTCAGCCCAGTAATGAGTCCTTTTTATCGATGCTTTTATCTCTTCTTTTTTCGCATCATGATGGGGAACATCATCAAAGCACATAGCTACATCGCTTGACAGCCTATTCTGTATCTCGACAGAGATCTCTGGCGTGAACAGCTGTTTTTTTCCTGTGTAGATATTCCTAAAGATCACTCCTCTGTCCTCTTTTCCCAAAAGAAAGTCTGGATTCAATATCTGAAATCCGCCTGAGTCTGTAAATATGCCCCTGTTCCATCTCATAAAATCATGAATGCCGCCATGCTCTGCTATGATATCAACACCAGGCTTTAGAGATAGGATGAATGCATTGCTTATCACACAACTTATGTCCATCTTCTTAAGCTCTTCAGGAGTTATAGTCTTAACATTGGCTTTTGTAGCAACAGGCATGAAGAAAGGGGTTTTTAGCCTTCCATGAGCTGTCTTTAATTCTCCTGTCCTTGAATCTCCGTCTTCAGCGATTATTTTCATAATCCATCCAAAATCCATGGTGTCTTTTATATCTTATGGAAATATTTATAAGTTAAAATATCAAGTCATTCTTTAGGTGATAGATTGGATAAATCAGACAAGTACATGTTTGACTGGACTTTCCATTTCATAAAGAACAAGGATGTCGTTGCCAGGAAGATTGTCAATATCGAGGAATATATCAACCAAAAGTATATCTTTGTAGAATATAAAGACAAAAGGATGGTCTATTATGTTGTTCCTGCTGTTGAGGATTTTGACAAGACATGGAGCGAGCTGCAGGAGTTCAAGAGCAAGACAAACAGCACAGATTCCTGCATCGTCTGCCTGAACAACAGGGAAAATCTTGACAAGTTTATCGAGAAATGGAACATAGTAAACAAGGATCCTAAATTCCAGATTGTATTTTCCAACCCTTTTTCTACAACAGACAAGAGATGGATAGTCATACCTTACACACACAGCATGATAAGCGAACCTAGCGCTTTGAAACAAGGATTAAAGGCTTTGTTTGAAACAGTAGATCCTATAAGCGAGAAAACTCTTTTAAGAATGATCGGATAGCCATTAAACAATGAATACTTAACTTTTTAAACAAGCATTTCTTTATTTTGAAATGATGGATAATCTATTACTTCATGTCTGCTGTGCCCCCTGTCTTCTGGGATGTGTTAATTCTCTTGATGATTATGATGTAACCCTATTTTATTATAACCCAAACATACATCCTAGCGGAGAGTATCTCAAAAGAATGTTTTATGTCAGGAAGGTCAGCCAACAGTACGGATTTCCGCTTATAGTCGGAGGTTATGAGTTCAACGAATTTTTTGAAAGGACAAAAGGGTTTGAGCAGGCAAAAGAAAACGGAGCAAGGTGTGAAAGGTGCTTTGAGCTAAGATTGGGAGCAACTGCTATGCTTGCAAAAGAAAAAAAGTTTGACCTGTTCGGCACAACGCTGTCAGTAAGCCCATTCAAGAATTTTGAACTGATAAAAAACATCGCAGACAACCTGGGAAAAAAGTTCAATGTAAAATTTTTAGCAAAGGACCTGAAGCAAGACAACGGCTACAGGAAATCTATAGAGCTTTCCAAAGCATTAGACATATACAGACAGAATTACTGCGGTTGTTTATTCTCTCTAAACAACAGAGTTGCGTCTCCGAACGAATAAAACCTATACCTATTTTTTATGGCTTCCATGTATGCGCCAATTATATTCTTTCTTCCTGCAAATGTTGATACAAGAACAAGCAAGGATGTTTTTGGAAGGTGAAAATTAGTTATCATGAGCTGAGCCTTGCTTTTCAGGCCTGTCTTAGGATTTATGTAGATGTCTGTCCAGCCGCTGCATGCATGGATTATCCCATCCTTATCTGAAGCTGACTCTAAAACCCTCAAACTGGTTGTTCCGACTGCCACCAGTCTTTTTGCTGAGTTTATCAGGGCTGCTGTATCTTCTGATACCTTGAAGAACTCTTTTTCCATCTTATGTTTTAGGATGTTTTCTGCTCTTATCGGAAGGAATGTCCCATAATTAACATGCAAAGTAAGCTTTGCTATCTTTATGCCTTTATCATCTATCTTTTTTAGAAGCTCGTCTGTAAAGTGCAATCCTGCTGTAGGGGCCGCTATGCTTCCTTTGTTCTCTGAGTAGACTGTCTGATACACTTCATAATTTTCCGGAATCTTTTTTATATAAGGCGGAAGGGGGATCTCGCCATGTTTTTCCAGGTCAGGAGTTTTGCTAAACCTTACAGAAAATTTTCCGTTCTCTTCTTCAATAACTTCTGCTTTAAGGCAGTCTCTCATATCAATGACTGTTCCTTTTTTAGGGTGCTTTGTCTTTATCCTGCATTGGTATAAGTTGTCTTTTATCTTGTGCTCTAATATCATCTCTGCATATGCTCCTGTTGATTTTTTTCCGATAAGCTTTGCAGGAATAACCCTTGTATCATTCAATACTAAAACATCTCCCGGCATGAGATAGTCTATGATCTGGTGGAATCTTTTGTGCTCCAGTGTGTCCTGTTTTACGACCAAAAGCCTGGATTCAGACCTCGGGCTGACAGGAGATTGCGCTATAAGCTCTTTCGGCAGGCTATAATCGTAGTCAGATAGTTTGGTATCCATAATCACAGAGAATTATCAACCAATTTAAAAGAATTTAGAAAAAATATAATCAATCTCAGTTAGGCATGTTTAGATTTAGCGGCTTATCAGAGTCCTGCTGCATCTCCCTTAACTGGTTAAGAAGCTTAAGGTCAACATTATACCTGAACATTATGTAGTTGGATTTTACAAGATCCTCTGTAAGCTTAGACTTTCTCGTTTTATTCTTCCTCTTCAGGATTGTATGCAGGAACTGCAGCTTTTGAGATAAGCATTATGTCTCCTATAGCCTTTACAAGCTGGTGAGGGACAATGACTCCCTTGGCTGAGCCTAATACTTTGGTAAGGAAACTTCCTCTTGTAGCTTTTACTTTCCAGCCAAAGATCTTGTTCTGGGTCAGGATCGACTCTTCGATATCCCCAAAATAATCTCCCTGGTCTGTGAAAACCTTCATTTCGTATGTTTCAGAAATTCTTTTCATCTTAAGCATAAAGACATCACCTTTTATATCATCATTGTAAAGTAGGATAATATATTTACTATATATAGTTTTCTATTTTGTCCTGTATTATTGATGTCACTAGTATAGGATTATTAACATAAGCTTTTTATAAGGATACAAAATAAGCATTTTTATGGACAATGTCATAATAATAGGAAGCTCGCATATAGCAAAACAAAGCCTTGCTGAGGTAGAGCAGACTATCCTCAGGGAAAAGCCTGATTTTGTGGCTATAGAGCTGGACAAGAAGAGATTTGCAGGCCTTATAAGCGGACATAAACAAAATATCGGGTTAGAGCATATAAGAAAGTTTGGGCTGAAGGGGTTCATGTTCAACCTTATAGGGGGGTGGGTTGAGAGGAAACTTGGAAGATTAGTGGGAGTGAAGCCAGGAAGCGAGATGATGATGGCATTCAATACTGCAAAGAAAGTAGGGGCTAAGATTGCGCTGATAGACCAGGATATTGACATAACGATGAGGAAGTTCTCAAAGGCGTTTGGCAGGAAGGAAAAATGGCATCTTTTAAGAGATCTGTTCAACAGCATATTCTTCAGGAAAAGGGAGATGAAAAGATTAGGCATAGGAAAATTAGATTTGAGCAAAGTGCCTCCAAAAAAATTAATCAATAAACTTATCAAAAGAGTTAAAGAAGATTATCCTGGCATATATAGGGTTCTTATCGATGAAAGGAACAGATATATGGCAGAAATGCTGATGAAATTGGAGTCCAGCAATCCCGGCAAGAAGATAGTGGCTGTTGTTGGAGCTGGGCATGAGGATGCTATCTCTGAGCTGCTGGACAAAAAGAACAGGATAACCTTTACTTACAGTGTTGGATAATATAAAGAAAATATAAAGAAACATTTTTAAATTCTTGTCGCTAATTCATGACAAATGGAGCTTTTGGACAGGATAAGAAAGTATTTCGCATTTGACTCAGGAGAATTAAATGCTCTTCTTATAACAATAACTATCTACGGGCTGATAGTCAGCTTCAGCTTTGATATAGGAGAGGCAAGCCTAGCTGCATGGTCAAGATACCTTCTGCCAAGCCTTTTGATAGCAGCACTGGCTATTATGATACATGTAGCAGTCATAAGGGCAGCTTCGCTCAGGATAGGGTATAAAGCAGAGTACAAGATGAACTATTATGTGCTTGCTTTCGCGCTTGTGTTATCTATAGTCACAAGGGGCAGGATCTATTTTATTGTTCCTGGAATAATAATGTTCCATATGCTTGAGGGGCTTAGGATAGGTAAATTTAGGTATGGGATAAACTGGTGGGAGGTCAGATGGCCTTTATTTTTTGGAGTGCTTTCCAATATTCTTCTGGCTTTGCTTTTCAGGGTGTTATCAAACGTAGGAAATTTTGCAGGAAATCCTTTGATAGAAAAAGTCATTTTGGTCAATCTTTCGATAGCATTTTTTTCTATGCTGCCATTGCCTGATTTTGAGGGATTATATATATATTTCAGCTCAACATTAGTGTATGCATTCACATTTTCACTGATGGCTGGAGCATGTTTAGCAATATATTTAAACCTGGGATTCTGGGTGTCTATAATAATCCCGATTGTGATTGGAGTATCAGGATGGCTGATATATCTGGTAAAGGTTGAGATGAAATGAAAGTAAACTATATGCTTAACTGGGCTGAGTATTTTACTGTACTGCTTATGGTCATAGGTTTCTTGATAGCAATAACATTAGACAATATGGCATTAAATCTTGCAGTTATATTTATAGCAGGGCTTATGGCAGGAAGATTATTGTATGGAAGAGAAAAGATGCATAAGTTCACACATTATCTTATTGTTGCGGGTTTTCTTGTTGGATATATGTTAGGAAGCTACAGTTACAGCAGGAAAATAATAGCTGCAGTATTTGTAATCTCCACAATATTAAGCTACTGGCTGCATAAGAAAGGCTATGTAGGAAAATATCTTCCTGTAAAAGATCCGCATAAGCAGCATTGGTAGGTAGATGTTATATAATTTCAGAATAATTCTTTTCTGTGCTCCCTAATAAAAGCTACCTGGATAAGAGTATCATCTATTGTTCTTATTGTCTGGTCCATCACCTTTATGGTGTTTCCTAACATCAAATCTATACCGTGCAATATTCCAGATTTTTTAACATAATAAGCACAAGAACCATAATTACTGCACTTATCGGGGTTTCTGTCAGACTCTTTGACTTCACAAATATCATATAGAGGACACTCTGGCATAAATTAAATGAATAATCCTTTATTTATATGTTTTATTGGGTTTTGTATCCCTCAAAGTGACCTTTTCTTTATTATATCTAGTCATGTAGTGGAGCTTTATGCTCCATGTTTTTCCCCAGGGTTTTTGCGTAAGCAAAAAGGCTGCACTGGACACTGGACATGTGCGGCAAAAGCTTTTAAATTGTATCTGTGTATAATGATTTATGCTAAAAGATTTCAATCCTAGGCTTTACCAGCAGACTATTCTTGGAACAGCTGCAAAATATAATACTTTGGTTGTTCTTCCTACTGGGTTGGGCAAGACTGCGATAAGCATGATGCTCGCAGCAAACAGACTGGATAATTATCCTAACAGCAAGATACTTGTCCTGGCTCCTACAAAACCTTTAGTTGAGCAGCATATGCAGACATTCAGGAAGTTTATGGATATGGGGGAAGAGAATTTTGTACTTTTTACTGGGCTTGTAAAGCCAGAGAAAAGAGAGGAGCTTTGGAAGAACGCAAAAATCATATTTTCAACGCCGCAGGGATTAGAGAATGATATAATCTCAAACAGGATAGACATAAAAGATGTATCATTGATGGTTTTTGATGAAGCGCACAGGGCTGTAAAAGGATACAGCTATGTATGGATAGCTGACAGATACAACAAGACAGCAAAGTACCCGAAGATTTTGGGGCTGACTGCATCCCCTGGATCAGATATAGAGTCTATAACAGAGGTATGCCAAAATCTTAAGATCGAAGAGGTTGAACTAAGAACAGAGTCAGATGAGGATGTCAAGCCTTATGTCCAAGAGATAGAGATTGAATGGGTCACTGTTGAGCTGGACGATGAGCTGAAAACTGTCAGAAACTATCTTCTTAAATGTTACAGAACAAAGCTAAAAGATATCGAAGAGCAGGGGGTTGTGCAGAGGAACTTAAGAGACATGTCAAAAAAAGAGCTGATATCACTGCAGGCACAGCTGCACAGCGATGTTGCAAGAGGAGACAAGAGTTTTGAAGTACTGAAATCCATATCTTTATTTGCAGAAGCTTTGAAGGCAGAGCATGCGATAGAGCTTATAGAGACGCAAGATATCAGCGGCCTGAAGAGATATTTTGACTCTTTAAAGGAGCAGGCTGTAAGCTCTAAGGTAAAAGCTGTAAAAAATCTTGTAGCTGATGCTGATTTTAGGAATGCAAGCGCAAAGACTGACCTTTTGGTTGAAAGGGATGTAAAACACCCTAAACTTATCAGGCTAAAAGAGATGCTCAAAGAAAAATTTTCCAAGAATAAAGATTTCAAGATAATCATATTCACGCAGTTTAGGGATACAGGAGCAAAGATAGTTCAGGAAATTGGAGAGATTGAGGGAGTTGATGCAAGATTATTTGTAGGGCAGCAGAAGAAAAGCACAACAGGAATGAGCCAGAAAGAGCAGATAGAAACATTAAACAAATTCAGGAATGATGAATTCAACATCATAGTGATGACTTCTGTAGGAGAAGAGGGATTAGACATACCTTCTGTCGATGAGGTTATATTTTATGAGCCTATACCATCTGCCATAAGGACTATACAAAGAAGAGGAAGGACTGGAAGGAACGAAAAAGGAAAGGTGAGTGTTTTAGTAACAAAGGATACAAGAGATGAAGCTTACAGATGGAGCTCACACCATAAAGAGAGGAAGATGCACAGGATACTGAAAGATATCAAGAAAAAGATAGGGATAGAGACAAGAAAGCAGGAAAGCTTGGGAGGATATATCCAAAAAAATGGAGTAATCATCTTTGCGGACCACAGGGAGAAGAGCAACGGAATTGTAAAGCAGATGATTGATCTTGGATGCGACATAAGGCTAAGCCAGCTTGATTCTGCTGATTATGTTGTCTCAGACAGGACTGGGATAGAGCTGAAGACTGTAAAAGATTTTGTTGACTCTATAATTGACGGAAGACTTCTTGAGCAGCTTGGAGAATTGAGAAGGAATTATGACAGGCCTTTGATAATTATTGAAGGAGAAGAAGATATCTATTCTATAAGGAATATACATCCGAATGCTATCAGAGGGATGCTGGCAAATATATCAATATCTTATGGGATACCAATATTATATACAAAGAACCCTAGAGAGACCGCTAACCTGATATGGATAATCGCAAGAAGAGAGCAGGAAAAAAGAGGAAATGAATTCAATCCGCACAGCGAAAAAAAGGCAATTACAATCGAGCAGCAGCAGGAATATGTTGTCAGCAGCTTTCCAAACATCGGACCTGTCATTGCAGAAGAATTATTAAAATATTTCAAGACGATAAAGAATATTGTCAATGCAGATGTAGAGGAGCTTGAGAAAGTGGAGAAAATAGGAAAGAAAAAGGCCAGTGACCTTAAAGAGCTTTTTGAGAAAGAGTATAATAAATGATATCAATAAAAAGTATAATAAAGAATATAATAAAACAAGAATAGATTATAGATTAGATAAATTCTTATAATAAAAATCTAAGGGATATCTGAAACAACTAATGTTTCTGTCTCCTCTATATCCTTCATAGACCTTATGTTCTGCTGTATAAAGTCCTCAAGCTTTCTTCTTGTCAGCTCCTTTATCTTTATTATTATGTCAAACTGGCCGTACAGCTCATGGACTCTTTCAACCTGGCTGAATCTTGCAAGTTTTTGTGCTACTTTTCTTTTTTTGCCATATTTTGTGTTAATCAGCATATAGATCTCTGCTTCATTAAGGCCTGTTGTTTTTTTATCTCCTTCTTTGATAACCTGCGATACTATCAATGTTTCTGTGCTCTTTATCCCTGAAACATGCCTTAATTTTTGCTCGCAGAAATCGTCAAGGTCAGCAGTGCTGTCTGCAACAACTTTAAGCAGTATATCATACTGGCCATACAGCTCATGGATATTCTCTATCTTATCCTGATTAAGAAGATATTGGGATGTTTTCTTTATCATTGAAGGTTCAAGTGTTACAAGAATAAATGCTTCATATTTCTCCTTAGTTTTTACCTTGTTCATATTCTCATCTCCTTCAATCTTTTAATCCTGTCTTTTATCGGCGGATGTGTTGATAGCAGATTAATTATCCCCCCTCCTTTGAACGGATTTACTATAAAAAGGCTGGAGGTTGCGTTGTTGCCTATATCCATCGGATGGTGGTGAGCTGCTGAATCAAGCTTTTCCAAAGCATCTGCAAGAGCATTTGGGTTCTTTAAAGTCTTTGCTGCTGTCTCATCAGCAAGATACTCTCTGCTTCTTGAGATAGCAAGCTGGATAATCATAGCTAACAGAGGTGTTATTATCGACAATACCAATAAACTTATTATATTTCCAGAATCCCTGTCTCTACCTCCAAATCCACCAAATATTGCTGCCCATCTTGCCATCGAAGCGACATAAGATATCACTCCTGCTATTGTAGCAGCGATTGTCTGGATAAGGATGTCTTTGTTTTTTATGTGGGCAAATTCGTGTGCAATAACTCCTTTAAGCTCGTCTTTTGAAAGTATCCTAAGTATGCCATGAGTAACAGCGACAGCAGCATTGTTCTTGTTCCTTCCTGTAGCAAACGCATTTGGGTTTTCTGACGGTATCTCATATATCTTCGGCATTGGCATCTTTGCCTTTTCTGCGACTTCCTCAACAATCTCAAATAATTTCGGAGCCTGGCTTTTCTTTATCTGCTTTGCCCTGTACATAAAAAGTACAATCTTGTCAGAAAACCAGTAAGAGCAGAAATTCATCAATATAACAAATATGAAAGCTATAGTAAGGCCCTGCATTCCTCCGACAAGCTGGCCTACTCCCAAGAGCAGTC
>Ga0172366_10003408_pt1 | contig 12559 bp, 13 predicted proteins | sample LakKivSesite69cm_FD_114533 | JGI IMG/M metagenome (GOLD analysis project Ga0172366, IMG submission 114533) | Sediment microbial communities from Lake Kivu, Rwanda - Sediment site 69cm | ecosystem: Environmental > Aquatic > Freshwater > Lake > Sediment | place: Rwanda: Western Province, Lake... | reverse complement strand
GGGAGGCAGAGAAGGTCAAAGAGGGTAACTTTCCCACAGTGAAAGAAATAATGGACCAGGCAATCGCTGCCGGGGTCAAATTGCTGGTCTGTGAACAGAGTACCCAATTACTCAACCTTGACCGGGGAGACTTTATACCACAAGCCAAGATAGTAGGAGCAGCCACATTGAATGACCTGGTCCTCGATGCTGATGGCACTATGTGGTTCTAAGAGTCTTTCCCCACCATCTTCGTAGAATGCGTGGCTTGGCTACTCTGGCAATACTCCAGTAATACTATTTACAATGCGAACTCCTGAGCAGTAAAAGGCGTTCCCTCTTCTAGCACTTTGGAGCATCATGCATGGTGTCGCCTTATGCTGCCACTGCCTCAATAGCTCCGGCGGTTCTGGCACAATCGCTACAGCAACCGGGCTTCCCTCAAGCTCCAACGCCCTTTGCAATCTGTCGGAATGATATGCCTTTTCTTGCGACTCTTTTATCTGCCCAGCCATCTTTTAGTAAGCTACTTGTATTTTAGGCTCCACCCCGCTGGCTCCTCTTCAAATCAGAAAGCTGCCTCAGGTGCAACTTCTCCTCAGCTATTATCTTATTTAATGTCCGGTGGGCTCGCTTGGGCATTATCTCCTTCATACCGTAGTAAAACAGTATGGAATCCTTTTCCGCACTAATACCTAGCTCTACAGCCCTAATATCATTATCCGCCTGGGTCGCAAGTTGGCTGGCAGCCAACTTATCAGTGAAAACAGCATTATCGACCAGTGCCTGGAGATAAGCAGCATATTCCCCGGCATAGGTCTCTGGAATTTCATATCTATCAGCTTCGCTGAGCATGTTCTGGAAAGTCTGGATATGTTCCTGTTCCATGCCGACTAGATAGTGAAAGATATCACGAGCTTCTTTGCTCTTAGCTGACTTAGCCATGACATCATAGAAGGCAATTCCTCTTCTTTCAATACCAATAGCTATGTTTATAAGCTCATTGCCATAAAAGGAAATAGACACCCTAATATCCCTCCTTATTAACTTTTAGCCATTTACAGGAATTCATCAAGTAGCCCTTTTATTCGTTTGGGCTCTATCTTTTGTTTCACCAACGGCCCTTTATTTAGGGCTGGTAGTTGTTCCTCAAAGGTGGCTCGTTGTTTCCGATAGATAACGCCGATAGGGATTTGCTCACCCCACTCTTGAGCTTTAGCTAAAGCCGCCAGTCGGTCACTTGGGTTATAGTTAGTCTCCCCTTCCAGCTTATAAACCCTCTCTCGGTACCAGCTATAGGTGTTCTTATGATTAAAAGTGACGCAAGGTTGGAGCACATCAATAAGCGCAAACCCCTTATGGGTAATCCCCATCTTAATGAGGTTAGTCAGGTGCTCAATATCTCCAGCAAATCCCCTGCTGACGAAGCTGGCATCACAGGCTATGGCCAGGGCGAGGGGGTTTAGTGGCGTTGTTGCTCCTCCAGGGGTGGTCTTGGTAACAAAACCAGCATCACTGGTAGGCGATGCCTGCCCCTTGGTGAGACCATAGACCTGGTTATCATGTACCAGGTAGGTAATATCGTGGTTACGGCGCATGGCATGGATGAAGTGGTTTCCTCCCTCACCATAGCCATCTCCATCACCAGCCACGGCAATGACAATAAGTTCGGGATTAGCTATCTTAGCCCCGGTTGCCGCTGGAAGTGTTCTGCCGTGGAGCACGTTGAGTATATTACATCTGGTATAGTGGGGTAGCTTGCCTGCCTGTCCGATACCAGAGACCATCAGTACTTGGTGGGGCTCGATATTAAGCTCGACCAGTGCTGTCTTAACCGCGCTCAAGATATCGAAGTTGCCACAGCCGGGACACCACGTCGGCTTACTCCCAGCATAATCACTCATCGTTACCATAGTCAGTAAGCCTCCTTTTTCACCTCTCGGACAATGTAGGCTGGTGTGAACGGGCGGCCGTCATATTTGAGGATTTGTCGGCTAATCTTTTTACCTGTCTCCGCCCGGATTAGATGCGCCAGTTGCCCGGTGGCGTTATTCTCAATTACTAGGCTCGTTTGAGCACTGCCCAAGGCCTTGGCTACTGCCTCAGCTGGGAAGGGCCAGAGTTCGGTTAAGTGGAGCCAGTTGACACTAGCTCCTTCATTGCGCAGGATATCTACAGCTTCGCCAATAGCGCCGTGGGTACTGCCCCAGCCAATAAGTGTTGCCTCCACCTTCTTGGGACCGTATAGCTGGGGAGCCGCAATCTCCTTTTTAAGATTAAGGAGCTTTCGCAGCCGCTTCCGCATCATTTGAGTTCTGATTTCAGCATCCTCAATCAGGTGCCCGGCTTCGTCATGCTCATCGGCGTCGGTGGCTACCAGCACCCCCTTTTGTCCCGGAAAGGCTCGGGGAGAGATACCGGACTTAGTTATCCTGTGTCTCTTATATCCTGATAATTCATCTACATTCTCTGGTGAAAAGAGGAGGCCCCTATCAACGCCTACTTTGGAAAGGTCAAATCCATCAACCGTATTGTAGGAGCTGGCTAGGTGGTGGTCGGTTAAAATAATGACCGGTAACTGATACTTTTCGGCTAGGTTGAAGGCTTTAATAGTCAGCCAGAAGGCATCTTCAACTGTAGCTGGTGCCAGGACAGCCCGAGGGAATTCCCCATGAGCGGCATGAAGGACAAATTCAAGGTCACCCTGCTCTGTCCTGGTCGGTAAGCCTATGGCTGGACCAGGGCGCTGTCCGTCAACTACTACTACCGGTGTCTCAGTCATGCCCGCCAGTCCTAAGCCCTCTACCATGAGGCAGAACCCGCTCCCTGAGGTAGCCGTCATAGCTCTAACGCCAGCATAGCCAGCCCCGATGACCATATTTATTGCTGATATCTCGTCCTCGGGCTGTAATACTACTAAATCTAACTCCTCGGCTTTAGCTGCCATGTACTCCAGGATAGGGGTAGATGGGGTCATGGGATAGCCGGCCATGAACTTACAACCGGCAGCAATAGCCCCTAAAGCTAGAGCCTCACTCCCATTAAGCAGCATCCTGCCAACATCACTGATGGGGCTGAGGTGGTAAGCAAGACCCCCCCTAACATTCTCTCGTGCATATTCATATCCAGCCTTGGCAGCTTTGATATTACCCTCTCCAATTTCACCAGTACCGAAATGTTCTCGCAAGACCTCTTCTAATATCTCAAAGTCATATTCCACCAGACCTAGAGCCACACCCAACGCGGTGGTGTTAGCCATTAGTTTATTTCCTGCCTTCTCCTTAGCTAGCCTCTCCAAAGGCACACTAAAGAAATTGCCATTACCGCCAATGCCCTTAATCTTTTCTCTGTCAAGCAGGATTATCCCTCCTTGGGCTAACTCTGCCTGATGCAGGTCTATGGTTTCTCTATTGAGGGCAATCAGCATATCCACCGCCTCGGCAATGGCTTCTACCCGAGAGTCCTTCACTCTGACCCGGAAGAAGTTATGTCCGCCTCTTATTCTAGATTCATAGTCTTGGTCAGCAAAAACGTGATACCCGCCCCGAGCGAAAGCCTTAGCCAGCAAGAAACCCACTGATTGCACTCCCTGTCCGGCTTCTCCCCCAACCATAAAATTAACATCAACAGCCATTGTCACCTCCAGATAATTAAGGTTGCCGGGAAGCAGAAAAAGCAAGCAAAGGCCAAAACTACTTACTCCCAGCCTTTGAATTCATGTTGTTACCGGCCCCAATGATTTAGGTAATCTTGATTTCTTTGGCTGAGTGCCACAGCCCGTGAATATTACACAGAGCGGTAGCATACAGTGTGCCGGGCTTACTGGTCCTCATGGAGGTACCGGCTTCGTGGTGGGTATAAATAGAACTCGTGTCTGGACCCTCGGTGGACTCCCCATGGGCAGAGAACTCAAAATGCCCTATTTGGTAGGCAAACTTCTCCCCCTCCGGGTGAAAGTACACCGAAATCCACCGAATATGGTGTGCTGTCGTATTGGGATGGGCCATCTCCTTGCCTAGTGTGACCTTTACCGGGAATAGCTCGCCAGCTTTTACCCGGTCGGGACATTCAATAACGGGGACATGTTTTTCTGCTTTCCAATCGGCAGTCTGAAAAAGCTCTGCAAATGGTTTCATTATATCCTCCTTTCATCCAGTTTTCTTAGGTTTAGAGGTCACTTTCCGCAAAGCCTCAAGCGCCTTTTCGTAATCAGGATGCTGGGTAACCTCTTTCACATATTCCACATATCGCACAGTGTCATTCGGGTCGACAATAAAGACGGCGCGGCTGAGCAAGCGCAGTTCCTTAATCAATACCCCGTAGGCAGTACCGAAAGAAGCCTCACGGTGGTCGGAAAGGGTCTGCAGGTTGCTGATATTATGGGCACCACAGTAGCGGGCTTGGGCAAAAGGCAAGTCCATGCTTATGGTGTATATGACTACGTCCTTGAGCTTGCCCGCCTCCTCCTCAAATCTTTGCGTCTGGAGGTCGCAGACTGGCGTGTCCAGGGAGGTCACCACGCTCAACAGCCTGACCTTGCCCCTGCTCTGCGATAGCCTCACCTCTTTCATGTCTATTGCCAGCAACCTAAACTCAGGGGCTTTGTCCCCTACCTTGATCTCCGGTCCCAGCAGCGTTACTGGACTACCTTGAAAGGTTACTACTCCCTTTCTTTCTTGCATGTTTGTCCTCCTTGACAGAGATATTGACTAATCAGTCCTCTTCGAAAGCCAGCATGTCATCGTAGAGCGTCTCTAATTTCAGTTTATGCTTGAGCTCTTCGTGGACTAACCTTTGGCAAAGGTGTTTGGCTGCTTCGTCTCTTATTACGCCCATCATTTTTGAATAGAACTCGATAGCGTGTTGCTCACGCTTCATAGCGGAAAGTAGTGTATCCTGCACGCTAGCACCTTCCAGTGTGTCACCACCGGTCAGATACTCGCTAATCATTAGATTAGGCACCTTCTCTTGATGCCAATCCTCTTTGTCTAATCCCTTCTCCTTAAGCTTCTTCAGCCACTGCGAATGTCTTAGTTCTTCCTTGGCTAGCTCCTTCATCAACACCTTTGCCCCAGGGTCCTGGGTGTTGTTCTGCCCAGCTATATAGAAAGCCTGTGAGGCGATCTCTTTATATATTGCCGCATCCAATAGTTCAGTCAGTTCATCTCGCATCCTTATCTCCCTTGTCACACAATAAAGAGTACTAAATCAATAATATTGGGCAGACTATCTGCCTCGCTATTCGCCTTCAGGCTCATCGGTTGTTGAATCAGAAGCTACTGAATCTATCTTTGTCTCAGCCTCTTCCTCATCCTCAGCTTCTTTCTGCCCGAAGGCAATCCACTCGTGCTGCTTCCTTATGTTGGCTAACAAGCGCAGCTTTTGCAGAAGGGCTTTCTCTTCCTTTTCCTTTTCGGTCTCCATTTTACACCCTCACCAGTAAATCTTAGTTAAACTGCCGGTGGCTAATCAGTGACCGTGGGAAAGCCAGCGGCTTTCCATGCCTTCACACTACCCAAGACATTATGCACTTCTCGGTAGCCAGCCCGGAGCAGGATACTGGCACCAAGTCCAGCCCGGTGCCCCACATTGCAAATCACGGCTACTGGCTTATCTTTAGGAATTTTTGCCAATCTCTGCTCAAGGTGACCGACGTATATGTGAAGTGCTCCCTTTATATGTCCGGAGTCCCATTCATCTTGTCCTCTGGCATCCAGGACCAGTAGCTCCTCATCCCGGTCTATCTTAGCCTTAAGCTGGTGTACCGAAAGCAAGGGAAGATTTTCTGTAGGTAACCCGGCGTTATACCATCCCTCAGTCCCATCTTTAAGGTAGCCGATGATACGGTCATAGCCAACGCGTATCAGGTAACGGACTGCCCTTTCCAGATGACATTGGTCTTCTAATACCAGCAAAACAGGTTTATCATAAGATAGAAACCAGCCAGCAAAGAGGGGTAGCCCTTCAAGCCAGATGCTATATGCACCTTTAATATGGGCGCCACCAAAGGCAGCTGGTTCACTGGTATCAACAACCACCGTCCCCTTTTCCATCTCCTTTCTGAACTCAATTGGATTAAGCGGAGCTGGTAGGGGCATGCATCCAATAAGGGGAGGGCCTTCTAAATTGTACTTTTCCATCTGGCGGAAGTAGGGAGGCCTCTCCGGCTGCTCGGCCACCTTATGTTTTACGAAATCATCCTTATTCTTTATCTGAAGTATCGGGTTCTGAATTCGCTCTATTCCGAGGGTACTTTCATCCCGGCTGCCAATATTTAAGCCGCAGACTGAGCCGACACCATGAGCCGGGCACAGAATAACCCCGTCACCTAGCGGGAGGAGCCTATTGAAGATACTGGCATAGAGGTTTGAGGCAAGCCTTGGCGACTCTTCGGGACCATATAGGTCAGTTCGGCCGACCTCGTCTACGAATAGTGTGTCTCCAGTGAATACCATTACCGTAGCTTTGCCAGAAGAGAGGTCAGCTACAGCGTAGGACATGCTCTCGTCAGTATGCCCCGGAGTGTGAATAGCGGTTAGCCTTAGTTTGCCAATTTGAAATTCCTGCCCGTCTCTCAGTGTAGTGCCGTACTTCCAGTTTAACCCCGGGCCGTGGTAGATTTCGGCTTTGGTGAAGTTATTCAGCTCCAAAGAGCCGATTACATAGTCTTCGTTCCGATGAGTCTCAAAGATATATTTGATTCTCAGCCCTTTTTGCTGGGCCAGGTCAATGTAAATCTGGCAGTCACGCCGGGGGTCAATCACCGCCGCCTCGCTCCCGGAACCAATCAAGTAAGAATTGTGGGCTATTCCTCCCGATTTTATGCGCTCAAAAATCATCGGGCTACCCCTTCCAATTACCGTTGTCGGACGATTTCTTCTACTCGCTTGAGTAGAACGTTGGCGTGCTCTCGCTCCTCTACAGCCAATTCGTTGAGGAGCGTTTTGGCATCCGGATTCTCTATCACTGCCGAAGCTCGTTTATAAAAATCATATGCCATATATTCCTTTTCCAGGGCTATCTCCAGCGCTTCCATCTCGTCAGCTATTTTCTCTTCCACCCTGGCTAGAGCCGGGCTGACCTCAACGCCGCCTTCCATATGTTCTACCTTAAGTTCCCGTTTGAGCTTTTCTACAGGTGGGAGAGCACCTTCACCAAGTAGACTAATAGCACGCTGGTACAGCATCTGTATATGTTTATCTTCAGCATTGGCTAGTGTCTGGAATACTTCTTTCATCTGAGGCGAACCAACCTTATCCCTAGCTGCCATATAGAAATCCCGAGAGCCCTTCTCCAGCTTGATAGCCAGCATGAGGATGTCCTTAACATTGGCAGTCTCAGCTATCAATTCTGGCTTCTCTTCAGGCATTCCAGGAATAGTCTCATAAGGCCAGTTAAGAATACCGCCATCCATATGGTGAATACCCTTAAATCCCAGTCCACAGAGGGCTATAGCTGCGGCCATACTCCTGTGCCCTGAGCGGCAATAGGTAATAATCTTTTTGCGCTGGTCTAGCTCCTTCTTTCTTGCCTCTAGCTCACCCAGTGGGATAAGCTTAGCTCCAGGGACGTGCCCGGCTTCATACTCTTCGGGCTGCCTCACATCCAGAAGAAGAAACTCACCTGCCTTATCTTTATCGAGGATAGATTTGATTTCGTCAGGCGTTAACTGTCTTATCTCATCAATAGCACAAGCTATCTTCATCGCAGCAAAAGCCTTCATTTAATCCAGTGCTGAATAGTGCACCAGTTGTAGTTATTGTTCTATCTCTTCTCTTCCAACGCTCTTTGCACCATCTCTAGGATTGTTTCTTCTTTGGTAGCGTGTTCTTCAATTAGCTGAGAGAGATTCTGGACTACTTGTTGTATATATGACTCCTTGGCTAGTAGCTCTTCCCTGCTTAAGCCCTCCAGCTTTGTATTAGCTGCCATTGACTTAACTTCATTAATTTTACTCTTTATTTGCTGATGGTCAAGTATAAGCGCTCGCATTAGTAATTCACCCAACAACAGTGGCAGAGCCTCCTCTTCGTAGGCAAAGTGGTTTTTGAGACCTTCGTCCAGAAAGCTCAGTGTCTGTTGTAGTTTGTTTTGCTTCTCGGAGAGAATCTCCTGCCGACCAGGAATCCAGTCAGAGCGCGTTTTTTCTAAAGCCGAAAGGGCTTCCTGATCAGTTACTGAGTCTCCAACAAGTTTTACGTGTCCTCTGATGGTTTGATGGTCATCTATTATCTGCCTAATTTTGGCTAGTTTATCTGACATACCTTCCCCCTTTATAGGCTGAAGATTGGATTAGATTCACATCATAATTTTACCATCTTGACCTTTACATTGCACGTGGCAAGCTGTGGCGAGCCCCTGGGTGGTCTTAGAATTCTGAAGATTTGTCGTCAGCCCGTTTAAACCAGCGGAGTGTCTAGCTAAATATAAATACTTTCCTGCAAAATAAGAAGAGCAGTTTGTGTCCTGCCCCTCTTTGCACTCCTTGACATTATCTACCACAAAATGTAAGATTGCCCCTACTAAGGGAGCTGGGAGTAAATCGTAATGAAATATGTTGCGTATGTCTGTCCCAAATGTGGCTATAAAGCCGACTCGCCCGGTCTATGTCCTAATTGCCAGGTGCCGCTGGTAGCTAGCTGTCCAGTGTGCGGCAACCCCATAGTTGGCGAGCATATTCACCCACCAGACTAAGCCAGAAAATTCTATGCCGGAGATGAAAAGTGACTGATAAAAAGGTGGTTATCTATTCGACGCCTACCTGCCCCTACTGTAAAAGGGCTAAAGATTACCTCTCACGAAAAGGAATAGCCTACATTGACCGCAACGTAGCTCAGGACAGGGATGCGGCTAAGGAGATGATACAGAAGTCAGGACAAATGGGTGTGCCTGTTATCATTATTGATAGCGAAATTGTCGTTGGTTTTAACCAAGCCCTGCTTGATAAACTGCTATCATAATGATTCCTATACGGTAGTTGTTCAGGGGAGATATAGCTATGTACGATTTGATGATAATAGGTGGAGGTCCAGCAGGACTGGCGGCTAGTGTGTATGCGGCTCGCAAGCGGCTCAATACGTTACTGATAAGCGTTGATATTGGCGGGCAAGTAAACAATACCCTGGGTGTCGAGAACTACCTTGGCTATCAGTTCATTGAGGGGCCGGAGTTGATAGACAAGTTCCATACTCAGGTGAGCCAGTTCCCTATCGACCAGAAAATTGGCAATAGGGTGTCCCGGCTGGAGAAGGTTGATAATGGCTTTGAAGCTATAACTGAAGCTGGCGACAAGTTTCAATCAAGAGTAGCCATCTTCGCCACCGGGAAGAGGCCCAGGAGACTTAATGTGCCGGGAGAAGCAGAGTTTGGGGGCAGAGGGGTAACCTATTGTGCCATCTGTGATGGTCCTGTTTTCGCCGGGCAAAAGGTAGCTATAGTAGGCGGAGGCAATTCAGCACTTGAGGCAGCACTTGATATGGTGAAAATTGCTGAGCATGTAGACTTGGTATCGCTGACTCAGTTAACCGGTGACCCCATTCTTATTGATAAGCTAGCAGATGCTAAAAACCTGAGCATTTTTACTGAATATCAAACAGAGAAAATCGAGGGTCAAGGGTTTGTCACCGGGATGGTGATAAAAGACCTCAAGAGTGACCAGAGTAAACGGCTAAAGGTTACCGGAGTTTTCATTGAGATTGGTCTGGTGCCCAATTCGGAAGCGGTAAGAGAGCTCGTTGCCCTCAATAAGTGGGGAGAGGTGCCTATCAACTGCTCCTGTGAAACCGCTATTCCCGGACTTTACGCTGCTGGTGACGTGACCAATGTCCCTGAAAAGCAGATAGTGGTTGCCGCTGGTGAGGGAGCCAAAGCCGCCCTTCAGGCCCACCGCTACTTACAACGATTGGCAACATAGTCTGTTGCCGAAGCCTCACCTATCAGCTACGGCTCTGACGCTACTTCTTTTCCTCGGTTAGATATTTCTCCGGGTTCTGGTCGAAAGCCTTTTTACAGCCCACAGCACAGAAGTAGTATTTCTTTCCCTTATACTCCGAAGTAGCTGCCGCTTTACTTTCATCCACCTCCATCTTGCAGACGGGATCAATCGCCATTGGAAGACCTCCTTTGCTTAATCTGTAAATTTGGCTGGCTTAAACCTTCTTAGACGCAGTGAGTTGGATACTACAGTGATAGAGCTAGCTGCCATAGCTGCTGCAGCTAGAATCGGGTTCAGGAACCCGTAGTCGCCTAAGATGAAATGAAGCCCTGGTGGTACACCCGTGCTGCCGAAGGCAAAGTATAGTGCCCCGGCGGCTACCGGAATAAGGGCACTGTTGTAAGCAAAAGCCCAGAAGAGGTTCTGCTTTATCGTCCTCATGGTGCGCTTACTCAGCGATATGGCAGTTACCACCCCCGTCAGGTCGCCACTAATCAGGGTAATGTCTCCAGTTTCCATAGCGACATCGGTGCCCGTACCGATGGCAATACCTATATCAGCCTGGGCTAATGCTGGAGCATCGTTTATCCCGTCGCCCACCATTGCTACCACCTTCCCCTCTTCCTGTAGCTTCTTGACCTCCTGGGCCTTATGTTCAGGGAGTACCTCAGCCAGAACACGGTCAATGCCTACCTCTCGGGCAATGGCTTCAGCAGTGCGCCGGTTGTCTCCAGTGAGCATCACTGTCTCAATACCCATTTGGTGTAGCGCTGCTAACGCCTCTTTGGCGCTAGGCTTAAGGGTATCAGCCACAGCGATGATGCCCACCACCTGTTTATCTATACCCAAAAACATTACTGTCTTGCCCTTCTCCCAGAGGCGATTCGCCTCTTCCTCTAGACCATTCAGGGAAAGCCCTCTATCCTTTACCAATCTAAGGTTGCCCAAGATAAGCTTCTTACCTTCCACCGAAGCCTCCACACCGTGTCCCGGCACAGCACTGAAATCTGAGGCTGAGGATAACTCCAATTTCTCCTCTGAAGCCGCCCTGATTATGGCCTCAGCCAGCGGGTGTTCCGAACCGTGCTCAGCTGAGGCTGCCAGCCGGAGAACCTCTCCTCGGGAAGAAGAGGGAATGGCAACGACCTCAATTACCTCGGGCTTGCCTTGGGTCAGAGTGCCTGTCTTATCCAGCAGCACAGTTCTTATCTTGTGAGACCTCTCCAGTGCCTCACCACTGCGGATAAGAACGCCGTGCTCGGCTCCCTTACCCGTACCTACCGTAATCGCTGTAGGAGTCGCTAGTCCCAGGGCGCAGGGACAGGCGATAATTAGCACGGCGACAAAATTGAGGATGGCAAAGGTGAGGGCGGGAGCTGGTCCCACGAAGTACCAGATTATGAAAGTAGCGGTGGCAATGCCGATAACTATCGGCACAAAATAGCTGGCGATGACATCAGCCAGACGCTGAATAGGAGCCTTGCTTCCTTGGGCCTCCTCTACCAGTCGGATAATCTGAGCCAGGGTAGTATCCTTGCCCACCCTGGTCGCCTCAAACTGAAAGCTACCTGTCTTATTAATAGTGGCACCGATAACCTCATCCCCAACCTTTTTCTCGACTGGGATACTCTCCCCGGTAATCATAGACTCGTCAATGCTAGAATAACCCTGGCGAATAATGCCGTCCACCGCTACTCGCTCACCCGGCCGCACTAGGATGAGGTCACCGACCTGGACATCATCCACTGATATTTCTACCTCGCTGCCATTACGGATAACCAGAGCTGTCTTCGGCTGCATACCTATGAGCTTCTTTATCGCCTCCGAGGTTTGCCCTCTGGCTCTAGCCTCCAGAAAACGACCGAGGAGAATCAAAGCAATAATTATGGCTGCGGTATCGAAATACAGATGGGGTTCCAGCCCTGGTGCCATGAAAAGGCCGGGGGATAGGACGGCTACCATGCTGTAAAAATAGGCGGCTGAGGTGCCAACGGCGATAAGGGTATTCATATCGGCGGTTCGGTGCCTAAGTGCGCCCCATGCCCCCCGATAAAACCGCCACCCCGCCCAGAACTGCACCGGTGTTGCCAGAGCCCAGAGGAGATATGGCTTCCCGACGAAAGAAGCCCCCAAACCGAGAGCCAGAATTGAGAAGCCAAGAACAGCAGCAAAGATAACCCTATTCCTTAAGGCTCGGGTTTCTCGCTGGGCAACAATGGTGACATCTTCCAGCCTCTCTGCTTCAGAACCCAATTCATAGCCTGCCTCCTTCACTGCTCGTCTCAGGTCATCTAGCTTCGTCCCCTCAATATATTCCACAGTGGCTTTCTCCGAAGCCAGATTAACATTGACGGAAATTACCCCAGGCACGCTGGACAAAGCCTCCTCTACCCTAGCAACGCAGGAGGCACAGGTCATGCCACCTACCGGGAAGATGGACTTCTTGGTTGCTGTCCCATAGCCCAACCCAGAGATGGTATTCTTAATCTTAGCTAGGCCTACTTGGGATGGGTCATACTCTATAGATGCTTTTTCCGAGGTGAAGCTAACGTTGGCTCGTTGCACCCCAGGAGTCTCAGCCAGACCCTTCTCAATAGTAGCAGCACAGGTAGTGCAGGTCATCCCGGTTATGTGGATATGAGCCTT
>Ga0172366_10003405_pt1 | contig 12560 bp, 15 predicted proteins | sample LakKivSesite69cm_FD_114533 | JGI IMG/M metagenome (GOLD analysis project Ga0172366, IMG submission 114533) | Sediment microbial communities from Lake Kivu, Rwanda - Sediment site 69cm | ecosystem: Environmental > Aquatic > Freshwater > Lake > Sediment | place: Rwanda: Western Province, Lake... | reverse complement strand
TCCGCGATATCCTTGAGCATCTTCTCGAAATCGAAGAACAAGTTGAGGAACGAGTCGGTATCGACGTTGAGCAACTTCAGCTTGTCCTCGGATATACCGATAGTGGATAGATCCTTGACGCTGGCCTTGCCCACCTTCTGGATGAACGCTGCGTACTGCGCACTCAAGTCTTCGAGGTTGGTCCTTGTCGAGACGAAGATGATGCTCGACTGGTCGATGTATTGCATGCAGATCTCCATCGCGAAGGTAGACTTGCCCGTGCCCGCCTCTCCCTTTATGAGTAACGTGTAACCGTGGTGGAGATCCATTATATTCGGGATGAAATCGGGTAACAATATGTCGTAGACGATGGGGTTCTTGTCGACCATGTCGAAGATGTTAGCCAGCGATCGCGAAATAGAAACCAACCTCTGAATCCAATATAATTCGATCCGAGGCGCCACGGCATAATAGCCTTTCGTCGCGTGACACGGGGATGACATCCGGGCACATAAGCGCCGGCGTGCGGGTTCATCCCGACAGCGCATCCATCGAGATGCGAGACGTGAGCTACATGAACACGAGCAAAGCAGCAATTTTAGGGGCTCCGGCAGTGGGCAAGACCACGATACTGAAACTGTTGGAAGGAAAAGAGATCTCCGGCCAATACATCCCTACTCAAGGCTTCGATCGGGGCGCGATCAAGATGGGACGGAACGCCCAGGCAGTCATGTGGGACTTTGGCGGCCAGGCGGCATTTTACGAGTTCTGGAAGCAATACATACTCGGTTCGGACGTGATAGTCGTCGTCACGGACTCGACACCCGTTAACGTGCTGCAGACGAAGCAACTCATCGAATGGGCCAAGCGGCTGACCGAGGACGACGACACGAACATCATCGCGGTCGCCAATAAGCAAGACCTGCCGAACGCGATGTCCCCCGAACGGGTCGCCAACGTGCTCGGCGTTCCCGCGGTTCCCCTCGTGGCCACGGATCCCGACAATAGAGAGAAGATGTATGCGATCTTGAAGCAATGCTTGAAGCGAAAATGACCAATCAAAGGTGCAAACGAACATGACCAGTACAATGGACGATGTTTCCAGCGCGATGTCGATCGGCTTCGACATGATTTCCGGCCCGATGGTGCGCTGGAAAAAAGAAATCGACGTGAAAAACAGCGTGAAGCTGGATTACGATCACTTTGCCCTGGCGACCTATCTTGCCTTCAAGGGCGGAAACGAGATCGGGCCTGTCCCGCAAGCCATCGTTTACGACTCGTTCAGCGTCGTTGGGTTCCAGAAGGGACTAGACCTCGTCTGCCTCTTCCTCAAGAACACGAAGGGGCTTGAGAACATGGCCCGCTTGAGGTCCCTTGCCGAGGACATATCCGCCCAGATGGAGATGCAGGAAGTCACCGACGAGCTGGAGAACCCGGCATCGAAGTCCGAGGAAAGCGAGAATACCAAGGAGATCGAGCGCATCATCTGCAACATGCTTCGCAAGAACACGTTGGCGACGCCTGAAATCCGCAAGCACTTCAAATTGACGAGCTCGGAGACATGGGCCATCATGAGCAACCTGGAGCACGACGGGCTCGTCAAGCGCGCGGGCAAGGACGGCCGCTCTGTGCTGTGGACGCTCACGTGAACCTTTTTTGAACAATTCTTCTTTCTCTCTCTTGGATCCGGGTGCTGGACCTTCGCGGGCCCTCTCGAGCGATCATGCGGCTAGCATCGTCTTGATGACCGGCGCCAGTTTCTCCGCGTACTTGTAGAAACCGCCCTGGTGCGGGTGGACACGGTCGATCGTGAGGTCGAATCCATTGGATCCGCCGACGATGTCCCTGCCATCCACGTACCAGAGTTTCTTGTTCCCCGCCGCGATCTCCGCGTCGTAAACCCGCTTGATCTCCGCGTGGATCGTGTCCAGGATGCCGGGCATCACCTTGTCAAGCTTCGGGCCGGCTCCTTGTATGTTGACGATGAGGACGGGCACGTTCGGGTGGGCTTGCTTGATCTTTTCAAGAAACGAGTAATACCGGTCGTGGATCAAGTGCACCTCTTGCGGCGAGCACAAGTTGATGCCCCAGTCGAACACGAACGCGGCGACATCGGGAATGCTCGCGAGCAAGTCCGCGACGGCTGGCTCGCCCTTGCCCGTCCCCCCGAAGCCCATGTTGATGAAGTCGACGTTCAGCGAGCGGGCGACGAGCGCGGGATAGGTGAGGCCAGGGCGGTCGGCACACGCCCCGTGCGTGATGGAGCTGCCGTAGAACCCGACTCGACCACCAGCGCTGCCAGCTTCTAATTTGTTCGAGCATCAATCATCGTGCATCTTCCGGTTCGTTCGTTCGCAGCTCAAGAGCGCCGCCTTTAATGGTTATGTCAACAATGTCGTTAAAATTCTAAAATCTTCAAGGGGGTCGATATCTTCCATCCCGGCTCCGCAAGATATGCTTCCTCTTCCTGAATACCTTCGGGAATTGAAATCTGCGAAACAAAGGGACGCGGTTCTCCTCGTGAAGGCATTACTCGATCGCGGTATTGGTTTGGTAACCGATTCGAGAGTGGTAAAGGAATTGAAGACGACTAGTAAGGCACTTAATAGCTTGTTGGGGCACATCGTGGATACGTATTCGATAATCAAGAAGTGTGAGCTCCATATCCAGTCCTTGAGGACGGGACAAAGGGTTCGAGGGAGGAGCTTCATCACGAATGTATACACGATGGCGTCTGTGTCCGCTGAAGACTTGACGAACATTTTTGCACGCACGCGGCGAGTTCGCGATGTGATCTATGAATTGGCCCTAACCGTATCGAGGGAGGGGTCTCCACTCTGGGAAGCCTATACAGCAATGAGCCCGCCGACCAGCGCGGACGTGCCATCGATGAAAGCTTGGCGTGACCAGTTCGCTGAAAAAATATTTGGCATGCTGATGGCCGATCCCGGAAATGCGATCTGGGATCAACTGCCTGGAAGACCGCTTTTGCCAGTAACATGACATCCTTTGAACGCTTTTTTTCCCCTCTTATCCTGGGAAAAGTATAAATGGACGTGTCGGGATGATCATCAAGGAACGGTACTGCGAGGATCGGATGGAGATGAAAAGCCACGGGTGAACCAATTCCTATCACTTATGAAGGCAAGACCATCGCGCTCGCGGATGCTTCGACGCGGTCGGTCGGGTTAGATCGGAAAGGTATTCATGATATTCGGGAGATTCACGGGCTCGAGGCGCTCGCGAGTTTAGAAGTGCTCGATCTGACGCTAAACAAGATAACGAAGATCGATGGACTGTCGAAGTTTGATAGCCTGTCGAACTTGAAACGGGTGAACCTCGGGGGAAATCAAATCGAAAAAATTGAAGGGCTGGAATCCTTGTCGCAATTAAAATACTTGGATCTTTCATGGAATAAGATTTCTTCTATTGAATGCCTAGATAATCTTCCGAATTTGGAGCAATTATATCTCGCATCCAATTCCATCGCACGCATATCTGGATTGGATTCTCTGGAGAACTTGGAGACCTTGAGCCTTAATTCCAACCGGATTGAAAAGATCGAAGGATTGGATGCTCTTGCCAACTTGAGATTCTTGGATCTTAGCTCTAACTTTATAACGAAGATCGAGGGACTTGAAGCACTATCCAAGTTGGAGACCTTGTTTCTTTTAAACAATCTCGTGGAGAAAATTGAAGGACTGGAAAAACTCGTGAGTCTGCGCTCCTTGTGGCTGGGGGCGAACAAGATCGCGGCCATTGGAGGATTGGAACGTTGTGCGAGGCTGGAGAGTCTGGATTTGGGTACCAACGTGATCGAAAGGATCGAGAACCTCGGCTCGCTGAAATCGTTGAAAGCATTGGGTCTTTCATATAATCGCATCCGTAAAATTGAGGGATTGCAAGGACTTGAAAACCTGCGTGATCTGGATCTCCGTGCCAACGAAATCGAGCGAGTAGAAGGCCTGGAAAACCACGAGGGAATCGTTCATCTCCTTCTGGGAAGGAATCCCGCCCTTGAATCGATTATTGCTCGGCTCGGCGGCTTTCAATTCAACGACGAGGATCTGCCGGTCGCCCGGCCTCAAGCATTCGTTAAATTATGCAAGCGAACATAGCACACCTTTCGCGCCATCGAACGCTTGAATATTCTATTTTTGGTAGATATCCTTTTAATGAACCGAACCAACACTTGATTGCACTCTACCTTCGAGGTAGTATACAGACAGAGAGTGAGAACAATTAGTTACATACCAAAGTATATCTTAAAACGGATGATTCCCGAGGACTCGTTCTTCAACACGAGCAAATCGGGGGGCAGCCCCACGCATTTCGGCTTCTACATCGTCAATGTTATCTCCCCCTTTACCGTCCCTGCCGAGATCCCCAGTGACCCCAAGGAGCTCGCCAAGCTCGCCGGTGTCGACGATCTCTCGAAGTTGATCAATCTGAGCGTCGACGGCAAGGAGATGGCGTTCGACATCAACAAGCTCAGCCTTCGTTACGAGGACAAGGAGGTCACCCTGGCCAATTTGAAAGACGCTGCGGGCGTCACGATCCCTGTCGGTGGCAAGCTCGTCATCATGTACGAGATGCCAGGCGGCCTCCCTGAAGGCGAGCACGAGATCATCGTGAAAGCTGGCATCGGTGGCAACATCCAGGAGATCGCGGCAAAACGAACGTTGAAGCCCGAGCGGGTGAATCTCCCCTATCCACCAAAGGTCTAAAGCAAGCGCTCTTATTTTTCACGTTTTTTCCATCCAATCCCTTTTTTCACGTTGTCAAATTCACAACGCCGGAGCCCGCGTTCGCGAAAAAAGGAATAACAAGACAAGGGAAATCGATTCCCTATTCACGTTACTCCTGGCGCTGTGCCGCCTTCGCACGAGCTTCATAGGGAAGCATCACGTACCCGACCAGGATGATGGCCAGCGAGATGTTGAACACGAAGAACCAGATGAAGTACATATAGATCCCATCGGTATAATGCCACGGCGCCCAGGCCAGGTACGTGATCCCGAGGAGGGCGAACCCCCCCGATTATCTTGGGGCTGGCCAGCTTGGAGTCCCGCCCATAGATGTAGAAGCAGTACGTTATCGCGGCGCACAGCGGTGTCCAGAGCCCGTACAAGAAGGCATACATCGTGGGTTCGATTTGTCCGCATCCCAGCAGCCCGATGCAGAATATCAAGTACCCGACCCCCACGAACGCGATTCCCGGGCCGAATTGCTTTAGCCGCGACTTTGTCATGATGCTGGCGATGCCGATGTACATCAAGCCGATCCACCAGATCATGGTCTGCCTGAAGAGGAAGAAGATACTCGGGATCGAGTCGTTTGCCCAAGTGAATAGAAATATACTCGAGTCCGATGGCGATCGAAACGATTTGAACAGCAAGCCAACGAACGTGGAACTGTAGGCGAGGAATGCGATAGCCCACGCCAGCGTCGATGTCACTTGCCTCCCAGTCTTGATCCAGCGGTAAAGGAGGAAGATGCCGATTATCAAGATGAGGACGACGGCTTGCAAGGACAAGCCAAAAACGAAGAAATTCGCCTTCAGCTCTCCAAAGCCGGGCAACTGTGGCCGGTACACCATCACGAGTACCATTAAGACTGCAAGCAAGACCATAAAGATGAAAAAGACGTAATGTTTTCTAACGATTTGCAAGACGGTCGTTAGGGGAGACGGCTTGGCGGTCGTGTTTTCGGGTTCTGCCATGATCTTCACGTCGATTCGTGCAACATTTTTTTACTGTAAATATCTCCTTTTTTTCGAGGAATTGCCATGGCCCATACACGCTCAAAACTTCAAAGCAAAATCGTCAAAACTTTTCGCTAATCCCTTCTTGTCTGCAACCTTGACCTTGGGCGCCTGGCGCTTCGATTGCTTGAACACGAACTCGTAGATCTCCATGAGAACCTTGCGAAGCAGGCCCCGGTCATTGATGACGCTCTTCATCTTCTCGAACAGCTCCAGCACCGTGGACTTGGTGGCCTCTATCGTCGCGTCGGGGGTGCCCTCTTCGAAGAGCGCGACGAGCGACAGGGGTAACTTCCCGCCACGAACCGCGCTGTCGGTCACGAAATCGAAGTAGATCGCAGCCTTTACCTTGAGGTGGGAGATCGGCACGATGATGGACACCTTCCTCGTGAAAGACTCGCCGCCGAAAATGAATTCCGCGATGGACAGGCAGCGGATGGCGATCAGCTCGGGATCGCTCACCTTGTTTTCCGGGTAGACCGAGAGGATCTCGATACCTTGGATCTCGTCCCACCGGGAGAAGATGATGCAGTTCGACATCTCGGTCGTCGTGACCGGCTGCTCGATGAACTCGCGGTGCCTCAACAGTTCCGACGACAGCCAGTTGAACGACTCGACGACGCCCTTGTTTGCCGTCGCGCTCGTGAGGAAGATCTTGTGGATCTTCACCTGGAGGTGTTCGAAGTCCAGTATCGCCTTGATTTCATCGATGTCCGGTTGTGCCACGTCGACCTTGTTGAGCAAGATCAGCAAGGGCAAGCCCTTCACCGATTCCATGTTCGCGACCTCATGCAGCAAGTCCCGGGCATTCTTGTAATTCTCCTTGTCGGTGACGTCGAACACGAAGACCAGCGCGTCCTGCGATTTCAAGTAAGGCGCCCATAACGGCCTGAACTTGACCTGCCCCGGCGTGTCGTAGACGAACATGGACATGTTGTTCAAGAATATCCGCGACGTGGCCACGTTTATCGTCGGGACGGTGTCCAGGTTCTTGTTATTTTTCAGCTGGCGGATGATCGTTGTCTTGCCCGCCTTCGAGAGCCCGAAGACGAAGATCTTCGCGTCCTTCTTGTTCTGGACGACCTCCGAGACCGGGAATGCGTTGTAGAAGTTCGTGAACAAGTTCTTAAGCTCCTTCATCGGCGCCTCCATGCCGTTACCGCGCGGGTCGAAGACCGCGTGGATGTCCTTGATGCCCCGCATCTCGTCGTAAAACTTGTTGAGCATATCCTTGGAGATCTCGGTGTCGATGTCGCCCTCCGTGATGAGGGCGGAGATCAAGAGCACTTCCCGGCCGCCCCGCGCCTTGGGATTCTGTATCTCGAACAGCTGGTTGGCGCTCTTCAAGCCCTTGACGTTATGGATGAAAAACTCTTTTTTTTTGGTAGAGATTGATGAGGTCTGCGATCTGGGCCAGCGTGTCCTTGTTGACGCCCTCGGGGATGCATAATAACGTGCGAGGGCCGAGCTTCTGGTCAAAATGGCTCAATACGACGATCTTCATAATTTCTAAACCATTTTAAGGGTTCCATCGGGCATTCCGCTGCTTGCATTTTCCCGTTCCCAGACATTCGGCGGGCCACGAACACCCGAAAACAAACCACGATGTGATCTTCATACCGGCGGAATGGGATTTAAAGGTTTATAAATCGGGTCAAGCTTGGCCAATGACCAGCGTTCGTGCTTGGAAAACCGAACCTTGATTAATTCACGATTCCGGGCAGTCGACTCAAAAAAGGGCGCTCGGATCCGGCCTTTCCGATGCTTGAAATAAAGGGGGCAATCTTGGTACCCATCTTTTTCCCACTCCTTTATATTGGCAAGCCGTTGGTAGACCGTGAGGAAGGCCGCCGTCACGAAGATGAACGTGGCGAGCCCCGCGTTTTTGTTCAAGTTGGTGATTGCAATGTAGGCCGGCGTCACGCCGATACTTCCTGCCCCGCTGCCTCGAGCAGCGCTTTGAATGCTATACAAGGCAAAATAGAGCGGCACGATGATCCCGATCGCAACGAGCACCAGGACCTCGGAGAGGAGAGGCATGCGGTTGGAAATGACCCCGAGCTGGCAGCACTTCCAAGGACCCTTCCGGAACTCGTCGGCCGGCGGCGGGGCGTCCGCCCAGCGGATGACATCGAATCCCTTCTCCTTCAAGGCAGACAACGGCTTGGAGAAGTCGAATCCCTCGCCCGTGTACAGGTGCAAGACCGCGATGGAATAGCCCTTGAATGCGCCGTCTTTTGCAAGGTCATACTCGTTCCCGAGCGGGTTCCCGAACGAGTCGGTCTGCACGCCCTTGATGTTGACCTTTCCGGCTGCATCCGTGAAGATGTCGTGTGACATGGCCGATCCTTGCCAGGAGTTCCTTGTCGACATTTCTAGGCGCCGGCTCGAACTATATATTTGCATGAAGGGAACGTTCATCCATGTCCCTCTCTTTCGAAGAGTTCAAGGCGATCATCGATCGCATCAAGGAAGCACTCCTGGAAAAGCCGAAGACGAAGCTCTTTCTCGAAGACATCGCGCGCGCGGCGGGTATCGATATAAAGACAGCCGAAGCGGTGTATGATGTCCTTTCAGACATCGACAAGATAATTATAGATATCGAGATCGAGCGAGAGATCCGTGGTAAATACATCCGATATTTTCCCGATGATGACGATGAGACCCTCGACGACGAAGATCTTGACGACGAGGATGTCGAAGAAGGCGAAATTTGACCTCTAGTTACCTTGCTGATCGCGATGACGTAAATCGCTTTTAAATGGTCGTTTGAAACCCTCCGGCACTTCTGCTTATATAGAAGTCCAAAAACATTTTTTTCTCATGGGGTATTTTGACATTCACTAAAGCCATAGCGTGATCCAGAAATGAGCGAGGAAAAGCAAGAAAAAACCGAGGAATCTCACCAGCCCAAGGAAAAGTCAGAAGAAAAACACGAGTTCAAGGCAGAAATTAAGAAACTACTCGGTATCCTTTCTAAATCGCTCTACCAGCACCAAGAGATCTTTCTCAGGGAGCTCATTTCCAATTCTTCGGATGCCTTGTCCAAGATGCGCTTCATCCAGCTGCAAGATAAGGAGGTCGAGGAATTGCCCCTGGAGATCGAGGTCTCGTTCAACAGCAAGGAAAAAACGTTGATCGTGCGTGACACGGGCGTCGGCATGACAAAGCAGGAACTGGTCGACAACCTCGGAACCATCGCCAGCAGCGACTCTGAAAGGTTCATAAAAACGCTGAAGGATGCCACGGAGAACAAGGACAAGATCGCCGACATGGACATCATCGGCCAGTTCGGCGTCGGGTTCTACTCGGTCTTCATGGTGGCAAAAAGCGTTAAGGTCCTTTCGAAGTCGTACAAGAAGGACGAGCCAGCGCACGCATGGGTGTCGGAGGGATCGGGCGAGTTCACGGTTATGCCGGCGGAGAAGGCCACCCGCGGCACGGAAGTTACGGTCTTCCTTCGCGACGAGGACGCGGACGACTACTTGAGCAGCTACAAGCTCGAGCAGATCGTCAAGAAGTATTCCAACTACATCCCCTTCCCCATCTTCGTGAAAGACGAGGCGAAGAAGGAGGTCGATATGAGTCTCGAGGAGGAAAAGAAAGAAGGCGAGAAAAAGGAGAGCGAGACGAAAGAAGGCGAAGTTAAGCCCAGCGAGGAAAAAAAGGAGGAAAAAAAGGAGGAACGAAAACCGGTCAACGAGCTTGTCCCGATCTGGAAGCGGAAGTCTCAAGAGATCAAGCCCGAGGAATACAAGAAGTTTTATCAGTTCATTGCTAAGAGATACGACGAATACGCGCACGTCATCCATTACAACGTCGAGGGCCAGGTCATCTTCAACTCGATCATCTACGTGCCCGAGTCGGTTAGCCGGGACGTGCTGCGCGAGGATCTCGACTACGGCCTCGCGCTCTACACGAAAAAGGTGCTCATTATCCCGCGGTGCAAGGACCTCGTCCCCAAGTGGATGCGGTTCGTGCCGGGGGTCGTTGACACGGAGGACATACCGCTCAACGTTTCCCGCGACACGATCCAGAACAACCGGGTCGTCATGAAGATCAACGACTTGATCGTGAAAAAATTCATCAGCGAGCTATCGTCCATCGCGGAAAAGGACGTGCCGAAGTACAAGACACTCTGGAAGGAATACGGCTATTTCATCAAGGAGGGCGTTGTCACCGACCACTCGCACAAGGACTTGCTGGTCAAGCTCCTTCGATTCCCCACGTCGAAAACCCGCGACGACGAGCTGAAGGGCCTCGATGATTACATCAAGGACATGCCGAACACGCAGAAAGCCAAGAAGGAGATCTACTACCTCATCGGCGAAACGCTGCCGACCATGAAGCTATCGCCTCACATGGGCCGCTTCAACAAGGAGGGCACGGAAGTCATCTTCTTCAACGAGCCGGTGGACAACTTCCTCATGATGAACCTCCACGAGTACAAGGTCACGACCGGCGAGGGCGATGCCAAGAAGGAGGAGAGCTACCATTTCGTGCCGATCGACACCACGGAGGCAGACCTCACGCACGAGCACGACGATAGCAAGGAAAAGGAGGAAGGCGAGAAGAAGGAAGACAAGGAGGCAGACAAGAAGGAGCCCGAGCTGCCGCCAGCTACCAAGAAGTTCCTCGAGCGTGTCAAGGCCGTGCTCGGCGACAAGATACTCGACGCAAAGGTGTCGGATAAGCTATACGACAGCCCCTACCGGCTGGCCAACCCTGCAGGCGGCATGACCTCGTCAATGCAGCGCGTGATGCGGTACTGGACACGCAAGATGCAAGACAAGGAGTTCGAGGTCCCCCGCAAGGTACTCGAGTTCAACAAGGATCATCCCATGGTACAAGAGCTCATCGACCTCTGCGAGAAAGATCCGAACAACGGCCGCATCAAGCCCGTCTTGCTGCAAGTGCTCGATACTTGCCTGCTTGCCGAAGGCGATCTACCCGATCCCGCCTCCATGGTGCCGCGCATGAACCAGCTGCTCGAGATGCTCGTGCGACGCCGCGACGACGTGAAGAACCCGGCCGAGGACCTGCCGCAATCGCAAGAAAAGAAATCATCCCCCGCGGTAGAGAGCGAGGGTGCCCCGGCCACGAGCGATGACACGAGCGAGCAAAAAACGGCACCAACCGAGGCCGGGAAGGGGAACTCCGAAGATCCAGGGAAAACAGAATAGAACCTGGATCTATACAAATGCTATTTTTTCATCAACTACAGACCTCATCTAAAACCATCCTGGCAAAGACCCGGCTCGTCATGTCGCCCGGCAGATACGCCGGGGCTTAGATTACGTCTAGAGTTGATGCGACTTTTGTAACGACGGTGCGGTATAACATCACGCTCGAGGTCGACGGCGCCGTCGTGGCTGAACACAAGGCAAGCTGGTACCATAGCATCGCCACCGGCATCGCGGAGGAGGGCTCGCTGGACGTCTCGATGGCTTGGGTGTCGGGGACGCTAGCGGCTGGAACCTACACGGCGCGCGTGATGTGGGTGTCGGTCTTTGACGCCACCGGTACAAACCAGATATATTTCTCGACGACGAACCACAACGCTACGAGGAGCATCACCATACAAGAGATCCGCTAGGGGCTTCTCACGAGCATTCATGCATCTCCATTTTATTCTCCAATCACGATGGCTACGGGGGGCACTTCACGGTTTTCGGCCTTTTCCCCGCAGATCGTGTCTTCTGCCGAGCTAACGAATCGCCGACTCGGATCGAGTTTTTATACGCGCCTATGAAATGTGCTAGCGGGTGCCCAATACGAGCGACGAAGAGATACTCGAAGAGCTGCGCCAGATCAAGAAGTTGCTCGAGCCGAAGCCCCCCGCTCCCCCGCCTCCACCACCGAAGAACATTTTGATGGAGTTCAAGAATTTCTTGAAGACGTATAAAGTCATGGGCCTTGCAGTGGCGTTCATCATGGCTCTATACCTTGGCGCTCTTGTACAGGCTCTTGTACAAGCGTTCTTCATACCCTTGATCGGTCTCCTCCTTCCCAGCCTCGGGGACCTGGCAAATCCGGCCGCACAGCCCGTGTTCATGGGGCAAACGTTCGCCGTCGGGGTTTTCTTGAACGCGTTGATCACGTTCATCATCGTGGCGTTCGTGATCTTTTTACTCGTGAAACTAACCAGGCGCTTCGGCATCGAGTAAATCTTTCTATCTTTTTCATCCATGTTTTCAACATTCTGGTCGAATACGTGGAGACCATAGATATAAAAGAGAGTAAAATAAAATTAAAGGAAAGGTTAGACGTTTCAGCGTGATGGGCGAGGCTCAGATGGCCCTCGCGGCATTCGGTGGCAAGGTGCGGGGCACGAACGCGGCGAGCTCTTTCGAGACCTTGTTGTTGCAGGCGGCGCAGCCGGCGCACCCGATGCCCGGGGTGAAGTCGCACTCGAAATTGAAGGGGAGCACGAGGTCCTTGAGGTAGCTGATGACCGGAACCGTCTCGACCGACTTGACACGCTCGTCGGCGCGGATGCACGTGTCGACGATCTCCTCGACCTCGTCAAGAGAATTGCCGCCGATGTAAGCCACGATCGAGGCATCGCTCACGATGCGAAAGCCGAGCGAGACTATCGGACAAGCGCGGAGCTTCTTGACCATGCCCGCGACGTCGGCCGTTGAAATCGCCACCTGGACGAAACCAAGCCCGCTGACGGCCTTGAAATTGACGCCCTTGCGAATGGCAAGCACGCCGGCCTTCTGTAACTTGGCGATGCGTGACCCGACAGCCGGCTGGCTCAGGCCGGTGATCTCGCCGAGGTCCTCCTGGGTCACCTCGGGGTCTTGCTCCATGG
>Ga0172366_10003404_pt1 | contig 12563 bp, 12 predicted proteins | sample LakKivSesite69cm_FD_114533 | JGI IMG/M metagenome (GOLD analysis project Ga0172366, IMG submission 114533) | Sediment microbial communities from Lake Kivu, Rwanda - Sediment site 69cm | ecosystem: Environmental > Aquatic > Freshwater > Lake > Sediment | place: Rwanda: Western Province, Lake... | reverse complement strand
GTCCACTCCGCGTCCCGACATTCTCCCTGCTCCGCGCTCCTTTCTCCGCGTCGCTCCCCATCCCTGATACGGCTTACCTTATCCTCCCAGGTCCGGGGCCGCCTCATGCAACGGGGCGGCTGGCTTCGGCGGGCTCGGGGCCGCCATCAACGGTAGGGGTCGGCGGCGGACCTTGCGCGGCGGACAGAGGGCGGCGCGCTGCGGGCGTAGCCGGGCGCGGGGCGGAAGGCGTTTATGGGGTATAATCACCATCATCATGCCGACCTTCGATCAAACGTATGAAGCCGCTCTCAACGCTGTCAAGAAAGCGAAGAAGCCTTCAGTTGCAGTTCAGAAGGCCAAATTCGAGAAGCTTCGAGCGCAATATTTGAAGCAGGAGAACGATTTCACCACGCTTGAACGTGAAGTCGCGATTCGTCGGGGTCGTGTGGAGTACGCTTCGGAAAGCGAGCGCAAGAAGCTGGACTCATTGCGTGATCGGAAGTGGAAAACCGGCTCGAAGTTTTATCCAATATTGGAAGAGGTGAGTCCTCGACGGTGGGAAAGCGGCGTGCCTGCGTGGTGGATACACCGAGAGCTTTCATGGGAGGATGCTATACGGCCTTTGAATGAGCGGTTGAGCGTGACGCCGCCGCTTGCGTATGGGGCGACAGAGGCAATGCGGTAGTTGCCGTGTGGTTGAAGGGAACCACACGCTTGACTTGACGGTTCAAGGAACCAACTGCACCCGAATCGTCTCATTCCCGCCCATGACGGAACCTTGATACTGGCAGACGGGAGTTGGATTGTACTGAGTTCCGGCCTTGCAACCGTTTCCGTCAGCGGGGATGCCGCACGGGGGCTGATTGCGGGCAACGCAGATGTCGCAGCCGTAGGGAAATAGGCCGAGGACGTTTTCGTTGTCGTGTTTGCCGTTGGGTGGACCGAGGATGGTGGTATCAAAGGCGATCTGAACGCGATTGGAGTAGCCGTCGACGAGGGAGACATCGGCGATGGAGTACCACTTGGGGTTGTTGGTATTGACCTCGGCCTTCGTGACGCCGCAGCCGACGGGGGCATCGAATGAGACGGTGACGTTGAGGTACTGGCCAGAGAGGGGGAGTTCGGTGGATGAGTGTCTGGGGAGATTGACGAAGCAGCCGGAGGGCTCGGTCGTGCAGGTGGGCCATCCCTGGATGGTTGAGTCGGAGCCGAAGGCGAAGTGTGCTACGCTTGCCTTGTTGGTCTTGTTTTCGATGTAGAAGCGGCTATGACCGGGGCCGAGAGCATCTGAGGGAGAGTGCGCGTCGACGGGGATACTCGGGATGGCGGCGTCGGTGATGGCGACGGGGGCGTCCGGGGAGGCGTCGTTTGGCGTGCATCCGGTGTACGGTGGATTGCTCCACATGGTCAGGCCGATGATTGCGACGATGAGGACGAAATAATACTGTCCGAACTTTTTCCCATATGACATGGGAGGTGATGATATCAGTCTTTGGAGGTTTCAGGGCAAGGATTTTCTCGCGAGTTTGAAAGACTCAGTGCTGACATCCCAGTCATACAGATCGAATTGGCGGAAGTGGTCCGTCTTTCCGACCGTCAATTCTTGATATGTGTTGTTGAGTTTTTCTCGAAGCTCGGCTTCTTCCTGACTGTCATCTTCGTAGATGGGGACCATCCCTTTTATTTGATGGATGTCTTTTTGTCGGAGGTCGTAGGAACGCATGACGGCAGTGAGAGCCTTCAGATTTTTGCGCCAATGAGGTCCCTTCAAGAGCTTGGGGCTGGGGATGCGGACAATGATGTTAACAGGGCATACGACCAGCATGTAGTGTGGGAGGTTTTTCATCATGGCTCCTTCGTGTCGTTCACATCAGTCCTGGGGGAGCTTGGGCTGCTTTGCGGAAGTTCCCTTTCAGTCTTCGGGATACGGTTCAAAGTCGGGGGCGAGGGTGATGCTCGTGCAATCGAGGTCGCCGACAAGATGGACACTGACGGCCTTCATGGCTTTTTGGGTTTCGAGGTGGGCGAGACTGGTGGCGCCTTGGCGAATGGCGCCTTCGCGTTTGACGATTTTCCCGGTGGCGGTTGAGACCATTTGTTCGCCGTGGATTTTGTATTTGTCGTGGTTGATGGCGCTTTCGGTGGCGGCTTCGACGGCTTTGGTGAGGCCGTGACGAATGAGTTCGGTGCTGAAATTGAAGCGTCCGTCGCTCCAGTTTTGGAGGAAGTACTGGAGTGCTGTTTGGAGTTCGGCGGGCGCGTCGATGCCAAGGTTGACGTTGAATCCGATGTTGATGTGGTAGGTGTTACTCATTGGTGGGGTTGACCTTTCCCGTGGCAAACGTGAGGTGTTTGCGGGCGCGGGTGACGGCGACGTAATGGATGTTTTTTTCTTCTTCGTCGCCTTGCTTTTTGCCGTAGAGGTAGAGGGTGTCGGCGATGATGAAGACGCGATCTGCTTCGAGGCCCTTTGCGCGGTGAACAGTGGAGAGCATGACGGCCTTGTTGTTGCCGTCGTTCTGGAAGAGGGAGGCGATACGGGTGATGACCTCGGAGGTTTTGACGAGGCCGTCGCAGAGGGCCTTGAGGGTTAGGACCTGGTCTTCAACGGTCTCGAAGGCGGAGTCGGGTGCGTCTTCGGCGGCGAGCTTGTCCATGCGGTTGCGGCGCCAGAGTTCGAGGGCGGCGAGGAATTCGACAACGGTGTCGGTCTCGGTTTTCTTGACGATGTTGGCAAGGGTCGCGCCGATGTCGCGGCCACGGATGAAAGCGGGGCGTCCTTGGCTGAGGATTCGGAGGCAGATGGTGATGAGAGGGGCGTTGGTGCGCGAGAGGACGAAGTCCGTTGCTTGAGCAAGCTCGGCGATTTTGCTTGCGTTGGTGGAGTCGACGATGCCCTCGTGGGCTGTTGGTGCGGCCTGGAAGTCGGGAACGAGTTCGGCGGCTTTGGCGACAATTTGCTTGCCGCAGCGGTAGGTGGTGGTGAGGCCGAGTTCCTGGGCCTTCAATTCGTGCTTGAGGCGGTCGAGGGCGCCGGAGTCTGCGCCACGGAAGCCGTAAATGGCTTGCTTGTCGTCTCCGACTACGGCGATGCGGCCTTTTTTCTTGCAGACCTTCATGGCGAGGGAGAGCTGAACGGGGCACATGTCCTGGGCTTCGTCGATGACCACTAGATCGTAGAGTGGGAAGATCCACTTGTTGCGGACGGGGAGGTAGAGCATGTCGTCGAAGTCGATGGTGCCATCGCGTTCCGAGGCGAGTTGGAGGGCAACGTGGGCAGCGCCAGCGATGTCCCTGGAGGTCCAGGAATCGGAGGTGCCATCATCGGGAGCGACGATGCCGAATGTCTGAGCGAGGGTAACGAGTTGGTCCTTGGTGGCAAAGGGCTCGATGTTCTTGGCCTTGCTGACGAGTTCGGCGACGGTCTTGATGACGGTAGCGTCGACCTTGATGCCAATGGCCTTTTCGGCGATACGGAGGCCACGTTTGTCGTCGATGGTGGTCTTGCCCCAGTTCTTGAATACGAACCAGTTCCCGAGGCTGTGAAGGGTTTGGGCCTTCACGCGGGGGTCGGTGACGCGGCTTTTGAGTTCCTCGGCAATTTCCTTGTTGAAGGCAGCCAGGAGGATCTTCTTCTCAGGTGCGCCTTTGATGCACTCGATGATGGTGGTGGTCTTGCCGGTGCCAGCGCGTGCGCGGACAGTGAGATTGCCTTTGCCGGAGGAGAACCAGTTGCCGATGGAGACCTGTTGAGCGGAGGGGTTATACATTTTCGTTTTTCTTTCTGCTTCTGGTCGGGTCGGCCTGATTGCCTTCCCAGATCCAGCGCGCTGTCAGTATTCAGACTATCGTAAAATACAAAATATTCAAGAGGGATAAGGGCGTTGGGGCGTAGACTTGATGACACAGAGTATCAAAATCGTACTTTCCTTTGAAATCAAGGCTTTGCGGATGCTGTCAATCCTTGATATGCTCCAGGTTCATGGACGCACCGTTTTCGACAAAAGCTGTTATATTGCAGGAACTTGCGGGTGATGTGGGGGATGATTTGGGGTATGGCATGGCCATCATCGAGCACGTTCGTCGCCGGACTGAAGATCGGGTTTCGCTGCACTCGGGCAGCGTTTATCCGGCTCTCGCGGCACTGGAGAAGGACGGCCTCATCAAGCGCAAGAAGGGCGGGGAACCTGGCCGAGCTTCCTACTACGTCTTGACCGCCAAGGGCCGGAAGTTGGCAGGTGAGCAACGCGAACTTGCGAAACTGGTTTTCTCCGAGGACGGTAAGGTTGCGGCTTGATGCGTCTCTGTTTTCTCGATTTTGACGGCGTCCTGAATTCAGATCGCTATTTCGCGGCTAACCCTCGGGTGAGCGGCAACGCGAATCTCGATCCAGATGCCATCAAGATGCTGTGCGATTTTCTGGAAGAAACCAATTGCTGGGTGGTTGTGTCTTCCACATGGCGGATTGGGAACACGGTGGAAGAGCTTCGGGAGATTCTGACGGAGCGTGGGTTTCGTGATGGCAGTCGGATCATCGGGAAGACGACGGGTCGGGCGATGAAGAGCCGAGGGCGTCAGATTGATGCGTATTTGAAGTATCATGAGTCGCGTGATTTGAGTTTTGTGATCTTGGATGATGATGGGGATATGGAGCCGCATATGGCGAATTTTGTCATGACGGACAGTCGAGTCGGGTTGACGAAAGAAAATTTGCGAGAGGCCAAGAGGATTTTGGGCGTATGACAGCGGTTGCGTCGGAGAACGCGCGAGCCGAAGGATGGAAGGCACATGTGTTGACGTGTGGCTTTTGTTCAGGTGCGCGCTCTGTGAATGAGATTTGTCCGGTGGGTCGTACGTTTTGGGAAGTGGCCCCGGTTGTGACGGCGGCCCCAGTCGTGACGGTGGTTTCGCCGACGGTGGTGGCGGGAGAGCCGTCGAAGGTCGAGCCGGTTGTTGTGCGTGAATCGCTCGTGGGAGAGCCAGTACAGCTCGCGACGATGGCGGACAGTGGTTTCATCAGGGACATTGCGGCGCGGGTCTCGAAGACGGTTGTGGCGCGTTCATCGAGTGGGGCGGTGGCCTTGGTGCCGATGGAGAAAACCTCGGCATTGATTGAGATCCGAACGTCTCGGGATGTGATGTTGCGGATGCCCGAGCGGGACATCGACGTTTATGGGGCCATGCGGAACGCCATTCGGATCATCGCGACGTTGGCGGAAAAGCTCGGGAAGATGGTGATGATGGTCGAGGAAACCAAGCGCCATATTCGGTCGGCCACGAACGTCAAAGAAGCACCAGAAGAGCAGGTCTCGTTGGTGTTGGCTCAGGTGGCCGGGCAGTTTGGAACGAGCGAAGACGAGCTTTACGGCGATTTCGATGACACTTGTCGGATGCTCTTTGCCCTGGGCGACAAAATCGGAAGCTTCATGACGGTGGATGATGACACCCGTCGGGTGATGCAGAGCGCGCGCTCGGTTGGTATTGAAATGAAGAGCGAGTTGGAGCGGGCTTACGATGGCAAGCTCCCGCTTGATATCGACATGCGCAAGCTGGTGCGGATGTTGCGTTTGCTTGCGATGGATTTGCAGGGTGAGATTGAGCGGAGGTTGGGCTCGTGTTGATCGAAACGACTTCTTCGGTGGGCTCTGTTTCTTCCCTGAAATGGCGGACCCGGATGAGGGCTTTACCCAAAGTTGAGGGTGCTGAGCCCTAATGTTGGGCACAGGCATAAGACCTTGCACAGCATTTCGTTCATCTGTACTCTGGAAGGCAGCATGAACACCACCGACAAGCTCTTCAGGGCTGCCCTTGCAGCGGCTTCTCCTGACGACAAATCCGCCATCGCTTTCGCCGCTGCCGAACTCGCACGAACCAAGCAAGAGTATGGCGATGAGGGCTTTCACAACGCTTTGGGCGTACTGGCCACGGCGCTCGAAACGGACTTCAAGCATTGGCTCAAGCAGAACTCTCCGGAAGAAACGGACCCAGATCGTTCGGTCTATCTCTACCAGAAGACCCTCTCCGGCTTCCCGCACGCTCACCTCGCGTCCGATCACTTCTATCGGCTTTCCTCCTCGATGCGGAAGCTGGTTCTCAAGGCGATCTCTTCGCAACGCTCGTCAGGCAGGAAGGACGAAAAAGCCCGCGTCACCAGCGCATATCATCAATATCCGAAGCTCCTCGCGGAAATCCGAGCAGCCAAAATCGCATGGGACGCCGACGACAAGCGTATCCGAGGCACGGAAAATTTCCGCATGATGGGCGGCCTCTCTCGGTTCACATCCCTTTCCAGCCGCTACAGCCAGCTTGTCTCCGAAGCACAGCGCCTTGAGAAATCCGTTCTAGGTAAGGTGCTCACGCCACATGCGAAAGCTGCGAGATAACGCCTGGGGCTTGGGTGAAAGAGGAGAAGTAAGAGGACTAGGATTCTTCTTTAACTACGGCGCCCGGTAAATCAACGGTCAAGCGAACACCCATCGGGCTGATTTCAACACCGAATGTCCACCTTTGAAGGTCTGTAACAACCAGTCGCGAACCAAGTTTTTACGAGCTTCATCGACGAGAATTTCTACGGCGAGCTTGGTCTTGCTCGATTTTCTCATGGGTTTTATTTCTTCCAGATCGAAACGACTTCTTCGGTGGGCTCTGTTTCTTCCCTGAAATGGCGGACTCGGATGAGCTTCAGTTCAACGGGGGACGGTTGGTTGGCGTAGGTATGGTGAAGCCAGGACTTGCCATCTTGTAGATCTTCGGCGGGGTGGATTTCGGGAGCGCGATTGGGACGCAAAAGGACGCCGAATACTTTCAAATCGGTGGACACGGTTCTGGCTACTTTTCTTCCTCGTCTTTGTCCTTGTGGTGATACGGTACGCTCTTGACGATTTCATAATGCTCGAAGAACAGCAACGTCTCCTGAGCGACTTCCCACGCTTCATGGAGAATGGAGCGCACGGCACGCTCAATGAAGCGAGGCTCGGGCATGATATCGGTATTGCGATTGAAGAAATTGAACTCATTCTTGTCGGGCTCGAACGCACCGGGGTAGAACGGATTGCCGGAGCCCTGGGCGCTGAACGTGAAACGGATGGTCATGAACTCAGAACGACCATTCACGAGCGCCCACATGTTGCGGGCCTCGGTGATGATCTTGTTTCCGATGGCGGTGAGGTTGCAGAGGATGACGAACTGGCGGACGGCACCATAGAAGCGGAACCCATGCCGGGAGATGCCTTGCCAGAGGTTGTATCGGTTGAAGGCGCCCATGGGCAGGATGCCAGCGTGTTTGTCATGGGCGAGGGCTTCAGTGCGGGCGGCCAGGAAGTCGGCGAGCGCCTCTTTGGCTGCTTCGGTCATCGGGATGGGTTGGGGCTTCTTGGGTGGTACAGGAAGGGGTGGTGGCTCGCCGCCGGGGAAGAGGGGCGGTGGCAGAGTGATGGGCGGAGTGATGGGTGGTTGCGCGGGATAAACAGGCTTGTCTTTTTTCTTCTTTTTCTCGCGGAGATACTGGTCGTAGGACTGCTTGAGGCGGTCGAGGTTTTCCTTGAACGTGCGAAGTTGTCCCCAACGCTTGGCCTGCGCATTGGTGATGTGAAAGCGCTTGTGCTTCGGGTCGATAGACTTATTCCACTTGTCGGCACCAGCGCGGGCTTCTTCAAGGTCGGTCTTGAGTGACCGCTTGTCGAGCAGACGTGCGCGGATTTCTTCGCGGCTGACACCCTGGTCGGAGCGACGACCGATGATGCGGTTAAGGTCGGCTTCCCAGTCGCGGGGAACGTTGGTTTCGAGCCACTTCTTGAGATGGTGGGGCGTGAGGCCGATGTAATACGCAACGAGGTCTTCACCGTGCTCTGAGACGAATTCACGGAGACGGAAGGTGACATCGGTCTGCGGGTGCTTGGCGAGGCCCTTGAGGGCACCAGGCGCAACGTCGAGGGTTTTGCCGAGCTTTTCCCATCCAAGTTTCTCGCCGAGCTGGGCGAGTTGCTTGCGGCCAATTTTGATTTTGGCTTTGTTGTTGCGTTTGGCGAGTTGCTTGAGGCGCTCGACCGGGACACCAGTGAGCGTGGCGAGTTGCTTGGCACCAAGTTTTTTGAGAGCTGTGGTGAGAGACGTTCCACTGATGGACGTGAAGCCGCCTCCGATCTCACCGAGGCCGATGATTTCAGGGAGAACTGCGGCGGGGAATGTCCCCTTGCGAAGCCATGACTCGACCTCGGCGACGGTGGTATCAAGACGGCGTGCGGCCTTGCGTTTGCCGAGTCGGTTGATGTAGCCGAGGAGGGTCTTTCGTGCCTTGAGCTGTTCGCCGGATTGGGGCTTGAGAGAGGGCGCGTGTGGTGTTTTCGCGTCACGCTTGGGTGGTGGCGCCTGCGTGGAGCGCTTGGGCGGCGTGGGGGCGGGCGCGGGCGGCGTGGGCGCAGGCGCGGGCGGTGTTTTCGCAGGGCGCTTGGGAAGCTTCCTGCTTGGTTCCTTGGCGGGTCGTTTAGAGGCCTTGACTGGCGTCTTGGTGGCGCGCCTGGGGGCCTTCTTGACTGGCGCCTTGGTGGCGCGCCTGGGGGCCTTCTTGACCGGCGTCTTGGTGGCGCGCTTGGGGGCCTTCTTGACTGGCGTCTTGGTGGCGCGCTTGGGGGCCTTCTTGACCGGCGTCTTGGTGGCGCGCTTGGGGGTCTTCTTGACCGGCGTCTTGGTGGCGCGCTTGAGGGCCTTCTTGACCGTCTTTTTTATTGGCTTCCGCCTCGTCTCGCGCTTGACTTTTTTTGGAGAGCGGGTGCGCTTTTCAGGCTTTTTACCGGATTTTTTGGTCGGTATTTTGGATGTGGCTCTGGCGGCGCGCGTCTTTTTGGACACAGAAACACCGCGTTTTCGCGGTTTTTTCGGCCTTCTCTTTGCCACTACGGGTTAGCAGTGCAAGTTGAAGGTTGACAATCTTGAAAAATACCGGAAACTGAACCTTGTCATCGCTTTGTCCATTTGCGATTGGCTTTCTTGTCAGTGTGTTGTTCGGGCTTCGACCCCTCCGGCGGACCTTCTCAGTACGTCGGGGGGGTTTTTTTCTTTTTCGGGGTCAGAAGCGGACAAATAGGATACCGCGTTCCTCACTCGGCGATGGGTTTTCGGGCGATCTTTTTTGTGACCCGAGGCTCCAGTTCGTAGAACGCACCGTCATCGGCGATGATGGTTAACCCTTTGTAATGTTTGTTACCGAAAATAATGTCGATGAACTTCACGCGACCCTGGACGATGCCGTTGCCGTAGACAGGCATCTCGACCTCGTCGCCTTCCTCGAAACCATGGCCAGGAGGCAACGGCGGAAGCTCGTTTTCGAGTTCGTCGTCTGAGGCGAGTGAGGGTACGGCCATGGGGTTAAGGGCGGAGTGACGGGCTATTGTTTCTCAGCGTCAGGGGATATGTCCAGAAAAGCTTTTGGTTTTGCAAACTCTGGCATCTCGGTGCTTCGGAGGATCGACGGCGGAAGCTGACCCATCGAATGCTCGAAGGCCTGGGATGCTGCTGACGGATTCCACGGGAGGTTGAGTCTGGCGCGGATGCCTCCTTCCATTTCGCCTCGAATCTTCACAAGTTCATCGGAGGTGAGAAAGTCGGTATGAACGTACGCCTGATAGCCACCATCCGGATCGCCTTTGTAGTAATCGGCCACCACGTTGTAGTCGATCTCCTGTGAGTGCAACCGGTCTCCCGTCTTCGGATGTGTGAATGTGTAGATCGGCTTTTCTTTGTCGAGTTGAACGGCATCGTCATAGTAGGGCGAGCCCGGATAGGTCGTGATGATGGTGACATCGAAATCTTCGGGCTTCACGTTGAGGACCCAGTCGGCGGTCTCCTGGCAGGTTTGTTGTGACTCTCCGGCGTGACCGATGCTCATCAAGGCTTTGACCTTGAGCCCGGCTGCGCGGGCGATATCGACGCATCGGGTGTTGTCGTCCTGCGTGGCCTTCTTGTCGATGTTGGTGAGGATGCGGGGGCTACCGGACTCGAAGCCGGTGAGTATCCAGCGGAAGCCTGCACGGTGCATGGCCTCGGCCTGCTCGGGGGTAAAGAGTTCGGCCTTGATGAATCCGCGCAGTTTGAATTCGACGCCGAGTTTGGCCTGGAGATCGGAGAGGCCGTTCATGAGTTGGATCATCTCTTTGTTGACGTTCAACTCGTCGTCGTAGAACATTAGTCCAGTATAACCAAATTTTTGATGGAGAAATTCAACTTCGGCCAGTATACTGGGTGTAGAACGTGTGCGCGACATACGCAGCATGGGGCTATATCGCCCCCCGCAGAAAAAACAATTGAATGGACAGCCCAGTTGAGCTATCAAACTCGTCGAAGGCGCACCGTCAATTTTATAATGATATGAGGCCATGTCGATGAGGTGACGCGCCGGAAACGGAAACTCATCCACCTGGCCTTTCCGGATGAACAATTCTTCTCGGGGCTTGTCGGCATCGACGAGTTTGCTTCGGTCGCCGCGAGCGATGTGGAGGATGGCTTTTTCGCCGTCACCAGCGACGATTTGATTCCAGGCGGATTGGAGTTGGGTGAGGGCGTTGAAGGCGCGGCCTTTGCGGTTCTGTTCGATTTCGCGCTTGGCGGCGGCGTTGATGAGTGTGGGGTGAGGGCCACCGAGGAGCATGTGGGCGTCTGGCTTTGCGCCTTTGATGGCGCGCAGGATGTTGTGAGCCGCTGGCATCTGAGGCGTGGTTGCGGTGACGCCGAAGATGTTGGCAGTAGAGGATTTGGCGTGGAGGGCGGCGACTTCTTCGTAGTTGGTGATGCCAGAGAGATCGAGAACTTCGACGTAGTAGTCTCTGGCTTCAAGGGTAGCAGCGACGCGGAGGATGCCGAGGGAAGCGAAGACGCGCTCGTCGAGGAGGAAGATGCTTGGGGGAATAATGAGGCAGAAGCGGGTGTTGGATTTCACTGTGGGGCCTCGGGGGTGGAGTTGGGATTTGGGCGTGACCATGCGTGAAGGCATGCCTTGGCTTTTGCTTCTCGGTCTTTGCAGATTGAGCAAGAGGGTTTGCGTGCTTCGCAGATGCAACTCGCGACGATCCATTCGGGGATGTTGACTCGGAGGAGAGCGTCGGTGAGTGCTGTGTTTTCTTGCAGTTGAGCTGGGAGGATTCCGAGGTTTTCAAGAGAGGGTTGGATGGTCCTCGGCGAGCGTGTGGTTCCGCCGCCTTTGCCGTGATACGAATGCCTTGCGAGGTACTCGCGGATATTGAGCGGCATATGGTCGAACGTTGGGGTCTCGCGTGTTTTCAGATTGCGGAGCATGAGGGCTTCCCATTGTTTGGCGACTTTTTGCCGGGAGAAGGTCTGAGCGAACTCGCGTGCATTGCGAGTGATGGAGCGACGTTCTTCGTCATTCTTCATGAGGCCGACGATGGTTTTTACCCAAGTCTCTTTGTGTTGGGCGGGGTGGGGCGGGAGGATGACGGCCACATCTCGGTAGGTGTCACCGATGGCATCGGTGTCTGAGATGATGGGGACGGTTCCTGCGGCGCAGGCATCGAGCGTGGAGACGGAGAAACCCTCGGTGAAGGTAGCGCAGTCGCAGGTGTAGGGCATGATTTCGGTCTGCGCGAGGACTTTTGCCATCTCGACATTGGGGACGGGGCCGACGAGGGTGACGCCGTTCTCGCCGTTGCGACCGAGTTTCTGGAGAGAGGCTTCGATGGACTTGGCAACCTCGGCAGTGGGTAGGGTGGTGTTGACGATCTGGTCGTACCAGGGTTGGAAGCGGTAGTAGATCTTGAGGGTGGCTTCTGGCACTTCTTTTCGGATCTGGGGGAAGATGTCGAGCAGATGATGGAGACCCCTGTCAGGAGATGAACACCAGGTCATGGAACGGGGGACGCGGGGGAGGTCTCTGAATTGTTGAGAGAACTCGATATTTAGGCTATTGGGAACCCAGGTGATGGCTTCCTTGCTCATGCCGGGTGCCATGTGAGCGATGTTGTCACGGTGAACCGGTGTGACGAATGCCAGGATGTCGACGAAATGCTCCCAACCGGGCTGGCAGTAGCCGAAATCGTTGAGCTGCTGGTGGAGTATCCGAAGGCCGGTGGCGTTGGAGGGGATGCGGCGGAATTGATCGGGCTCGTTGATCGAGAAGTAAACGTCGTAGTGGGCGCCGGGGTCGTTGTTGATATGTATGACGCGAGCGCCGGAAAGCTTCGCGCACTTGTCGATGGGATGGGTGGCATCACAATAGACATCGACGTGGTGGCCGATTTCGGAAAGTCCACGAGCGAGGTTGAAGAAGCTCGATTCCGAGCCAGTGAGGGCGCGGTGTTCGTAGAGTTCGTCGACGTTGATTTTGCCGTGGAGTTGAGTGGACCAGTGGCCGCAGATCATCGCGATTTTCATGGTGTGGAGCTTTCTGGAGGGAGGGTATCGAAAAAGAAGATCATGAACAGGCGGGCATCATTGATATTTTCACCGAAGTAGCAAGATGCTGCATGAATGTGTCGGCCATCCCAGATGACGAGACGGTTGTAGACATTCCCGATTTGGTCAACGGGCTCCCAGACGGTTTTGTCGAAGAGGTTTTTGCCTTGGAAGACGCG
>Ga0172366_10003403_pt1 | contig 12564 bp, 11 predicted proteins | sample LakKivSesite69cm_FD_114533 | JGI IMG/M metagenome (GOLD analysis project Ga0172366, IMG submission 114533) | Sediment microbial communities from Lake Kivu, Rwanda - Sediment site 69cm | ecosystem: Environmental > Aquatic > Freshwater > Lake > Sediment | place: Rwanda: Western Province, Lake... | reverse complement strand
TTCTACTTTGAAAGGTTTGTAGAACTCTAGAAACTCTTCAAAATAGATTTTGTCGTCTTTCGACAATTGAATGTTATCCAAGAGTGTTTTTACTATGACCGTCTTTTGCGAAAACAGTATTTCATCAACAAAGTTGACTTGGATTTTTACGAGCTCCGATTTTCTCCACAATTTGAATGTCACCATTCTGCTGCCTCCGCCAAATTCATAATACCTCTTTTCTCTAGGCTCATTCTGGAAATCCAAGCCAACATCCTTGGCAATTTTCTCCAAGAGAAAACCCAAGTTCTCGATTTCCTTGAGAAGACATCTTCTCAACTCATACTTTCCTAAACCCATCCAGGCTTTTTGGTTCTGCCATGTAAAATCCAAGTCCACGCTAAACCGGTAGTAGCCAAAGTAGCATTTGACCAGGCAGCTGCCGCCTTTGAAGAGGTAGTTTTCAGCAAAGTGCTCAGAGGCGTAAATCTCCTTCAGAATTCTGTGTATTGTTAGGTCTTTTTCTATCAGACTAGGCTTGTCTATGCCAGATTTTTCAGCTACGAAAGCGATGAACTCAGATAAGTCCGGCATCCCTAACGACCTTTTCGACACTTTTAGGATAAAACTTCAGGTACTCCATAATCTTGTCGGCTTTCACTCTTTTCCAGTATTCTTCAACCATTGAGGTTGTCCTTCCTTCTGGAACAGATCGATACCGTGAGATGTAAACGAAGTCAAGAAGTGTTTTTTCAACATCAGAAAATCTCTTACCACTCTCATTCATTATGCCAAAACCGACGAGCTTGTTTGACAACTTGACGAACTTGACTTTTTCCCCTCCGACCTTTATCTCCTTCGGCCTGTAGATTTTATCATTTAGAACAAAAATAGTGCCAAAGAATTCATGTGTCAAGCCATTAAGTCTCAGGCTCGTGTAGAGACCAAAATACCATTTAACCCCGAGTTTGTTCAAGCCAAGGGAAAGAATCCTGTAAACATCAAGAGCTTTCTTAAGCTCGAACTCTTCCACAGTTTTTACATAATAGAGCCCTCTGATGATTCTGACGAAATAGCCATAGGATATCATGAAATTTACCGTAGTGTCCACATCAGCGCCAAAACGCTTGCATTTTTCCTTTACTTCCCCTTTAGTTGCTACATTTCCGCCGAATTTAGATAGAATGTATCGCGTCAGCTTTTTCATACTAGTTACTTATATAACAACCTTAAAAAACTTTTAAGATAGATATACAAATAATCTCCGAGCATTTTTGACAGAAAAAATGAGAAATGCCAGAGCTCTGAAGACTGAGTAAGAAACCGTTGAAAGACAAAAGTCCAAGAGCGAGGGTAACAAGGCGCTCAGACCAGAAACACCTTGTTGCTCCCACTTTATCCACCTTTTTGTTATCGAAATAGATCTTGCCGCGTTATATCCGCAATCCGGATTTGGCATTAAAAAAACGGACGTTGTCTGATGGAATCTCTACAGAGAGTTGGTCTCCAATGTCAAATTGACTATAACCCTCAACGGAGACTACGATTCTTGTCTGTTTTCCGATCTTCAGATGAACCAGAGTAATACTTCCCAGCGACTCAACGTGAACAACGATTCCCTTGATCAAACCTCGGAGCATTTTTTTGTCAGAATGCTTAGATTTCGAATCTCTCAGTACTGTGAGATGTTCTGGTCTTATTCCAAGAACCACATCCTCTTCCAAATGAGCAGAAATTCTCATTGAAGTTGTGTTCTCAGGGAAAACAATCGCTTGGTTATCGTCATAGGCAAAAACAACTTGCTGACCCCCATCGTTTGCTTTTAGTTTCCCTTGGATTAGATTCATTGGAGGATTTCCAATGAACGAAGCAACAAAAACATTGCTTGGCTCGCTGTATACTTCGCGAGGTGAACCATTCTGTTCGATTCTGCCACCATTCAGTATAACAATACGCTGTCCCAGTGTCATCGCCTCTGTCTGGTCATGAGTTACATAGACAGTAGTGATTTGGAGCTTGCGCTGCAATTCAGCAATCTCAGCTCTCATAATGCCCCGAAGCTTTGCATCAAGATTTGAAAGCGGTTCATCCATAAGAAAGACTTTTGGCTTTCTAATTATGGCTCGCCCTAAAGCGACCCTTTGCCTTTCTCCTCCTGACAACTGATTGGGCTTTCTTTTTAGAAGTGTTTGTATTCCTAAGAGTTCTGTAGTAGAACGAATCCGTTCCATTATCTCTTGTTCTTTCGTCAAACGGGACCGAAGAGTGCCGCTGTATTTGCCGACCAGAGAAAGAAACCGTTTCTCGATTTTACTGCGGATTCTACTTGAGGAAAGAATCCCGAAAGAGAACAACCAAAGCAGAATCAAGCTAGATAAGCGGAACCAGCCTGACAAAAAATAGTAGATTGGGAGCGAGAATAGAACCAAAAGCGAAGCCAAAAAGCAGTATTGCAGGCATTTTGTAATGTAGTAGATGTCTTTTTCTTCTTCAGTGAATGCTCTGTTCTGCAAAGCTAGGGCGAGGTTGTCCCGAACACTCAGATGAGGGTAAAGAGAATATGATTGAAAAACCATGGCGATATCCCGGTCAGCCGTTGGAACATTCGTGACCTTTTGGTCATCGATAAAAACGTCACCGCTAGATGGGCTCTCGAGTCCTGCAAGTATCCTAAGAAGAGTTGTCTTTCCGCTCCCTGAAGGCCCAACAATAACCAGAAATTGCTTGTCGGAAACTTCAAGAGAAAGATCCTTGAGAGCGTGAACGTCTGAAAAGAACTTGTTGATATTCTCAAGTTTTATGTTCGCCACTGCAACCAGCACCTAACCTAGAATCACCGACGTTTTATAAGGGTTCTTCCTGAGGAATATTTTCGTGATTATATAAATCACAATCGTAGGAAGTACATAGATAATTGAAAATGCTGCGAACAAGCCTGGGCTATACGTGGCTTGTTTTGAGAGCCCATTCTCCCGAATGAAGTAGAGTATGAACAATGACGCTGGGTATTTATCGGGATTGGTGATCAAAAGGAAGGGTATAGTAAGTTCGTTCCAAGCATCCGCAAATGACAACAAGAATATCGCAGTGATAGCGCCTCGGATATTTGGGGCAACTATTCTGAAAAAGATCTGCAGCGAAGAAAAACCGTCCAGTTGGGACATATCCTCAAGTTCATTGGGCAGTCTTTCAATTACTGCTTTTGAAAACCATATGAAAAATGGCAATTCGAAAGCACATATTATGATTGCTGGACCGGAATAAGTATTCGTCAGCCTGAGAACAGAAGCAATTGCATAAACGGGGATCATGATTGTCGAAAAAGGCAGAAACAGGCAGAAGGTTAGCAGCCCAAGATAGTAGTGCTTCTTAGGAGGGTTTAGACGGACAATGGCATAGGCGCTCATCAAACTTATGCAAGTGGTTAATGTTGCAGTCACAATTGATATTATCAGGCTGTTCAGAATCGAGTTCATTAATCTGTATTCTTGAAAGACAGCAGAAAAATTGTCGAAGGTAAACGTGACAGGGCCGTAGAAAGTCTGTCCCAATGAATTGAATGCTGTAATTACCAACCAAGGCAATGGAATTGAAAAAACAATAAGAAACGCCAACAGAAAACCGTACTTGATTGCGGTCTTATGTAACTTTCTGATCTTCATCGCTTGGTGCGCTCCCTCTTCTGCCAAATGGGTTGATGGATCTGTTCAATGGGACAAGAAGAATAGCAATCAGAAGGAAAAGAATCATGTTGATCGTTGTTCCATACCCAAAATCGAATAGTTTGAAGGCCTGCTTATATGCAAAAAGGCTGATAACTTCTGTTAAATTCTGTGGGCCTCCATTTGTTAAAGACATTATTATCATGAAGCTCTGTAATCCGTTAATCAAGCCAAAAAGCAGTGTTACAATTATTACCCCTTTAATCTGAGGAAAATATACATGTTTGATCTTCTGGATCAAATCTAGAGAGTCGAGTTCGGCCAGTTCAAGGTACTGGTAAGGCATCTCATCGATTGAGGCGACGTACAGGAAGAAGATCCAGCCAATATTAACCCAGATTTCGCACAATATCACTGTTAGAAAGGCATAGTTTGAAAACCAATCAACTGCTGGAAAAAACGACGTTTGCGCAAGAATTCCATACTTGAAGTGAAATACGTTGATGAACATGTATATTGAGACAGACAAAGGCAGTATCGTACCAGCAAGAATAACAATGTAGTAAAGATATTGTAGAACCCTATTTAGTCCCCTGATGACAATAGCCAGCAAAAGGCTCAGTGAGACCTCTACCACAGTGGTTATCATGGTAAACTCGATTGTAATCAGCAGAGAATTGCCGAATTCTGGATCAGTAAGCAGTTTGAAGTAGTTACTCAAGAACACAAACTGCAAGTTGTTGTAATTTGTTCCAGCGATAGCATAGTTCGTCATTGACAGGAAGATCGCCCACAAAGCAGGGAGAAAAACTGTGAAAGAGAGGATTAAGTAAGATGGTAATTGAAAAAGGATTCCGGTCGCTGTCTTTTTACTGAGGTTTTTCATTTTGCAGTCCTGGCGATCTGTTTCTTTTCCACTAGTGACTTAACCCACATTGAAAAGAGTCACTGCCAAATCTCAATCTTGGAATCACCAAGGCGATTTCTCATATTGCTATAGAAATTATCCATTGCAGTCTGTGGACCTAGATTGTCCAAGATATCCTCTACAAAGTGTTGCAACAGTTCATCAACGATAGGATATTCTTCGTGAATGGGATAGATCCTTGTGTAGTTGAGGAACCACCTCAGTTCTTTTGGAAAAGGGTTCGAAGAGTAGTTTGTATAGTAGATCGAGTCCGATCTCGGCGACAGAACACTACCCAAATCACTAATCTTCGCGACTTTCTCAGCAGAGTTTAGCAGTCTGAGAAAATCCCAAGCAATCTCTGGGTTCTTGCCATTATTATTGATCACTAAAATATATGCGTCTGAAAAACCTGAAAACAGCGGCGTTCCTGGCAAGCCAGATCCTGGAAATGCCGCATATCCTAACTGATTTGTGAGGTTTTCGAGAGGAAATTCTCCTTGAGGACCCCAAGCCCACGACTCTAGACTTGTTGTGCTCATGAACATTGCAGAATCATTTTCTGCAAACATTCGCACACAGGTTGACCACGGATTTGGGTTTCTGGCGACACTGGATAGAGAAAGGTTTTTTGTATTGTAAACTTCGTCTAACCATTCTGCAGCTTCTAGCAGTTGTGGGCTTTTGGCGACCCATTTCCCCGAAGTCTCATTAAAGATATCGCCTCCATATCCCCATATCAACGGTAGAACAGTCTCAATAGTTGAAGAAGACAATTCGTGAACACACCCTATGGGCATTTCCATATTGGGAAATTGCTGCTTTAGTATCATAGCTACAGAAATGATCTCACTGACGTTTTTTGGCTGCCAATCCGAAGGCAAACCAGCTTGTTCGAACAAATCCTTGCGATAGGAAATCGCCGAAGCATACATGCCTATTGGGAGTCCATAATACCTATTCTTGTATGAAACTGTTGCTTTTGCTGCATCCGTATAATTTGCCCAATCGGGCCAATCCCGTAGTTTTTCAGTCAGATCATAGATATATCCGGCTTCAACGAACTCGGCCAGTTCGGGCGGATTCATTATTAGTATATCCGCTGCTTGATTGTTCGAAAAATCGAGAGCTTTCTTTGTGCGTGCAGCATCATCATCTGGAGGTATAAGATCAAACGAGACAGATACATTAATGCCTTTAAGGGCCATCTTCTCTTTGAATTCGGGAATCGAATCTACCATGTTGTTGTATGCTTGGTTGATTTCCCCCCCGCTAGTTTCATCGTACATCAGTATCCTTATTGTAACACTGCTACTGGCATTATAGAAAAAGAGATATGCGAAAATGGCAATTAGGGTAATGGCTATAACAGAAAACACAATCAGATATTTCCTCATCTTATTCATATTCTCTCACGTCTTTTCCATGTGGGTAATGGCATCATTGAGTTTATATAAATTCAACTTCTAATAAGTTCTTTGGAGAAGTACATTCTACAAGAAGGTACAGCTGAGAATTTCAGGAAGCATATGTGACAACTGCTAAAGAGCGAAGTCGGGATCCTTGACCTCACTAGTCTGCGGGAGACTGTGAAGACACCGCCATTTGATTTCCGGTGTAAGCCCGATCCTTCCCCAGTAAGTTAGAAAGCACATCTCTAGGCAAAGGGTGTGCCGTAAAAATGGAAAAATGGGCACGAGAGGCATAGGACTTGAACCCATTTGGGTGTTAACCCATAGAGACCAGAACCAGAAACCAAGCAAATCTGCTGATTTTTTCGCAAGGCGCACGATAGAGCTTCGCTTAGACTCTCCGATAGAACCCTGTCTCTAATGGAGAGGTTCATGACATAATGGACAAGTCGTACGTGACGGGGATAAGAAACCGCCTCCAATACAATCTCGGCATATGAAGTGACTGTTGGAGCACACTTTCCCTCCAGAGGTATCTCTCTCTTTACCACAATTATCGCATATTCTCTTTCCCATATCTAGTCATCTCACTAGGCCGCACGTGCATATACTACGCTAGACATAATTGACGCTTTGACCTAAAATGGTTTATGCTCTCCTATCAGCATCAACACGTATTCATCGTCGGATAGCAGGTTTCTTCGGGGGATAACGTTTTATAAGGACTTGAATCAATCGAAGAGGTAGAGTGCGGTTTGAATGAGCAATATTAGCTGGTATGAAAGCTCCATTAACATAGCTAAGGTCAGAACCTACTCATCAAACATCGAAGCTAATCCTTGCTTCCAGATGCTCAGAAGAAGTCTGGAAATTGTGGCCAAAGAAACTGGAGGAAAACTCTTCAATAGCGTTACTGATTCTATAGGTAGAGCAACTGATTGCGATTTGGCTGTTACATTCCCTACGTTTACGCGTGGCATAGGTGTGAAAGTGGACCGTAACACCGGTCAAGTGGCGTTTCTTTACGACCAATCTGGCGGATACGAGCAGCTAGCGCATAAAATAACAGGCGAAATCACTCAGAACTATGTGTCAATTGCATTGATATCGGCGATGAAATCGCTGGGATATAAGGTGGAAGAAGAGAATGACGAACAACGGGAGACAGTTCGACTGGTTGGGAGCATCTAGTTGAGAAGAATAAAAGCCGAGATTAGTTTGGCAGGCAAACTTCGCTTGGAGTTTGTTGGTTTCGCAGAAGAAGCATGTGAAGAAGAACGTGAACGCCTGAGGAAGATTCTAGTAGAGTCAGGAGTCGCGCTTAGACCGGAAAAAATCATAAAGAAATCCGCCACACAAATCCTCGAAGAGATGGCAACCAACAAGAAAGAATCAGAGCCTCGTCATGGAAGACAACAGTATGAAGCATAGCAAACCTCGAGGCAAGATTGAGATTCACGTTCAAGGAGCGCAAATAATTATTTATGAGCATTATTCCTCTGGGTCTGCAGATCAAGTCCTCAAGAAAGCAAAGGCGGAGTATGGCATAGAGTTACAAAGAAAAGGTTACAGCAAGTGGTGCGGCTAGAAGGGCAAATATATGGTTCAGAAGCGTGAAAAAGAATCAGAAAAGTCAGAAACGAAACAACCACGTAGACCTGCTTACGAAAATGATTGGATTCTCGAAGGCCTGCGCAAACATGCAGCCAACTCTTCAATGGTGATTTGCTTCAGCACAAACGATCCGGCCAGATTTGAGCAATTGAAAAACTACCTCTGCTATGACCGCCCGAGTGAATATGAGAGACATGATATCTACATCTATGATCCATGGGATGGCTTGGGAATCCTAAGCGCAGATGCGAAAACTAACCCATATGTAGGAACTGGAAGCCAAAGATTCAAGGAAGAACTTTCAAGCAAAATACAGGACTTGACGCAGACTCTGAACATAATGGACCCAAAACTGAGAGAAAGCCCCACAATGTTGATTCTTCATGATCTTCCAGAGGGCATAGAAGGAAAAAACCGTTTACTCTCTGCCTTGAGATCGTGGGCAAATTGTGCTTCACTCGTCTCCAATCGATCTCTTGTAATAATACTCGGATTCGCGACAACCAATCTGCTGGATGACGAGACGAGAGATCTCGTAGTAAACGTCGATGTGAAAGCAGGTCAGGATAAAGAGTATGAAAGACTCATAGACTATCTCGCAGAAACATTTGGAATTGCGGATGAATGTGAGAAAATGAAGGGCGTACTCAAGTCCGCCTTGAAAGGATTGAATCTGCATCAATCCGAAAGCATATTGCGAGAATCATACGCGTTTAAAAGTTGCTTCGACCTAGAGCAGATAAAAATCGCGAAAGGAGAATTGGTTAAGAAAACAGGAATTCTCGAAATTGAAGAACCCAGAGAGGATTTTGAGTCCATCGGCGGATATGAAAAAGTAAAAGAGTTCATTAATCAGAAGATCATCCAAGTGATGTATAACCCTGATTTGGCAGCCAAATTTGCTATTCCTTTGCCACGAGGAATATTGCTTTTTGGACCCCCAGGCACTGGAAAGACGCTATTTGCGAGAGCCCTTGCCAAGAGAATAAAACTTCCCTTCATAAATCTAAGAACGGAAAACATAATCAGCAAATGGTTGGGCGAATCAGGTCAAAAAATGAAGACAGCCATTGAAACCGCTGAGCAGATGTCACCTGCAATCGTATTCGTTGATGAGATTGATCGTTTTGGGAGACGAACTGCCACGGCAGATTCAGCTGGTGAGGAGACAAGGAGAGTCTTCTCGCAGCTACTAGAATGGCTAGGCAAGTCAGAAAGAAAGGCAATAATTGTGGGAACCACAAACAGGCCGGAGGATTTGGACGAAGCATTTCTTAGAACTGGTCGCTTTGACTATAAGATTCCCATAACGTATCCTGACAAGCAAGCGAGACTTGAGATCCTCCGCATTCATCTGGGTCTACCGAATTCACCCAAACCTAAGCCGCCGCTCGGCCTTCCTGATGAAGAGTTCCTTGAGTTCCTCGAACACAAGATTGTGCCTGCTACTGAAAGCTACACTGGAGCGGAGCTGGAAGAGCTTGTTATTAGAGCCAAACGCAATGCATTCGAGAATAATGCAAACGAAGCCAAGGATCATGGGTCAACGGAATCCCGAGAGCAGGTGATCCCAGTGACACCTCGTGACTTTGAAGAGGCATTGAAAACTTTCCGTGTAGACCACGAAGCACGTATTGAGCAATCCCAAAAATACGTAGCGCTGACCAAGAAATTCACTGATGATGAATCATTCATTGAAGGCTTGAACTAGATCGAAAACAATTATGCGTGCACTCATTGGAGAAGGGAAGTAGCACGATCATTAATCTATGCTATGCAGAGTCACTAAGCAAGAGAATCATTAGGCTCTTTGTCTTCCGTTTCTAGTCTCCTCAGTTCTTCTTTCAATTCCAATAATTCGGGTTCTTTGCTTTTGATTTCTCGATCTTTTTCTTCTAATTCAAGAACGAGGTTTTCCAGTGTGAGAATACGCTCCGCAAGGCTGAGATGAGCTATCTCTTTTCCTTCGCGCTCCAGTTCTCTAGTTTTGACTTCGATATGAAAACCTAGAAGAAGTCGTCTTCTGAAAAGCCATTCAAGATTGCCAACCTCCTGCTGGCTCGCTGGTTTCATCTTTTCGAGCTCTTCTTGGGTTAATCTATCCCATTTATCATGAAGCTTCTGTAGCCTTATTCCAACGTTCGCTGGATCATTGCTCTCAAGTTTGCGCAGTTCACGTTCACAATTCTGTAATTCATCTTCAAGCTTATGTCTCTTGTTTTCAAGATCTCTTGATGTTCGTTCATGCTGCTTTCTCAATTGAACAGTTTCCTCTTTCTGGCCATGAATTTCAATCAATCTTTTAGAAATCTGACTATCATCGATATTTGACGCCTGTTTGCGAAAGGAACTCTTTCTGAGTTCGAGATTTGTTGGATCAAACGCGATTACTTCGTTGATTTTTTCTTCGAGGTTTTTTCTTTGAGAAAGAAGAGAGTCGTGCTCTGCCAGAATAATCTTCAGTTCGTTGATGTGACTAGTACGCATGCGCTTTCGTGCTCTGAGTTGGGCTGATTTTTGCCATTTCCAAATCCCCGAAAAAATACTACCTAAGAATGCACCTCCAAAACCATAGACTAGTGCGAAAAAGATGCCTAGGAACATTATGTAGAGCACAGCTAGCCAAACCGGATAGCCAATAAAGTAGTTGTAACCAAGAACCATGCCAAACGTGAAACTGAACCCAAAAATGAACCCCCAAAGAGCACTAGACTCGCCCTTGCGGGTACTCTCAAAGGCAGAGAAAAATAGTGGCAGCAGAAATATTAGAACGAGGCCATAGATATCCGATGAAGTGTAATACTGGGCAGAAGGAAGACGTTGTGCTATTGAACCGTACCAGAAAAACCATATTACAAATACAATAGCAGTCATCACAAATCTGCGCATTAAGGCGCCAATCAAGATACTCAACTCCTCTCAAGAATAGGAAATGAATTGCTGTTAATATCGCTTGTCACTTCAAACGCGGGCTGCTCGTAGCCTCTTAAGTTCAGAACGAGCGTCAAGTGGATGCTGCCGCTCGCCTTCAATTGCCCTGTCCATTTCCTCCAATTGAAGGATAGATTTCTCCAGTGCGAGAGTGCTCTCGGTGAACTGCAGGTAGTTCATCTCATTACTGTGTTTTCCTGTCTCTTCATCCGCTGTTTCCATACGAAAGCGTATGAGAAGCTTCTTTTTGATTAAACGTTCGATTTCGCCGACAGCCTTGATGTTTTCAAGTTTCTGTTGGTTCATCTTCTCCCATTCGCTGAGAAGCTTGTCCAATCTTATCCCAATGTTCGCAGGATCCAGATCTTTCATGGTGCTCAGCTTGTTCTCAACTTTTCGTGACTCATTTTCAAGTGCTTTCTTTTCACGGGCTAAGACATTTAGCTTTTCTTCAGTTTCTCTTCTTGATTGCAGATTCTCCGCTATTTCGCCATCAAGCTTCACTATTCGTCGTTGGATCTGTTCATCATCAATTGTCTCGGCTTCTCTGCGAAATACCGTCGCTCGAAGGCCTAGGTTGGCTGGATCGAGGCTGATAACTTGGCTTATCTTCTCTTTGAGGTCACTTCTTTGGACAAGCCATTCCTCATTTTCCCGAACCACTTTTTCTAGTTTTTCGATGCGGCTATCGCGCGCATGCGCTATCCGTCTATCAAGAAGAAGATGCCAAATCGCTCCCATAAGCAAAGAAATGGTAGGGGCTATTAAAATTACAAGAGACAGAATTGGCAGGTAGAAAACTGACGAAACATATGTTTCATTCAATTTCATCTGCCACACTGTCTGAACTCCAAATCCAAGCCAAGTATAATAGATCTCCTTCGTAAGACCAGAAGCAGGAGCAACTCCAAAGAAAACACCAAGAGCAAGAACTGCTGAGAAAATGCCGCTAAGAAATGTATCTGTGACTATATCTTTACTAAAACTGTGGAATTGCGAGAAGAGCCAGCCTGTGCCGATTATTATTCCTGGCGCCAAAAATATATAAACAAAAACGTATACCATCAAGTCAACGCCACCCGCGAAGATCAAAAAAAGACTTGGTGCTAGGTTCCACAAAAAGAACTGGACTGCGCTTAGAATTAAGAATCTCCTAAGTCTAGACGAACCAAAATTGACCATGCTTTCCTTCATCTTTTTTAAGAGCGATTCGATAGATAAAGCCTTCCTTAGACATGTCAGAACACTATAAATGCTTTTGCACACTTCGTTTATATTGGTTTCGACATGTTCTCACGCGACTTTCTAGGATCCACAGGACGAATGGAAAGTGCGGGAGGTCTTGTGTGTTAGATGATAATTTTGGAAAAATATTTTAGCAAGATACGTTCAATATGCACTTGGTGAGTTGCATGCCAGAAGAACTCTCTAAGAGTGAAAAGAAAAGACGCGCCATAGAACATCAAGCTGAGAAAAGGGGAAAACATTCGCCTAAGTAATGCGTCAAGCCTTTTACTGGCGACATTTGCGAAAAATTAACGTAAACGCTCCTATACGTTTCTACATAGAGTTATGCATTCCCGTTGACTAATCTGCCGAAACTCGATATTAAGGTGCCAGAGAAAAAAAGAGGAGTTGCGTGTGATATCTCCTCTTAGAAACTGGTTCAAATCCAACCTCCGCACTCTTCAACGAACCCCCGCATTTTTTGAGGCTACTTGCGCTTTCTAAGAACCTATCGACATGAATACTCAAGAAGAACTAGGCACAGCTTATGAAGAACTTAACAAGGGCACGTTCATCAAGACCAAAGGCTTTCGCCAGTTTTGGAATACGGCCCCGAACCCTTTTGGGTATGGGGACGGGCAGATCTAGATCGTTTTGGTATGGACACTGCGTTTCCAACAGCCGTGATAAGCAACACGTAGATATAGCACAAAAGACAAAAATATCACAGTCTATAAAATCTCACAGAAGCAAATGAGGAGAAAAGCCCTAAAAATGAGTTAGGGGATATTTGCGGGGTTGCCCTAGCCTGGTAGGGGGCAGGCCTGCTAAG
>Ga0172366_10003402_pt1 | contig 12566 bp, 19 predicted proteins | sample LakKivSesite69cm_FD_114533 | JGI IMG/M metagenome (GOLD analysis project Ga0172366, IMG submission 114533) | Sediment microbial communities from Lake Kivu, Rwanda - Sediment site 69cm | ecosystem: Environmental > Aquatic > Freshwater > Lake > Sediment | place: Rwanda: Western Province, Lake... | reverse complement strand
GGCTGTGAAAAACACTTAAAAATCTTAATTGAAAAATTAAGGAATGCTAAATAAATACTTAGGAGGAAATAAAAATGATTGATTGGTGGGGAGAAAATACCCTCTTCAGATGGGGCGGAACACCCGTATTAGCTTATAACGAAGAAGATACAGAAACCGCTGAACCTGAAGAAGATAATGAACCTGAAACGGAAGAAGAATAAAATGAAATCAGAAGACCGAAAAGTAAAGATAACCTTTATAGATGGCACTGAAACAATTTACGACTTTGAAGAAGTTGCAGAACTTAGTTTAGACAGAATGTATCAGAAATTCAAAGGGAAAATGGTAAAAAACATAGAATTCATTTGATTATATTCAAGTTAGGTTAAGTATGGTAGAACAGCGTCTAGTATACTAAGGCATTTTCCTGTAGGTTCGGTTTGGGATTTTCGTTATACCGATTATATTCAAAGAAGTGCGGTAAGGTGCGGTATTTTACTGCGGTTCTAAGTTTGGTGAAGTCAGGCACGGAATATCATATTTATTGTTTGGAGTAGTTAAGTGGGGCGGAGTGATGTGTAGCACGTTACGGTAAAGTTCAGTATTGCGAGGTTCGGTTTGGATTTTATCGAATACAAAAAGCAAAAGTTTATAAATAATAGAATATAAAATATAAAATGGAAGAAAAAATAATAGAAATTCCTGTTGAGAAGATTAAACCTAATCCTAATCAACCAAGGAAGAATTTAGATAAGGAAAAATTGCAAGAATTAGCGGAGAGTATTAAAGCTAATGGTTTAACAGTGCCTATTCAAGTTATTAAAAAGAAGGATTACTGGGAGATTGTTTCAGGCGAAAGAAGATGGAGAGCTCATCAGATAGCCAAGTTAAAAACAATCAAAGCAATAGAGAAAGAATATAAAAAAGACAGTTCCAGGAAACTTGATAGCTTAATGGAGAATTTACATAGAGAAGACTTAAATGAAGTAGAAAAAGCATCAACTTTAGCTGAGATACAAAAAGATGAAAAACTCTCTGTAAAAGAATTATGTGTTAAATGTGGATTAAGTGAGCGTTATATTAAAAACTTACTAAATCTCCTTAATCCTGAGATGGAACATCTTGCTGAAGCAGTAAAAAAAGGAGAGATTATAGAACACCACGCAAGGACTATTAAAACAATTAATGATAAAGATACTGAAAAAAAGGTTTTAAAAATGGTTAAGGATAAGGAATTATCTGTAACCAAGACAGAAGCATTAGTTAAGGCAATTAAAAAAGCGCCAAAAGAAGTCAAAAAAGCAGTGCTTGAAGATGAAATTTCAGTTGAACAAGCAGAAAGCATCTCCAAACTTAATTCTGAAGATGCAAGGAAGAAAGCAATAGAAGAACATAAGTCTATCAAAGTTATTGATAAAGGCATAGAAAGGAATATTTCTCATCAAATGACAGATAAAGAAAGGAGAGAGCGTGAAAAAAAGCTAATTCAAGTAAAACAAATGATTATGTCACTGCGAAACTCTGTTACGGACAGTTATTCTGTAGTAGAGAAAACATTAAAAATAATAAAAGCTATCCTAATTAGCGTTCCTTTTATGGATGAAAAAGAAAAACATAAATTTGATATTGAGTTGGGTCGTCTCTTGGAAATATTAGAAAGAGGCGGACAATTAGTAGAACAAATACAGGAGAAAATGAAAAATGACTGATTTCAGAGTTCCAATTGTTATGGATATTCCGCCAGAAGTATCTTCAGCAATTGATGATAGAGTGGCAGAAGATTCTGCTTACGTAGCAGCGAGAACCAAATCTATTGAGAAAACTTATAATAATTTAAAGAGAAGAACTGGTTTAAGAAAATTAGGAGAATATCTTTTAAATCATTGGCAAAAAGGAGAGATTTCTTATAAAGAGATTAGCAGGGAAGCTGGAATAAAAGAAAGCATAATAAAACTATATCTTGCAGATTTGAATTTTTGGACTCAATATCCTCTAAAAATGCTTCCAGTTCCAAAGAAACCAGGCTGGATTCAAAGCATATTAAAGGATATTAATATTACTGAAAAGTATCTAAGGAGAAAATCAAGGACTATTGCGAGTATGGAACAAGTTTATGAAAATATGGACAGCCAAGTTAGAGTAAAAAAGGAAGAATATGCTCATAAAACAAGTTCTAAGATAAAAGTTGAAGCAGAAGAAAAGGAAGAAGAAAAAGAGGAAGAATAAAAAAATGGAATTAAATTCAGAAGACCAACTAAAAATTGTAGACTCCCGTATAAAAGCGTGTGAAACTGATTTAAAGGGCAGCTTTAAAGGCAACGCCGCGATAATCCACAAGGTAAATGTGTATAAACAACAACGTGAGGAATTATTAAAAAAAATAAAAGAAAATGAAGAGAAAGGTATTCTAGAACCAATACAATTTCCAAAATATTATCCTAAATTAGATGATATAGATGTGATTACTGAAGAAGGAAAAAAACTATTAAAAGAAATCTTTGAAAAAGGATATAGGCAATATGCCCTGCTTACACAAGAAGAAAGCGACAAATTATTGAATAATTATGTTGGAATACGCAAAGATATCCCTAATATTATTTGGGCTATAGCCAGATGTCTCTGTGCTATCGAAGATGAAATTAACAAGGAATTTTCCGGGGGCAGATTATTCAACGAATATGAAACTTCAAAGAGAATTATATACGACAAGGTAGAAAAAGTATTTAAGATGGATTTACGTAACGAAAAACAGCGTAAAGAAGACAAAAATGGTTAAGCACGGTTTTATATTAGGTTGGGTAATAGCTTGGTTTCTTATCAGTTATTGGAAAATGTATATTGAGCCAAAAGTAAATATTTGGTGGAGTTTTGGATTTTTCTTCTTAGGGTTAGTTTTAGGAACTATTGTTCAAACATTAATGGATAGAGCAGAAGAAAGAAGAAAAAGAAAAGCTGAAGGAGAAGAAAATCGGAGCGTTTATAATCACAGATATTGAATTCGCTTCTGGCGAAGATATACTCCAAGACAGGTTCACGAAGCTTATGAAAGAAAAGATAAAGGACACAGCATCTTAACTAAAGAAAAAATTGAACAAGATGTTGAAAGAGTATCTACTTTTGTTTTTCACACGCTTGGTTGTAACGAAGAAGATGCTAAAGAAATATTTGAACAAGTTTTAAAAAAACATAAGGAAAATAAAAATGGATAAACAAAAGTGTGCATTAATGGGTTGTGAATTAGAGGATGGAACTCCTTCTCTAAAAGAAATTGCAGAAGGAAAAGAATGTAGAGGGAAACATCACGCAAAAATGTTGATAGATGATTACGGATTTGAACCAGAAGATAAATTATGTGCAAGTTGTTTTTGGAAATGAGCGAACAAATACAAAAACAAAAATGCGAAATTTGTGAAAAGGAATGTTGGGTATTATATCCAATAATCTTTGGTAGGGATAACTTTCTTGCTCCAAGGCGGGGAGTTTGTAGGGCATGTTTTGATAAAGCCGAGGATTTGGATAAAGAAGTATTGGAAAAATCCAAGAAGATTGCAGAACAATATTTAGAAGAAGCAGAAGGAAATGTAGCATTCTGGAAGAAAACATTAGATGAAATAAACAAAGAAGGAGAAAAAAATGAATAAGAAAATAGAATTAATGGAAATGGTAATAGACTCAGTTAAGCAATTAGCAAAACCTAATGATGCACCTATACTTTACTTTAAGAATAAAGATGGAAAACTTGTTGTTTCATTACTTGCAGATGGTATTCAAGAAGATAAAAAGTATAGAACTTGCCTAGCAATTAAAGCATTACAAGAAATGAGCCAGTGCAAAGAGATGGTAATGGTTTCGGAAGCTTGGATGGCTCCAGATAATTCAAAGGTTGAACCTTCTAAACATCCAGATAAGGAAGAATGTTTTGTAATAAATTATTTTTCAGAGGATAAATGTTTGGTAGATATACTCAAGTTTGGCAGAACTGAAAGCGGTAAAATTGTATGGAAAGAAGAAATTAAATATGATTTAATTGAAAAAGGCAAGTGTGAAAGTAGGTTTAATCCTTTTAAGTTTAAAGATGAAGATGTGAAAGAATGGCTTAAACAAATGGAACAAGATGAAATTATAGAGAAAGGCAAAAAGGAAAAGATAAAACTTCCTTTTAATTTTGAGATGATTGCTTATAGATACAAAGGGAAAGCTCTTTTGCAGATATTTAATGCTCAAAAGAAACCGTTTTTAAGCATCAATCCTACTGCGGATGACAAAAAATTTAAGTTATTAGTTGAAGAATCCGCAGAATTATTAAATTGTCTCGGGGCAGGAAAAATGGATAGAGTTCAAGAACTTATGGAGAAAATGAAAAACAGGGAATATAAAATGGTAAAATGAAATATGAATTTGGTATAATGAGCTCAAGATTTGAATTAGAAAGTAATGATAATATTTTAGCTAAAGTAGCAATGTGTTTGTTTTTTAAACAAAATATCCCTATAGCAATTTATAAACCTAAAGAAAAAGCAGTGATGCCAATAGACATTTTAGAAAAGAACTTTGCTTACACTCAAAATCATCAAGAAGAATTGATTACAATTATAAACAGTATAAAAGAATTGGAATTGGAGAATGGAAAAGAAATTAAGTAAAGAAGAAGAAATGAAAATGCTTGAAGACCAAAGAAGAGCTGAAAAAATTGAAAGAGAATTAAAGAATAAGAAGCGTCCGTGGTTTATTAGACAATGGTTGCATAGAAATATACTCCAATGGGCAAACTTGGTTTTTGGCTTAATTTTTGGGACATATGTAATGCTCCAACCAACTATATTTGGAAAACCTTGGGATTGGACAGATATGATAATAATGGCAGCGTGTGGAATGAATTTTACTATTTGGCTTTGGGGTGGGATGTTTAATCGCCAACAAGATTTACTTGATGAATTATTGGAATTAAATAGTAGAATTCTTAAGATGGCTGGTGGGCTGATTGAACGTGTGAGGTATGGAAGACCATATATTGATTAAAACCCCCTATATGCAATGATTTTTGCACTTTTCGAAAGGTTTATATAGGGCTAATTCCATATTTACTAGTAAAAAGACGATGAATGACAACATTCTTAAGTTAATGAATTGAAAGGAGGTAATGAGCTAGATATGAAATTTAAAAAAATTATGTCTATATTGGGAGGCGCTCTGCTAATTGGTGCTACAATCGGCGGGGCACAAGTATTGACCAGTTATACTTCAGGTTCGTTGAAGAATGTATCCAGTCCGTCAATTGTATACGGACAGAATGCAGCTCCAACGGATTATACAGGCGCTACCGACATATTGACTGCATTAAATAGCACGAGTTCAATAACAGTTTTAAACCAATCAAACATTACTGGAGAAGCGAAAAAGGTAGAAACATCAAGCCAGCCACTATATTTTGGCGATTTGATGAACAGTACAAAAGCGACATTCACAAAAGACCAACTACCAACAGTATTAGCAGATGGAAGCATTTCTGATAGTGACGGAAAAGATTATGACTATAATCTTAGAATAAATGTTCCAAATGCAAGAGTAATCTACGGAGAAACTCCAGATAACCTGGAACCACCAATAATTTATGCCGACTTCAATAGTCCTAATATTAGATATGATATGAGGATAGTTTTTCCAACCGCAGTAGACCCTTCAAAGTTAGATGGAGAACAAATCACTCTATTTGGTAAAACATATACATTCAGTAGTAATACAGCAGATTTAACAACATCGAGTGTCACTATGTTTGAAAATTCTCAAACATTGAGGATTCCAGATGGAAATGATGTTACTAACAATGGGCATACTTATCACGTTGCTGTTGAAAGCACAACGGAAGCGATAGTTTACGTAGATGGAGTATCCAAAAACGTAAAAGAAGGATTTTCTGGAAAGATAAACGGAGTTGACGTTTATGTTAGAGAGATATTTGGGCCGAATTATGTTTCTTCTGGACAACAAAGATATGTAGATATCTATTTGAACGCAGATTCTCTAAAATTAGAGAATGGTCAAGAAGTTAAGAAAGCTGGTAATGATATATCTGGAACAAAAACACAATTTGTTCTTTCTGGAGGAAAAATCAGTGAAATTAAGATAAGCGTTGTACCATATCAGTTGGATAATGAAATTCGATATCTAAAACAAGAAGGTTCATTCGTAGACCCGGTATTTAACTCTGTGAAATTCTACCTTGATGGTATAATTCCACCATTAACAGACAGTGAAAGAGATTACCTTGAACTTGGAGCAACAAGAGAAGACCAAATAGGAATAACTTTTACAAATAGGTTAGATAAAAAATATGAGTTAGATGTTTTAGGGCCAAGTTCAACAATGCTTGACGCGAATTATGCACCTATGTATAATTCAACTTGCACAACTTGGAATTGGCATTGGGTTGACCACATAACACAACAACAAGTTTGGAACGACACAACAAATATGACAGATACTGTTAATATAACAACCCCTGTCAATGAAACTTATTGCGCAACACTTGGAACCTACACTTATAATGCAACAGAATTAAGAGTTAGCAGTGATGCAAGCTTGATTGTTGAAACAAATAAAGAAATCCTAGAAGGAGATTATTTTGTTACAACAAGTGGGGAGTATTCACAAATCTGGAAGGTGGACAACATCAGAAATGATTATAAAGTGGATATAAGGGATGCAATGGGAGGCGATGCTATAAAATTGAGCATGGGTTCAATAGGTGGAACAGCTTCACTAAGTTTAGCAGACGGGAGTTCAGCGACATTGCAGTTAGTTAATGGCACATCTATAGTATTACAAGATAAAGCTTCAAATTATCTTTATACTTATAAGGGTGCTAAAATCGTATTACCAATAGACAATTCAGGAGCAATCCAAATTGTCGAAGAAACACCTTACAATGGAGGAGATTTCCATTCAGTAACAGGTGCTTTGCTTGGAAATAGTTTAATAACTAATTGGCAATACAAAAATGGGCGTTCTGGCAGAGATATGTTCTTGAGTGGAACAAACTACGGAGCAAATAACTTAGACTATTGGAATGGAAACGTTGGAGATAATGATATCTATACAATAACTAAGTATGGAACTTTCATAAAACAAATTGGAGATGATGACAAGGAACTAGATATTTATTATCCTGAAAGTGCAGTAAAATCCAATTTTTACATGGGAGAAATTAATTCAATAACTTCAACTACAACTACAACAAATGGTACCGACCTTGTTTTAGCACAAGATGCAGAGATGGCTAATTATCAAAGCAGAAACATAATAGTAGTTGGAGGGAGTTGTATTAATGCAGTAGCCGCAGGATTACTTGGTTATGAAAGACCAGTTTGTGGTGAAGAATTTGCAAATGCAACAGGAGTTACAGCAGGGCATTACCTAATCCAGGCGTTTGATAACCCTTGGACTCCAGGTAAAATCGCTGTGCTTGTAGCAGGTTACAATGCAGAAGACACAACAAGAGCGGTAAGTGATATCCTTACAAATCCAATAAATCTGACAGTAGGGAGCAAAAAAATTGTTTAAAGTTTAATTTTTCTTCTTCTTTTTTATTTTTTTCGTTTTGATACTATATTTATAAACTTCTTTAGATATCCTTCTTTATGAAACTGTTTAAATTGAAAAGTAATAGAAGCATTCCAAAAACAGCTAATCTAATATTTGGATTTGACCACCCTAAACTTGCTAGAAACATAAGTGGAAAGATGGCTATGAATTGGGCTCAAGCAAAAAAGAAATATCCAAATTTGAGTCCATTTGCTGATAATGATAGAGATGGAGTTCAAAACATCTTTGATTGCAGACCATTTGACAGAAGAAGACAGGCACTTCAAAAGCCTTCTAAAGATAAGCCTGCTTGGCAGATATTTCCAGAACATTGGAAAAGAATCCAAGAAAACAAATGTCCTATTTGCTTAAAAGAAATCAAAGAACCAGAATTTACAAGTGAGTTAAGTAAAAAAGAATATAGTATTAGCGGAATGTGCCAAGAATGTCAGGATTCAGTTTTCGGAAAAAGAAAGAAAAAATAAGAAGATAGTAATAAATGTGAGCTCGTTTCTGGGTACGGATTTAAATTGATTTTGTACCTAAAATTGGAACAAAAGGAAATAGTAATACTTTTTTCTATAACTGTTTTAGTGACTATATTTATTAACATAGAATTTCTAATTTTTTGAAATGAAATCAAAAAATTTAGTATGGGCCCCCAGGAACATTTTCTCGTTTAAATCTGTAGTTTCGCCCACCTTACACCCAAGAAGGACAAAAAGAGAAAATAGATTGATTGATTCTAGTCCCTGGGGAGATGCAGATAAAGATAAACTAATTAATTTCTTTGATTGCCGTCCCCTGGATAAACGAAAACAAGGATGGGCTCATAAAGGGACTAAATTTCCAAGAGAACGGTCAACTTATATTAAAATGATGCCACCTAAAAAATTTCTCAGAACCACTTATAAAGAAATATATGAAACAGCAAGAAGGCATCAATTCGTTGTGCCATCTCAAGAAGGTTATGAAGAAAAGGTTCTTAAACCTAAAAAGATTAGAAAATTAAGAGGAACTCTTAAAAGTAAGGCAAAAGTTCATATTCCCTTTTTAGAATATGATGAACAAGGAAGACCAATAGGACATGAAGGTCGACATAGAGCTAAGGCAGCTGAACTTGAAGGAGTAAAACTGATACCTGTTACTATAGCGCGTAAATTAAGAGAGCCGCGTGATTGGAAAGACATGAGAAAAACATTGGGTTACAAAAAGATGAAGCATGATTGGAGAATGAATTTAGAAAGTGAAGATGAAAGTGTTTCATCTAAATCTGCAGATATTCCGATTAGTGAACAAAGAAGATATGGAGAAGAAAGACCTGAAATCCTTGCATTCTTAAAAGAATCAGAAAAAAGAAAGGTTAAAGAGTCCGATTTTGAGAAAAGAAGAAGGCTAAAAGCGGGTTATACAAAAATAGAAGAGATTGATGCAAGAGCGTTTAAAGAATCCTGGGAAAAAAAACATGGAGAGCCTTTAGACTGGAGTAAAGAAAGATTAAGGAGTGCAAAAAAGAGGAAATATGATGATTCTTATCCAAGAGTTAGTACTTCTGGGGAAATTGAGGACGGGAGACATAGAATTGCTGCCGCAGCAAAGCGAAGAGAGAAGATTGATATCGCTATAAGAGGAGAAGAAGATGAAGAATAAATTTATATTTTGGAAGCCAATTAAGATAAAACCGTTTTTGAATTTGGGGATATATCCAAAAAGGAGTGAAAGAGAAACAAGATTAATAGATACCAATCCTTGGGGAGACACAGATAAAGATGGGGTTCCTAACTGGTTTGATTGTAAACCCCTTAATAAAAGAAAACAAAGTAAAATGTTAAGGGAAGAGATTAGAAGAAGGTTGAATTTGCCTCCAGAAAGTACAGAAAAAAGACAAAGAAAGAGAACTCATGAGGAGATAGCTAAAATAATAAAAGAAACAAGGGAGAAATATGGCCCTAAAGAAAGAAAAAAAATGGGATATGTTAGAAATTATCCATTATTCAAAAAAACTTATAAAGTTATGACAAGCGAAGATATCGTAAGATTTTTAGAAAAACATCCTCATTTAATTAAAACTGCAGAAAAAGTTAGATGGGGAAGAATAGCCGGCCCGTCTAGTTTATTAAATCCCGCGATAGAAGGAGAAACAATTACAGATATAAAAAAAAGAAAAGGAAGATATATAGTCAAAGTAGAGGGAATAAGTCTCCCTTCAGCATATAAAAGACGAAAGTTAAATGTAAGAGAAGCAATTGCACATGAATTAGGCCATGTTGAACAAGGGAGTTACGCCGCAGAAGAATTAATTAAAAAAGGTGGAACTGAAAAATTAGCTGGTAAGAAAGCAGCATGGCGTAAAAGATTAAGAGAACAAGATGCTGAAAAAAGAGCAAAAAGAATGTTAAAAGAAAGGCATAACCAAGAAAAGCCAGAAGTTCTAGCATATAGTAAAATAAATCCAGAAGGTTCAGATGAATAATAAATTTATATTTTGGAAGCCAATTAAAGTAAAATCATTCTTAAATTTAGGAATATATCCAAAAAGGAATAAAAAAGAGATAAGATTAATTGATACTAATCCTTTTGGGGACGCAGATAAAGATAAAGTTCCAAATATATTAGATTGTAAACCATTAGACAAAAGAAAACAGAGTTATATGTTCAGAAAAGAAATAAGAAAAAGATTAAATCTTCCCATGTCGAGGAAGGAACATATAAAAAAGATAATTGAAGGTTTAACAAAACCGGATAAAAGTTATAAGAAGAATCCTAAAAAGAAATTTGTTACTCAAGAAGAAGTAGTAAGGTTTTTTGAGAAGAATCCAGATTTATTACAAAAAGCAGAGAAAGTTCGTGGAAGGAAAATAAACTATCTCTCTATCCTTGAAGACAATCCGCCTGAAGGAGAATTTATTGAACCAGTAGAGATAGAACGTAAAGATAAATCAGGATGGGTTACCCCGCCAGGAGTTCGTTATCAGGGAGAGCGTGGAAGACTTCCATCAACTCGACCAAGTATCGCTTTAAACCCTTATACATCAAGAAAGATGAATACTGGAAAGGTTATAAGACACGAATTAAAGCATCGAGACCAATTTGCGGATAAAGAAATCTGGGATAAATTACATAAAGAAGACCAAAAATTTCTCCAAGCACATACAACTGAAGAAGTACTTGAGCAATATGGTCCTTCTTGGCGTCCAATCACGAGGATAAAAAGAACGACTAAATATAAACATGGAGAGTTACCAGTAGAAAAAGATGTTAAAAAAAGAATGAGAGACCTACCAGAAAGAAAAAAAGTTCATAAGGAGTCTCCAGAGTTATTAAAAGAATTATATAAAGGGAGGAAAAGATGAAACGAATAAAGTTCTTTCAACCAGTTAAACTAAGCATCTATCCTTCAAGGACAAAGTCTGAATGGAAATTGGAAAAGCCTCAAAAGTCTGAGATAGAATTAATCTGCGAATATCTCCCGGGATGTAAAATCCAGGGATTTAGCAGTGATAGATGTTATATGACTCATGTCGGATGTGATATTTATAGAATGATTATGCGTTATGGAGAAGATTGGAGACAGTTAGGAATAGGATAAGCTTATTTTTTCCATTTTAACCTTTTTAATGTTTCTGGTTTTGGTCTGCGATAGAGTTTCATAAATTGACGCATGGTTGGAATTTCAGTTTTTCTCCTTGCTTCTGTCTCACTTTCTCTTAATGTTTATTTACTATCAGTTAGTAGTTATTAAATGCTAGATAAATTTTTATAGAGATGTTCCCAATCTTAGAACATAATTAATTAAAATGCGTAAGAGGGACACTACATTTTATGAGAAAGAACAAGAAGGGCTTAAATATACGCATGAGTATAGACTATTATAATAGAGGAGTCCCCCAAAAACAACTTTATTATGATAGTGCTGTTTCTAATAACGGAAAATGTTACTTTTGTAAAAAGCCAATTCCGAAAGGAGTCCCAATATTCTGGTTTTGGGCCGCATTCAAAAAGCATAATAAAGATAAAGAAAAAAAAGATACAGATTTAAATATCAAAAGAAAGATTTGTTTTAGGTGTATAGAAGAAGATGTATTTAATCACGTATTAAAAAAATATCAAGATGAAATTATAAAAATTAAAAAGATAAGAAAGAGTTTCAGAAGGTCGCTCAAAGGAATGAAATGCAAAAGAGCAATAGAAAACCTTTTGGTTCTCGAGGAGCTTCAAAAAGAGGATTTCTCGAAGAACTTTGATTATAATAAGTTCCATGGCTAAATTAAAAAAACGAGATATAAAAAAGGCTTTGAAAGAATTAATGTTCGAAGCTGCACCGTTATCTACAAATAGAGGGAGAAGTATTCCGACGGACCATTGTCACAATAAAAGGACGCCAAAAGCAAAGAGACACCTTGGGTGGGTTACAGCACGATGGTCCGAGAAAGGAGATTATAAAAAGGAAGTGGCTGAGGGGAATGACCCTGTTTATTTTTATGATACATGGAAAGATATCCATGATGGATTACCAAATTATACGAGTTATGATGATTTTACACATTTTCATCCTGGCTGTTTCGGAGGTGATGATAATTATAGAGAGATAAAAAAACGTAACAAAGAATTAAAGTTAAAAGCAAAGATTAGAGCCGCAAGGTTATTAAAGAAAAAAATAAAAGAAGGATAATCCGTTGAGGGTCGCATAAAAATTGGTGGGTTTGCACCACTCTTTTTTCCCGCCAGTTTTCTATGCGCATGCAAAAAAAACCGAAAACTTTATAAATACCTTTATACTGATTTTATCATTAATTAAATACCTTTATACTGATTTTATCATTAATTAAATAGTTAAATAAATAAAATGATAGAGTGGATATTCACTGTCCTTGCAGTTATTTTAGTTTTATTCTTTATAGTAGGAATAAGAATTATTAGACCTACGCATCGTGGTATTGTTGAGACATTAGGTAAATTTACCGCAGTCAAAGACTCAGGATTTCACTGGATTATTCCAATCC
>Ga0172366_10003401_pt1 | contig 12568 bp, 5 predicted proteins | sample LakKivSesite69cm_FD_114533 | JGI IMG/M metagenome (GOLD analysis project Ga0172366, IMG submission 114533) | Sediment microbial communities from Lake Kivu, Rwanda - Sediment site 69cm | ecosystem: Environmental > Aquatic > Freshwater > Lake > Sediment | place: Rwanda: Western Province, Lake Kivu... | reverse complement strand
GGCATCGTGCCCGCGTGTGGTAGTGCTACATGTCGATGCCAAGCATTCATCCTTCCTTTTCTCATCCCATGCAGCAGCAATGTAGCCCGATCATGACACGTGATCATTGAAGGGATCGGAACACTACCCGCCGTTAACCGGGTGGTGTAACCTTGTGATCCCGCGAAAAATCAAGGAATATTTAGTACTAACGCCTTATTTTAGACTGATCAAATCACTTAGTCCTTACTTTTGCTCGAGCTAAAAACGTTCCACGAGATTGAAGATCATTGACCAAGAAATTCCTTCAATTTCTTTAGACCCCGCTCATCAGCACGCGCGAACAACGATGCTCCGGTTTTTTTTCTCACGTTACCATTGATCTCAGGGAGAATCTTGGAGATTTTTTTCACAACTAGAGCCTTTTCTATGTTACCAAATAAAATGCATGTCTCATAAACACCTTGTACGGTTTCCGCGTTAAACACGGCACGAGCACCCGTGATCCGCTTCCAGCGGAAGAAATCTTCCATCGTACGATCGTATTGCAAGATGTTCTTGTAGGTATCCTGAATCACCTTCTCATCAAATGCTGGTTTGTGCCCCGTAAGTGTTATGATCTTTTCTATATCCTTAATGTTGCGCCGTTCTGCGAGCTTCAGGAAAGCGGGCTTTATGATAGAGTATTCGATTGCCGGCATCGGTCTTTCCATCATCCTAACCCATTTTTCAGCAAGATTGATGGCTCCCCCAGAGAGTATCTTCTTCACGATATCCTCGAACTTAGCATTACTCAGCCGTGGGCGGATATGCGAGAGTCGATAAAGGGAGATCACGTCCCAGACCAAGTTCTCCGAGATAAAGTGCTCATACCCGCGCTGGATAACGGAATCCGCCGCTTCTGCGCCGATCTTTAATTTTCCGTTCAAGAATTTATTCACGAACGCGATGATCCTCTTCATATCTCCGTATTTTGCATTCAAGATCCAAAAATTAACTGTGTTTGTAAGTGTCGTTTCGTCCGGGCTCGCTCCAGCCCAGTGTACTATCCGTGGAAGTAGCAAGTGGAATAATCGTATGACTGCATGCCCCCATGGGAGATTCCAGCATGCTCGGAGCCAGCTTTGATAGCCCTCTTGAATCTCCTCCCGATCTAAGATAGGATCAATACCGCTCCAGGCGGCCAAGTCCATAGCCTCTACGAGCATGCCAAGGTTGATCAGCTTGTGAAATGCTAGCTTTATCACGTGAGCTTTAGGTGCCACGCCTGTCATTCTTTGCAGCGAGCAGGCCTCCCCAATGGATCCCGCCATCAACAGATCGTGATAACGTGCGTGTGTATCTACATTGTTAAGTTTTTTTCCGATATTGAACCATTCTTTGAGTTCTTCGGCGATCCGGTTTCGATTATCAAGGATTAACGATTGTAGAGCGGCTTCGATGGCAGATGGCTCGATGCTCGGCTTGATACCTGTGATTTTTTCCACCATCTTGGCTTTGTGGATTTCACCTCGTGCGACCATGTCTTTGTAGCCGGCTTGAATTTCCTTCTCATCGACGCTCGATTCCATGCCGTGGAACATCTGGTAATTGGAGACCGTTGCGAAATCCCCGGAAACGATTAACCTGGTGCACGCACGCCGGACAATATCTTCACGTGGAGCGATACCAGTGAGCGATTGCAACGATGAGGCATTGATGATGTCAAGGGCCTCGAAAAATTGCTCTGACATCTCCTCCACCCGTTCAAGCGCCAGAACAGGCGCCACGCCCGTCCATTCCTTCAAGAAATTGGCATGGGCGATCCGGTGCTCTTCGATGAAAACGCCATAGATCTGTGCCAGATAGGGCAGTATCGGAGACAAATCCACGTTGTTTCTCACACCGAGATCGCCGAGCAAGTCTGCCACACCGAATAGAAAATTTTCCAAGGAATGTACAATGGATTTGAACCGGCTCGCTTGCGAAAGTGGATGTGCATCCAGTTTCGAAAATTGACTCACGATATGTTCCAAACGTCGCTGTGCCAGGCGTTGGTCTCGCCACTTTTGCTCAGCTACAAAGGGAATCCATGCGTGTTGAAGGCGTGTCAGCAATTGTTGATATAACGGATCAGGAAAAACCATCACCGGATCTATTTGCATTGAAGCGATATCCACGGCAAGGGCGGCGATGAACGATACTACCACGCGCTCGACCGGCCCTGGGAATCGCTTCCGTAAACCAGAAAAAATGTCCAACTTGGCGAAAATTGAATCAACGAAGCTAATCGGCCACTTGAGGAGAACGAGCGTTTCATTGAGGGTATTATCATGCAAATAAGCATACACGAGGAGCTCCTTGTCATCCACATTGAGCGCAAAACCAGCTTCCCTCATATCACCGATAGAAGCCCATGGTACTGGACAAAGAATGTACGAAATCTCTTGCACGTGCTGTATATGAAAAGAAATAGAAGATAGAATGCCTTCAGGGGGAGGTAGACGCAACCCAGTCTGCTTTTCAATAGCTTGGATGAGCTGGAGGAGTACATCACTCTGGATAGATTTCGCCAATAATAATTCCGCGTTCGATGCCCTTGATGTCAACCCATAGATGCCTCGTTTGATTTCATTTCTTCGAATCACAGATAGTGCTTAAAAAGAATGTTTTTAGTTTCATCTAGCAATTAACGAGCACAAGACTAGCCCATATTCCTTTCCCGACTTGAGAATGCTAAGGTAGCATATAAATTCTAATGTTTCTTGCGATGCGTGCACGTGTCCTTGAGCTCGCAGTGCTCGCACGGGGAGCCCGACTCCTGGCCGAGCGGGCGCTGCCCGGCGCCCATGACGAACGAGACCGACTTGATCGGCACCATGAGCATGGTCGGCTCGAGCCGGACGCCGATGGCCGCGACCTCGTCCTCGAGCAGGTCGAAGATGGCTTGCTGGCCGGCGATGGGCCATGCCGACTCGCCGGGGCCGAGCGGGATGCTCGCGTGCCACCCCCGTGCCTTGTAATGGTCGAATTGCAGCTGCAAGGCGAGCTGCTCGCGGACGACACCAGCCGCCCACGACGCCAGCAAATCGAGCACGATGCCGTGAAACGCTTCTCCAGCGGTCATGTATTCCTTCGCCTTCCGTTCCATGCCCGGGCCGATCGTGCACACGCCTGCGACCAGCTCCGTTGCCCCGCAGATGACCTTCACGACGGAACCGCCGCCGATCCGCGTGCCGTTCTCGAGGACGACCTTGTCGTGCTCGAAGCCCGCGATGTTGAAGGTTGCCCACGCTGCCGCGGGCCGGGCGAGCTCGGCGAGCTCCTTCTTCGCCGCCTCGACGATCGCCATGTTCCTCGGCGATTTGAGGACGCGCTCGGCACCCTTGCCGAGGCGCTGGCGGATCAAGGCGTCCTCGATGGTCAGGTCGAAGTCGGTGCTGATCACGGTAGGAAAAGGAATGGCGGGAGGAAAATAAGGGAGAGATATGACGTCCACAGCACGACCTTGATCAGAAAGAAGGCCGCGCGGCGGTCGTGTCCTTGCCGTCGGGGATACCTTTCTTGCGCATCTTCATGAGCTTGTTTAGCGCGTTCATAACGGCTTGCACGCTGGACATGACGATGTCCTCGTGTGCAGCGTTGCCCGAGACCACGATACCGCTCTCGTCCTTGATCTTGATGGACGTGACACCGAGCGCGTCGGTACCACCAGTGACTGCCTCGATCTCGTACTCCATGAGCTCGACCTTGCCGATTTCCTTGAACGTCTTGAGGATGGACTTGACCGCGGCGTCGACGGGACCGACCCCGATCGACGAGTCGATGCGCTGCTCCCAGCCGCCGTTGATCCGGACGCGGATCTTGGCGGTCGCGGTGGGCGTGACCGAGCCCGTGAGGACCGTGAGCTCGTCGAGGATAACGGTCTTGTCTTGTTGTGCCATCTTGCCCGTCACGTCGTTCGCGATCGTGATCAAGTCGATGTCCAGGATCTTTTTCTTTTTATCACCGAGTAACTTGAGTTTTTCCATGATCTCGGTGAATTGCTCGTCCGTGTAGGTAACACCGAGCTCGTCGAGCTTCGCCTTGAGCGCGTGGCCGCCCGTGTGCTTGCCGACCGTGATCGACTGGGCGACGATGTCGGAAAGGTCATCGGTGCGCGGGTAGCCGATGAGCTCGGGCGTGAGCGGCTCGTACGTGCGCGGGTTCTGGATGACCGCGTGCGCGTGGATGCCGGACTCGTGGCGGAAGGCGTTCTTGCCGATCAAGGGGAACTGCACGGGAATCTTGATGGACGAGAACCGCTCGATTAGCTTGGAGGTCTTGTAGAGCTCCTTGTAATTGATACTGGTCTTGACACCGTAGAGGGCGTATAGAGCCGTCGCGACTTGTTCAAAAGAAGCATTACCCGCCCGCTCGCCGATGCCCAGGAACGTCGTGTGGATGACCTCTGCACCGTTCTCGACGCCGGCCAGCGAGTTCGCAACCGCGAGGCCGAAGTCGTTGTGGCAATGGGCGCATATCTTCACGCTGGCGGGGAGCCGCTCGCGATTCTTGGCGATCACGTAGCCAAAGGCCTTGGGCGTCGTCGTGCCGACCGTGTCGGGGATGTTAATTCTTGTTGCGCCTGCTTGCACCGCGGCGAGGTTGGCCTGGATCAAGAAATCCAGGTCAGTGCGGGTCGCATCTTCAGCTGAAAACTCGACGACGTTGTAGTATGCCTTTGCATAACTAACCATCTCGGTTATGCGGGCCAGGACTTGCTCGCGAGTCATCTTGAGCTTGTCGCGAAGGTGCAAGTCGGACGTCGCGATGAAAACATGGATCGCGTTCATGTCCGCCGCGATCACCTCGTCGATGTCCTTCTTGGCCAGCCGGGCGAGGCCGATGACCTGGGCCTTCAAGCCGAGATGGCTGATCTGCTTGCACGACTCGAAATCGCCCTTCGAGACGACGGGCATACCGGCCTCGATGATGTCGATGCCCAGCGCGTCGAATTGCTGCGCGATTTTCAACTTTTCATCCAGGATGAACGAGACTTCCGGAGTTTGCTCGCCATCGCGGAGGCTCGTGTCGAAGAAGTAGACATGTTCCGGGAGCTTGGAAGAAACGAGGCTTATATGTGGACTAACATAGATGTCCTTCTTGCCGGGGTGTTCATGCCCCGAGAAAATCATCACTACCCATCAAGGTCACGCTCGCGACCCGAAACGCCGGGTCATGATAAAAGAAGGCCCAATGGCATTTAAACGATCACGTAAAACCGACGAAATTTCGTCGGATCTCCCCCGCTCACATGTCCCTAACGTCGGGATTCATCGTCGGCTTGGTCTTCTTCGGCGCCGCCCCTTGCCCGTACGTCTGGTAGAGGCCGGTCCGCCGCGCGCACTCGGTGAAGGCACGGTAGACGTTCTGGGCAGCGGGCATGATAGCGATCGAAGGATACACGAGGGGGTTCCACATGTTGAGCTCGTGGTCAGGCGGGTACATCAATCCTTCCTGGGTGAGCAATTCCTCGACCTGGTTAACTGTCAAGACGTTTTCAAGGTCCACTTTATTCAGCATCACGATTAGAGGGATCTTCGTGATGAGATCGTCGCCAGCCACGCTTTTTAACTCTTTGAGGCTTTCCACGTTGTCCTCCCATCTATCGCGCTGCCCGTCCATCACGAACACGATCCCGTCCGTTCCCATGAAAATCTTCTTTCGTAAAGGACTGAATCGCGCTTGGCCGGCCACGGTGTAGACGTGGAAGAAAATGCTGGATTTTTTAGCCGATTGGAACACGCCCCTGTCGAAGTACAGGGTGCTACCAGATGCCATGGCGATTTTCACGAGATTCCCGGTCGGAACGACGTCGAGTTTCTGCGTTTCGGTCAAGTGGTACAGCGTGTCCACTGCGGTCGTTTTGCCGGACGCTGCACTTCCCCAATACAAGATCTTTATGAAGACCTTGTTATCGGACACTCGAACCAAAGTAGACCTCACCAGATTTAACGCTTAACTCGATATCGTTAATAATACTCTCAATATATTGTCTTTCTCTTTTTTTTCTTAAGCTCTACGCAACCCGGACAATCCCGTCGCACTTGGAATCGGTTAACTTTTCATTCTCCAAATTCAGATTTCACTTGATAATTAATTGGATTCTCGGCATAAAAATTTTGATCTCGTAGAGAGAGTTTTTCGCGTCGTCCCCGGGACATTCCTTCTTGTACTCTCCTCTTTCTGCTGCTGGATGCTGATGATCGCTTTCGGATGCTGGACGACGATTCCATATCATGTGTGCTGGACTAATTATTGGATCACAACAATACTTCAAAATGTTTTCGGCACTGTATTAATCCCGGGGGTGGTGTACTTTCTCAGCATCAGCTTCAAGGATGATCGTCAAAACCGATATTACATCAATAGATCTTCGTCATCGATCGCTTTGCTACCGGGGAGGTCACTCATTTCCTTCAAGGGAGAGCCTAAATCGTGAAGGATCATATCCCCGGTTGCATCGGGGGTGGCGCACAGTTCAAGCGTAGAGAATGAGATCCTACTTAGTCGGAGATCAAGATATTGGCTGGCACCTTTCCCAGCATCGGCTTCAACGATGATTAAATAAAAATTGCTATCGAAATGGAACTGGAGTTCGACAATGTATCTATGGCCAAGCTCTAAAGATATTATTGGAAGAAAGGAATTATCTAATCCGATAGTGTAAAGCGTTGAGCCTTCAATCTTCTGTGATGAATAGCTATTAATGAAAATAAAAGCCCCGTTCAACACAGGTGATAAAAGAGTGAAACTATACGACATTTCCTTTGAATTTATTCCATATCGACCTTGATAGGGCTGTCTATACTTTATCTTTGTCTCGGATCGGGTAAATCGCTTAGTAAATCTCCCCGCGATAAAGGGCTTCTCGGTTAAAAAATTAATGTCACGTGCAGTGTCTTCAATAGCCACGAAACTGAAGCCGTGGTCTTCAGGCCAACTTCCCCATCCTGCTTTATCCCGGATGGTTTCCCCCGGGGAAAAACTTGAAAAGCATCCGGGATGTGATTCATTTGTTTCTTCGTCGTCTTGGTCGGATGCGGGAATCGCAATCACCTACTCTATCATAAAATGAAAAAAGATATTTAAATCATATACATCAAGGCCATCCATGCCCTCCGGGAACTGGCGCACGCAAATGGGCAAGATATTCGGTGAATGATTTAAAAGATTCTCCCGCGTGCGTAATACCACGATGTCCCGAAGATCCTAACGCTATAGCGCCCACAGTCGCTCGCAACGTCCCTCCATCAAGAATCGTCATTCTAAATCCGACATTCCATGGTTTCTTGCTTGTAGCCCCGCGCTCTTCTATCTGGAATGCACTGAAGGAATTACCAGCGGCTCGTGCAGGATGTATGAGTCCTTCATAGAATGCAACTATTTGGTCGACTGATCTGAATCGTAGACCCACATATCCTTTACTTTCTTTAGTGGTCGTTAGAGCTTTACCTGTAATATGGGAGCCAGCAATCTCGACATCAGTTATGACCAGCCGTCCAGTCCTAAGATCTATGTGACTCGTGGATATAACATCATTTAATTGCGAATCGAGCAATCTGAATTGTAGTTTGGAACCAGCATGGTCGATCACCACGCTGATCGATGCCATATCAACCGTCAATGGACCGCCTCGTTCCTTCATCGATATAAAAAATCGACTCATGTATGATTCGAATTGACCGATATTCTGATATTGACCCACAAGGTTTCCGGAGTGATATACGGCAGTCAGCCCGCTAGCTCTATCTCGTATTACCTGGAATTGTATTTGTAATGCGGCGAATGGAATCTTTAATCCCAGGAGTCTATTATAATCGAGATTCAGCCTATATCTTAACTCATTCCCGTGTGACGGTGTATATGCCTCGATATCCGATACATATAGATGAGGCAAGGTACGGCTCTCAACTGTTTGCAGCAAGCCATGCATTTCTGCAAGACCAACATCAGTCAACGTACCCGTAATATCCATCACTGAATTTATCCCTTGAATCACAGGAGCCTCGCCTTTGCGATATGAAAGAATGAAGAATATTGCCAAAGCCGAAGTCATAAATCCTTGTAACTTCACGAAATCTATATCAGAGTCCAGCGAGATTGTCTTTCCTTGAAGCGTGGGAGGAATCGATACCACACCGGTACCATAGGTAACATCAAGCTTGGGAAACGTGATAGATAGGACTTGTCCATATTTCTTCGAATCCTTGTCTTGATCGATAGTGAGCTGGATGGTGTCTCCAACCGGTCCTATCATCTGCAAGAAATCTTTCATTGCCAAGATCCGAGCTTTTAGTTCACCCAAATCGTTTATCCGGATCGTGAATGATTTTCCTCTATAATCTGCCACTATGGAGGGATTGTTTGGGAATTCAATCTTGATTACTTGATTGTACACATCATAAACACAATTCGGCGAAGTTCCAGGGGTGGTATCTTTTGATAGACTCACGGCAGTGAAGTGTTGAAGTGGCAAGATAGAATCTCCAACTCTCACGCGAGTCTTCTCTCTAATCGATATCAGATTATTACCAGATGTAGTGAACAGATCCGCCAATTCCCTCAAGTCTGTGAATGTACTTTCTATCGGTTGGGGATACTGATAGAGATTATTCGGAGTGACTGGATTATACCGTGCTTCGATTATATTGAACGCATGAGAAGAGAAATCGATCCACGATGCAGCACTCTGCTGAATTTCTTGATGAGTATAGTAATACCCATTCACTCCAAAGAAATGCGAGTGTGGTTCGGATCTTGCGACCCAAATCACTTTCATCCAATCGTCGATGTTGCTTCCTATCTGTCCTAGCATCAGTTGGTAAAATTCTAATATGGTCCCTTTCATGGAATTCCTCTGGATGTGTTTAAACCAGGAATCTAAATTTTCAATCTCAACGTCGTTAGAAACACTAAATATCGTAAGCTCCCCCGAAGCCGATCTCCACGCGGGGTTCACTCGGCTTGTCGGATTTCCATTTGAATCTCGTCCAGAAAGGATAGGGGATAACGTTTCTAAATTCCCAGCATAAATCCCTTGATCAAGGATCCATTGGTCAGGATTAAGAGTGTCGAAGTATCCGCCACCAGGTTTTATGTTATATCTCCCCGTATCACCTGTAAGTCTATTAGCTCCACAAGCTGCAATCATTGCGAGAACAGCGGAAAGGGAAGTCTGGGCATCGACTTGAACGTGATATGTCGTGTCAGGAATAACTATATCGACGGATGTTGCTCCAGCCGCTAGTTGGATCCCGATATCTTTCAGTAATTGGAAAATTTCACGGGTTTGAGTCGGCGACATTGCACTCGAAACTACCCTATGCACTTCGACAAGCGGGGATCTCTTTCCCCCGAGATCGACATTTCTAAAGCCATCAAACATTGTCATGAGATCGTTCAAGAATGTCTCAGTTTCAGTACTTTTAGGAACATCAAGCATAGCAACTCTGAATCCACGATCCATCCAGATCCTCGCGTCAACATAGTCTGTCATACTCTTCATCGGGGCATCTGCCCGATCAAATGTATTGATTTCTCCCATATCGTCCACCGAACGTGTCGAATCAAGATTCCTATATGCCTTCATATCTTCAATGATACCACTATCCAGGAATGCAAATCTTGACCGAAGGGCTGCAGGAATCTGCTTCAGCATAAACGAATTCGTGTTCCAAAACCGATCGGGCTGATAGATGCTTTTCTCGTGCTGACTGCGCAATGCTGGAATGAGGCCCCAACTCGATACTACGGGAAAACGCGTGGCATCTGTCAATCCTTCCATCTTGACAAATTCTTCTATGTCATTCGCAGCCGACACAGTCAAAGTAAAACCATATCCCTCCAACGTAGCACCCAGAACTCCTGATGGAGACCCAAGTACGGTCTTCAGTGCAGCGGTTAGTCGATCATATACGCTTTGAAATTTTATCAAGTGAGGATCTTTCGGATCCACATTCGGATCTCGTGCAACGAAAGCATCAGGCAATACTTGTATGAACTCGATGAGATTATCCCTTATATCTCTAAGTGTATTCACACTGGCTTGCTTTCCCATAAATAGATTTACGTAGAAATCATAATGGTAGTTCGGATTACGTGATTTTCCTCTCAAACTCATCGGGAAGAGAGCTTGTAATCTATCTGTAATTCCAACGATAACAGGATCGTTCGATACCTTTCCCGTCTTCCCCAAGATTCCGTGATACGATACGAGCAAATTAGCTATTTCAATCGCCAAATCTTCTTTCTGTGCATCGGCTTCCAATCGAGTCATGTACCACACTCTGAAATTCTCAAAATCCACCGAATTCATCGTCTTGTAGGCCTCGGGTACAAATTGCTGGAAAAGTTTATACTCCCCGCTAGTTTTTAAATCGAAAAGTCTCATCTGGGCAGCCCGTTGATTGAAGCTGTTGTGATTGTACGGATTTGGGATTTTATTCGAAGTAGATGCATCTGAAGCTAAATTTCCATTTTGGTATGCTTGTGGATCTATAGTACCAGGCTGGATTAAGTATGTCCGCCAATTTGCAAGCAAGTGAATATCTTGACGAGAAAGCGAAGAGCTACCCGGTCCATGTGCAGAGAATCGGAATTCAGCAGAGGTTCCTGAAGGATCAACGATGACAGCGGGAATATGGGTTTGTAAATGCAGCATAGCTCCAGCTCTACTATTCGAGTGCGAGCCACATGGGCAATTCCAATCTATTACTTGTTTGACTCTCGGATCGGACACCGTAATCTTTCCCTTCAAAGCGAAGAATTGAGCGGGAGTCATCAACTTAATATCGTTCCACTCCAACACCTTGCCGTCCTTGGCATCATTCTTGATGCCAATAAACGCATCCTTGGCGACGCGGAAAGCATCCTTCACCCATTGCTGCTCAAGGATTTCCTCCATCGACATCTCGGGGTTCGTGATGGCGGCGGTGCGGACGATCTCGAACATCGTGAGGGCGACCATCTGGACGACCGAGTCTTGCTTCATGTCGAGGCCGGGGAACTGCTCGGCGGTCCACTTCTGGAACTCGGGGTTGGGCGCCTTGATGTTGGCATCGGCGGCGGCGACCTTGCCTCGCAGCACGTCGAAGAAGGCCTTGACCTGGTCCCGTGCCGCCATGATCTGCTTGATGGTCCCGTCCACGCGCCGGATGTCCGCGGCGATGCATGCACGCACGCCATCGACGTGCGTCGAGACGCGGCTCGTGAATTCTTGCTGGAAGATGGATGCTTCCCGATACATCCTCTCGGTCAAGTCACGCTCGGCTTCCTTGATATCGAGCGCTTGGTCGAGCCGCTGGTTCATTGACGTGAATTCCTGGTAGACCCGAGCCCGGCCGCGGTAATCGCCGATGTTCTCCATGGATTCGATGCCAAACCAGATGGCTTCGCCGAGGGATTCGGCCAGCCAATCGGCGCAGACATTTTCGAGCAACTGGGACGTCCCTTCTTCGAGGACCAGCTCCTCGAACACCTCCTTGGTGACGTCGACGACGCCCTTCAAGAAGCCCTTGATGCCGCTGCCGTACCATTCCGCGAGTGGCTGGCCGCCAACCGAGATGCCGGTCAGGATCCCCTTGGACGCGAGCACCGTGATGACCACCTGGATGGCGCTGAGCGCGTACATCCAGTTCTGTGCCTCGGCCTGCTTCGCCTCCATCGCCTTGTTCAAGATGCTCTCGTACCTGCCAGACATGCACGAGATCTCGTAGAACAAGTGATTGGCAGGGTCCGTGTCCGGGATCTCGTGGGAAGCGATGGCGGGCGCAGCTTGCCGGGTGTACACGGTCATGGCGGTGGTGTCGGAAACCTCGACGTTGGGCACGGCCTCGCGCTGCTCGAGGACGAGCTTGCCCGACAGCCACGAGTCCGTGACGAAGGCAATGCCGGACGTGGTGGTGAACGTGGTGTTGGCAGCGAGCACGTCGCGGACGCGCGTGGCCAGGTACGCGGATTCGGAGCCGGTGATGGTTGCTGATGGATCGATAGCGACCTTGATGAACCGGTCTGCATTAACACTCGACGGGGGTATGGCATTTTCCGGGACGCCCGTGTCGAACCACGCGCACCACGCCTCGCCGCTGGAGCCGTGCAGCATGATGTAATCCCCGGTCGACAAGGCTGCCCGCGTGGTGAATTCGATGGTCGTCGTGGTCGTGCCTGGAACGAAGGCAGCCGGCCGGCCGTGGCTAGAGAAATCGACGAGCCCGTAGCGCTGGAACGAGAAGCCGATGTTGCCGCGGCCGTCGATGGTCGGGACCAGGTTCGTCGCGAGCCCGGACGTCGAGTGCATGGCGTAGGCCTTGGCCTCCTTGGTCGTCGACCGCATCCTCGCGGTGAGCGAGCGCGTGTCGATCGTGACGGGGGACGTGGCCGCGATGGAGACCGTGAGGGTCACGTGCGAGCTCGTACCGGGGGTGATCGTCGCGGTGGGCGAGGATGCCGACACGCCGGGGAGATCCTCGACGGCAAAATCGATTTTAACTTGATCGTACACGTGCCCTGTCGCTGATCCCCCGGGAACGTCATCTCCGATGGCATTGCACCGGATATTGATCCTGAG
>Ga0172366_10003400_pt1 | contig 12569 bp, 13 predicted proteins | sample LakKivSesite69cm_FD_114533 | JGI IMG/M metagenome (GOLD analysis project Ga0172366, IMG submission 114533) | Sediment microbial communities from Lake Kivu, Rwanda - Sediment site 69cm | ecosystem: Environmental > Aquatic > Freshwater > Lake > Sediment | place: Rwanda: Western Province, Lake... | reverse complement strand
CCCTCTTATACCCCTTGACCACTCGACCGCCGGACCACCAGACCACTTCTTTTCCTTGACACACGGCGAGTTTGGAGTATAAACGGAATGTGAGCAATCGCATCGTCCCGACCGGCAGAGAGCCACTGTCCCTGTTTCTCGTGAAAACCGGTGACGCTAACCTATTTACCTCATCTGTAATCGCGTCAAGACAGGCGCAGTGCGCCGCGCTTGACTCCCGCCCGCCCGTTCCCCGAAATCCCGGGATCGAGACCGTCGTTCGCTCAAGCCTGAGCGCGGCAGGCGGCAGCCCCTGCGACTTGACGGTCGTACCTGATATAGGTACAATCGTACCTGATATGGGTACGCGCGTGGATTCCGTTTCCGATGTGCTGTTCGGACGAACCCGGCGGACGGTGTTGTCGCTCTTGTACGGTCATCCCGACGAGGAGTTCTATCTGCGCCAGATAATCCGTGCCGCGGGCATCGGACAGGGAACGGTGCAGCGCGAGCTTGAGAGGCTGGCCGGTGCCGGGCTGGTTCGTCGTCGGCAGCATGGCCGGCAGGTCTACTTCCGGGCGAACCCCGACAATCCTGTCTACCAGGAGTTGCGCGGGATGCTGCTCAAGACCGCAGGCGTCGCGGACGTTCTGCGCGAGGCGCTGACACCGTTGGCGCCCCGGATTCGCGTGGCATTCGTCTATGGCTCGGTCGCACGGGGCGAGGAACGGCGGGCGAGCGATGTGGACCTGCTGGTCGTCGGCGATGTATCGTTCGGCGAGGTCGTCGGGGTCATCGGAAGAGCACAGGAAAGGCTGGGCCGCGAGGTGAACCCGACGGTATGCACCGTCTCGGAGTTCCGCACCAAACTGAAGGCCGGACAGCACTTCATCAGCAGTGTGATGAGGCAGGAGAAGGTCTTCCTCTACGGCGATGAGCACGACACTGGAAGTCTGGGCAAGTAGCGGCTCGCTACAGCGACACCGGACGAGTAGCGAGGAGATCGCCAATCTGCTGGGCATTGTCGAGCGTGATCTTGCGGAATCCCGGACCCCGGGCCTGTCGAGCGACTGGCGTCTGGCGATCGCCTATAATGCCGCCTTGCAGGCGGCGAAGGCGGCGCTGGCCGCAACCGGGTACCGGGTATCGAGCAGCGAGAAGGGACATCACTACCGGCTGGTCGAATCGTTGCGCCACACCGCCGAAGCTCCCGGCGCGGAAGTAGACCTGCTCCAGCGGATGAAGAAGAAGCGTAACATCAGCGACTACGAGGTGGCCGGCGCGGTGACCGAACGCGAAGCCGATGAGATGGTGGCGCTGGCGCAGAGAGTAGACCGCCTCGTGCGGGAGTGGCTGAGGTCGAACCACCCTGACCTCGTCAAGAAGTAGGCAGGTGTGACCGGCGACGCCGAACCATGCGCCGCGCTTGACTACGCCCGCCCGTTCCCCGACATCCCAGGATCGAGACCGCCGTTCGCTCAAGCCTGAACGCGGCAGGCGGTAGCCGCTTCCCGGAATCCGAAGTCCAACACAAAGTCACGAAGTCACAAAGGGGTCGGACTCGGAATCCACGCGGTTCCGCGCCCGGACAACCCTCGGAGACAAGCATCACCCGACTGGTGACTCCCTGCCTTGAATAAGACCGGTGACGCTAACCTATTTACCTCACCTGTAATCGCGTCAAGATAGGCGCGGAGCGCCGCGCCTTTCTGTTCCGGGTTATGGGCCCTGGGTATTGTGCCTTTTCCCGTTGCTCAGCACCCCGCTCTTTCTTCCGCTCCCTTCATCCCCCTATCTCTCTATTCCTCTATCCCTCTTATACCCCTTGACCACTCGACCGCCGGACCACCAGACCACTTCTTTTCCTTGACACACGGCGAGTTTGGAGTATAAATGGAATGTGAGCAATCGCATCGTCCCGACCGGCAGAGAGCCACTGTCCCTGTTTCTCGTGCTGGCATTCGGAACAGCGGCCGCTCTGCCGGCCGGGGCAGGATTCCTGCCTGTGGGCACCGAAGTCACCGAACTGCGCGACGAGGTGGCTTGCCACTACTCGAACGGCGACGGCAGCATCACCGCGGTCATATCCGCCGGGCCGATTCACGCGCGAGATGATTCTGGAAACTGGATCCGCCTGGAAGAGACAGATGCCGAGATATCGCTGCCGACGTTCGAGTACGAATACGCCACCGGCCACGCCAGCACCGACGGAACCCAGTATGGCAAGACCGGCAACGGGCTGATGAAGGTGGAATGTGAGGTGTCTCTTCAACCGCCGTCCCGCATCGAGCGTGTGGGTTGGGCGAAGTTCGACCTTGCATCACTGCCCGAATGGGCCCGCGTTACCGGCGCGTCGCTCTATCGCGTCATCGCCTACTTCGAGATGTCTATGGGTCTATCCTACCGCGCTGTCTCGGTGGACCCGGTAGCAGCCGGGGCCAGGACGTTGTACGAGGCGATCTATGATGGCGAGAAGTGCTACGAGGGTGATCGGGGAAGGCTTTTCGACACGGTCAACCTGGGGGCGCTCGGCGTCCAGCACGTCCAGCAGTCTTTGAGCCGGCAATGGGTGGCGTTCGGCTCGGTCGGAACCGGCTACTCGAGCATAATGACCAAGCGTGTCTGGATCGTCGGCTGGAACAACAACCCGCGTGCCCATTCGCCCTGGCTCCTGGTTACCTATCAACCGCCGACCGCAGTTGCCGAGCCGGTCCTTGCGCCGGGCCTGCCCGCACTCTCGATATCGCCCAACCCGGTGACGGACGGATTCGTTACGCTCAGGGTCCCGGGTTTGCAGTGTCCCCGGGTTCCAGGGTCGAGCATACGCGTGTTTGACGCGGCAGGACGATGCGTTCTTTCCCGTTCATCGGTTGTTGGCGATTGGTCATTGGGCGTTCCGCTCGACCTGCGGAGGTTGAGCGGCGGAGTCTATCTGGTTCGGCTCGACGCGGACAGCTTCACGCAGACGCAGAAGTTCGTGGTGCAGAGATAGCAGGCCGGGGACATGACCCAAATCCTTCTTGGATTTGGGATCGTGTCCCAAGGCCGCAGACCACAAGACACAAGCCGGGCGGACTCTTCCGCCCCGACGTTGTTTGACAGCGCTCGGACGGGTTCTAGACTGTGCGCTATGAAGTCAGGAACCCGGTCGTTGCTCATCGTGCTGCTTGTCCTTGTTGCGGTCCTGCTCGGAGTCGGAGGCTGTTTCGTGGCGCGGTATCGGAAGATGGCCGCGACGCTGCGCGCCGCGCCGGTCGCCGACGTTGACCTGTCGCAGCTTGCGGACGGGGTGTACACCGGCACTTTCTCCGAGTTCCTCGTGTCGGCGACGGTGCGTATCACGGTCGAGGAGCGGCGTATCACGTCGGTCGAGCTGATGGAGCAGCGCTGTGGACCGGGTTACGAGGCGAAGGAGACGGTCGAACGAATCGTCGCCGCGCAAAGCCCGAAGGTTGACGCGGTGACCGGCGCGACCGGCTCAAGTCTCTGCATCATGGCCGCGGCCTACCGCGCATTGACCGAAGGGCGTTAGCGCAGGGCGAGGAGCTTGAGCCCGGTTGCGGGGTCAAGTTTGCGCGCGAGGCGCTTTGAGCCGGGCAGAATTGCAATCTCGCAGGTCGCCGCGACCCGGGCCGCGAAGAGGTGCCCGCCGAGCGCGGCCATATCCCGACCGGTGATGAGTGCGTGCATGTGACATATCGGGGTGCGGCCGTCCCAGGCGACGTTGCCGACGATTGCGGCAATCTCGTATTCGCCGCGCAGGGTCTTCTTGCGATAGCGGCCGGTCTTGAAGTTGAACCAGCCGAGCGTGATGTGTTCGGCCGCGCCGATGCCGGTGATGATTCCTGAGCCGACGCGGTTCCGGGTGACGAAAGCGATGACTTCGGTCGGGATGTCCTCGCCCCGCGCCAGGCGCAACTGGTAGAACGGGCCGGCTTTGACGCACTTCACTTCGCCCCCGGCTTGGCTTTCTTGTCTTTCTTGATGTACTTGCATCCCGGGTAGCCGGAGCAGGCGACGAACGGGCCGAACCGGCCCTTGCGCTCGACGAGCGGTTTGGCGCACTGCGGGCACTTCTCGTCAAGGGTCTTGGGCGGGGCCTTGGGCGCGCGCACCATGAACTTGCATTCCGGGTACCCGGGGCAGGCGACGAACGCGCCGAACCGGCCCTGTTTCTCGACCAGCGGCTTGGCGCACTGCGGGCAGGGCTCCCCGACCTTGTGCGTCGGCTTCGCGTCGCGCTTGACGTACTTGCACTCCGGGTAGCCGGAGCAGGCGACGAACTCGCCGAACCTTCCTGAGCGCTGTACGAGCGGCTTGCCGCAGTCAGGGCAGGTTTCGCCAAGCAGCTTCGGCTTCTCTTTCTTGACGTACTTGCATTCCGGGTAGGTGGAGCACGCGATGAACTTGCCGAACCGGCCCCAGCGCTCGGCCAGCGGCTTGCCGCATTCGGGGCATTGTTCGTCGAGCAGCTTCTGCAAGCCCTGCTTCATCTCACCCGTTTCACCTCCGACCCGGTCGAGGTCTTCCTTGAGCGGCCGGTAGAACTGTCCGACGACGGTCTGCCATTTCTCCTTGCCCTCTTCCACCATATCAAGCTCCTTTTCCATTTGCCTTGTGAACCCGGTCTCAAAGACGTTGGAGAAGTTCGGGATGAGAACGTCGTGGACGATCATCCCCAGCTCGGTCGGCGCGAGCTTGCGTTCCTTTCGCTCCACGTACTTGCGGTCGAAGAGCGTCGAGACGATGGTTGCGTAAGTCGAGGGCCGGCCGATGCCGTTTGTCTCAAGCTTCTTGATGAGTGTCGCCTCGGTGTAGCGGGGCGGCGGCTGGGTGAACTTCTGCTCGGGCGAAAGCTCCTTCATCGTCACCGGCTCGCCTTCGGTCAGCTCCGGCAGCTCGGTCTCCTTCTCCCGGTCGCCGTACACCCGCTCGAACCCGGCAAACCGGTTCTTCACCGCCTCGGCCCAGAACTCGTATTTGTCGCCGGCGGCCACGACTTCGGTCACCGAGTACTCGGCGTCGGTCATCTGGCTGGCAAGGAAGCGGCGGAAGATAAGGTCGTAGAGCCGGAACTGGTCGCGGTTGAGATGGCTTCTGAGCGTTTCGGGCGTGCGGTCGACCTTGGTGGGACGTATCGCCTCGTGCGCGCCCTGCGCGTCTTTCTTCTCACGGTAGCGGCGCGGTGCGTCGGGCAGATACTCAGTACCCAGCGAGCGGCCGATGTAGTCGCGCGCGTCGGCGATGACCGTCTCGGCAACGCGCACCGAATCGGTGCGCGGGTAGGTGATAAGCCCGGTCGGCTCGCCGTCAATCTCCACGCCCTCGAAAAGCTGCTGGGCGAGCTGCATCGTGCGGCGGGCAGGCAGCGAGAGACGCTGGGCCGCCTCCTGCTGCAGCGTCGCGGTCGTGAAGGGCGGCAGGGGAGAGCGCTTGCGGGTGCGGGACTTCAGCGAGGAGATGCGGAACTGGGCGTCGCGGCATTCCTTCTCTACCGTCTCTACCTGGGCGCGATTGTCGAGCCGGGCCTTCTTGCCCGCGATGCGCACAAGCTGGGTCGAGAAACTCGGACGGGGACATCCCAGGTTCGTGGGGCAGAACACCGCTTTGACAATCCAGTATTCCTCGGGCTTGAACGCGAGGATTTCCCGCTCCCGCTCCACCAGAATCCGTAGCGCCACGGTCTGCACGCGGCCCGCGGAAAGCCCGACCCGCACCACCTTCCACAGCACCGGCGACACGAGGTAGCCGACAAGCCGGTCGAGCACGCGACGGCCGCGGTGCGAGTTGACCTTGTTCAGGTCAAGCTCGCCCGGATCGGCAAGCGCCTTGGTCAGGCCCTGCCGGGTAATCTCGTAGAACAGCACGCGCTTCACGACCGGGCCGGGGACTTCCGATTCTGGATTCTGGGTTTTGGATTCTGGATGTGCGGTGGCAGGTTTCTTCTTCCCTTTGTCCTTCTCGCCCTTCGTCCTTCTGCCCTTCACCGCAATCTCGTTCGCCACCGACCAGGCGATGGCTTCGCCCTCGCGGTCCGGGTCGCAGGCAAGGTAGACGACCGAAGCTTCCTTCGCCGCCTTCTGCAGTTCCTTGATGATGGGAGCCTTGCCGCGGATCCGGATGTACTCGGGCGCAAACCCGTGCTCGATGTCCACGCCGAGTTTGGACTTGGGCAGGTCCGAAATGTGGCCGACGGTGGACATCACGCGCATCTTCTGCCCGAGCAGGCGGAAGATGGTGCGCGCCTTGGTCGGCGATTCGACAATCAGCAGCTCTTTCTTCTTACTCATCTCGGCGAGTAGAATATGCCGGATGGCCTGATTGTCAAGGCGCGGCTATTCTTCTATGATGACGACCGCGGCGGCGTACTCGGGGAGATGGGTGATGGAAAGATGCACGCTGCGGCCGGCGAGGAGTTCCTGCGCGCGGCCGGTGCAGGCGACGGTGGGGCGGGAGCGTTCGTTGTCCCGCACTTCGACTTCACGCCAGCCGATTGCGCCGCGCAGGCCGGTGCCGAGCGCCTTGGAAAAGGCCTCTTTGGCCGCGAATCGGCCGGCGTAGGAGAGCGTTCGCCCGGCCACGCTTTCACAGAAGGCGATTTCCGAATCGGTGAAGACGCGGTGCAGGAACCGCTCGCCGTAGCGGCCGAGGGCCTGCTCGACACGTTCGACTTTCACAAGGTCAATGCCGACGCCGACGATGGCCATTCAGGAGACGGTTTCAGAGGTCAGAAGGATGTCAGAGAATAGACGTATACCGTGGGTCACGCTGACCGCCTCATTCGCCTCAACGTCTGACATCATCGGGTCTTTTTCTTGTTGACCTTCGTGACAAAGGCCACCAGCTCAAGTATGTCGCAGATGTCTTTGTCCGCGCCGGAGTGGCGGGTGCCGAAGGAGTCGCCGTAGCGGGCGAAGACGGTGTACATACCGATTTCCTTCGCACCGACGATGTCGCGTTCGGCCCAGTCGCCGACCATCACCGCCTCCTGCGGCTCGACCCCGAGCAGTTCAAGCGCCTTCTGGAACGGCTCGGGCGCGGGTTTACGCCGGCCGGTGTCGTCGAATGTCACCACCGCGTCGAAGAAGGTGTCAATACCGAGCGAGCAGAGGCGCATCCAGGCCTGGAGCCGGGGCGCGTCGGAGACGACGCCGAGCTTGAGGCCCATCGTCACGAGCCGGGTGAGCGCCATGCGCACGTGCGGGTAGGCGACCATCACGCCTTCCCGTGCCCGGCGGTAGGCGAGGATGCCGGCGGCGAGGATGCGGTAGTCAACGCGGCCGATGGCGTCGGCGAGAAACTCGTCGAACACCTGCTGGAATTCGATGCCTTTTTCGTCGTAGATGGCAAAGATGCGCTTGCGCGCCCGGCCTGCACTCAGGCGGTGCCCGGCGTCAAACATCTCGTCAATCGCCGCGTCCACCGCGGCCCGCTTCATCTTCATGAAGTCAACAAGGGTGTTGTCAACGTCGAACACGACCGCCTTGATCACAGCGCCTCCTTGAGCAGTTCGACCGCGCGTTCCGGCGCGGTCGGGTTGATGAAGAAACCAGAACCCCATTCGAAGCCGTCGGTGCGCTTGACGCGCGGGATGATTTCGATGAACCAGTGGTAGTCCTCGCGTATCGTCTCCCAGTAGCCGGCGGCTGCGCCGCCGGAAGCCGCGCCGGCGCGGCTGAAGACAGCGGAGTCCGACTTGCCAAGGGAGGATTCCCGGCGCGAAGCGCCGTGGGGAAGGAGGTTGGGCGCGGTGTGGAGTACGAGGTTGAAGGGCGGGTCGGAAAGGGTCCGGTACAGGGCGGCGACGGTCCGCTTGAGCACGCGCGCGAGGTCGGCCAGTTCATCGTCCGCGGTATCGCCGTAGTTGAAGCAGTGGCGCCGCGGCATCACGCGCAGCTCAAACGGCAGGCGCGAGGCGTAGGGCGCAAAGACGGCGAAGCGGTCGGTGGCAAGCAGCACCCGGTCCCCCCGCTCGAGTTCGTCCTGGAGGATGTCGCAGAAGATGCACCGTTCCTTGTACTGGAAGTAGGAGCGCGCGCCGGCAAGCTGGTCTTTGACCCGGCGCGGGGTCGCGGGCAGGGCGATGACCTGCGAGTGGACGTGTTCGATGGTCGAGCCGCCCGCGAGCGTGCCGTGGTCCTTGAAGACGAGGACGTAGCGGAAGCGCCGGTCGCGGTAGAGGTCGGTGAGCCGCTCGCGCCAGGTGGCGAGCACGAGAGAGATTTGCTCCTCGCCGAGCGCGGCGAAGTTGGTGATGTGTTCGGGCGATTCGACGACGACCTCGTTGGCGCCGGTGCCGGTCACCATGTCGTGAATGCCAACCCCGGTGCGGGCCAACTCGCCCTCAATGCGCAGAACCGGGTCTTTGTCGGGGACGACCCGCACGCGCCACGATCCGTCGCGGCGGATCGAGCAGATTTCGTTCGGCGTCATCGCCTCGTTGCCCGAACAGAACGGGCAGGCGGGCGGCCGGGCCACCTCACGCTTGTGGTTGTGCGGAACGGTCTCTCGCCCGGTCTCGACAATGACCCAGGTGTCGGTGATGATATCGCGTCTTACTTCAGACATATGCGTTTTGGTTTGAGCTTGCGTTTGAGTTTCTGGTAGGTCGTCGCGAGGTGTTCGCTGACGACCTTCGTCTCGGCAAGAAGCGGCATGAAGTTGGTGTCGCCGTTCCAGCGCGGCACGATGTGGATGTGCAGGTGTCCGGCTTCGCCGGCGCCCGCGACCCGGCCGAGGTTCATACCGACGTTGAAGCCCTGGGGCGAGCATTCTTCCCCAAGCGCCGCCAGCGCCGTCTGCACGAGACGTGCGAGTGCCAGGCTCTCCTTGTCGGTGAGCTTCTCCGGCGCGGCGACGTGCCGGTTGGGCGCGACCATCAGGTGGCCGTTGTTGTAAGGGAAGCGGTTCATCACGATGAAGCCGAGTGCGCCGCGCATCAGCACGAGGTCGGCGGTATCGTCCTTTGAGCGCAGCAGGCGGCAGAAGAGGCATCCGCGTTTCGCTCCGGTCGGGCGCGCCGCGCGGATGTAGTCCATCCGCCAAGGAGCCCAGAGTCGCTTCATCTCTGGCTGCGATTCCTGCCGCATCAGAAGAGTCCGAGCTGGCCGCCGGATGTCGTTTCTTCGTCCGCGGGGGGTGCTTGTGGCGCGGCTGCGCCGGGCACGACGCTGATGCGGCCGAAGACGCCGTCGTAGCCCGGTTCTTTCTCCACTTCGCCGCGGCGCATGCGCTCGATGCCGAGCGCGATCTTGTCGCCCGCCTGCTGCCGGATTGCGTCCACCGGTGCGTCGAGCAGGATGTCGAACTCGCTGCCCAGCGCGGCGAGCATATCCTCGTAGGTTTTCTGTACCGCGCCGGTGTCGCGGCCGTGGCCGGTCGCCTCGGAGATGATTTCCTCGAGCGGGACGAGGTGTTTATAGGGGATGACGTTGTCGGGGACGTCGGCCGGCTTGCGGTCGGCCAGTTCCATCACGCGGTGGAGCACGCCGACCGTGACCTTGCGTCCGCAGACCGGGCAGATGTCACCGCTCGCGCTCGACTCCTCGGGCGCGAGGCAGACCTTGCAGGCGCGGTGGCCGTCGTAGTGGTACTTGCCTTCTTCGGGAAAGAACTCGATCGTGTAGAGGAAGCGTGCGCGGTCTTTGGTGCGCAGGACTTCGCGCAGGGTGGGGTAGTCAAGTTCGCAGTGGAAGACGTTGGCCTCGCGGCCGAGCCGGGACGGCGAGTGGGCAGCGGAGTTGGAAACAAGCGTCCGGCGGACAAGACTCGAAAGCAGCCAGTTCATCGGCGGGTCGGACGAAAGCCCGGTCTCGACCGCAAAGATCTCGCGGCTGAGGTCGCCGAAGCATTCCTCAAGGTTGTCAAACCCGGAGTTGGACCCGTAGAGCGAAAACCAGGGCGTCCAGATATGCCCCGGCACGAGGAACGCCTGTTCGTCAAGCTCCATCACGCGCAGGAGCATCTCGTAGGTGGAGATGGAGAGCGTCGGCCGGCCGTCGGACTCGAGCTTGCCGTACCGGGCCAGCATCGCGCTCACCCTTTCCGCGGCCTCAAGACTCGGCACGAAGATGAGCTTGTGAATCCGGCGCAGTCGGCCGTGCGCGGAGTAGATGTTGTTCACCTCGACGTTGACGATGAAGTGGGTGTTCTCGTGAACGTAGAGCCCGTCCGGCCCGGGCGCAAGATGGCGGCGCAGGGACTTCATATACTCCGGGTGGGTGAAGTCGCCGGTTGCGACAAGGCCGATGCCTTTCTTCTTCGCGTACCGGGCGATGGAAGGAATGTCCATCTCGCGGCTTGTCGCCCGCGAGAACCGGGAATGGATGTGCAGGTCGGCGATGAACTTCATCGGTGCGCCATTCTAGCCCGTCCCGGCGGCCAAGTCAAAGCGCCACGACCATCATCCTTGTTGTGAGCGGCATCACCGGGAAGAATGTGCCGTGGTTGAAGAATCGCGCCTCGGCGAACCCGGCCTGTTTGAGGCTTCGTGCCACCTCGGCGCGCGTGTAGGCGCGCTCCTGGTGCACTTCCTCGTAGCGAGCCGGCTCACCGCCGTCCTTCCGTTCTTCCCAGAACGTCAGGTGCAGAGTGGATATGCGGGTCTGCTCGTCGAAGGTGTTCTGCCAGAGTGAGGCGACGCCGTCCACGTTGCGCGGCGAAACCCGGTTGCCCCAGAAGGTCGAGAGGCTGTAGACCGTGTTCATATCGAAGACGAAGAGGCCGCCCGGCGAAAGTGCCCGGCGTACGCAGGCAAAGCACCGCACCAGTTCGTCCTCGGTCAGGAGATAGTTGACGCTGTCATAGAGGCTGATTGCCGCGTCCACCGGCGACTCGAGGCGGAAGTCGGTCATCTCGGCCTGCAGTGTCGCTATCGGCAGTCCGTGGATCTTGCCTTGCAGTGCTTCAAGCATCCGGGGCGAGCGGTCAACCCCGATGACCGAGTAGCCGCGGCGGGCGAGGATGACGGTCGGTATGCCGGTTCCGCACGCGAGGTCCAGTATCGTCTTCGGCTCGGCCTTGTGCTTGCGGAATATTCGCTCCACGTAGTCCACCCAGGCGCGATAGTCAACGTAGCGCAGCATGAACCGGTCGTAGTGCCGGGCGAATTCCTCAAAAGGCCGGGGTTGACTCACGACTCACTATAGAACCGGTTGCCGCGGTGGTCAAGCGATTAGGAAAAGGATAGAGGGACAAAGGGACAGAGGGAGGAGAGGCGAAAGAGCGACACTGGAATCGCCGATATGAGGCGCGGGGTTGACAGGCGGCAGTTTCGAGGTATAAGTTGACGTATGCGACAGACTCGGCCGTGCCTGATCCACCGACCTTGCGTCGGGCAAGGTTCCCGTTTCCTATGACGACGCGTCTCGTAGTGGACGGCAACAACCTGATGCACAAGATTGACGACATCGCGCGCAGGATGGCGCGCGACTATGACGGGGCGCGCGAGCTTCTCGTCCGGCGGCTGGGCGATTTTCGGGCCGGACGGCGCGTGTCGGTGACGGTCGTGTTCGACGGCAAGGCGGGCGGGTTTGTTCAGCAGGTCGGTTCCGGGGTGCGGGCGGTGTTCTGCCGGCCGGGACGAAGCGCGGACGACGAGATCAAGGCGCTGGTGGCGCGGGATCCAAGGCCGCGGTCGTGGACGGTCGTGACTTCGGATAATGCCATCATCCGCCACGTGCGCGACTACGGCGCCGAGACGATGAAGTCCGAGGACTTCATTGCGCTGCTGGCGGAGAGGAAGCCGGGGCCGGGCCGACCGCCGACGCCGGAGAAGCCGGAGATGGGCCCGGGCGACGCGGCGGAGTGGGAGGCGTGGTTCGTCAGCAAGAAGCCCGACTTCGGCCAGCCCAGGCAAAGGCCGGCGCCCAGGCGCAGGATCAGACACAAGCCCGGCCGGGCACAGCCTTGACACGCCCCGGTTCTTCTGATTATCTTAGGGTGATGAGAAGACCGTTGCGGCACGCGGTGCGGCTCGTGGTCCTGCTTTGCGCGGCACGGTGCGCGGGTGAGGGGGCGGTGCTTTCGGTGGGAGAGGCGGACGGGCTGCGCGTGCCGGTTTCGATCGCGGCCGAGGGCAGATTGGTCGTGCGTGATGTCGAGATCTTTCGGAGTACGACCGATTTCGGCGGGAAGAAGCCGGATACGGTCGGCTATCCGGTTGCGGTGCTGCGTTTTCCGCTGCAGGAGGCGGGCAAGGTGCTGAGTGATACGACGGTCGCGCACAACGTGAAGTACTACTACCGCGCGCGGCTGGTGCTGAATGACGGTTCCGGGATTTGGACCAACACCGACTCGGTCAGTGTGCCCGACATCGAGCTGGGGAAGATCGTCGGATCGAGCCTCTACATTGACAAACTCCACTACTTCCTCGAGGTGCGGTGCGGGGGGCAGATGAAGAAGCGCTATCCCGTCGCGCTGGGTCGGGACCCGAAGAAGCGCAAGCTGCACCAGGACAACGCGACAACGCCAGAGGGCCTCTACCGTATCACGCACGAGCAGCCGAAGGCGACCTTCTACAAGGCCTTTGACCTGAGCTACCCGAACGATGTTGACCGGGCGCGCTACGACTTCAGCAAGTCCGAGGGGCT
>Ga0172366_10003399_pt1 | contig 12573 bp, 9 predicted proteins | sample LakKivSesite69cm_FD_114533 | JGI IMG/M metagenome (GOLD analysis project Ga0172366, IMG submission 114533) | Sediment microbial communities from Lake Kivu, Rwanda - Sediment site 69cm | ecosystem: Environmental > Aquatic > Freshwater > Lake > Sediment | place: Rwanda: Western Province, Lake Kivu... | reverse complement strand
GCGGCGAGCTTCCTCTCGCCGGGCTTGATCCGGACGATCGCGCGGATGACATTGGCCGGCCGGCCAGGCGCCATTCCGAAACCCCCTTCGGTCGGACGGAGGCCAGAGTAACAATAAAGCCACCTCTCGTCAACACGTTGGCAATCCCTTTCCGGCCGGGTTATAATCGTCCCTCGGAAGGCCGGCCCGGCTTTCCGCGTCGATCTCCTCCGGACCGATAGCGAGCGAAAGCGAAGGGAGAGCGGGAATGAGGATCAGCGTTCGCGGCCTGGCGACGATCGGGATGTTCACCCTCCTCGCGGCGGCCCCCGCGTTCGGCCAGTGGTTCGCCGACTTCGAGAATGGCGCGGCCCTGCCGGGCTACAACGATGTCCAGGTCCCACGGAGCACGGGGACGCTCTTCTCCCTGTCCGAGGAACTGGGCGCCCGGGGGACGTATTTCTTCCGCGTCCGGCTCGGTGTCCAGTGGAAGGCCAGGCACACGATCTCCGTCTTTGCCGCGCCCTTGCGGGTCCGCGCCGCCGGGAGCGTCGGCCGCGACCTCGCCTTCTTCGAGGAGACGTTCCCCGCGGGGACCCCTCTCGCGGCCGCCTATAAGTTCAATTCCTACCGTCTGACCTACCGCTACGATCTCGTGAGGAAAGGGAAGTGGCGTGTCGGGATCGGCTTGACCGCCTTTATCCGGGACGCGGCCATCACAGTCGAGGGCGGCGGGCTGAGCGCCGACAAGACCAACGTCGGGTTCGTGCCCCTGCTCAACTTCCGGGTCCTCTGGAGGTTCCACGAGCGATGGGGTCTTCTGCTCGACGGGGACGCCGCCGCGGCCAAGCAGGGGCGGGCCGAGGACGTCACGTTGGCGCTCCAATACCGCCTCAGCGACCGGGTGGCTCTGCGTGCCGGTTACCGCATCCTCGAGGGCGGGGCCGACGTCGAAGAGGTCTACAACTTCGCCCTTGTCCACTTCCTGAGCGTCGGCCTCACCTATACGTTCTGATGTCGGGCGTTCGAAAGGCAACGAGGTCGTCATGAGGGCTTTCGGCTTCTCGTCCCGGAAAGAGGCCACCGGGTCCGGGTTCAAGTTCGTCGGCATGCTCTGGGCCGTCTCCGGCCTCTTCATGGCCTTGGGCGCCTTTTTAGAGGTCCGCATGCTCCTCGGCTTGATGAAATGAGGTTTTGATGAAAAAACGAATCCTGTCGATCTCCCTGGCGGCCGCGTTTGTGATCTTGGCCGTTGGGCTTTCGTTCATGGCCGGCTGCCGGGACAAGGACGGGGAGCAAGCCGGCGGCGGCCTCCTCGACTCGCTGGCCAGGCCCATCGAGGGCCGGTCGATGCGGGCGACCTCGACCATGCGGGTCGGCGAGATGCGCCGCGGCCCCGACGGGAACCGCGACGCCGGCGAGCGCCGTTACGACGCGGCGGCCGAGCCCCGCGGCGACGCCGACGTCCAGAGCAACTGGGACAACTTCAACGTGCCGCCGGGCGCGACCCACGTCCTCATGGACGCGGAGGGCCCCGGCGTCATCACCCACATCTGGATCACCTTCCTCGGCCCCGAGCCGCAGGGCTGGGCCCAGAAGGGCTCGGCCAACCACCAGGAGCTCATGCTCAGGATGTACTGGGACGGCGACCCCCGGCCGGCCGTCGAGGCGCCGGTCGGCGATTTCTTCGCCAACGCGTTCGGCGAGCGGGCCGAAGTGACGAGTGTCCCGGTCATCGTCGAAGGCGCCGACTCGTACAATTGCTTCTGGCGCATGCCCTTTCGAAGATCGGCCCGGATCGAGATCGAGAACCAGAGCGAGAAACCCCTCAGCCTGCTCTACTTCAATATCGACTGGATCAAACTCGACCGCCTGGCCCAGGACACGCCCTACTTCTATGCCCAATACCGCCAGGAGTACCCGGTCCGCAACGGCCGGGACTACCTCATCCTCGAGACGAAAGGGAAGGGCCACTACGTCGGCACGGTCCTGGCCGTCCGGATGCGCAGCCCGTCCTGGTTCGGCGAGGGCGACGAGAAGATCTCCATCGACGGCGAGGCCAAGCCCTCGATCTGGGGCACGGGGACCGAGGACTATTTCCTCTCGGCCTGGGGGCTCGACAAGGCCAGCACGCCTTACTTCGGGACGCCGTTCTTCGACTACGGGACGATCGGCGGCCACGTCGCCTCCTACCGCTGGCACCTCGAGGATCCCATCGTCTTCAATACGGGGATCAGGGTCGCGATCGAGCACATGGGTTGGATGTCGGAGGACGAGAACCCCGGCTACAAGGCGACGAGCTGGAACGAGCGCGAGGATGACTACGCCAGCGTGGCCTTCTGGTACCAGACCGGCACGCCCACGTTCGCCGAGCGGGCGCCGGGGGCGGGGGAGAGGCGCCTCGCCGATCTCGCCAGGATCGCCGTCCCGGCTTGGGACCCGGCCGCGCCCCGCCGCCACGGGGCCGGCGAGATCGCCAAGGCGAGGGACGAGATGACCGGGGGCGACCTCCTGGCCTACCGGCCCGCGCGCCCGGACGGGGCCTGGCTCGAGATCCCCTTCGAGGTGGCCAAGAAGGAGCCGCTGCGGCTGGAGATCGCCGGGTTCCGTTCCCCGGACGGCGGCCTCTATCAGGCCATCCTCGACGGCGTCAGGATCGGCCGGCCGCTCGACTTCTCCGGCGCTAACGGGGTCCAAGCGATATTTCCGCTTCTCGACTTCTGGCCCGACCCCGGCCGCTACGTCCTCCGGCTCGAGGCCGTCGGCAACGGTCCGAAGAGCGTCGGCCAGGCCTGCACGATCGCGGCGGTCCGGCTCCTGGAGCGCCGGCCCCGCGTCGCCGAATTCGGCCACGACAAAGACAAGGACTGGCGGAAAGCCCCCCTCCTCTACGACTAAATCATGTTGGCCCGGGCCTTCGGGCCCTGGACATGGGCCGGGCTATCGGGAATAATGGCTGGCGGAACGAAGGGCAGGGACATGACCAAGACAATCACCAAAGCCGCGCTTCTCGTGATCCTCGTCGGGACGCTGGCCTCCGGGTTCGCCGGCCAGACGCCTTCCGCGCCGGACGACGTCCGCCTCTACCCCAAGGGGCTCATCCCCCTCACCGCCGAGGAGACCGCCGAGATCTACCGGACCTGGCCGCGGGTCGCCAGGGTCGACGTCAATTGGCTCGGCTTCGAGCGGATCAACAAGGTCCGGGCGGAGCAGGGCCGGCCCGCGCTCGACCCGCTCTCGGTGCGCCCGGTCGGCCGCGAGGTCGAAAGCGTCGTCGGGGAGCGAATCGCCTCCCTCCAGTCGGACGCGCCGGCCTCGGCCCTGGCCCTCGATCTGCCCGTCGCCGTCGACAACAGCAAGCTGAAGTACTTCCCGCCCATCCGGAGCCAGAATCCGCTCGGCTCGTGCGCCTCCTTTTCCACGACCTACACGCAGCTCTCCTACATGACGGCCTTCCAGCGCGACCTCGACATCCGCGACCCCGTCAACAACACCAATAAATACTCGCCCAAGTGGACCTACAACATGATCAACGGGGGCACCGACAGCGGGTCGTCGTTCAACGCGGTCTATCCGCTCCTCGAGAAGCACGGGGCCGCGACTTGGGCCGAATTCCCCTACGACGCCAACTACACGGCCTGGTGCCTGAACGCGGCCGTGTGGCGCAACGCGCTCTCCGTCCGGTCCAATCGGGCCCAGTTCGTCGGCTCCGTCAGCACGGCCGCGGGGCTCGAATATGTCAAGGAGCTCCTGGCCAACGGCTACGTCCTCATCTTCGGGACCTACATCACGTCCTGGCAGTATAAGACCATCGGCGACGACCCCGCGACGACGGACGACACGCCCGAGGTCGGCAAGAGGATCGGCTACTGGCTCAACGGCGAAGAGGGCTCGCACGCCATGACCATCGTCGGCTACAACGACGCCATCTGGACCGACGTCAACGGCAACGGGCTCATCGACGCGGGGGAGAAAGGCGGCTTCCGGATCGCGAACTCGTGGGGCGCGTACTGGGAGGACGCCGGGTTCATCTGGCTGGCCTATGACGCGCTCAAGAGCGTCACCGGTGTCGTCGGCGGGCCCACGACGGGACGGGAGCGGGCCTTCCAGAGCGACATGATCTGGGTCCTGACCGCCCGGGACAATTACTCGCCGCTGATGATCGCCGAGTTCACGGCGAACCACGCCAAGCGCAACCAGCTCAAGATGACCCTCGGGCGGTCGGCCGTGTCCGGGACGACGCCGACGACGAATTGGACGCCATCGGCCATCCAGAACCAGGGCGGGAACTACGCGTTCGACGGGACGACGACGGCCGTCGACGGCAGCTTCGTCCTGGATTATTCCGACATCCTCGTCGAAGGCGCCGGCCCGTTGCGCTACTATCTCGGCGTCTACGACAATTTCAGCGCCGACGTCGCGACGCTCAAGGCCTTCAAGCTCGTCGACCTGACGACCAGTCCGGCGACGGAGACCGTCTGTACGGGCGTCCCGCTGACCGTGGACGCCGCCCAGGGCTACGCCTACGTGGACTACACGTACGCGGGGCCGTCCTACGACCACGCGCCGACGCTCGCCAGTCCCCAGGTCACGCCGGCCGTTGGCACCCCCTCCGACACGTTCAGCTACGCCGTTTTCTATTCCGATCAGGACGGCGACACGCCGTCGATCAATGATGTCGTCATCGACGGCGCGGCCCACGCCATGGCCCTACTCTCCGGTTCGGCCTCCAACGGCTGGTACGGCTGCGACGCCGGCCTGGCCGTCGGCAGCCACAATTACTATTTCTCGTTCCGGGACAGCCGGGGCGCGACGGTCCGGGCCCCGCTGGCCGGCACGTCCGACGGCCCCGACGTTTACGCCTTCCTTCTTTCGACGCTCTCCCCGTCGAGCGCCACGGCGGGCGGGTCGGCGTTCACGCTGACCGTGAACGGCTCCGACTTCGTGAGCGGCGCCGTCGTCACGTGGGACGGAACGGACCTGGCGACGACCTTCGTCAACAGCTCGCGGGTGACCGCCGTCGTCCCGGCGGGCAACATCGCGGCGGGGAAGGCCGTTCAGGTCGCGGTCCGGAACACCGACGGCGGGGCCTCGAACCCCCTGACGTTCACCGTCAACAATCCGGCGCCGTCTTTAACCTCCCTCTCGCCGGGCCACGCGTCCGGCGGCGGCGGCGCTTTCACCCTGACCGTGACCGGCGCGAATTTCGTTCCCGGGGCGGCCGTCATGTGGAACGGTGTCGCCAGGACGACGACCTATGCCGGCCCGACCCAGCTCACGGCGGCGATCGCGGCGGCGGACATCGCCGCGAGCGGGACGTCCGGTGTGACGGTTCAGAATCCGACGCCGGGCGGCGGGACCTCGGGCTCCGTGAGCTTCCCCGTCGCCGGGTTCACGGTCGCGGGGGATCCCGGGACGAACAGCGTTTCGGCCGGCGAGTCGACGACCTACACGGTCCATGTGGCCGCCCAGGTGGCCTCCTTCGATTCGCCCGTGACGCTGTCCTGCCCGACCCTGCCGCGGGGGGTCACGGCCGCGTTTGCGCCGGCTGGCGTCACGCCCGGGGTCGTCGAGGCGACGTCGCAGCTGACCCTGACCACCAAGGCCCGCTCGAGCGCGGCCGCGGGCGTGACCTCGGTGTCGGCGGGAGGGCCCGGCCCGCTCGGGCCGGGGGCCCTCATGCTCGCGGGCTTGGCGCTCCTTCTGGCCCCGTTCGCCGCGCGGCGGCTCGGGCCGAGGCCCTCTCTGCGGCGCTGGCTCGTCGCCGTCGCGGCGGTATCTCTCCTGGTCATGATCGCGGCCTGTTCGGCCGGCGACGGCGGCGGGAGCAATACGAACACCGGGACCCCCGCCGGGACCTATCAGGTGGGGGTCCGGGGAACCTCGGGAAGCCTGGTCGTCTCGACCACGGTGGAGTTGGTTGTCAAGTAAGGCACCCGGTGTCCTCGAAAAAGGACATCCCATTCTCATATGGGGAAGACTGAACGGTCCCAGGGCGCGATATTCCTTGCCTGGCCTTCCCATAAATACTTGATAGAGAATATTTTATCCAGATTTCGAGAGGGCCCTTCGCTTTGGTACGCTTCTTGCAAAATAAAGGGTGGAGTGAACGGATGACAAGGAGGCAAGCCATGAAAGCGAAACGGCTCACGATCATGCTTCTGGCCGCCCTGGTAGCGGCGACCGCCGTTTCCTGCTACCGCCCTTATGGATACCATTTCTATCCCCGGACGCCGCGCTTCGCCCCGACCCATCCCGCCGAGGTCCAGCTCCTGAGGGGCGAGCCCCGGCGCGACCACATCCGTCTCGGCGAGGTCTGGATCCGGCCCAGCCGGTACGCCGACAGGTACTGGGTGGAAGACTCGCTCAGAGAGAAGGCGGCCGCGATGGGGGCCGACGCCCTGGTCATCGTTGCCGACCGCTATCTCCGCGGACATGTCGTCTACAACTACTGGTACGGGCCGCGGCGGGTGTATCGGCGTCAGATCGTCGGGATCGCCATCCGCTACCGGCGCTAGGCGACCCTCGCCGGGCCTTCCCCGTCGGCCGGCGGGAGGTGCGCGCTCCGGAAGACGGGATGTCGGGCCGCTGCCAGGTTGACGATGCGGCTGCCCATTTCCCCGTAAGAGAAACCCGCCTCGGCCGCGGCGTAGACGAGCGACGTCAGCGGGTTGATGTCAGGGTTCGGGTTGATGTCGATCACGTAGAATGTCCCGCCGCGCAGACGCACGTCGATGCGGCCGTAATCGCGGCAGCCGGTGGCCCGGTAGGCGCGAAGGACGATCCCCTCGAGCTCGGAGCGGGCGGCGCCGTCGAGCGCCGCCGGGACGCGCAGCTCGATCGTCTCGTAAAGGCGCGAGCCGGGAACGTACTTGGCTTCGTAGGTGAAGAGCCGGTCGCGGATGTCGGTCAGGCCGACATAGTCCATCTCGGCCGGCGGCAGCACGGTCACCGTGCCGTTGCCCCACGCCGAGACGTGGAACTCGCGGCCGTCGATGAACTCCTCGACCAGCGCGGGCTGGGCGTGCTCGCGGAGGATATAGTCGACGCGGCGCTCGAGCTCGGCCCGCGAGGTCACGACCGACTCGGGCGCGATGCCGATGCTGCAGTGCTCGTGGGCCGCCTTGACGATGGCCGGGAAGATGTCCCACCCGTCGCACCGCGGCGCGGCGAAGACGGCCCAGGGCGGCGTGGGGATGCGGCCGGCCTCGAGGACCCTCTTGATCAGCGGCTTGTCATGGGACCGGGCCAGCACGTGGGCCGGCGAGCCGGTGAAGACGAAGCCCAGGCGTTCGAGGATCGCGGCGGCCTCGGGCTCGCTGTGGCGGAGGCCCGGCAGCTCCTCGCACCAGTTGAAGACGACGACGTCCCGCGGATCGTGCGGGCGGAGCCGGCTGGCCAGGAAGCCGTCCTCGACGGCGAGGAGCTCGACCGGGTGGCCGAGCTTCGTCAATGCGTCGCTGAGAGTGGTGACGTCCTGGAGAGCGTCGCGGTTCTCCTCCGCGGTCCACGACGGGTCCATGTTGTGAAGGAGAAGGACCGGCAGGTCGCGACGCGGCGTATCGACCATGATCTGAACATAGATTAACACAGACGGCGCGATGTCAACTAGAAAAAAAAGAAAAAGCGAAAATATTTTTTCGCGCGTCAGCCGCGCGAAATTTTGATCGACGCCGTCGCGGATCAGTTCGCGGTCGTCGATCGTGACGCCGAGCCGGAACGCGATGAACGCTAACGCGAGACCTTGATCGAGGCCGTGGCGAACTTCGACGGGTCGCTTTCCGAAACGGCCTTTAACGTGACCGTCGCGGACTTGGCGGCGCCGGCTTGATAGGAAACGAGCGCCGTCACGGGGCTCGACGAGCCGGCCTTGACGGCGGCTAGGGCATTCGGCAGCCCGGCCGTCCAGCCGCGGCCTTCGACCGATACCGACAGGCGATAGACGTCCGCGTCGAACGCGACGCCGGCGCCCGCTTCGGAGGCGCGGCCGGTGTTGGTCAGAATGTAGGGGGCCCGCGCGGCGGAGGCCTTGAGTTTGACTCTCGCGGCGAAGGGCGCGAGGGCGACCCCGCGCTCCTGCGGGCCGGCGCCGTCGAGCGAGCGGGCGGCCAGCGTGTAGGACAGGATCCCGTCCTTGTCCTTGTGGAGATCGAGCACGTAGAAATGGAGGCGGTTCGGCTCGTCCACCCACTCGCAGAGGCTGCCCGAGCCGACGCCGGCGTGGAAGAGGGCGTCGTTGAGCTGGCGGTAGTCGGCGACCGTGCGCATGACCTTCGTGCCGTCGGGCTTGACGTAGTCGACGACGGCGATGTCCTCGGGGTGGGCGTCGATGACCCAGATGTAGCTGTTGAAGGCGTTCGGGCCGCCGTTGCGGCCGCGCAGGCTGTCCTTGTTCTTGGCGATGAGGACGCCGCTGTCGGGCGTGAACGAGTCGTAGCCGATGCGCTGGACGACCTCAAGGGTGTAGAAATCGTAGTTCGGCGTCCCGGGCGAGAGGGGATTTACGGCCGGATCGTCGGGCGGGGTGAGGTCGCCGGGCTTGGCGCCGTCGAAACGGACGATGATCCCGGCGTAGGCGCCGGAGCGCGGCGCGACGGCCCGGGCCGTGACCTCGGCCACGGCCAGCCCGGACTTGGCCAGGCTGTCCCGGCCCAGCATGAGAAGGTCCGACTCGTCGATGAACTTGTTCTCCAGGCGGTTGCGGACCATCAGTCCGGCAGGCATGAAGGCGCCCTTAGTCGGCGGGACGACCCAGCGCTTGTGGGGGCCGCCGGGGCCGTTGAAGCAGCCGCGGTCCATCATGTCCCAGGGGCCGGCGGCGACCCGGCGGTAGGGCTGGACGTAGGGATTGTTGTTGAGGTCGGGCAGGCGGAAGGCGAAGTGGCCGAGCTCGTGGGTGATCGTCCCCGAGTTCTCGCCCTGGCGCATCGAGGAGAGGCCCCACTGTTGCGAGCCGGCCAGCCAGCTCGTCCACTCGACGTAGCGGGTCGGGATGAAGCGCGGCTTGGCCGGGTTGGGGTTGCCCCACTCGGGCGGGATGTCGTCCTTGGAGGCGAACTTCATCTCCCCGAACTCCTGCCAAACACCGGTCTCGTCGTAGCTCGCGTAGAGGCGGAGGACGGCGTCGAAGTCCTTGCGCATGTCCTTGCCGACGGCGGCGGCCCAGAGGGCGTCGCAGTCCGGCTCCATGCGGCCCTCGGGCTTGGAGCCGTCGGGGGTCTCGCCGTTCTGGCCGTACTCGTTGAGGCCGTAGTACCAGATCGGGTGGGGCATGCGGTAGGGGCCGAAGACGGCGACGTCGGTGATGCCGAACCGGCCGCGCGACTGCTCCATCCAGTAGCCGTTGATGGTCTGGCCGAAGTTGACCGCGCTCGGCTTCATCCAGAAGTCGGCGTAGAACTGGGGGACCTCGTCGCGGGGGATGGGATCGATCTGCGGGTTGCCGAAAGGATCGGAGCCGCGCGGCAGGGTGATGACGAAGGGCTGGCCGGGGAAATCGATGCCGACGACGGCCAGCTTGAAGCCGCGCTGCGGTTTGATCGCCGGGTCGGCCCAATCGACGCCGGGGATGGGGCGGTAGTCGGCCCAGGTCATCGCGTCCTGGTCCTGGACGCGCTGGGGGTCGATCGCGCCGGGGACGGGAACGGAAGCGTGGGCCGATGCGGGAGCGGCCGTTTTCGGATCCTGTTGAGCCGAGGGGACGAGAAGAGCGAGAAGAACGAAGGACGCGCCGGCGATCGCGAGGAACGATGCGGGCCTGAGATGCTTGGTCATGGGCCTCTCCTTGAATTCGGTGACATACAACTAAATACACCAATTCGCTGCCTTAAGAAAGGGGACGCGTACGAAGCGCGCATGCCCCCAGCGAGAGGGGGGACATGTACCTCGGGTACGTGTCCCCGGCGCCCTGTGCTATACTCCGGGGCATGAAAAAGCCGATCGTCCCGCTCATCGGTCTCCTGGGGATCCTCGTTCTGGCAGGCTTCGCCGTGGCCGCGGCGGCAGAGAGCCGCGGCGTCGAGCACGGGCAGCGCTATGACCGACTGGTCATCCGCAACGTCCTGGTCATCGACGGCAAGGGCACGCCCATGCGCGGCCCCATGGACGTCATCGTCGAAGGGAGCCGGATCGCGGCGGTCCTGGGCGCGAACGCGCGGCCCGACGCCTACAAGAACGAGGCCCACGTCCTCGACGGCACCGGGATGTACCTGCTGCCCGGGCTCATCAACGGCCACATCCATCTCCACGACGAGCGGGCCGGGATCGAGCAGCCGTTCGAATACGAGCACAAGATCTATCTCTCCTGCGGCGTCACGACGGTCCGGGACGTCGGCACGGACCCGAAAAAAGCCCTGGCCGAGCGGCGCAAGAGCCAGGAAGGCTCGATCGTCGCGCCGCGGATCTATGTGTACATGGTCGCCGGCGGGCGGACGCCGGACGAGGGCCGCAAGGCGGTCCGGGCCATCAAGGAGCAGGGCGCCGACGGGGTCAAGATCTTCGGGATGGACCGCGACATCATGGCGGCGATCACGGACGAGGCGACCAAGCTCGGCCTCAAGGTGGCCCATCACATGGCGGTCGAGGAGACGGACGTCCGCGACGCCGCGGCCCTGGGTGTGGACACGATCGAGCACTGGTACGGCATCCCGGATGCCGCGCTCAAGGGCTCCCAGAACTTCCCCCCGTCCTACAACTACAGCAACGAGAGCGACCGCTTCCGCTGGGCCGGCCGGCTCTGGCGCGAGGCGGATCCCGCCAAGCTCGAGCGCGTCCTCCAGGAAATGGTCAAGCAGGGCGTCGGCTGGATCCCGACCTTCAGCACCTACGAGGCCTGCCGCGACATGACCCGGGCCCGCAATCTGCCCTGGTTCAAGGAGTACCTGCACCCGGCCCTGGCGGCCTACTTCGAGCCCAGCCCGGCGAGGCACGGCGCGTTCTCATGGGGCTGGTCGACCGAGGACGAGATCGCCTGGAAGGAGAACTACCGCATCTGGATGAAGGCCGTGCGCGATTTCGCCGACATGGGCGGGGTCGTCGGCGCTGGCGACGACGCGGGCTTCATCTACACCCTCTACGGCTTCACGTATCTGAGCGAGCTCGAGCTGCTCCAGGAGGCCGGCTTCCATCCGATCGACGTCATCCAGTGCGCCACCGGCAACAACGCCAGGCTCATGGGCCTCGAGAAGGAGCTGGGACGGGTCCGCCAAGGCTACCTTGCCGACCTCATCCTCGTCGACGAGAACCCCCTGGCCAACCTGAAATACCTCTTCCCGACGGGCGTCCTCGACATCAAGGGCGGGCAGCCCGTCATCCGCGGCGGCATCAAGTGGACGATCAAGGACGGCCTCGTCTACGAGACGCCGCGGCTGATACGCGAGGTCAAGGAGATCGTGGCCAAGGCCCCGGCCGCGCGGGCGAATTGAAGAAGGGGGACATGTACCCGGTACGTGTCCCCGGTTGAACGGCGTTCCTAGACTTTTAGCTCTTCGACCGCGAGCTTGCTGACGTCCATCTGGCCAAGCCCCCATTCGAAGGACCTGGTGATCATCAGGACATCGGCCGCCCTGAGTTTGACGAGCGGCGCGCCGTAGGCGTCGACGGCCACCGGATCGGTCCCCAGGATGACCTTGCCGGCCTTGCCGAGCTCACCCGGGCCGGCCGGTCCGTTGGTCAGCAGGAACTCCGTGGCGTCGGCGACGCAGAGGTCCGGCTTGCGCAGGGTGTTGAGGTCGGCGACGCACTGGGCCAGGAAGGGGATGTCGTCGTACTCGCCCTTGGCCCCGGAGCCGTTGTGGAAGAACTGGTTCGAGGCGCCGGAGTTGACGCCCATCAGGTTCTTGAGGTTGCAGGACATGCCCACGCCGACGTGGTTCTTGATGATCGGCAGGTTGACGAAGACGTCGCAGTCGAGGAACTCCTGGACGACGCTCGTCTTCTTGAGAGATCTGTTCCGGGCGACCTCCTTCGAGACGAAATGCCCGGAGCACTTCTTGACCGAGCCGATCTCGGCCGCGTGCTTGGCCGCGAGCGCCGAGCGCTGCCAGTAATTGGGGAGCGGGTCGATGAGGTATTGGATCTCCTTGGCCCCGGCGTCGAGCGCGGCCAGGATGACGGCCAAGGCGAGATCGGGGTGGGTGTGGCTGCCCGGCAGCCGCCACCAGGCCGGGGCGTTGATGAGCAGGCCGACGGTCGAGCCGGGCTTGACGAAGGCCTTCATCCCGCCGAGCGCCTCGAGCCCCTTGTTGACGGCCAGGACGCGGTCCGTGCCCGTAACCACGGCCAGGTCCGGACGGGCTTTTCGCGGGGCGGACTTATCGGGCTGTCTCTGGCCCCTCAGCCCGCCGGCCAGCGCGGCCGTCCCGAGCAGAACACCCGACTTCACGAAATCGCGTCTCTTCATCCCTGTGCTCATCGCAACCTCCTTGACAGGGGGACATGTACCCCAGGTACGTGTCCCCGTTCCTATTGAAAGGATTATCCCCAAATAAAAAGGGGGACACAATACCTATTCACCCAATTTTCAAATATACCTGGGCGTTCATTCTTCCTGTATCGCGTGACGAAATAGGTGAATGGGTATTGTGTCCCCGATTT
>Ga0172366_10003398_pt1 | contig 12573 bp, 10 predicted proteins | sample LakKivSesite69cm_FD_114533 | JGI IMG/M metagenome (GOLD analysis project Ga0172366, IMG submission 114533) | Sediment microbial communities from Lake Kivu, Rwanda - Sediment site 69cm | ecosystem: Environmental > Aquatic > Freshwater > Lake > Sediment | place: Rwanda: Western Province, Lake... | reverse complement strand
GGGACCAGTTCCAGGTCTTTAAGCATTGCGGGCCGTTGGCGCTGTTCAGGGCCTTGCGCCGTGGTTACGCCCCACAGGCGACCCGCTGTTTGCCCTCCAAAGGAAAGGACGTATCGGGCCGGGCATTCGCCATTCGCCGCATCGGCGCCGGGCAGTTCCAGGCGATCAAGAGCTACGGCCATCAACATCAGTTCACCGTGAACGACATTTTGCTGGCTGCTCTCTACCGCGCCGTGTTCGAGGTGATAGACCCACCGCTGGGCGAGCCATTCCCCCTGGTCGTGCCCATCAACCTGCGGCGTTACCTCCCGGCAGGCCACGTCGTGCCGGTCTGCACCCTCTCCGGCGCGACCACCGTGGCAATCACCAGGCAGTCAGGCGAAACATTCGACGGCGTTGCGGCCAGAACTCACGCCGCAATGGAAGCCATCAAATCTGATTTTCCTGGACTGGCAAGTGCCGTGTTGTTGGAGCTGTACTTTGTGCCAGGTTTTACGCCAGCGGAATATGCGTTCTACCGGATCATCGAGCGCGCAGCAGAATCCGGGAAAGGGTATCTGGGTCTCACGAATCCAGGAGTCATTGACGAGCGGCAGATGGATTTCGGCGATATCAAGGTAGCGGATGCCTATGGAGTCGGCGGAGTGGCGCAGCCGCCGGGTTTGGGGATCACGTCCAGCACTTTTCGCAACACGATGACCTTCACTGCTGGCTTTTGTGATACCGCCACTGATAGGCAAGACGTGGAACGTTTCCTCAATGCGTTTGTGCGCGAGTTGCCTGGGTAAATCGTTCGGCAGAACGAAGACGCAGCCGAATTGCTGGTCAGGCCGCCCAAAGGAGACAGACACGTGAATCTGCCCAACCAAGCGAAGCAACCTGTTGACAGATACCTGGGCTGGAAAACCCTGGGTGCCTTTGTGCTTGCCTACGCCATAGCGTGGATTGGGGGAGCAGCCTGGGGCCTGGGCGCGACGCAGCTCGGCCGGCTATTGCAATTCAGCGCCCCACTCATCACTACGCTGTCGCTATCAGGTATAGCCGTGATCCAGTTGACCGTCTGGGGGCTGGCAGCGCGGGTCGTCCTCAAGCGCCGCCTGCGCGCTCTCGCCTTTCGATTGCATCGTGGGTGGTGGGCTGATCTGCTGGCCGGAGTCGGGATGACTGCGTTGGCGATCCTGGTCACGTTCGTCGTGGGTGTGAAAGCCGCATGGCTGGTTGTGGAAGGATGGGTGTGGCAAACCCTGCCTTTCGAGGCGTTGCTCGGCACGCTATGGGCGTCGCTGTGGATCAACGCTCAGGTGGCCCTGCTCGAAGAGATTGCCTGCCGGGCTTACCTGCTGACCGGATTGAGAGAGGCTTGGGGACGGGGGATCGGGCTGGCAGTGATGGCGCTTGTTTTCGGCGTCCTACACCTCCCTGCCTACAATGCGCAGGGGCTTCCGCTCCTGGTTCTATTGCTCCCGGCTGCGGCAGGCACACTGTTCGGTTGGGCCTATGGCGTTAAGGGAACATTTTTGGCCCTCGACTCGTCTAGAAATGGCGAACCAGTGAATCACATCAGGAATGAAAAGGAGACGAGGGATGAAAAGCAAACTGTTCACGTTGGGGCTCGGGCTTGTGCTGAGTGTGTTGATCGTCGCCTGTGGCCCGACCACCATCCAGCCCACCGCACTCCCACCGGCGACTGCTCCGGCCACGCAGTCGGTTGAACTGCCTACGGCTACTCCATCGGGCGGCGACGCCGGCATGCCCAACCCGGCGGCGCTCTACTGCGAGCAACAGGGCTACACCTCCGAGATCCGCACGGCGGCAGACGGCAGCCAGTACGGCGTGTGCATCTTCCCCGACGGGAGCGAGTGCGACGAATGGGCCTTCTACCGCGGCGAGTGCGGCCCGGCGGGTGAAGCGGAAAGTGAAACACAGCCGGTCGAAGGCTGGATCGGCGCCGTCGTCAAACTCCCGCCCGGCAACCAGTTTGGCCGCTATTTCGAGCGCGACGATGGGCAGCGCTACGACATCGGCTCGGCAGACGCCGACCTGGAGCAGCAGATCGCGGACGCCTGCTGGACGGGCGCCCAGGTCCAGGTGTGGGGCGGGTTGTTCACCGGCGTGCCGGCCACGGAGGCGCGGCACGTCGAAGTCGAGCGGCTCGAGATTGTCTCTGGGCCGGCAGAGGAGCCCCGCAACCTCACTCCATTTGCCACTGCTACTGCCTCCTCGTTCCTGCCCACCGACCAGGGAGGCCAATACCAGCCCTGGATGGCGGTGGATGGGCTGCTAGAGACCGCGTGGGCCGAGGGCGTGGCGGGGCCAGGGACGGGTGAGTGGATCCTGCTCACCTTCCCCGGCACGATCGATGTGCACAGCGTCCGCGTGGACGTCGGCTACGACCGGGACGCCGGCATCTTCGCTAAGAACAACCGCGTCAAGCGGGCCACCTTCGTCTTCTCCAGCGGCGAGCAGGTCCAGTTGGATTTTTCTGACGCGCGCGGCCGGCAGGAGATTTCACTGGTGCGCGCCCCCGGCCCCAACATCGAGACCACCTACGTCCAGGTGGTCATAGACGAGGTCTATCCCGGTACCCGCTACGACGACACGTGTCTAGCCGAGATCGAGGTGTGGGGAAAGGTGAAATGACCACGAAGCGCCAGGCGAAGGCTGGCGCACTAACGACGCTGTATCAACGGCAGGTAGACAGTCCAGATACGGCCTATGGCGTACCACAAGGTCTTGTCAGCGCCAGTGTCCACCACAAAGCGGATCCTGCCCGGCGCTGGCACCTGATGGGCTACCTGGTGGTGCGGTGCGCCCGTCTCATCCAGCGCCCACACCTCCATGTCGTCCGTGTCGTTCAGGGTCAACGTCGCTGTGAAGCGGACGGGCTCAATCAGGGTCGGTGCTGTGCCCCAATCTTCCAGCGAGGTGCGGTCTGCGTTCCACACCATCCCCGTGTTCTCCACGCGAGTGAAGACCCCCATCAGCAATTGGTCGGAGGCGGCGATGGGCTGGTCATCTTGGCTCTGCATGGTGACAGCCGCGAACTGGGCCGTGTCCGCAGGGAAATCCAGGGCCAGGTTGGTGAGGGCCACCGCACGCCCGGCCATGAATCCGACAGCTCCCTGGGCCTCCGGCGCGTTAAAGGTATACAAGCCGCGCTCCGGATCGGAGACATCCCAGGTGAGTTGCCCTCCGTCGCTGTGGTAGACCGGCCCTGACGGTGTGAGCAGAGCTGGCGTCACCGCTGCAGGCGCGCTGAAATCGGCGATCCGCAGCCGGCTGCCGAAGGCCGCAGCCAGGTCCACGCCCTTCTCTTCCCGCAGGAAGTCGGCCCCAAAGCCGCCCCAGCCGTAGGCCACGCTGTCGTAGGTTTCGGCCTCCGTGAAGGACAGCAGGCTCCCGGTGGGCGCGGGGGCGTTCTGCTGGCCCATGAAAATGCGGGCCGCCACTGGCATCTCTCCCGCCGCCAGTGGATTGCCGACCAGATCCTGAAGACCAGCCACGTAGTCAACGGCATATAGATCCTGCCCATTGGCATAGCCGTAGGTGAAAACAGCATCCCAATCCTGCAGATTGGCAAAAGTGGCGATGGTCAACGGCCCCTCAACGGCGTGATCGTTGGGGAACGACTCGCCGAACTCGGTCAGCGTGGATGGCCTGCCGCGCACGGTGCTCACCGCGATGTCAAACAGCCCGACGGCAGGCTCGTTGACCCATGGGCGATTGTGGATGAACCAACCGTATTCCCCGTACGCGGGTATGGAGGAAGGAAAGTCCCAGTACCAATGGTTGTCCACAAAGTCCAGGGCGGCCATGGCCCGAGCGTCGGGCAGGTTGGAGGTATTGCCGGCGGTGCCCGTGTTCAGGGACCGAGAACCCAATTCGTCCTGAATGAACCCCCGCAGGGGGGTGAAAAAGGCCACCTGGGTTTCATAGTAGAACTGGAGGAGGTCGCGCACGCGCTGTGGGGTGAAGAGCGCCATCTCGTTGTGGCGCAGCCGGGCCACGCTGTTCTCCTCCAGGCTCTCGCCGGGCAGCAGGCCGCGCAGGTTGTACGGCTTCAGGCTGACGTTGTCCAGCCAGATGGTGCGCACCTGCTGCCCCATGCTGAAGGCGATGCAGCCATCGGCCTCGCTTTGGGTGGCCTCAAACAGCGCCTCATAGTGCCCCCATGCGGTGTTCAACTCCGCCCATTCGTGCAGCCCCAGGTTTTCCCAGGGTTCGTGGGCCTGCCCTGCGTCAAGCCAGATGCCTCCAGGCGTGTCGGTCCTGGCGTCAAAGGAAATCTGGTACTGTTGCCCCGCCTGGATCTCCAGCCCCGGTTGCCACAGCCAGACGTGATCGTCGCTCCCGTCCACCTGGGTGACCGTCACCTTGAGGGAGCGGGTTCCAGACGTCGCCTGGGTCGCATCCAGGCTCCAGGTCGCGGCAGCAGTGCCCCCGGTCCAGGTGTACCAGCCGATCATGTCAGACTCAAAGCTGCCGTTGGCCAGCATCTCGGTCTCAGGCGCCGGGTCCGTGGGCGCCCAGGCGGCGGCCAGGGCTGCCGTGCTGCCGTAGCAGTCCTCCAGCCAGCCCAGCCAGCCGCGAAAGGCATCTACTTCGTGGAAGCGGAAAGCGTCAAACCAGAGGGTCAGCGGTGTCTGGCCCACGTCAAACGACACCCGCGCCTCGCCGAAGATCGTCTCTGTGGCAGTGAACACGACAGTGTGAGTGACCCACTCAGTGGTGAGGGCTACCTGGTCCCGCCAGCCCAGGGTGTCCCATGGTTCGCCGTCCCGCATCACGGCGCCCCACACGGTGGCGGGCTGGCTGGCGCGGGCGGCGAAGGTCAGGTGATACGCTTTGCCCTCCAGAAGAGCCAGTTTACCCTGGCCAAACTGGACGTGCCGGTCCACGCCATCGGCCTGGGTGATCTGAATACGCAGCGCCTGGCTGCCCTCAACGGCGCCGGGACTGACGCCAAAACTGGCCTGAGCGCTCCCGTCCGTGTAGGTGTACCAGTCGGTCAGACCGGCCTCGTAGCCGGGATTGAGCAGCCGGTTGATCGTGGGGCCGGCGCTGGATAGATGGGTCCAGCCATCCAACTCGCGGCTGTAGAACTCGGGAAACGACGTGGGGTCGGCCGGGTCGTGGTTCAATTGATCTCCACAGAAAGCGCGGAAGAACGAATCTTCGTTCGAGGTCTCCGTTGTCAGGATGACCGGGTCGTCGGCGTATGGCAGGCCCGTATATGGGTTGACGTGGCGAAGCAGTTGTTCGGCGTACCGCTTCTGCAGGGCGATCATCACGGGGTCAAACAGGGTCGCGCCGGTGTTCGCCCGGCTGCGGGTGCCGCGAAAGGCATCGGCAGCGGTAACGCCATCGTTCCGGGTGAACTCACGGGCAGCGTGCAGGTTCAGGTCCACATAGATGGCATGCCGCTTGAGTTGGTAGATAAAGTAGTCCAAACGGCCCAGGCCCACCGGGTTCAGGTCCTTGGTGTCTTCCCAGGGATGCAGCCAGATGATGCTCCACGGTTCGTCTATCATGTGCACGCGAACCGCGTTGAACCCCAGCTTCGCCAACCTGGCGGCCAGCTTCTCTGCAGCATGGACGTCATTGAACTCGCCGGGCTGCGGCGGGTAGTCCGGACAGGGAGGAAGGCTGGCGTCGCCTCCCAGGTTGATGCCCCAGAAGCGGGCGCGTTCGCCGGTGTTGGAGAAGACCAGGTGACCGTCGGCGTTGGCGATGACGAAGCCGCGGGCATCGATCAGCATCGCCGGGTCGCCGCCAGAGTCGTCCAGGAGCAAGTCGGAGGCATCCGCCCAGGTTGGGGAGGCGTCGTCCCACGACAAGGTGAAGGCAAACCAGCCAGCCGTACCGGTGGCCGGGTACAGGCGATCTCTTACGATGGCTCGTTGGCTTGTCCGCCCGGCGGCTCGAATGTGCAGAAACGCTCCAGGCCCCCGTCCCGGGGGCGTCCCATGCAGGATCATACTCGTGAGCCTGCTGCCTGGATCCGAGCGCCTGGCGGTGGACTTGCCGAAGGCAGGCTTGGGAGGCAACTCCGCTTCACGGGTCTGGATCAGGCCGATGCAAGCGACGAGCAGGAACAGTGCAGCGACCGCATACATCATGGAGCGGAGCGGATGCGCAGGTGTTTTCATCCTGTCGGCCGTGGACAGAACACCGGGATACACAGTGCCAACCCTCCTCCGAGAATGATGGAGAATCCTACTCATTATCTGCAATTTGCATAGCGTGTCAAGCGCAACCGCCCCGACACTAGGGCAATCGCATTTAGCCGATCCCTGTGCAAAACGCTCCGAGCCCCCGTCCCGGGGGTGTCCCATGCAGGATCATACGCGACACAAGACGCCCCAGCGGTGAGGACTTGGTCTTTAGTGAGTACAAGAACTCTTCGAGGTCATTGTTTCACAGCTCCGTCCTCATCATTGTCGTCGTCAGAGGAGGACTTGCCATTGTCAGATCGGTGAGCCTTTATCGCGCGATGGATCTCCAATGTGGCAACAGACGTGAACGTGATTGCCCAGAAAACCACAGCAAAACAGATGAGCGGTGATAGAACATCGCAGAGGCCACTCAAGGCAGCCGTGACGATGACTCCTGGCCATTCTCCTTCAACTATTCGAACACTTCTCATTCTATTGATGTGAACAATCCATAGAAATACAGATGTGATGCTGCATGATACTACTGCTAATGCTCCAAGAGCTGCCCGATGGGCCCGATAGCGCCATGCCAGAGGTAACCATATAAGACCCGCGAGGATCACCGCAGCAATCAGAAACACTCGGACAAATGGCCAGATCAGGAGTGGAGGCATTAGGTTCCCCTTTTCGATACTTCCTCCCGCTTCACGGGAATATTGGCTCCTTGAAGTGTCCTCTCAAAAAGCTGAACTTCTGTTTCCCTCTCGCATATCACCCACCTCGCGGCTCTAGGCCGCGTAAACCGCTTGCCATATTGAGACAAATCAGGTATAACAATCCTAGAACATCCGTTCTGTCACCGCCGCCAGAACACTCAGTCACCAGTATATACCCATAGCCCGCGGCGCGCAACCGAAAGGAGCCCAAATTCCAACTCAGGCAATCTGGTGTATAATTCCCCGCTATGCTTTACTTCACGTTCCCTCTTGCTGCTCTTGCTGAACTCTGCGCGCCGGTCGCGCTGGCCGTGTGGCTCACCCGCCGCACGGGCAAGGCGGGCTGGTTGCTGGTGGGCGTGGGCGTGCTCACGTTCGTCGGCTCGCAAGTGGTTCACCTGCCGCTCAACTGGGCCTTGGGCCACATCGGCGTCCTGCCCCAGGACAAGACGCGGGTGCTTCAGATTGTGGTGGTGGCAGGCCTGACCGCCGGACTGTGCGAGGAGACCGCGCGCGTGGTTGGCTACCGGCTGCTCAAGCGCCGCGCCCGCACGTGGCAGGCCGCGCTCACGTTGGGCGTGGGACACGGCGGCATCGAAAGCATCGTCGTCGGCGGGATCGTGCTGCTGACGTTCGTGAACATGGCCGTCCTCCGCAACCAGGACCTGGCAAAGTTGGGACTGGCGGGCGACCAACTGGCGCTGGCCCAACAACAGATGGCCGCCTATTGGGGCCAACCCTGGCACGTCCCCCTCGCCGGCGCGGTCGAACGGCTGACTTCCATGGTGATGCACCTGTCGCTTGCGGTATTGGTGTTGCAGGCGTTCACCCGGCGCAACGTGCTATACTACGTCGGCGCTGTGATGTGGCATGCGGCGATTGATGCACTGGCCGTAATCTTGCTGGCGAACGAGTGGGACTTGTGGGCCATCGAAGGCGTGCTGGCGCTCGTCGCGCTCGTCAACCTGGGCCTGGTGCTCACCTTTCGACACAGCCCGCACGACGTAGAAGCGGAGCCGGCGCCTGTCCCAGTGCCCGCGCCACCGCTCGAGTTAAAGCCGCGCGATGAGACGAACGCGCTGCGCGAGCAAATCGAACGCTCCAGGTTTGAGGGGTGAGATGCATAGAACACGGATGCGCAGGATTAACGGATCGGACGAGCAGCTCGAGCGCTCCAGGTTTGAGGGTTAAGATGATCCAGATACGGAACTTGACCAAGAAATTCGGCCAGTTGACCGCTGTAGACAATCTGACGCTCGACGTGAGTGAAGGAGAGGTCTTTGGCTTCCTCGGCCCCAACGGCGCCGGCAAGACGACCACGGTGCGCATGCTCACCTGCCTGGTCGGGCCAACTTCCGGGCAGGCGACGGTCAATGGCCTGCAAGTCGGGCGCGACGATACCGCGATTCGTCGCAGCGTGGGCATCCTCACCGAAACGCCCGGCCTGTACGACCGCCTGAGCGCCGAAAAGAACCTGACCATCTTTGCCAACCTGTACGAGGTGAAAGACGTGGCCGGCCAGGTGGTCAAGTACCTGCGCCTGCTGGGGCTGTGGGAGCGCCGCGACGATCTGGCGGGCAACTTTTCCAAGGGGATGAAGCAAAAACTGGCCATCTGCCGCGCGTTGTTGCACGAACCCAGGGTGCTCTTTCTGGACGAGCCGACCTCTGGGCTCGACCCGGAGGCGGCCAAGCTGGTGCGCGACTTTATCGAAGACATCAAGGAGCACGGGCGCACAATCTTCCTGTGCACGCACAACCTGGACGAGGCCGACCGGCTGTGCGACCGCATCGGCGTGCTCAAGCAGCGGCTGCTCACGGTGGACACGCCCGCCAACCTGCGCAACAGGCTGTTCGGCCGCACGGTCGTCTTTCACCTGCGCCAGGCCGATGAATCCACCCTGGCGTTGGTCAGGGGGTTGCCGTTCATCAAAAACGCCCAGCGGGTAGACAACAAAATCGTCGTCGGCCTGGACGATCCCGAAACGCACAACCCGGCCATCGTGCGCGCTTTCGTCGAGGCCGGCGCCGACGTGCAGTTCGTGGGCGAGTTAAAACACTCGCTGGAAGACGTGTATCTGGCGCTGATGGCCAAGGACCGCTGACGGGAGAGCGCTGTGAATAAAATCCAGACCATCGTAGACAAAGAATGGGCCGAGGTGTTCAAGAACCGCCTGGTGTTGTTCACCGTGGCCTTTATGCCGCTGATGTTTACGGCCCTGCCGCTGATTTTCCTCTACGTGTTGGGCAAGGAAGTGGGCAACGACGCCAGCGACCTGCCGCCGCAGTTTCTTCAACTGTGCGGAGACCAGTTGACGGGCGGCGAGTGTTTCCAGGTATTCATGGTCAACCAGTTCCTGTTGCTGTTTATGATGATGCCGCTGATGATCCCGGTGGCGATTTCGGCCTACAGCATCGTGGGCGAAAAGACGACGCGCTGCCTGGAGCCGCTGTTGGCGACGCCCATCACGACCGTAGAATTGATCGTCGGCAAAGGCCTGGCCGCGGCCATTCCGGCCATTGGCGCCACGTGGGCGGGGTTTGCCGTCTTTGCCATCGGGGCGCGCCTCATGGTGTCCAACCCGCTGGTCTACACGCGGCTGGTGGATCCCATGTGGCTCCTGGCCATCGGGATCGTCGGGCCGCTCATGGCAGTCGCGGCGATCCACGTCAGCATCATCGTCTCGTCGCGCGTCAGCGACCCGCGCGTGGCGGAGCAAGTCTCGATGGTGATCATGCTGCCGCTGTTGGCGACGTTTTTCGCCCAGATAGCCGGCCTGATCCTGGTCAATATGCAGTTCATGATGTTGGCGGCCGGTGTGTTGTTGCTGGTTGACGTTGGGCTGGTTTACCTGGGCGTCAGGCTGTTCCAGCGCGAGACGATTTTGACGAAGTGGAAGTAGACGAGGGGACACGGGGACAGGGGGACAAGGAGACAAGGAGACAGGGAGACAAGGGGACACGGAGAGATGAGGCGATACAGTCGTTGGATTGGGGCAATGGTGTTGGTGTGCGGGGTGGCGCTGGCGCTGGGTGTGCCGGTGTGGGCGCAGGAGGGCGGGCTGCGCCTCTCGCTTAGCAAGCAGTTTGGGTTTGCGCTGGGCGGGCAGATTCAAGGCACGTTCAAGCTGACCGCCCGGGGCCCCGCCGACCTGACCTCGGTCACGTTCAGGCTTGACGATGAGGCCGGCGTGGTTGGGCCAACGATCCTGGGTGAAGTAACCGAGGAAACCTTTGCACTCACGTTTAGCACCGACAAGTATCCGCATGGGCGGTACGCCTTGAGCGCAGTTGGGCGAACAGCCGGCGGGCAAACCATTCAGTCAAACGTGCTGCACGTGGAGTTCGTCTCAGCCGCAGCGGGCTGGCAGACTACAGGGAAAATCATGGTTCCTCTCCTGGCCTTGGTTGGGGCGATCGTGCTGCTGGCGACTGTGGGCCCGCTGGTTCTGGAAAGGCTCGGCATGCGGCCGCGCCGTCCGCTGGGTGCGCCGCGCACCTATGGGCCGTTGGGCGGCGCAGTCTGCCCCAAATGCGGGCGGCCATTCGGCCTGCACTGGTGGGCGCTGAACCTGATCGTGAACAAGTTCGACCGCTGCCCGCATTGCGGCAAGTGGAGCGCGGTCGGCCGCGCCAGCCGCGAGGCGCTGGCCGCTGCCGAAGCCGCGGAGACGGGAGCCTCCGCGCCTGAAGTGCCTGAACCCAGTCCAGAAGAAAAACTCCGCCGCCAGATCGAAGATTCGCGGTTCATAAGATGAGGAGAATGAAATGAAGCGGGTCGTGCGTATCGTGGCGTTGATCGTCGGGGGGCTGGTATTGCTGTGCAGCGTCGCCGGCGCGCTCTCGGCACTCAGCAACCGCAACCTCCCCACCGGCCCGCAAGTGTTGGAGCGCCTCGATCCCCTGGACAAGGCCCGCCTGGCGGAGACGCTGCACCTCAAGCAGATGTTGGGTGAGGCGGTGTGGCCGGGCTGGGGGCAGGCCGACGTCCCGATCATCCTGTGGAATCACGCCTACTCGTTCCTGGTCGGCTATGCCGATCCGCCCACCGGTTGGGAGGCCGTGCCAGACGACACGTTCGACGGCCAGCCCTATCATCGCCAACCGTCTGCCGACCCACAGAACTTTGCCGTGCCGGTTGGCGAGCGCTGGGCGGCCAGCATGGCCACCAAGTGGGAAACCGATGCCTTCCTGATGGAGATGTTCCGGGAAGCGCTGCCTCCCGTCCTGGAAGCGGCCTTCCCTTACCGGCTGGTCATCCAGCCGAGCGAGGTGCAGATGAGCGGCGTGCTGCACGAGACCTTCCACGCCTACCAGGCCCAGGTCGCGCCCGAACGCCTCGACGAGGCCGAACAGGCGCACTCCAGGGGAGAAGCATACTGGACTGCCGACGCGCAGATGCATGCAGAGTGGCAGCAGGAGATCGCTCTGCTGGCCCAGGCGCTCGAGGCCGAATCAGACCAGGATGCGGCGGCGCTGGCGCATCAATTCCTGGCGCGGCGTGAGCAGCGTCGTGCGGCACACCACCTGGACGCAACCTTGACTGACTATGAACGGTTGCTCGAGTGGGAAGAGGGAATCGCCAAGTACGTGGAACTGGCCATCTGGCGCGGGGCGCACACCACGCAAGCGTATGAGCCACTGGCGACGATGGCCGGCGATCCCGACTTCAAGGGGTACGCCACGTTCGACCAGCGCTGGTCACAGGAAATCGGCCAGATGGGACGCCAGGCTACGCGCGAAGGGGAGACGCGCCTCTATTACAGTGGGATGGCCCAGGCGATGCTGCTGGATCGGCTGCTGCCGGAGTGGAAACGCCGCATCATGGCGCAAGACGCCTGGCTGGAAACGCTGCTGGCCGAAGCCGTCAGGTTCGAATAGGTGAAGATAAACCCCCTAATCTATCTTTCGATAGATGACAACCTGCCCGGTTTAGAAGTAACATGGGTGCAGGATCAGAGAGCCACATCTTGACAGATATTGTGGCCGAGATACAGCAGAAGGGGGACAACGATGAGTAGAAAGACTGAAGCGACTATGGGCATTCTCGCCGCATTGCTTGTGCTCTTCTCTGCAATGCTTGCCCCGTGGATTTCGGCAGGGCTGGCATTCGTTTTGCTGGTCGCATTCTCGATCTACAAGTTCACCTGCAGACACGAGTAACGCAGGCATACTGTTCACGATTCTCTCAGGGGTGTTGAACGGAGCTGGCCGAGGGAAGACACCGCCGCATGCCTCGGTGCGAATTGGCGAACAGGCCTCACGAAAAAGAAGGTAGAAGATGACCAGGCATCCCACAGACACTGCCACGGTGCATGGCTTCGTCGCGCCGGGGTTTGAAGAGGTGCGCAGAGAGTTCGAGACCAACTTTGCCCGGCGCGGGGAACTGGGCGGGCCTGTGCCGTTTTCCATCGCGGGCGCAAAGTGGTAGACTTGTGGGGCGGCTGTCGAGACGCCAAAACCGGCGCTCCATGGGAAGAAGACACCATGGCCATCGTCTTTTCCACCACCAAGGGCATGTCGGCGCTGGCGCTGGCCGTAGCCCACTCCCGTGGGCTGCTCGGCTATGACGAGTGGGTAGCGACGTACTGGCCCGAGTTCGCCCAAAGCGGCAAGGAGCGGATCACCGTGCGGCAGTTGCTGTCGCACCAGGCGGGCCTGTCGGCCATTGACGAACCACTCAAGATGCAGTGGTACTTTCCC
>Ga0172366_10003395_pt1 | contig 12579 bp, 7 predicted proteins | sample LakKivSesite69cm_FD_114533 | JGI IMG/M metagenome (GOLD analysis project Ga0172366, IMG submission 114533) | Sediment microbial communities from Lake Kivu, Rwanda - Sediment site 69cm | ecosystem: Environmental > Aquatic > Freshwater > Lake > Sediment | place: Rwanda: Western Province, Lake Kivu... | reverse complement strand
TCAACTCAACGATGAGCGAATAGGGGACTCCGTCCAAGCCGATTGCACAGGCTCTCTCTCTTTTCTTTTTTTGGAATATCGCCATGAAACACCATATTATAGCACAATCCTGTTGGGACCGCTCACCGACCGGCTGCGGAGACACTCATCTGATTCCCCCGTGATGGCCAGAATGGATACGGGTGTTAACAGGATAAGATGAGTTCATCCCGAAAATTGAGATGCCTCTCAGGTCGGGATGCCGTCCAGGATAATCCGGGCGTCGACGATCCGGCAGCCCTGCCCTTTCTCGTAAACCAGGAGGGGGTTTATGTCCAGTTCTCTGATTTCCTCAAAATCGACAACCAATTGAGACAGCCGAAGCAGGCATTCCGCAATCGCCTGAATATCATAGACGGGGCCGCCGCGGAACCCGTCCAGGATTTTGTGGGCCTTCGTTTTTTTGATCATGGCCAGGGCCGAATACTCACGGATCGGCGCCAGCCGGAAAGAGACGTCCTCAAGGGCTTCGACATAGATCCCGCCCAGCCCGAACATCAGGATGGGGCCGAACTGGGCGTCGCGGTTCATGCCCAGGATGACCTCTTTCCCTGGTCGGGCCATTTCTTCAACCATCAGTCCGGAGATGCGGGCTTCGGGCTGGCGCCGGCGGATGTTATCTAGAATCTCCCGATAAGCGCTCTCGACCTCGTCCTCGGTCTTGAGGTCCAGCCGGACGCCCCCGTAGTCCACCTTATGAATGATATCCGGCGAGGCAATTTTCAAGACAACCGGAAACCCGATCCGTCGGGCGGCGGCCTTTGCTTCCTCCTTGGAGCGGGCCAGGCGGGAGATAGCCACAGGGAAGCGATACGCTCTGAGGACTTCATAGGCTTCGGATTCCAGAAGAAATAGCCGGCCGTGTGCCCGGACTCTTGCGAAAACCTTTCCGACTTTGCTCTTGTCAACGCGATATTTTTTGATTCGGGTTTGAGGCCGGTTGAGCCAATCGGTGAACCGGGCCATTTCAGAAACGACCCGAGCCGCCGATTCCGGAAATCGGAAGTTGGGGACGCCGCTGGCCTCCAGGATCTCGATTCCCTTGGAAACGTCGAAGACACCGAGAAGGCAGCAAAACACCGGCTTATTGTTTTCGCGTGCCACCTTGGCGACGGCCGCTGAGATCTTGTCCACTTCCGTGAAGGCGGTCGAGGTAAGTATGACAATGGCGGAGTCGATGCCCTGGTCCTTTAGCACTGCCCGGAGGGCGGCCTCATACTGCTTAGCCTGGGCTTCAGCGATAAGGTCAACAGGATTATGCAGGCTGGCGGTTTCCGGAAGGAATTGACGGAGGCGGGCGAGGGTCCGTTTGCCTAGCGGCGGCACGTTGAGGCCATGCCGAATGCAGGCATCCGTCGCCAGGATCCCCGGTCCTCCGGAGTTTGTCACAATGCCCACATTAGGGCCTCTTGGCAAAGGCTGGCTGGAAAAACCCCGCACGTAGTCAAACAGCTCCTCGAGTGTTTCCACCCGGATGACACCGGATTGTTCGAATATTGCGTCATAGACCCGGTCGGAGCCCGCCAGTGAGCCCGTATGAGAAGAAGCCGCCCGCGCGCCGGGTATGGTTCGGCCGGCCTTGAGCGCAATGATCGGCTTGGGTCTTTGGGTGGAACTCGTGGTCTGGCGCGCAATCCGCATGAACTCCCGTCCGTTGACCAGGTCTTCAAGGTACATCAAGATGACATCGGTTTTCGGATCCGATTGAAGATAGCTGAGGAGTTCGTTCTCGGCGATCCCGGCTTTGTTGCCCATGCTGATGAACTTGGAAAACCCGATGTTGGCTTCCTTGGCGTAATTTAGGACGGCCACACAGAGCGCCCCGCTCTGGGAGATAAACCCGATATTTCCGGACCGGGGCATGTCGGTAGCAAAGGTGGCATTCATCTGGGAGAGGGGGTCCGTATTGATAACGCCGAGGCAGTTTGGACCAACAAGCGCCATGTCGCGTCTTCGGCCAACTTCCTGGACTTCCCGTTCGAGCTTGGCACCCTCTCCTCCGATCTCTTTAAACCCGGCGGAGATGATGATCGCCGCCCGGATCCCCATCTGTCCGCACTCATCGAGAACTTGGGGCACCAACCGGCTGGGAACAATGATGACTGCCAGGTCGATGTCATCGGAGATTTCGAGCACGCGGGGATAACACTTGATGCCCAGGACGCTCGTGGCGTTCGGGTTGACAGGGAATATGACACCCTGGTATCGGTTCATCAGGAGATTGGCCAGCAACGAATGGCCAACGCTCCCCGGCTGACGAGAGGCCCCGATCACCGCGATGGACCGGGGATAGAAAAGGGAGTTGAGCTCGGCCATCCTCTACTTCTACCTCCATTTTAATTCTAAATGGAACCCTGGGCAAAAGCAAAGCGTTGGGGGCGATCGGGGGTTTAGGCAACCCGAGCAAGGAAATAATCGGCGACGTTGATACCGTACTTTAGAGGGTCCAAAACTTTGACGATTGAGCGGGAGAAAGCTTGTCTCCCTGGGTCAACGGCGCTTAGGTCAACCGTTTCGCCATCAATCTTATAGCCGGCTGGGTCCGTGATGAGCTTGACTATCGGGCGAAGCAGGAAGGCGGTCTCGGGGTTATTTTCAATGACGATTCCGAGTTCGCCGGTATTGAGGGCGACGAGTGAACCCACAGGATAAACGCCCATCATCTTGACGAACTCCTTGAGAAGCAGAGGATGAAATTCCTTCCCGCTCTGGGCCAGCATCAAGGTTAGGGCCTCGTCCCGGGTGAAGTGGCGAGTCCTGTAGACGCGCTGGGTGGTGACAGCATCAAAAAAATCAGCGATTTTGACAATCTTGCTGAACAGGTTGACCGACTGCCGCCAAAGGTAGCGAGGATATCCGGTCAGGTCCTCCTTGATATGGTGCTCCATGGCCACGTGAATGGCCTGGAGGGGAAGGCCAGCGAACTCCTTGAACCGGACGAGCTTCCCGGCGCCCTGGTAGGGATGCTTTTCGATGATCTCGCGTTCGCGTTCATCCAGCTTGGCGGGTTTTTCCAGGATCTCCTTTGGGGTATCCAGCTTTCCGAAGTCATGGAAGAAGGCGCTGATCCCCAGGTCAACCAGCTCTTTGCGGTCGAGGCCCAGACGGCGTCCCAGGGCAATCGAGAGGACGCAGACGTTCAACGAATGGTTGAGGGTGTATTCATGAAAGTTCTTGATGTTAGTCAAGCCCTGGACAAAGGACTCGTTGCTCGAGATGGAATTGAAAATGGACTGCATGAGCCGGCGGGTTGTCCCCAGTCGGAATTTCTCGTCGCCGCCTTTTCCCTCAAATGCATCGTTGAGATGGGTCAGACCCAGGAAATAAGCCCGGGCGGAGCTCTTCTCCAGGTCTTGAGCCAGGTCCGCCGGAGCCATTTTTTCCAACCGCACCCGGGTGAGTCCCTGTCGGTCCGCCTCTGCGGCCAGCGCCTCGAAGGGCTGTTCCAATTCATGTTCGCGCTGGATCAGGATGATGATCAAAGTCTCCAGGTCGGCCTCGGTGATCTCTTTTTCGAAGCGGACGCCTCCGATCTGCCGCTTCCGGAATTCTTCGAGGATGGACTTGAAAAATGGATAGTTGGCATACCCGTATTTGAGGCGGAGGCCATTAAAAAACAGCGACCCCGCCCGAGCCTGAAGCCTGGCCTCTCCGGCTTCGGTTAAAGCCTTTCTGATTAGCCCCAAGAGAACGCGGATCTGCTTTTGAACGAGTAGGTTATTCGGCGAGTAAATTCGGGCGCTCTTGAGGATCACGTTCAAACGCAGGACCATCTCGACGGCCAACTGGTGAATGGCTTTGCTCTTGGCACCGGTACTCATCTCTTCGTTGGCTGTAGGAGTGTTCATTGCGGGGTCCTTCCCGTATAAGTGACAGGAATTTCCGATTTGGCCTGGAGGGCATTGAGACAGGCGCGTCGGATCTTCGGATGGCGTCGCTTCGCGCCTTCCTTGAGAGCCTCCTTGGCTGCAGCGAGCTTCATCTTTTCCAACGCAGAAATGGCATAGAGACAAAGTGTTGTGTGCTTGGGATTGGGGAGAAAAGGCACTTTGGTCAAAATCGCCGCCAAGAAAGCGCAGGCCTCTTCGCTGTCGCTTCGCGCCAGAACATCGAAGTAGGCCCTTTTCTCTCGCACCGAGAACTTGGCAAAGCCTTTCCCCATGATCGCATCAAAAATATGAGACAGGACCTGCTTATCAGCGACCTTTTTCATGTTATCCAGAGCGGACACCCGGACTTCCTCATTGAGATCGGCCAGAAATCCGGACAGCACTTTGTGGGCGGATTGCTCCGGGAATTGGCCGAGGGCGCGTATGGCCGCCAGCTTCACAGGAGTGTTTTTGTAGGCCACGATATTGGCCAGGAAATTGACCATCCGGATGTCTTGAGCCTCTCCCATCAGGCGAATGATCTCCTGACTGAGGACCGGCCGGGATTCCTGGACCAAGGACGCCAGGGCATTGATATCGGCCCGCCCGATCTCCTTCAGAATCTCAAGCGATTTCCGCTTCCAATCTTGGCTCGACGCACGCTCGTAGACGTCGGCGACAAGTTCGGCCGCCTGGCGACCGAAAAAGCGCAGGTACTCGAACAGTCCTTGGGAGTCGCTCAGCGAATCCGGGTCGAGAGACTCGCGAAGCTCGATCAAACTGCTCTTTCGGCTCAGCAGGTTGAGGATGCTGTCGATTAGGTCGGACTTGAGCGTGTTTTTTCTGGCATAGACCTCCCGGATTTGGCGCAGGGCTCGAAGCATTTTGACGGCCCGGCTGAAGTCCCGTTCCTGCATCGCTTGTTGATGGTATTGTTCCAGGATGTCGGCAATCGCCGGGAACTCTTCCGGTCGGTCTTCCAGGTAGATGAGCTCTAGAACCAAGCTGAGATACTCATCCTTGGACGAGAGGTTCCGGCTGGCGGCGAGGAGCGTCTCGATCTCCGTCATCTCTCTCTCATCTTGTTGGGACAGAGTCCGGCCGATATCCTCTGGGATTTCCAGTCCGGCCGCGGCCTGTTCCTGCTCCTGAATTCGGCTCAGGGCCAGTGTGTTCTTTCTTATCTCTTCGAGGTCCTCAGGGGCAAGCTCGATCCGGCCGCGGCTGAGACTTTCTCTGTTGAGCTCGGGCCTCAATAGGGGACGCCCCGCTCCGATTTTTTCCTCCAGGAAATCGTCGGGCGCTTGATAGCGGATGTTGGGAAAGTCCCGCTCCCACAGGGCATTGACGATGTCGCCCTCTTCGGGGGGAAGGCCGGAGACAAACCGGATCGCCTCAAGAAAGCCATTGAGCTCGGCTTTCTGCAGGCCTCTGTAAAACCCCAGTCCCCTCATCCCGTCTTTGAAAAAGAAAAACGGGAGGCTCCGGGCGGCGTTGGGATCATGCAAAACCGTTTGCCCTTCGAGAGTGAAAGACTGTTCTTCGATCCCCAGTTCGAGCGCGCCGTGCCGGTCTAGGTAGTCGGCCAAGCGCTGATGGAGGTCGGAAATGAAATTCTCCACGGTCGGGTGCTCGGCGGGAAAGAGCTTGGCTGCCGACACCGCGTTCCCAAGGACAAGGAGTATCTCTTTTGCATTTTCGATCCGGGTCCGGTCGAGTGCTGATTTTTCTTCTTCTTTCATTGTCGACATTCTAGTATTTTGGTCGGCCCTGGGTCAACGCGTTTGCAGACGCCGAGCAAGGACGTCTGTCTTGCGCCGGCGGAGAACCCTCCGTTCGTACTCCTCAATCACTCCCGGCCACTGGCCGTCGAGCGGAACACCCTGTTCCAGACAGTGCTTGTCCCAAACGGCTCCGAACGGCAGGCTCTTGGCCTCCTCAAAAAGGGCCAGCCGGCGCAGACAATCGCCTCTGGACTCGGCTTGGCGGAGCTTTTCATCGGGCAAAAGCAGCGCCAACAAAAAGGCTTTGAGGACCGCCCGAGCTCCGATCACCCAGGCCCCGACCCGGTTCATCGAAGCGTCAAAGAAGTCCATGGCGAGGTGCACCCTTTCTAGGCCTCCGCCCCGGACAATTTCTTCCGCCAAACGACGGGTTTCGTCATCGAGGATCACCACATGGTCGGAATCCCACCGCACCGGCCGGCTGAGATGGAGGACGAGCTCGTCGAAGAATTGAAGCAGGGCAGAGATTTTGTCGGCCACGGATTCCGTTGGGTGGAAGTGTCCGAGATCCAGGCAGAGGATCTTTTTCCGGGTGAGCGCATAGGCCAAGTAAAATTCGTGGGAGCCGACGACATAGCTTTCGCTCCCTATGCCAAACAGCTTGCCCTCCAGGGAATCTTTGATAACCGAGGAGCTGTATTCAACCGCAAAGATCTCATCCAAAGATTCCCTGAGCAAAAGCCGGGGCTTCCAGCGATCAGCAGGCTGATCTCTTGAGCCGTCGGGGATCCACAGATTGTGCACGGCCGCAGCTCTGAGCTCGCGGCCAAAGTGAGCGGCGATCCGGCGGCAGCACTTAACGTGTTCAATCCAGAATCTCCGGATGTCTTTATTTGGGCTGCTCAGGGTCGCGCCGGATTCCGCCTTGGGGTGAGAAAAGCAGGTGGCGTTAAAATCGAGCTTGAGCTTCTCCTCTTTTGCCCAGGCCAGCCAGCCGCGGAAGTGCTCCGGTCCGATTTCGTTTCGTTCGACCGGCTTCCGGCCGAACTCACCGTAAATCGCATGGAGATTGACGCGATGACTTCCCGGAATCAGGGAAATCGCCTGCTTCAAATCCTGCCGCAGTTCTTCCGGCGTCCGGGCCGGGCCGGGATAGCGTCCGATCGCCTGGATTCCACTCGCCGGAGAAGGCGCCTTCGCCGGCTCGAACCCACGGACATCATCCCCCTGCCAGCACGGGAGGCTGAGCGAGATTTTCCTCAAGCTGGCCAGGGCGGCTTCGGTATCGACGCCATTTTCCGCGTATCTCATGCGGCTTAAAAAATAGGCTTTCTCGATCGTCGACCGATGCATGGTTTGGCCTCCTTGGCGGTCGGGCATGCGCTCTCTCTCATTCGATGATGTCCCGAAACCTGGAATAGGCCCTATCCCAATCGCCGGATTTATCGGGCTCGAAGCGTCGGATTTCAGTCGATTCGCGGACAATGGCCCGGATCTCTTCAAGGGTGCTAACCTTCCCTAGGGCCAGAGCCTGAACCATGATATTTCCGATGGCCGTGGCCTCGACCGGACCTGAAAAAACCGGAAGGTTGGTGGCATCAGCGGTGAACTGGCAGAGCATTTCATTGCGGCTGCCGCCCCCGACGATATGAATTTTGTGAATGGGCTTCCGGGTGAGTCGAACCAATTCATCAAGAGTCCGTCGATATTTCAGAGCCAGGCTCTCCAGGATGCAACGAACTAGGTCGGATATCGATTCGGGAGGCCTTTGGCCGGTCCGGACGCAGAAGCGCCGGATGGCTTCAACCATACTCGCTGGGTTGAGAAAGTCCGGCCAATCGGGGTCAATGAAGGCGCCAAAGGGACGGGCCTCGCCCGTCAATTCAATCAATTGAGAATAGTTCAATGGGCCCGCAGAGGACCATTCGGCTCGGCACCGCTGCAGCAGCCAAAGGCCAGTGATATTCTTGAGAAATCGGACGCGGCCGGCCACACCGCCTTCATTGGTGAAATTTGAGGCCAGAGAATCGGCGTTGATCAGGCAGGAGTCTAATTCCGTTCCCATCAATGACCATGTTCCGGAGCTGATATACGCCCATCCCTCTCCGGATGCGGGCACGGCGGCGACAGCGGCCGCAGTATCATGGCTGGCCGTAGCAATAACAGAAGCCCCTTGAAGTCCGGTTTCCCGGGAAACCGACGGCTTGACTTCTCCAAGGATCGTAGCCGGAAGGATGATAGGTCGCATGAGTTCGGGCGGAGCGCCGGTCGCAGACAAGAGTGCCTCATCCCATGCGCCGTTACGAGCGTTCAGAAGCTGGGACGTAGAGGCGATGGTGAACTCACTGCACTTCTGGCCGGTCAGAAGATAGCCGAAGAGGTCGGGCATGAATAGCAGCGCATCGGCCGTCTCCAAAAGACCCGGCCTGTGGTTGGCCAGAGCGAAGAGTTGGAACAGGGTGTTGAACGGAAGGAACTGGATGCCGGTGCGTTCATAGATTTCAGGTCGGGGGATGCGCTTGAAGAATTCTTCCATTGCGCCGCGGGTGATTGAATCGCGGTAAGAATAGGGAAGGCCAAGGACGCGACCGCCGCTATCCAAGAGTCCAAAATCCACTCCCCAAGTGTCGACAGCCAGGCTCTCCGGCCGAGCGCCGCCTTCGGCGAGTCCGGCCTTGATTCCTTTTTTGATTTCTTGAAGGAGGCCGTCAATGTCCCAGTGCAGATGGCCTCCGACTTCAATAGGGGAATTGGGAAATCGGGTCAGCTCGCGGACATAAATTCTTCCCTTCTCCAGGCAGCCGAGGACTGTCCGGCCGCTTTCCGCCCCCAGGTCAAAGGCCAGGAAAAAACACCTCTCCATCTCGTTTCCTTATATAATCATTCCTCGGTGAATTCAAGGTCGAGTCCAGGGGCCTTTTAATCCGGCCCAGAATATCTTAATATGGGGATAAAGGAGTTGATCTTGGATTTCGAAGACCAACTGAAGCTGATGAAGAGGAAGCACCGCTCCAGGACTCGAGCAGAATCGATCAATAAGGCTTGGCTGGACATCTCGAAAAAATCCGGTTTCTCCACCAAGGAGAAGCTCGAGAGGTTGATCACCCTCACTCGGAGCCAAAAAGCGGAAAGATCGGTGGCCAGCCCTCCAGAGCCCCAGCGGAGGAGCGCACTCGAAGTATTCGAAAATCACTTCAGCCTTCACAGCCGGTATGGAAAAATCCCCATCGCGGCTGGCCTGGGCATCGACGGCCAAATCCTGGCGCTTCTCAGCCGGGATAAGAATTTCGCCCAGCGGGATCTTTCCTCGGCCCTTTTTCTGGACCTCGAGACAACCGGGCTGTCGGGTGGGGTGGGAGTCATCCCTTTTCTTGTCGGGCTCGCTTACTTCCGCGACGACCGGTTTCAAATCAGACAGTTCTTTCTCGGGGACCTGGCCGAAGAGGCTCAATTCATCAGCGAGCTCAGGCGCTTTTTTGATCAGATGGATTTCCGCTCGCTGGTCACTTTCAATGGCAAGGCCTTTGACCTGCCGCTTCTGGAGACCCGGTTTATTTTTCACCGGGAAGTCTTGCCTTTAAGCGGTCTTCCCCATCTCGATTTTTTGTTTTCCGCGCGCTGCCTGTGGAGCCACAAGCATGAAAGCTGCCGCCTCTATCACCTGGCCCAGCAGATCCTAGAGGCAGACCGGGAAGAGGATATCCCGTCTTCAGAAATTCCTCACCGGTATTTTGAGTATCTGAGGACAGGTGATTTCTCCCTCATTGAGCCCATTCTTTATCATAACCAAGAAGACTTGCTCTCTCTGCTAGGAATTGTTGTTAGCGGGTCGGCGCTCTTCGGCGAAGAAAAGCGCGAGGGATTTGAGCCGGCCGCCGATGCCATGGACCTTTTCGGTGCCGCCCGACTGCTCGAGCGCACCGGTGAAAGCGAACGCTCGGCCCGGATCATGCGGCGGGCGCTTGAGGGCCGGCTGAGCGAAGAGATTGCCGTCCTGGCCAAGATGAAATTGGCGTCCCATTTCAAGAGAATTCGGGATTGGCCGAGCGCCGTCGGGCTTTGGCAAGAATTGGCTTCGCACAACCATCCCGCCTGCTGTCGCGAACTGGCCATTTATTATGAACATAGAGAACGGAACTATGAAATGGCCCGACAATTCGCCCTCCGAGGCCTGAGCGCCGCCTCCGGCGCTTTGCGGGGTCTCGAAAAGGACTTCACCCGTCGCCTGGAGCGGCTCCAGCGCAAGCTCGAGAAAAAGGGGAAAATCGGGACGTGAAGGCAGAATTTTCCAGGTTTCAAAGCTATCTCCGCTCGCACGGACTAAGGATGACGAGGGCCAGGGAACTTGTTTTCCGAGAGATTCTTTCTTCTCCGGGCATCCATCCGAACGCCGACGAAATCCGCCGGCGGCTCCGGGCCAAAAAGAAGGCGATCGGTCTGGCCACGATCTACCGGACGCTGAACCTCCTCGTGCGCAGCGGCATGGTCAGTGCCGTCGACTTGGGCGAGGGGCACAGCCATTTTGAGTCCGAATGGAAAGAGACCGCCCATGGCCATCTCATCTGCCTGTCCTGCGGCCGAGTCAGGGAGTTCGCCCGGGCCGAAATCCTGGAAGCCATCCGGGGGATCGGAGAAAAAGAAGGCTACCGTTTGGACAAGTTCTCTCTTCAGGTCTTCGGGTTCTGCCGAGACTGCGAGATAGAGAAGAAACAGTTCAAACCAGAAAGATCTGACGCGGGCGATGGCCAGGAATGAAGCTTTCTAGCTTCGGCCGCCGGCCATTCGCCGGCGCATCACTGCCTTTACGATTTCCATGGCCAAAAACACAACGAAGCTAAACCCCAGAATCATCCCGATCATCGCCATATCCGGCTGAAGCACCCCGAACGAGCGGCGCACGGCCGGGATCTGGATGAGTCCGAACAAAAGCACGACTTGGGACAATATGGCCAGTATGAGCCAGCGATGAGGAGGGACCTTGAAGACGCTGAAGCGCAGCGACCGGAAGTTCATGGCGATCACCAGCTCGATGATGATAAAAAGAAAAAAGATCTCTGTCCGCGCCCGGGCGAGATCGCCGAAGTCGTGGAAAAAGAGAAAGAAAAAGAAGGGAATTTCGATGAGCAGAGCCAGCAGGATAAACGCCTTGACCTCGGAAGAAAAGACGCTCTCTTTGGGGTTTCGGGGCGGCCGTTCCATGATATCCGGGTCCGGCGGCGCTATGCCCAAGGCCAATGCGGGGAGGCCGTCCGTGGCCAGGTTGATAAAAAGTATGGCCGCCGCCAACAGAGGCAGATGGTCCGGCCCTTTGATCAGCACGATGCCCCCGATCACGGCCACCTCGGTGATGTTGCAGCGCAGCAGATAGGTCAGGTACTTCTTGATGTTGTCATAAATCCAGCGTCCCCGCTCGATGGCCTTGAGGATGGTCGCGAAGTTGTCATCGGAAAGGACAAGGTCGGAAGCATCCTTGGTGACGTCCGTTCCCGTGATCCCCATGGCGACCCCGATGTCGGCCTGTTTGAGCGCCGGCGCGTCGTTCACACCGTCCCCGGTCATGGCCACGACCTCGCCCCGGCTTTTCCAGGCCTTGACGATTTTCAACTTGTCGATCGGAGAGACCCTGGCGTAGACGCTCACTCGGTCAACGATTTTTTCCAGCTCTTCCGGACTCATGGCGGCCAGCTTTTCGCCGCTGAGGACGATGTCCCCCTCCTTATAAATCCCGACCTCCTTGGCGACGGCGCGGGCCGTCGTCTCATGATCTCCGGTGATCATGACGGTGCGAATTTTGATCCGCTGGCATGTCTTGACAGCCTCAATAGCCTCGGCCCGGGGCGGGTCCATCATCCCCATGAGCCCGAGGAAAACCATCTCCCGTTCGTCCTCTTCGCTCGAGCAGGGGCATTGGGGAGGGATGGGTTTCATGGCCACTCCAAGCACCCGCAGCGCCAAACGGGCCATTTCCCGGTTGGCTTCCAGGGCCGCTTCCTTTTCTTCCGGAGCAAAGGGAACAATTCCCGTCTCTGTCATTCGGCGATCGCAGCGGCTGACGACTTCTTCAGGCGCCCCCTTCATGTAAGCAATCCTCTCCCCACCGGGCTCGTCGTGGACCGTAGTCATCCGCTTGCGCTCTGAGCTGAAGGGGATCTCCTCGACTCGCGGATACGCGAGGCGTGTATCTGCGATATGCAGCCCGGCCTTGCCCGCGGCCACGACCAGTGCTCCCTCGGTCGGGTCCCCTCTGATTTTCCATTTTCCCTCAACTTCTTCAAGGCTCGAATCGTTGCAGAGAAGCCCTCCCCGCAGCAGGAGCTCCAGAGGTTTGTTCTGCTCAATGGGCTCGGAAATTCCCCGGAATTGACCGACGGGCTCATAACCCGCCCCGGAGACCTCAATCCAATTTCCTTCAACAAAAATCCGACGCACCGTCATCTCGCCTTTGGTGAGTGTTCCGGTCTTGTCGGAACAGATGACCGTGGTGCATCCCAGCGTTTCGACAGCCGGCATCTTCCGCACGAGCGCGTTCCTCTTGGCCATTTGATGCATACCGATGGCCAAGGCGCCGGTGACGATTGCGGCCAGTGCTTCGGGGACCGCAGCCACGGCCAGAGCGATGGCGAACATGGAGGTATCGACCAGGAATTTCATGGTGACCTGGCCGACCAGGGCCTCCCGAATGATGCTGATTCCCGCGACTCCGAGGCAGATGCCCAAGGAGAGGATCCCCAGCCAGCGTCCGATCTCGGCGGTCCTCTTCTCCAGAGGACTCTTCTTGGTTTCCGCGGCCGCCACCTCTTCGGCAATCCGTCCAAACTCGGTGTTCATTCCGGTCGAAGTCACCACCGCCTTGCCCCGGCCATAAGTCACGATCGTTCCGGCAAAGACCATGTTGACCCGCGAGCCAACCGGGATCTCTTCGTCGAGCGCTTCGGTCACTTTTCTTA
>Ga0172366_10003392_pt1 | contig 12581 bp, 16 predicted proteins | sample LakKivSesite69cm_FD_114533 | JGI IMG/M metagenome (GOLD analysis project Ga0172366, IMG submission 114533) | Sediment microbial communities from Lake Kivu, Rwanda - Sediment site 69cm | ecosystem: Environmental > Aquatic > Freshwater > Lake > Sediment | place: Rwanda: Western Province, Lake... | reverse complement strand
GGCGGTGAATTTATAGCCGGCCTCGGCTAAAAGCTCTCTGCGGCGTAGAGAGGCCGAAGCCAGAATGATTCGGGTTGCACGCTGCTTGCTCATTCGTTCCTATCGCGCATCGCTTGCCTGGTCTGTACACCCAAGTAGACCGTCTGGCTCGCTGAGGGTAAAACGCACGGTTGTGTGAAAGCCTTCGGTTTGGCTCTGTGCAATCTGCGGTACACGGGTAATTATCTGTCTGCAAAAAGCCAGGTATTCGGTTTCGAGCCGGTCGATATCATTGCCGATATATTGTCTGAATAGTTGTGGCCCAACAATTCTGTTCCACTCCACGGTTCGCGGCATGTTTCTATCGGCGGCTATTTTCTTGCTGCTCCTGCTGAGCGGCCAGTTGCCGGTCAACCCATCCACCATTAGCTGGCGGAGATCACCGGCGTGTTTACCATAGTCAGCTTCCTGCAAAAATCGTATCAGTGCGTACGCCTGGCTGTAGAATGCCCTCACCGCCTCAGCTTGGTCTATGGCAAGCACTTCGCCGGGGTTCATCGCCACTAATTCGCTCAGCGGAATTTGCTGGCTGCTTATCAGCGTTTCTTTCAGTCCTTCCAATCGATGCGCATTCTGGTTCGGCTCAAAATAGAAGATTCCATCCTCATATCGGCTCGTCTCAAAAAGCATGGCGATGCCTTCGTCAAGCCAGCTCGGCAGGCAAAAACGAAAGTGTCTGTTGTTAAATTGATGCCAGCCCTCATGTCCTAAAGCCGAGAGCGTCCGCCTGGTACCGATATAATATGTCACACAGGCGCCGTTGAGATAATATGCACCGGCCTTTATTTTATAGAATACCTCGGCGCGTTCGCCCGCAAAGGTCTTTGTAAAATCCTCCCACTGCTGGCGGTCCGCGAATAGATATATCCTCAGTTTGCCTGTCGTTTCAATGGGCTGCGGCATTAAGCGATTGTAAGCGTGGTAAGCAGACTCCATAAATCCGGGAATCTGACGGAGCATCAAAGGCTCCAAAAGCGTGGTATAAATCTCATAGTGAGGTGTGGTAAGCCTTAGCCCCGGCCCATATTTGCCGTTCCAGGTTTCGGTCGACTCCAGGGCCGGCAGATTCTCACTCTGCAAAGTGTCTATAACTACTTTGCAGTCATCGAGTTTTTGAGCGTTCTCAATACTGTTAGTTGTTGTTTTATAGGACTGTGAGCAGCCGGCCAAACAGACAATCGTAACTATCCAAACTGGCGTGCACCTTCCAACCATAACCGCCTCCCTGCATAAACATCGGCCATCCTTAGGCCAGGATTCGAAGATTTTGCCAGGATTGAGCCAACTGCGATGGATATTCCCTTAACGTCCTGAAAAACTTGGCTATGACACAATCCTTTGCTGTTATAAAGATATCACACTTTTTGCTTTTCGCAAGAAAAATTTTGCCTAAAATTACAAAAGGGCAAAATAATTTATGTGATATATGTAACAGAGGCAACTTTGTGGAGATGGGCAAAAGATTACACTTGCAAGGTGTTAGTGCGGATAATGTAACTCCCTGCTGACGAGGCAAAGCTATATATACTTAAAGGCCGCACTGAATACATCGGCCGAAAACAAATATACTTCCGTATCTGGCTCTTTCCAGGCATCTCCGGCAAGGCCCGCTTTGTGCTCGCAGCAATAAGATAGGAATTCCTCCTTGCTCCAGCCGGTCTCGGTAGCGACCTGAGGCAGAAAACAGCCTGAGGCGCGTCCCTTTTTTATATAGATGCCGTCAATGCCTAACCGTAGACTCAACGGTTCGTCCGTGCGCTGCAACGGCGACAAAACGGATATCTCGATGTCCAGCTCTTTTAATTCTCTGGGAGTAATTGGATTGGCGAAAAAACGTGGATCGCTGGTAGCTGAGGCCTGCGCCATTTCGGCCACTATATCGATCAGCGGCTTTGCAGCGGTGAATTGGCCGATGCAGCCTCGCAGCCGGTCTTTGTTTTTCAGTGTTACAAAGCAGCCGCAATGGGCGTTAAGTTCCGGATCGTCCGATTTGGGCTCGGGCATTGGCCCGCCAGTGACAACTGCCTTGACGGTATCACGTGCCACCATTAGGAGGGTGTGTTTTTGTGCGTCATTCATGACCCCGACCCTATTTAGCCCCCGGTTTCACCGGGGGTTAATTTAATGCAGCCATTTTATCACGAGGAATCCGGCAATCAATAGTGCTACAAACGCTAGCGACAACCAGTTGAAGTATCTTTCTATGATGGCTCGGAGTTTCTCGCCTTTCCAGCCGAGCAGGCCAGCCACAATGAAGAATCTTGCCGACCGGCTCAGCGCCGATGCCAGGCAAAAACCGCCAAAGTTTATGCCTACCAGGCCTGCGGATATAGTGCAGACCTTATATGGAATGGGCGTAAAGCCACAGGTAAAAACTATCCAGAAATCGTATTTAGCATACCAGGCTTGAAATTTGGCAAAATTCGCCTCTGTCAACCCGATGAATCCAAGATGGGTATAAACCCACTGGCCTATTATAGACCAAAGAAACATCCCGATTAAATAACCAAAAGTACCGCCGACTACAGAGGCCGCCGAGCATAGAAGGGCGAACCTTAGCCACTTTCTCGGCGCTCCGAGGGACATCGCCGCCAGCAGAACATCCGGGGGAACCGGGAAAAAGCTCGATTCGGAAAAACTCAATGCAAATAACGCCACCTCAGCGTGTCTTGTATCTGCAAAGTGAATGACCCAGTTATATAGACGCCTGTGCCAGTGCCACCAGGCGACCGGTGCGTCGCCCGTCGCTCGTCGCACGTGACTTGTTTTTGTTTCTTCATTCGCCATTCGTTATTTCTACTCGCCACGCTTCGCGTGGCCTCCACAGTTTTGCACTTTCATTTTTGCTTTTTAATTTTCTTTTGCGAATTTACCTGCTGGCCCGCCGGCCGTAAATAAAACCGCACACCGCCTCACGAATACCCCTAAGACAACACAACCAAGAAGTATCCGAAATGTTAAAAGTGTACGCGAACGGACGCGGTCTTCAAGGGTCAACGAAGACTACCCGCCGAAACTAACAAAGCTGTACTCATCAGAAGTGAGCAGCGTGTTTGCAAATCCCAAGTCTCTGCGCATCTCGAGTACAAAACCCGCATAAGCATGTTTAGCCTTTCTCTGCTCTTCTTTGGCAGACGGGTCAAACCTTATCATGGTATCTGTGAATTTGTTGGCTGCTCGGATGACTGAATCAGAGGCCCACAACCAGAGCTTGGCGTACTGGTCTAAGAATCTCCTTTTGTCTTCGGCGGTGCTTTCTCGTCCCGTAACAAAAACACCTAGCGCTGTTGAGATTTCTTCATATACCTGCTTTTTCTTAGCCATGACTTCAGATTTTCGATTGAGCCAGTATTTAACCAGATACCCTGCAACGCCAATGATTGCTGAAGTTATCAGTGCCAATGACATCTAATTCTCCTTTGCCCAGAAAGCCTCACTCCCTGGCTCTTTCTATGCTGCTCACTTTCTGGTGCCAATATCGCTATTATTCTGAGCAGCGTTTGAGCATTTCGTACTGGTCAAGGTCGCAACGCAACCCTTTCTTCAAAAGCTCAGGATCAAACCCCCGCTTTTTTGCCCGGTCCGGTTTTCATTTTTGGATTCAGACTCGTCCATAAATCTTATATCTTTCGTAAAGGCTAATATTTTTTCATAAATATACTGCAATTTTTCTTGACTTTTTCCGTATATCAGTGATAATTTAAGTAATGCGTTAATCGCAGGTGGATGGCCCGTGAAAGGCCAGCGTGAAAAAGCCCTTCGACAAAAGGGCTTTTTCATTTTAGGAATATCCTGCCATATCCACTAACCAACCCTTGATATAATTGCCGATTATATTTACCCTGAATCACATTCCGGACTCTTTCGTTAAACTTTCCAATATTTGAGATTCTACCCTCCCCCAAAAGAATTTCCTGCTTGCTCGGATGGGCTAAAAGATCTGACAATTGCAAGCCTGCAATATTCGCTTTTTTAAGTTTTAATTTGATTTCGTGGGATGTCAACACTCTGCGGAAGAAATCACAATTTCGCCATTGGGTACCGGTTTCATATAACGCTTGATATGCGATTTTAAGTTTTTTATCCTCCGTTCGTTGCCTACTTTCTGCCATTACGTCCCCTTTAGCATTATAGAAATTTAGAAAACCACAATACCTCTCCAATAATGCAGCAAGGCAATAATTGTAGGGATGGAAAGCATACTCTCCATGTCGCTCCAGATGGCTTTTTTTATCAATAACAACAGTTATCAAAACGTATTTCTGTTCGCAGAAAAACTTCAAAATGTCCTGGTCAAATGCCTTGTGGTTCTCATCATTCCTTAATCGCCAAAAAACTCCTTCTTTATTGACTATATCTCTACGATGTAAAACGACCGGCTCATCGGGATCATGAGGGAAATGCTTTTGTTTAAGTACCTCTAAAGCTGGGTGAAATGTGGTTCTATAATATTCTGCTTCAATTATGCAGCCAGTAAGACCAAGATATCGTTTCTCAACTCTTTCAAGCGAATGGTATGTATGGTCTCCTGACTCATCAATATAGACTCGAAACAACCTTCTCTTTGATACTCCAACTTTTGATTCAGTCATACTTGGTTCTTTTATTACAGGATCCCTTTTCGTGTCCAGAATATGCATAGCGCGATATAATGTCAATGAACAATGAACAACGGACCGCAAACAACTTGCGCCGAGCAATTCGAGTCTGTTGGCAACGGCCTATTGGTTCGGGCACCGGCGAAGATAAACCTGTCGCTGCTCGTAGCAGGCAAACGCCCTGACGGTTTTCACGAAATCGAAACCGTAATGGCTAAGGTTACCTGGTACGATGAAATTCTCATTGAGTCAAATCCGAAAGCCGGCCTTGAACTTGTCTGCGAAGGTCCACAGTGGTCGCCAGCCGGAGCGGAAAACCTGGTCTATGGGGCAGCCGAACTGCTGATGAAAAGTTGCGGCCAGCGAGCCAACATCAAGATTACGCTGACAAAGAACATCCCTGCCGGCACAGGGCTTGGCTCAGCCAGCAGTGATGCAGCGGCCACTCTCATAGGGCTGAATAAATACTTGAACTTGGAATTGCCCATCAGCCGGCTTGCGGAGATGGCGGCTCAGTTAGGCAGCGATGTGGCGTTTTTTTTGGATGGACCGCTGGCATTATGCAGCGGAAAGGGCGAAAAAATTAAAAAATTGGACCAGAATTTTAACTTTCTGGCTCTTTTAATACTTGCGGATGTAACTATTTCTACAGAAAGAGTTTACGCCAACTACCGGCACGACCCGGCCCTGTACGAAAGGCTTAGAAGACGGATAAACGGATATATCGAAAAAAACAGGATTGATTTAGCCTCGAAAATGTGCGCAAATATGCTCCAGACAAGTTGTTTCAGCTTGTTGAAAGAGCTGGCTGAACTTAAAGCGAAGGTTGAATCGTCAGGTATGGGACCTGTGTGCCTGAGCGGGAGTGGTACAGGTATGTTTTGCCTTGTCTCCGATTGCAATCGGCAAACAGCCATAGCATACAGTCGCAAACTCGAAGAAAACGTCGGCTGCAAAAGCATTATCGTGAGTAACAATAGATGGTGAACTTTATGGCGAGGCAAAGAAAATGAGAATCAGCGAGGTCAGAGTCAAATTGATAAGCAACAAGGATGACAGGTTGAAAGCCTTTTGCTCAATTACGATTGATAATGAGTTTGTGGTGCGAGACATCAAAATAATCCAGGGCGGTAGCGCTCTTTTCGTAGCTATGCCTTCGAGAAAAATGAGCGACCATTGCGAAAAGTGCGGAGGAAAGAATCACCTCAGAGCTAAGTTCTGTAACAATTGTGGAGCGGCACTTCCCGACAACCGAGCCAGGAAAAATGTCAAAGGCAGAATGAAACTTCACGCGGATATCGCTCATCCGATCAATGCGGAGTGTAGGCAAAGAATTCAGGAAACAGTTCTCGCCGCCTACAAGGAGGAGGTGGAAAAATCCAAACAGCCAGACTACAAGCCCGTAGAAATGGATGAGCCGGACGATGATATTCCGGAAGTAGTTTAGTAGTCTACTTGAGAGGTGAGGTCCTCGAGGACTCTATCCAGAGCAATTTCCAATCGCTCATTCAGGTCATATTTGCCTTCGTTAAGTTGTCGGCGGACATTTAGGATTTTCTGCTGGCGCATTTCCGGCAACGAGGCAATGTTCTTCAGGACCTGCCCAAGTGGCGTGGCATTGAGGTTTTCAAGTATCTGCTCCATGATTATGTCATTCTCTGCAGCCAAGTCCTCGCTCAGACAATCGCTTTGGTGGTCATGCTCCCAGAAGCCAGTTAAATCAAAGTCTCGCACCTGAGCTACCTTACCGGACCTGTTCCAAACGAAAGCATCCATATTTTCGCTTGAAGCCCTGCAACCACTATATATTGTATGCTGCCAAAATCCCTTTTGAGGCCTAAAACAAACTTGTAATACTGATATCGACAGAAATGACTGCAAAACTTTAGAAAACTTTCGCATTTGGCTGACCCAGCACAAGGGCTTTAGGTGCTTCAACTTGGACGCCAAATTCAGCCTTTTAACACTGAAAATTGAGCTGAAAAAGGGTTGTTTGGATGCCGAAGGCTTATGTTGGAATTGACATCGAGGTCGATAGAGGCAAGTTAGGCAATATACTATATGTAGTGATAGCGGTTTTTCCTTCAGAGCTGTTGGGCCAGAATGCCCATAGTGGGCTGCTGGCTATGCAATGAACTGATTTCTCAATAGTAATACTTGAAATCGAGGTCCGCAACCCAGATGTCGGGTACGCCTTTCTTTTTGGTCAGTTTAACTTGCGTACACTGCAGATTTGCCCAGCGAAGCTGGATTGTAGAGAGGAATCGGGCGAATCTGGCGATGTCAACATCTTTCAGGACTACCTTGGCACTTTGGCTTTTCTGCCCGCTGGATTCTATGACCGCCCCTGAGTCCTGGCTGTAATTGCCGGCAGGTATGTTACATTGGGCAGCCACGATGGCAACCGATCTGGCATAGTCAAATTCGTCCTTGGAGTCAGGCGCCTCTGCCAAGGCCAAACGCTCATGGTCAAGGGTTAGAATCTCTGCGATTAGGTTTTGGGCTTTCTTATACTGTTCGACGCCGGAATTCCAATTTTTTTCCGCGTTCGGCAGGTAAAAAGCCCATACTAACAGCGGCCACAGCCCGGCCATAGCGGGAACCAGAATATAATACAGCGTCGGATTCTTGAATATGTCCTTCATGGAGCGATCTCCCAGCTACCTCTGTGGCTTGACGGTCACGGTGAAAGTATCGCGTGCGCCCTTTAGCCCGTAGCTGTGCTCTATAATATCCAGCTTACTTTGTCTGATTGCCTCGAAGAATTTGAGCGTGTTTGCTCGACTGGATGTATCGCCTGAGATAGTAGCATTTCGCAGGCTGATTGTAAGCACATCAATGTTAAGGTACGTTTCTGTCGCGCACTTATTAAACGCCTCCAGCACCAGAGCCAGCTTTGAAACTGTGGATTCTTCGCCCGTGATGCTCAGTTGGCCGCTTTTGACGTCTCTGATGCGTTTCACTTCGCTGGCGAGTTTTTCTGTCACGTTGATTCTGGCTGGTGGCTTTTTGCCAAGCATAACGGCCGCATACTCGCGCTCCAGGTTTCTCCTTAGCTGGCTGCGATATTTGTTTTGCTTGAATAGTTCCGCTTGGCCGTACAGGCCGATGGCAAGCAATAAAAGCGTAACAGATACACTCAGGTACTTCAGCGTTTTTTGCAGGTGGAGTTTCTTGCCCTGATAGGGCATGAAATCACTGCGGAAATCTACTGCTTCTGCCCTTTCCGAATGAGCTAAAGCTGCCCCGTAGGCAATTGCAAAATTCACCTGGTCGGGGCAGTCAGCCAGGGCTTGCGGCTGGATACCGGCGGAGCCAAGAAGATCAATGCTACTTGCCTGAATGCCCAGCTTTTTCCCAAGCTGCTGGTGGTCTACGGAGGCGGTTGAGTCGAAAACCCTCAGGCAGCGAATTGGCTGGCCGTCTGGAGCCAGAGCGCCGGTGGTTAGTGTTTGTCTTGCCAGCAGTGCCTCTCGGTCTTGTGTCGGGCTGAGCAGAAATGTTCGCACGGCGGCTGCTTTCTGCGATTTTGAAGGGGTGATGAAGTAGCCGCGCCGCCCAGAAAAAACTCCGAACAGGGTTGGGCCTTCTTGCGAATCCGGCGAAGATACATTTTGCCTAACAAATCGGGACAAACAGGTCACGTCCGGCTCAATTGTTATAGGGTCAATATTATTGCTTTGCAGAGAAACGAGAATCTCCAACAGTATTTTTCGCTGGGCAGTGAATACGGTCAGTTCCGAGCCTTTCTGACTACTGGCGGTTATCTGGAAAGCGATTGCCAGCTCAGATATATCCATAGCCAGTGCCTCTTCGGTGTCAAACCTGGCGGTGGCAGCGATTTGTTTTGGGTCATTAAGGTCGCTGTGTACGTCGTGCTGCATAAATAGTGCACAATCCAGAGCGATGACAGCCTCATTGAACTGCAAGGCTCTGTCGGCACAGCCCTTGGCAATAAGGCCTGCCAGGGTATGCGGGTTCTGCTGCTCTTTGTCTTCGATAGAGATGGTAAAGCAGCCGTGCAGTTTTTTGTCTCGGCTTGCCGGACTGAGACAAATAACGGTTGCTTTATCTTTGCTTAAATAGATTCCCAGATAGTTTTGATGTTCCACTTCGGCTAAACTCCCAAGTTTGTTACTCCTATCTCGTATCTGGCCTAAGCAATCAGCCGGAAATTACGGCAACAACCTTCGGCTTTCCCTGCTCTTTCGTTACGGCGGCGACAGCAGAGGCCTTTGCTACTCCGCTAACCGCTGTTACTCTAATCGTAAAAAAATCGCTGGTGGTTGTGATAAATTTTTCACACTTTCTAATTGAATCAGAATACCTGGGCAGAGATTGCGTCAAGCCGGCTATATCTTTAAACGGTTCTATACGTCTTCGCCGGATGATTTCATCAGCGATTGCCGGGGCATCTGAAGGGCTGCCAAAGGCAAAAGCTGCCTCCAACACGTGTCGGGGGGCGGTGTTTATGTTGACCGTTCTGGAAGACCACATTCCGATATATTTAAGAGCAGATTCTTCTCTGCCTTCAATGTATGGTCTGGCAAGCATCTCGCGATCAATCAGTGAGCTGTGAAGGAGTCTTGCAAAATCAGTATTTTGCCTGGCACTTTGGTCGGCGGCTGATACGGTCTTGCTGGCCGTACGGGTTGCCCTGCTTGTTCTTGACGGTATACTTACAGTTGTCTTTGCAGGCTCGAATTCAAGCTTGAACGGCTTCATTTCGCCTATTTGCTTTAGTTGTGTTTTTAGCGCATCTATACTGCTGCGGTCAAATCCCATCCATTCGCAAAAGATTTCAAATCCCGCCTGCGCCTGGCGTTGCACCTGATTATCGGTTACCAGTGCCCAGCCGATCGGATATTTTGCATTTTCATCTTCAATTTCAATCCTGACTTTGGCAGAGCCAATCTCAAGCTCGGCCGGCTGGGTCACGTACGGCCACTGCGGACCATAAGGACCAGGTATCGTCACCGAGTTTGCGTCGGCAAGATCGGCAGCCATCATTTTACCGAGACCGACATCGTTAACGTCATTGACATCGTTCACATCATTGGTATCCCTGAGGTTACTGAGTTTGCTGTTATCATTGCTGGCACTGATGCCGGTAGAAGTATCCTCAATGTTAAGGGCCTTTTCGGCAGCCCATTGGGCTAAAAGTGTCTGATATTCGGCTTGGCTAAGGGCAAATAAATCGGAAAAGTCCGGCTCATTCGGACGGCTAATCAATTGCGGACTGATATCCTCCAGTGTAGCCAGGGCGTACTTCAGCGCTGAGTCGCAACCATAGCGGGCTTGGCTGTAGTCTATGATGTACTGGCCGCGATGACGCTGGGCGGCGACACGACTGCTTAGAGTATAGCCCAGTGTCGCCAGCACAACCAATAGCACCAATGTCACCAGCAGTACGATGCCTGAGTGTTTTTTCCTGGCAAAAATTCCTGACTGTTCAAAGCAATGGCTCATGGTCCTTGTTTTTCTACCGCCCCGGTCTGCGCGATCTCGAAGCTAATCTTTCTGGTTCTGTCGATGGCTATTGTTCGCGTTATTTTCGCCTCGTCCGGCACATCCAGCGTACCCCTTATCGTCGGGACAGGCTCGGCGAAAGAGATAGTCACCGTAATGCCGGGCGGCAGAGCAGGACTTGTCCAGCGGTCCTGAAAGTCTTGCCCTCTGGGGACCTGGACTTTGAAAAAGGTAAGGCCGGTACAAATCGGTATGAAGGGATATGCCTTCTCCCAGCTTTCTCTTTTTTCTTCAAGTAGCTTATCTTCCAACGCAACACCGCTGTGGCTTCGGTAGAGGGTCAAGCAGTTGGCGTCGCTGCTGTAGCTAGCCTGCCATACGATTTCTTCCAAAATCTGTTCTTGATTTTTGCCGTCAAAGAAGGTTTTTCGGATCGCCAATTGCGCCGTCTGATAGCCCTGGTCGAAGCGGGTGCTGTCGATAGTGATTTTCGTGCTTGGGTCGGAGGCGATTATTCTGTCGAGGTCCTCTGCGATGCGTTGTAGGATTTCGCCCGGCAGGCCGGATTCCTCAAACTTATGTGTTACAGCCGCAGCGGAGTTCTCGGCCCGGCTGTAAATACTGAGCACCGCCACAAGCACCATAGAGCCTATAATCAGAGCTGCGAGAACCTCCGCCAACGAGAATCCTCGTTGTGCCGCAGATTTACTGCCGGCTTTGTTGAGATTTTTTAGCCTGTTTGCCGCCATAAAAATTAAAACTCTTTTCCCTGTTGTTTCTTTATCAATTCAAAAATTTGGCTGAAATCCATTTTGTCGAGCTCTTCGTATGTTAAGCCTGTTACGGGATCAACTTTATTTTGCAAATCTTGCTGGTCTGGCGTCTTTTGGCCGCCGGTCTGACTAATATTCTGGCTTAGCTGTAGTAGCTCGGCCTCGGAAGCTACCTGTAGTTTTTTCTGCTCGTCGGTCGGTTTGCCTGCGGTGCGTTTATAGAGATCAAGATTATTCTTGACGAAAGAGCCGTTTTCAATAGTGAGCATACCGTCGTTAAGCCATTGCTCGATGGTCTCTTCGTTGACGCCAGCGTACTGTGCGGCTTCCTCGATCGTCTCGATGATCTGGTCGGCCAGGAACTGTTGATCTTGCTGCTCTTGCTGCTTCATAATCTGCAGAAGTTGCTCTTTTGTGACATCGGTCAGCCAATGCGTCAACTCAATGGTTTGCTTCTGGCCTTGCATATCCTCGTATTCGGCTGAGCAAACGGACCTTACCCACATTCGGTTGGTCACCGGCTCGTAAAATGTTTCCACCACCGTCTGCCATTTGATGTCCGGGTACTTATCGCTGGTGCCGGACTCCGCCGTCTCTTTGACCGAGTTGGAGGCGAGCAGTTTCTCTATGTTTTCGCGGGCGATTTCAAAGGCGTGCATCCGCAACGCAGAATCTGCTGCCGAAGCTACGCAGCGACTTACCACCAACAATACGCCTGAGCTTAGAAGACCCAGTATGAATAGGGCAGTCATCACCTCGACCAGGCTGAACGCCCCGCGATTCGTATTACGTCTTGCGTTTTGCGTAATGCGTGACGAAGGTTGAGTGGTTCGTCTATCGGTTGCGCTGTTCGTTTCGTCAAACGTCCAACGTTCAACGGAACCAGAACGAGTCGCGCAACCGCAACCGCTTAACGAGGCATCTGCTTGGCGGACGCATGCCTGTTTAGAATAGTAATTCATCTTTGCCTTTCGGTGTCAGAAGCTGCACGTCACCTTCTTCTAATCTGATGGTCCTATTGATGCGGTTGACGACAACAGAATACGGCTGCTCCTTTTCGTCGAGCAGGACTATTTTTCCGCCGTAATGCCAGCCTGCATGACCGGCCCGGAATTTAGCCAGACCCTGGTTAGTATAGTCACCGTCATCGAACTGGACATAAGCAACCCGGCAGTTCTCACCAAAACCGTTACGGGTGATAATCTCCTCTTCAAGAACCACCGATAGGTCTGGCGAAGTAATCTGCCGAAGCAAATAGCTCTGCTCTGTCAAATCAATAATGACTTCATATCTGCTATCGCTCTGGGCTGCGGCTCTGGCAGCCATTTGCATGGTCGAGACAAAATCCTGCACCTGGGCCCTGAAGGTGTTTTTTCTGAGCAATCCGAAAAGATGCACCTGGGCCAGGAGAGCAAACAGCGAGACCATCACAATCACGATTACCAGCTCGGTAAACGTAAACGCTGGATAGTTTTGAGTCTTTCGTTTTGAGTTTTCAGGTTTCATCACTCTGCATCGGTGCTGAGCAAATCGGCATCATTACCCTCACCACCTTCCAGGCCATCAGCACCGAGGCTCTTGATCACAAAGGGCTTGCCGCTTTCCGGATAGAGCTGATAGATAAAATCCCGCCCCCAGCCGTCTTTGGGCACCTGCGTGGTTTCCAGATATCCGCCCGGCTCCCACTTTTCGGCATCGCTCG
>Ga0172366_10003391_pt1 | contig 12581 bp, 10 predicted proteins | sample LakKivSesite69cm_FD_114533 | JGI IMG/M metagenome (GOLD analysis project Ga0172366, IMG submission 114533) | Sediment microbial communities from Lake Kivu, Rwanda - Sediment site 69cm | ecosystem: Environmental > Aquatic > Freshwater > Lake > Sediment | place: Rwanda: Western Province, Lake... | reverse complement strand
GCTTCCAATCGTTTGCAGGTTGCCAGTGCCTCCTCTATGGTCGCTGTCTCGTTCCGTATCTCTTCTAGCTTCTGACTGGCTGTAGCCAGCTCCTGTCTGTGGCTTTCTATCTCGCTGGTTAGGCTGTCCAGTTCCTTCCGCTTAGCTCGCAGCTCTTTGTCTAGTTCCTCTCGCCTGGTTTTCACCTCTTTGTCCAGCCCCTCTTGTTTGGTTTGCAGCTCCTCGTCTAGCTCCCCCAAGGTAGCATACTTTGCCACCGCCCCAAGCACTTCCCGCGGGCTACCGAATTTCCCGGCAGCCTCAGCTATCTCGAATAGAGCCTGAATGTCAAAGCCGGCGTCCTCGAGTTGAGCCTTATAAGTCACTGCCGCCTGGGCATCCGCTGGCGTTAGCTCCACCTTATGCCAGTTGCGGAAGAGCGAAACGAAGGCTGGAGTTTCAATCTTTTCTTGGTTAAGTTCCTGAACAAAGCCAGCTATCTCATTAGTTGATGTCCCCATGCGCTCGAGTTGGCTATTTAGCTTTACCGTTTCACTTAACTGGCTCAGAGTAGTCCCCCTCTCTTTGAGCTCCTTCACGAAGCCAACGACCTCACCTAGCGATGACCCCATGCCCTCAAGCTTGGTGGCAATACTCAGTGCCTGCCTCACATCATCCAGGGTGAGGTTCTTGGACAGCATTTCACTGAGCTGCGCCGCCGCACTCTCCCACGGTGCAGGATCAACTGACCTAATACCCGTCGTATACCCTCTGACTGTGGATTCACTCCACCGCCCCCCACAGAGCTCTACTATCTCAGCATTAGACATCCCCAGCCGCTTGAGTTCAACCATGAGGTACTTAACCCGGTCGAGTTCCGCTGACGATAGCTTCTCCTTGCTGGCAAGTCCTTTCAGCTCCCTTGCGATTGCTTCTAGATCCATACCTCACCTCCGACTCCATTAAATTCTAGCACACAGGTGAGCCTCCCGTCTAAATCGCTTTTTGATTCTTGAATAGAAGCGGGGTAAAATGATGCTGAGATGACCTCTTACGCAGAAGTTATCCAGCCCAATAGCTCCTACCTGATTGTGGGCGATGTCGGCACCGGGAAGAGTGCCCTTGCCTACTACCTACTTGAGACCTTTAGCCAGGAGTATAACCTTTTGCCAATGGTAGTGGGTTTCCCTAGGGAAAAGCAGACATTGTTGCCGCCCAACTTCATAGTCCTCGATGAACCCAGTGAGTGTGCCCGAACCGAGAATACCATCACCTTGATTGACGAAGCTGACCTCCAGCTTCCCATAGAGGACACCAAGGCCAGGCAGTATGTGGTCAACTTGCTGAGCCTGCCCCGGCATAGAAAACAGATATTTCTCCTTGCCTTCCACTTCCCCAGACTGGTGATGGGTAGATACTTACCCTTCTTCTCTGCCTTCCTCCTGAAACGCCCACCGTACCTCATTGAGTTTGCCAGTAAAAGCAAAAATGATGTCTTGTATAAGATGATGGAAAAAGCCGAGGAGGGGTTTGCCAAGCTTCCCGGTGAGGATGTTGTAAGGTACACCTATGTCGTCGCCCCCAGGATAAGGTGGCAGGGGATGCTCCAGAACCCGCTTTGTTCCTTCTGGGGACAGGAGCTGTCCGAGGTTTGGGCTGGCACTGAGATTGAGCGAAAGACGATAAGTTGACGATAAGTTGATGGGGTGATGATAGTTTGACGATAGGATGATGAACGCTGAATCGCCCGGTAACCCCGAAGGGCTTTGAGTAGGGATAACAAAGGCATTTAGGCGGTCTAACGACTGTCAATTTGAGCTAAATTATTTGATGGCATCAAACCGTCATCATTTCATCATCAGACTGTCATTTCGACAACGCCCCATCGTCGTTCCATCGTCACTTTATGAACTCAGTTAAAATGGTGGTCGTCCTGTGGTGAGGTGGTTTGGGCAACCCGAGTGTGGTGGCGATAGTCGAGCTTAATGACCGCGTCTGGTATTCCACCAATGGCGGCTCCACCTGGGCAGACCTGGGGGCGGGTCCATGGGTTGGTACTATTACTGACATTAACATCAGCCCGGCTCGCGCCGATGCCCTGCTGGGCAGGGATATTGTGGTCTGCACCGCCGTCCCTGGTTTTGCTGCTGGTGATATCTATATTGTCGGTGATACCACCACCTGGACTCAGCTTAGCATTGCCGACCCCGCTTTACTACCTGTTGCCAGCTATGCCTGGTATGCGGTGAAGTGCGAGCCGAACTGGCTTGGCGGGCGCAGTGTGGTGGCGGTTGGCTTTGACGGTGTTGGCACCTACATCACGGTTATCCGCACCTCGCCACTACATCTGGGGTTTGCCCTAGCAATCTGGCCGATGACGGCGACCGGGGCTACCCTGCCTACTTCTGCTAACATAAGAAGTGCGTCACTGGCTCTGCCGAGCGACTTTGACTCCACCAGCCCGATGGGAATAGTGGCTTACGTCGGCGTAAACAGCTTGGGTGTTAGTGGTTCTGACGATGTTTACCGGCAGGACTTCATGACCACTAGGAAGCTGGAGATTACGACTAACATTCCCGTTGCCAGCATTGATTTTAAGGGCACCATCTCTGGGGGCACCCTTTTTGCTGGCGCGTTCTTCGCTGGGGCTGTACCCTGGGTATATTCTACGGCTAACCCACAAAGCAATATGCCGACCTGGATGCTTACGGCTAAGCCACCGACTGGACCAGTCCTCCCCGCTAACGGAAACATTGTTGTTAAGATGGCACCTGACTATGATGCCAGCAAGACGGTATATGCTACCACCGGCCTTGCCTGGTATCTTGGTGGCGGTTTTGGTCTTGATGATGAGAGCTCATTCTCCTACTCAACGAATGGCGGTCTTTCCTTCAACGGCATATCATTTATAGATACTGCCGTTTCTACCCTGTCTGATGTTATGCCGGCGCCAGACAATAAGACGCTTTTCCTGTCAACCTCCAACGGTGTTACTAATAACAGCCTGTGGAAGACGACAGCCATGCCACCGGCGGTTGGTGGCTGGGAGAGGGTAAACCTGCGCACCGCTACCTCGGTGGGAACCCCCCGCCGTGAACGGCACCTATATTATCAGGCTTAGCCACACCTCCACCACTAGGCAGGTCAGCCTGTACCGGGTAGACACCGGCTACCACTGAGGGCACTGTCAGGGTGACACCAGCAGGGATAGCACCGGTAGCAGTAGTCGTCACCGCCGCACTGGGCTCACCAACATCGAAAACACCATCAATGTTACTATCAAACCAGACAGCACCAGCAGCGGTTGCTGCAAACCCGCCACCGGTAATGGTTATCATAGTGCCCACCGGTCCGGTATTTGGAGCCAAGACTATATCTGTGTTCACAGTGAAGGTTGCCGAAGCCTCAATACCTCCACCACCAGGTATATCAGCCTGCACCGGACGGGCACCGCCACCGGCTATATCTGGTGCGTTCAGGGTGACACCGGCTGGGAGAGCGCCGGTGCTGGTAGTCGTCACTGCCACCTGAGGCTCGCCAGCATCTAAAGCACCATCATTGTCACTATCAAACCAGACAACGCCAGGGGTGTTCAGTGCGAAGTTAGTCCCGGTGATGGTTATCAGTGTACCTGGAAGTCCTGCGGTTGGAGTCAGGACTATAGCTGGTGGCCACAGTGAAGGTTGCCGAAGCCTCAATACCTCCCACACATTTGCACTTTAAATCCCAATCTACCAGCTTACTACCGCAAGACGGACAGAACCTACCTTTTCGGCTCCGATTGCCTTCTTGAGCTCCTCGCAGGCAGTCTTCCTTTCCGTACTGACTGCTTTGGTGACTACTTTGTTTTGGTTACCATTCTAATTTACCTCCTTTTATAAAAATTACTGTCCAAACGTTACTTGGCTTATTTTAATAGTTTGTGTTCTCTATTTTTGGCACTTTTTCGCCTCGCGCCTGGCGTATTTATCAGTCATAGCAATATCGACAAACATGACTGGTTTAGCCATGCTTTACGGCATCCAGGTGTCAACCCACTTAACAAATTGCCCCTGCCCATTGACCAGTCGCGTTATGCCCCAGGGCTGCAACGGGAGGGGCTTGCACTGAGAATCCCAAACCTACATCGGTGTCAGGGGGATAATTATGGCACTTACCACATCATCAACCTTCTCCAAGTTCAGAATTGTCTCGACCAATGAGTCAACTGTAGCATCACTCAGTTTGCAAGCTGAATACGGAACACACTTTTTGAATTTGGCAATTAGCTCTTGCTCCGTGAATGGATTTTGGGGATTCCCCTTTACATCTGCAGAAAAATATTCTTTGGAGTACCTACTACCACCTTTGAGTGTGGTAATAAGCCTGGTTGCCCACGCTGGCAAACTAGTATCCTCTTTTGCTGATATTCTAGCCATTAACTCACGAACACCCTGGCGCGCCTTTGCCTCAGGTGTAAAAGAGGTTAAGAAGACATCCTTATCATAGGCAGCCGTAGCCACAAGATAAGGCAGACTGAACTGGTACTCATATCCTGTCTGAGGGTTCATCTTCTCTTCCCAGGGTGTACATGCTAGCTGCCAGCTTACCGGAGGCTGAGCAATCTCTATAGCAGCAATATCATCAACAGTGAAGTTGTGCTCCTTCATCTGGTCTATTATTCCATAAATACTGGTATGTGCACTCTCACAGCCAATATAGGGCTTCATCGCTACATTTAACATCTCCCATTCCTCACCCAGTCCCTTTGTTAGCCTGCTGGGGTCGGTTTCCCATTTAGGAAAAGTTAAATACCCCCTGGGCCCAACTAGAACCTCATGGCGAGGCCCGGTAACGCCTCTTCTAGCTAGAAGGCAAGCATTTATAGCATCCTGAGCAATAAATCCCTGGTGAACTTTTAACATAAGCGTGGCAGGACGTAGCATTGCCGTATCATGTGGCTGTGTCATTTCGCGGCCTATACCCTCGGCATTTTCCAGCTCCTCTTGGCTTAAGCCAATTAACCTGCCCACAGCAGCTATCGAGCCAAATATATAATGCCCAGTAGTCATACCAAAAGTCCAAGCTTTACTTGGGTTGAATGCTATGCCAATACGAAGCATTATCTCCTGCCCGACTACGAAAGCAGTTATGAATTCCTTACCAGTTACCCTATCCTTCAATCCTGTTGCCGCTAGCAGTGCTGGAACAGTATGTTCGGTACAATGAAAACCTTCTGGGTGAATCTCGGCAAAATCCATAGCTCGCGACATCGGACCTATAGCCAGCGCTGCTTCTGAAGCGGGCACTTTGCCACCGTAGAACAGTATAGTACTCTCTGGTTTCCCCCCTTTATCTTTAACCAAGTCAACGACTGGTCGAATGCCTTCCATTGCTGAACCACCAATCATAACCCCCGTTATATCTAAGATAGACTGTTTGGCACGATTTACTACATGGCTTGGTAAGTCTTCGTACTTCGTATCTACCACCATCCGGCAAAATGTAACAATCGGGTCTTCTTGTCCTACCGGAATAAACTTCATATTATGTCCTCCATTTGATTGCTTCTAGTCCAGATAAGGGCCTTTCAGGCACCTTAATCAAAAGACCGCAAGCTGCGGCTATGAAAGATAATGTAGCTCCTGTTGCGATGGCTATATCATAACTTCCTGCTAGGTCAAAAATATAGCCACCTAATAGTGGCCCAATTGCCCCACCAATTCCAGCTGCTATCAATAGTGCCCCAAAAATGCTACCATGAAATTTAGTTCCAAACCAGTCAGCGGTTATTGCAGGAAATAAGGGTATACAACCACCATAGCCAAAGCCGAAAAGGGCGGAGAAGAGATAAAAATGCCATGCTTGGCTAGCTTTCATTAACCACAGCATCGCTACGCCTATCAACAAGAAACCAATGAAGAAAAAGGCTTTTCTCCCGAACTTATCCGAGCCGCTGCCCATGACTATTCGTCCCAAAATACTAACTCCACCTATGAGGCCTAGAATAGTTGCAGCAATCGTTGCCATAATGCCAATATCAGTGATGAGAGCCTTTAAGTGAACCATCACCATCTGGACGACAAGGATAAGCACACCATACATTACAAATAAGAACCAAAACGCCTTCGTTTTGATTGCTTGCTTGAATCTGAAATCTACCTCGGATTCCATTTCGCTATTAGAAACAAGCCCTGTCCCTGCGGGCTGAAGCCTCATCAATTGAGAGAGAGGAAGACCTACAATTATAACAATGCCAGCGATAATTAGATAGGAGTTACGCCAGTCAAAATTGAAGATGAGAAGTTGGGCAAAGGGCGCCAAAATTAACGTCCCTATCCCAATTCCAGCCAAAGTGATTCCTAATGCCGTTCCCCTTTTTCCCAGAAACCACCGGGATACTGTCGAAGTTACAGGCACGAAGCAAAGGCCATTCCCAGTGCCAACTAAGATTCCGAAAAATAAATAAAGCTGCCAAGGTGCATTTATAATGGACATCAAACCATAACCTATACCTAAGGAAATAATAGAGAGGGCGAGCGTTAACCGAGGTCCATATCTATCGTTCAACCACCCTGCTGGTAAGCTGAGGATACTATGCCAAACCATAAACAGGGAATATCCGCCGGAGATGATAATCCTTGTCCAGCCTAAATCTTGGCATAGCTCAGTAAAAAAGATGCCGTAGCAATATTGGAAACCCCATTCCAGCAATAGAATAATACAGCCACTAGCTGTAATTACCCACCCATAAAAAAGCATTTACTAAGTCTTCTTTCAATATGGGATTAACTCCGCAACTTACCTGAGATGTTGATGTAGAAGCGGGGTTTTCACCCGACCCATTGCCTTTCATATCCCCCAATCGGATATCTCACGGTTGGTGTGTCACCGCGTACATAACAGTACTCACTAGGGTGCGAGCAACACAGTAACTTGTGTGACGTCTTCTATGTCCTCGAGTGTCATTATCCTGGAGAAAATGTGCTCCGCCAGCTTCTGTCCCCAAATAGGTCTTGTTAAGGCATAGTATTTTTGTTCCAGCTCATCATGAGTATAAGGGTCTTCGAAATCTCCTTTGTTAATAAGCACTTCGGCTTCTATTTCTCTTCCATCAGTAAATGTTATACGAACCCGAGAGGGCCTTCTTTGTGGCATCAGGGCAGTGAGGCTTGGGTCCTCCTTTACAGTCACCTTGTGTGCCAGGGCCTTTATGACGCTGTTTTCGACCATTTCAGGGGTAAACGCCGAAATTCCAGCTTGCCCATTCACAATGAAAGTCGCCACGGCAAAGGGGGTTGAGAATTTTGCGGCAAGTGTGTTTTTGGGAGTCTGATTGGAGAGCTGGGCTGCGAGTGAGTATGTTGTGACTTCTATCTTTGAGACCTGTTGCGGTGCAATTTTCTTCCCAGGTAGCTTAGACGCGATGACTTGCAACGCATCCAAAGTGCCATGATTGTAACGACAGCAAGCATATTGTTTGAAGTAGTTTCGCGCTATTTCAAACCGAGTGCCTAATCCATCAACCATGGCCTCGGGATCAAAAGTCTCGGAGACAACACTCCCAAACACCGTTTGCAAACCGTCAGCCTCTCCAACAAAGCCGCAATCTATCAATTGGTGGGCTAAAATACCCATAAATCCACTTACCCCTGAGTACACATTGCGAACAGTGCCTCCCTCCAGCATGGTTTTCCGACTTGTTGCCACGGCCAGGGAGGAGCTTAGATTGATGATTTCTTTCAAGGTTTGTTCGCTGTAGCCCAGCAGTTTGCCCACGGCGACGGCTGCCCCTACAGTACCCCATGTGCCATGAGGGTGCATGGACATACGCAATTTAGAGGCAATACCAATGCGGGCAGCTATCTCATATCCGAGAATCACCGCAGTGATGAGCTGTCTGCCGGAGAGGTGATATTCTTCTGCAACTGCGAGAGCTGCTGGCACGACATGAATCCCCGGATGACCCCGGGCAAACTGATTACCTTCGTCAAGCTCGAGGAAAGTCCCTGCTGTTCCATTCAGAAACGCGGCCTTCATGGGTTCAGTGCGTTTTCTCCCGTTGAGAAGAGCAGCAATCTGAGGGTCACTTGGGAGAACAATCTTCTTGCTCAATGACTTGACTTCAGCCTCTTGGGCTCCTGTAGCAATCACTGCAAAGCTATCTGCCAAGACCTGCTTAGCCTTTGTCACCACGTTTAAAGGAAAATCGTCGAATGAGCATTGGCAGAGGTAGGAAGCTATTTGGTTAAGGTAATTAGACATGGCGTATCTCCTTTGTTAGATTTTCTCTTCATCCTGTCGACCTTGCAATATAGGTTGCTTGCAGATGCTGGGGTAGTGAGATTAACTCTAGTTACGTCCACCCAGGATTGAATCGGCCGCATCCTCACCCGCGATTTTGCCCCAACCCAGCGCGGTTAGCAGTCCATTGCCTGCCAGATATCCTTCCGCTCCAGAGCCCGAGATGCCCACTGCTACTCCACCACCGGCATATAACCCCGGAATGACCGACCCATCGGTGCGCAGAACCTGGGCTCGTGTGTTAATCTTGAGACCGCCTTGAGTATGGAGCAATGCTGCCGTCACAGGGACAGCATAAAGAGGACCTCGTAGCTCCTCTCCAAACGTCCTGCGCCCGAAGTCATCTACTCCATTGAGTCTCGCTTGGTTATAGGCGTTGATGGTTCTGCTTAGGTTTGACATGTCCAACATGAGACGGTGCGCCAGCTCCTGAACGTTGTCAGCCTTCCGCACGCCTCCTGCATCTACAAGCTGCCTGAATTCCCCGAAATTTTCCAATATGGTGTGATAGATGTGTTCCCCAAAAATGACGTACGCTATCCCTTCTGGCTGCTCTAACACATGACGCGCATATTCTGAGTAGCTTTTCCTTGTTTCATTCCCAAAGCGTTCCCCTACCTGGTTGACCAGAATGCCTCCATCTATAATTACAGCCCACGTCACAAGCATGCCTTGAGAGGAGCAAACGGTGGCATGAGCCTGATAGGCATCCATGTGCTCGACAGCTGCCCCCAGCTCCATTCCCCACTGAATGCCATCGCCTGTATTCCCTGGATGGTTGAAGTACAGAGCGTCAGCGATCTCCGGACAGTAGGTCCTTAACATCTCCCGATTGGCCCCAAAGCCATTACAGGCCAAAATGACCTTCTTGCACTTAACCACCTCCTCGCTCTCCATTCCTGCAACCACCCCGCAGACGTTCCCGATTTCGTCGACTACCAAGTCTCTAACCGGACACTCTATAACGAGTTGTATGTTGCTCCGCCGCATGGCAGCGTCTTTCAGCTGCCCCAACAATTCTCGTCCAGTCCTGGTTGGCGGAGCGTGGATCCTATACTCGGTAAACCCTGTATATTTGAAGTCTGTCACAAGCCCCAGGTCGACGCCTATGTAATCTGCCAGCCATTCAACCAGAACCTTTGATTCACGACAGAGGCAAAGGGTCAATTCAGGATCGCTCTCGTATCCATTCTGCCGAAATATGTCCTCGGCCATTTTTTCTGGTGTGTCCTCGATTCCCGCTTCCCGCTGGAAGCGGGTACCCGCGGCGGGGATCATGCCTTGACTCAGAGCAGTATTCCCCTCCACCCGACGCCATTTTTCCAAGATGAGCACGTCAACTCCCTTATCTGCGGCGGCTAGGCCCGCCACTATACCACACCCCCCAGCACCAACTACTACAACATCGGTCTCTACATCCCACTCCTTAGCAATCCGTCTCACCATGTTCGCCTCCTGGCTGATCGAAAGCCGTAAGGCTATTCGAATTTCCGTTTCTTCCCTTCACGCCGTTTTGAGATGTGTTACTAAATGACTTTACAGGCCCAGATATGCCTTCCGGATGCCTTCGTTCGCTAGAACTTTCTCAGCTTCGCCGTGCAAAACAATCTCGCCATTTTCCAGCACATATCCTCGGTGAGCCATGCTTAGGCTGGCAAAGACGTTTTGCTCCACCAACAGGATAGTAGTGCCTCCCTGATTTAGCTTCTTAATCGTGTTGAACAATTGTTCCGTAAGGATTGGTGCCAATCCCAATGAGGGTTCATCTATCATCAGGAGCTTAGGTACCGACATCAGCCCCCGGCCTATGGCCAGCATCTGTTGCTCTCCACCACTCAGAGTGCCGGCAGCCTGCTTCTCCCGCTCCTTCAGAACAGGAAAGAGGGCGAAGACTTCATCCATGGTCTGGCGGCGCCTCCTTTTTGCCTGCTTCCCATAGGAACCCAGTTCTAAGTTCTCTCGCACAGTAAGCGAGGGGAATAACTTGCGTCCCTCCGGGATATGGGTCAAACCCGCGGAGACGATCTCATGAGGTTCGAGTTTGTGGCTCGCCCGGCCCATGAACTCAATCGTGCCTCGCCATGGGTGCAGCAGCCCGGAGATAGTTTTCAGTATCGTCGTTTTGCCCGCGCCGTTGGCCCCTACTAGAGCTACAAGCTCACCTTCACGCACTTCAATGGAAACCTGACGAAGAACCTGAAGTTCACCATAATAGACATCGATATTTTCTACCCTAAGCAAAAGATGCCCTCCCTAGATAAGATTCGATGACACGCTCGTTTTGGGAAATCTCTTTTGGAGTGCCCTGGGCGATGACTTCCCCATAGTGTAGCACTACTATGCGGTCCGAGATGCTCATCACGGCTCGCATAACATGCTCGATGACAAGAATGGTTACCCCGCCATCCCGTACCTTGCGGATCAACTCCTGTGCGGCAGCACTCTCCGTGGGGTTCAACCCGGTCATCACCTCATCTAGTAGCAATAGCTCTGGTTCTGTAGCTAGGGCGCGAGCCAGTTCCAAGCGCTTCCGGTCAGGTATGGTCAACTCCTTAGCCAATTGCTCGTCGCGGTCGGGCAGCCCGGTGAAGTCTAACATTCGTTGGGCTTGTTGCCATGCTTCTGTGCGGCTACTAGTGCGGCTGAAACTTCCTATCATTACGTTATCTAGCACAGTCAGCTCCGCGAAGGGCTTGACCAACTGGAACGTGCGGGCTATGCCTCGTTGGCAGACCTCATGTGGCTCAAGACCTGTAATGTTTTCGCCCTTGAATAAGACCTGCCCCCCGTCGGGGCGGTAGAAGCCAGTGATGTTGTTGAAGAGCGTGGTCTTGCCAGCACCATTGGGACCGATAAGGCCCAATATCTCCCCCTTGTCCACCTCCATATTGACATTATTTAGGGCCCGGAGGCCGCGGAAAAACTTGGTCAGGTTCTTGACCTCTAATAAAGCCATTTGACTATACCTCCAGATACCGGTGCCCACGCCTCCCTAACCGCCGTATCCACCCCACCAAGCCCTGCGGCAGAAAGATGATAACGACTATTAGAATTAACCCGTAAAGCATAATATCCACCCCAGCCCGTCCCTGCAGGGCCAATAGAAAGGGGAGGAAGCCAGGTGGCTGTCGGATGAGCGCCCGGGTTAATTCTGAAAGCGGAGTTAGTACCAGTGCTCCCAAGACGGGACCGAAGAGAGTGCCCACACCGCCGAGAACCGGGGCCAGCAAGATTTCCACATTAAGGAAGAACCCGAAGACTAGGTCAGGGTCAATGTAGTAGAAGTACTGAGCGTAGAAGGTTCCCCCTAGGGCTGTCATGAAGGAGCTGATACCCATACCAGTCATCTTGTAGCGGAGCAGATTTACTCCCAGCGAAGCTGCTGCATCCTGGTCCTCCCGGATGGCCTTGAAGTAGTAACCTAATTTACTTCGTCCGATGAGGTAGGTAACAATAATGGATACCACCATCATGCCCAACATAATGTAATAATAGGGAACTCTTGTGGTCTCAAACTGGAAGTGGAGCCACGAATCACCGCCGATAAGCGGCACTTGGATGCCCATTGTCTTGTTGATAATTGCCAAGTTGGAAGACGTGAAGAGAAGCACCATGGCAAAGGCGAAAGTAGTCAGCGCAAAGTAAATGTGACGCAGCCCAGAGCGGAAGGCGAGGTAGCCAACGAATAAGCCAAACAGCATTGCAAAGATTCCACCGATTATCATGCCAATCCAGGGATTCACACCCATATTGACCAGTAACCAGGTAGAGGTATAAGCTCCGATGCCAAAATAAGCAGCATGGCCAAACGAAAACTGCCCAGTGTAGCCCGTCATTATGTTCCAGCATTGTCCCAAGTAAGCCCAGAAGAGGATTAAGATAGCCAAGCTGAGCAAGAAAGGGCTCAAAAATTGGGGCAAGATTAGCAGGATAACCAGCCCCAAAATAATCAGGACAAGCCCCCAGTTCAACCTCGTCCTGATCAGATGTTTAACTGAAAATTTACCCATTTCTTACTTCCCCCCCAGAAGCCCAGTTGGTCGGAAGAGCAAGACCAGGATAAAGACCAGAAAGACCCCCAACAGCCTGGACGATCCCGGCAGGAAAATCGCCCCTAACGATTCCACCAAGCCAATAATGATACCCCCCAGCAAGCTCCCCAGCATGTTGCCCATTCCTCCCAGAACAACTACCGCGAACATGATCATGATGAAAGTATCCCCTGCCGTGGGCGTCAGAGTGAAGAAAGGTGTCATCAGAGTACCAGCAACACCCGCACAGGCCGCACCTAACCCGAAGGCAATGAGGTGAATGCGCTT
>Ga0172366_10003387_pt1 | contig 12586 bp, 9 predicted proteins | sample LakKivSesite69cm_FD_114533 | JGI IMG/M metagenome (GOLD analysis project Ga0172366, IMG submission 114533) | Sediment microbial communities from Lake Kivu, Rwanda - Sediment site 69cm | ecosystem: Environmental > Aquatic > Freshwater > Lake > Sediment | place: Rwanda: Western Province, Lake Kivu... | reverse complement strand
GACTTGGAGAAGATGAGGGTGTTAGAGGATCTCCTCAAGGTCCCGATGAAGACCTTGATCTTCGTTGAACTGGTGAACTCGGGGAAGAAGATCGCCCAGCGGTTCGGGCTGCCCTTCGTCTACGGAGAAACAAAGGACCGCCTAGAGGTTATCGGCAAGAACCTCGTGACTGTCGTCAGCAGGGTCGGAGACGAGGGCATAAGCATCAAGGACCTGGAGCGCACCATCGAAGTCGAGTTTCTCGGACGAAGTAGACGACAGGAGGCTCAGAGGGCCTACAGGCTGCTGCACAGCGTCAAACCTGAGATCAGTCACACAATCATCATGACCGTGAAAGAGCTAGACCAGTTCGGAAGACGGTTCCTCGCACTTGAGGAAAAAGGCTTCAAGGTGGAATATGTGTCATGACCGCCCCAGAAGTCTGGTGTAAGGCGATAGAGAACTTCGTCGAGATCAAAGACGGCCAATGCAGTTACCGTGGAGGTGCTGGCGATGGCAGCTTGACAGCGCCCTGTCTCCTAAAGGGAACCTCAAGGTGCCTCCTCACCAAGAACAAGAGGGAGACGCCTTGAAGTTAAGCGGGTCTCATCCGCATAACTTGGTTTTGAAATGGTTGAGAATGGTGGAGTTATGCGGATTATATTATCATCATAACTCTGACGAAAATACAATATACATATCCGAGTTAAGCGGATGTCATCAGCTTAACTCCTTGAGAATCCTGGCCCGAATCCTCAGTAGCGAAAACCTCACCAAGACAATAGCCTGCTTCCTCGAATACGGAGCTGCCACCGATCTTATCTTGCAGCACAGAACCCGCCTCTCAGGCCAAGCCATCAGATGGGCAAGAAAAGAGCTGTACACCATGCAGCTAATCGAGCCCGCAACTAGGCTGCCCAAGGACTTTTTCGCAAAAGGCGGTCCACGAGTCAAAGTCTGGCAGCTTGATGCAGCCTTACCAGGGCAGATCCGAGATGCCATGCTCCTTCATCAGCGGCTTCAGAGTCCGAAGTACCGTGTAGCCGTAGAAGTTGCTCAGAGCCTTCTTGATGGGTATCTCAGAGCCAAAAAGGAGATCACCTACAGGGAGATAGTACTCCAAGTAAAGAGCCTGAAGCTTTCCTTCAACACACCCGATATTGCAGACTTGACGGCTCAGTATCTCCATGAGCAGGGAGTACGGATCTGGAGATGAAGGCAAAGATCGTGGTGGACTGTAGGGAAAACGTGTTGAGAGACGGTATATGCTTGTTCACGGGACAGCCCTGTAGCGACTACCCTAAGTGCGGCTGGAAGACCGTTAAGGAAGTGCTTACTCCTTGACTCTTCTCGCCTTGAAGCCGCCCTCGGAGATCACCTATGCTGAAGTAGTCATGTTCTGGGAGCGGGCTCGGGAGACCCTATGGAACCGCAATTACACAGTGTGGATCAGCCCGAACAGGGACCTTCGTGCCTGGACTAACGATGTGATGTGTTGCATAGCCCTCATGTACTGTCCTCACACAGGGCGGGTGCACCAAGTCAGAACAGAAGCCCTATATGAGTTGATGAAGGAGCTGGGGGTGCGGATCTGATGGTTCAGGTTTTAGCTGTTTACGTGCAGGTCTCCGATGCCCGGGAGCCTCGCCGAATTGAAAGCAGCATCTGGAGCGCATCACAAGTTTTTTCTTATCTTCTTTCCATTGATCGATCGATGTCTTTGAACGATAGACCCCTTTCCTTTATAGATTTATTCGCAGCACCCGGTGGTTTGAGTTTGGGCTTTGAGTTCGGTGGATTCAGGTCGATGGGCGCCATTGATTTTGATGAACATGGTATTGAAACATACTCGTATAATTTTCCGCATTCTAAGGCGCTCAAGGGAGACCTTAGAAATCTTTCACCAGATGCCTTTCTGAGAGAATCGCAAATATCTAAGAATTATGTTGATTTGGTTATCGGAAGTCCCCCCTGTCAAGGTCTCTCGGTAATCGGAAGGGTGAAAATTTCTTCTCTCATACGAAATGGAATTTGGGAATTGAAAAACCACAATTCACGTTTCATTGACGACCCGAGAAACCTTCTTTACTTAAAATTCTTGGAATATATCCGAGAAATAAAGCCAAAATATTTTGTTATGGAAAATGTTTGGGGCATAAAGTCGTACATGGATGGTGAATTTCTTGATGAAATGAAGGAGAATTTTAGGCAGATTGGGTACGACCAAGTTTCAGAGCTAACTTTGGATGCAGTTGATTTTGGCGTACCTCAAAGTAGAAAAAGGGTTTTCATAGTCGGGAATAGATTGGGAATACCAACTTCATTTGCTGCCACCATAGAAGAATCCGTAGATAAACCTGTCTCGGTCTGGGAGGCGATAGGAGATCTACCCCCTATAGGTTCCTCCACAGGAAAGGATTTCTTAAATTATACAGAGAAAGCGTCTAATAAATATCAAGAATGGTGCAGGAATGGATCGCAATTTGTGAGGAACCATATAACCCGTAAACATAGTGAACGTGATGCATTAACATTTCAATCGATGAAACCCGGAGAGAGGTGGCAGAACCTAAAACAAGAAATAAAAGATCTGTATGGTTACAGGGATGATATTTTTCGAGACAAATTCCGAAAATTGCCAATTGACTCCCCTTCATGGACAATAACCGCACACTTGAGCAAGGACGGCTATGCCTTTATCCATCCTGTCGAGAACAGAACAATTACAGTTAGAGAGGCCGCACGACTTCAGAGTTTTCCCGATACCTTTGTATTTTTAGGACCAAGAACCAGTCAGTTTAAACAGGTTGGAAACTCCGTCCCTCCATTATTAGCGAGAAGTCTTGCTCTTAGAATAAGAGAATCTCTAGTTTAACACATTTTTACAAGACGTTGATAGAAATCGCATACATTTTTGACCGGGCAAATTTCATGAGCGGCGGCTCTATCCCTACAGATATCTTTAGAGAAATCCAAAAGTGCATAATTGAACTCTCTTGATCTTCCTTTTGATACCAGTATCGCCATCATATCCCAAATTTGTCTATCTTTACGCGATTCTCTATCCAAGGGCAGACTGAATACTCTTCTCATGACTCTTATTATGTTTGAATCGACTAAGGGTATATTCATACCGAATGCAAAGCACAACACAGCGTTTGAGATATATCTACCAACTCCAGGTAAAGACTGTAGTTCGAATGATTGTTCAGGTACCTTTCCGTGAAATCTTTTTACAATGATCTCGGCGATGTTCTTGAGTCTTTCAGCACGGTATGCTAAACCAAGCGAACCCAAGTCCTCACTTATTACTGAAACATCAGCTGATGCCAGCTGTTTTGGAGAGCCATATTTATCCATAAATTTTTCGTATACTCTTTGAACTTGATTTGCATTGGTTCTTTGAAGCATCATCTCGGCTATCAATATCTTGAAAGGGTCCCTAGTATTTCTCCAAGGAAAGTTTCTATAATGATTTTTTCCCCACTCCGAGATCTTTTCTACAAAGAAATTTGCCTTATCTTCACTTATCTCCATTATTGTTATGGTTATGAAAAGATATATATGTATGTTTTCATCGGTTTATTATCATCATAAAAAATTTAAGCAATAAGGACTATTAAAATTTGAAATGTCTGTTAGAGCCCGTCTTGTGGATGCCTTGCGAAAAGAGCTTCTGGGTCCGAGGAAAGGAATCTTCGAGGTTATAGAGACTGACCCGAGATCCGAATATATGCTTGGTATACTGGAACCAGCCAGTTTGAGTCGAACTCCCCTTGAATATTACCGCTCTGTAGACCTGCGCGTCGGTCAGAATGAAGAAATGAAAGAGGACGATGATATATCCGATACCGATGCGGATAATCTATCACTAAGTCTGGAACTTGATCCAAGGGCATTGCCCAAATCGATAGGTATTTCATTTGTTCTCTCCTCGAAAGGGTCCATCCTTATTGATATTCTCGCGACTTGGGCCAGATATGAAAAAATCAAAAATGATGGATGGGCGCGTGAACCCGATCATCTTCTCATAAAGGAAACTGATATACGGAAGGATCAGGAATGGAACAAGAATGGTCTGAAGGTTGTGTTAAGGACCAACTACACCCAGACAATGGATTTCTATGTTTCAATATACTTAGTCAATGAAACTTATCTCGAAGACAAAGGAAGGGCTTCAACCGAGGATCTGATTTTCCAACCCCAAATAAGAATAAACTGCCATGAAGGGGGAGAGATTGTACCGATTAGGGGAGAGCAATTAGAGGATGAGGAAGAGGCAAAGTTATCCCTTCTTTACGCAAAAAGACCGACTCTTGCAAGAGGCCATCTATGTAGTGCTCTATGGGGAGATATCGATCCGGAAAGAATTTTTTCAGGCGAAATACACGACCTTCCAGAAGATGAGACGCCATTTCTTTTTATGGACGGCAATATGTTGTCAGAAGAGGATAGAGAGTATTTCACAACTCCTTCAGTTAGATCAGAATTCATTCCTTGCTATGCGATTGAACAGGTAAGATTTCGTCCCAAGAAACAGTATTATGAAATCCCGGAGTCGAAGGCATCAGACCTTTCAGAGGCATATGATCCCGAACTATTGGGAAGATACCTCGATCCGATAGTTAGGAGCTACAATCTATGGATAAAAGAACAGGATGAAGAATCCTTATCCTTACCCCAACAGTATAAAGAGACCGCCTTTAAACTGATAAAGGACTGTAAAAAAACATTGCAGAGGATAAGGGAAGGAATAACTCTAATCAAAAACGACGATGATTTGAGATTGTCATTCTGCTTCATGAACAAAGTCATGGATATGCAGTCTTTATGGAAAAACGGTCAACATTTAACCTGGAGATTGTTTCAAATAGCCTTTATTCTACAGAATATAGCTGGAATATCTAGAAAAGATCATCCAGATAGAAAGATATGCGATATCTTGTGGTTTCCAACTGGAGGTGGTAAAACTGAAGCTTATCAGGGACTTCTGATATTAGCACTGGCTCTCAGAAGAAGACGTGACCGCGGAAAAACACACGGTGGCGGGGGAACCGGTATAATATCCAGATACACACTGCGGATGCTAACCATTCAGCAGTTCCGACGAGCCCTAGTAGCGATTATAGCCGCAGATTATCTGCGGACAATAAATTGGAGACCCAAAGACTATCCATGTAAAGATGAGATGCTCTGGGGGCGGCTCCGATTTTCTATAGGTTTGTGGGTCGGCGGCGATGTAACCCCCAACAATCTATTGGATCATAAAAGATTCAGTAGACACAGATACAGGTACGAGTATTTCCCGGGAGCTCTCGGAAAACTAAGAGGAAGCGAGATTTACAGGGAGAAAGGATACAGGGTTGTCACGGTATCGGAAAATGAGCCAGCACAGGTACTCAATTGCCCTGTATGCGCGAGTATTCTTGCCATTCCGAAAAAACGGGTTCTACCGAGTGGGACATATAGAATACATTGGATAGTTTCTTCCGCCTCTAAACCAAAAATCACGGCGAACATGGATAGCTCGTCTTTCAAAATAACGAAGATAGAAATCAAGGAACTCCAAAATCCAGGTTATTTTGCCCTGTCTATAGAATTTATGGCGTTATCGAGAATAGGGGCTCAGGATACTGATCTCTGGTGGAGCCAGAAGATCAAGCCTGCACTTGGTCCGAAGATCAAAGAGGCCTTTGCCCGGGCCAGTCGTCCCGGATACTTCATCAGGAAATGGGATGTAAGTAAGGAAGATGTTGACTTCGAGATACACTGTCCAGATCCATCGTGTGAGCTAAATAATGCGAGATGGATCGAACGTGTAAGGGGGCTGGATGGTAAAGAACTGAACACGCAACCTCTGGAGCCTTTTACTCTTCCCGGGTTTGAAGAATATTCGTACAGTATCCCTATTTCTGCATATGTTGTTGATGATCAGGTTTATCACAGATGTCCATCACTGATTATCGCAACGGTCGATAAATTTGCTAGATTACCCTTTGAACCGAAAGCAGGATCGCTCTTTGGCAATGTTGACAGATACGATTCCGTGTGGGGATTCTACAGAAACACCATTCCCCCGGATAGAGGAGAACTACATCCTGGCGATATTTTATCGGTCGCCAATTTTGAGAAACCTGAACTCATTATTCAGGATGAACTACACCTAATCGAGGGGCCTCTGGGATCTTTGGTGGGAATTTATGAAACGGCAGTAGAGGAATTAGCCAGTGAAAAAAATGGTGACACCTATATCAGGCCTAAATACGTCGCCTCAAGCGCCACAATTCAAAGAGTGGAACCGCATGTCAATGCTATATTTAACAGGAGCATTTCGATCTTTCCTCCTCCCGGATTATCTATAGATGATAATTTCTTTTCACACAGCAGAGAAGCTCATCAGCTGGATTCGGTATATCCGGGGAGACTGTATCTTGGTGTATGTGCCCCAGGCAGGGGACCGCATACCCCGACGATAAGAATATGGACAGCCATTTTGAGAAAGGTCTATAAACTTAAAAAAGAGAAGGGAGACCTAGACAGAGAAGTAGATCAATTTTGGACAGTTGTTGGATATTTTAACGCCTTGAGAGAACTGGCATCTGCTTCCGCACTCTATAAGCAAGACATGGTGGAAAGACTTAGACAAATAGATTCGCAACCGAGGCTACTTGAACCAAGTCTAGAGCTTTCAAGCAGGATGGATTCGTCGGAGATTCCCATGGCCCTGAATCAGCTGGCGAAATTCCCAAGAAATGTCATAGATGCTGTTCTCGCAACTTCCATGTTTGGCACAGGAATCGATATCGACCGTCTTGGCTTGATGATTGTCCATGGACAGCCTAAAACTACTGCAAACTACATTCAGGCAACAGGTCGAGTCGGAAGGCAAATGGGTGGTATGGTTGTCACTTTTTACAGGTCTACTAGACCAAGAGACCTCGATCATTATGAATTTTTTGGGGGCTATCATAGTTGCCTTCATAAATATGTCGAGCCGATTACCGCTAATCCCTTCTCTCCAAGAGCGAGAGAACGGGCATTAGGACCGGTGATAGTATCGATTTTGAGAAACGCGGAAACTGCTGATGGAACAAAAATAGATCAGGGATGGGCCTTTGAAGAGATTTATACAAGCTCAACAACAAGGATTCCGAAAAGTGGCAGTCGAACAATAAAGAAACGAAGAAAAGCGGAAGAGATACGGGCAATAATAAATATATTGGAAAGAAGGGTTCAGAGACAGCCGCTAGGGCGCAGGCCGGATATAGGTTCTGTAAGAAATGAGATCGTGTCAGATCTTGATAGATGGGAAGCAGCCGCAAACGCGTTTGATGACCTTCTATATTCAGAATCCACGATGATTAGAGAACCTCAGCATCCTGTCGTTCTGGGTGATCCGCAACATGAACTTCTCAAGAAAGTGGTTTTTAGAAATACACCTCAATCACTGAGAGAGGTTGAATCTACAACAAGGTTTGAGGGATAACCGATGAGCCGGGGAATTTCGATACGTCCGTCCCAGTTTGTATTTAGCTACGGAGTAGGAAGCATCCTAGAGGCGCCAGATGGTCCGAGATTGGTTCTAGATTTTAAGGACTGGGGAGGGTTATTTCGCTCTCCAAAACCCTCTTTGGACAGTTATGAGATATCTGATGAAAATCTTAAAGCGCTATTAGACGGTGGTAGGATCTTCCGGCTCCCAACAAACGCAGATTTAGGAGAAACCGATGAGGTTGTATTATTCAGAACCGGTCGTTTTCCCAACTGGGGTCTTTGTCAAGAACATCAAATTCTCTACAGATTACGTCACAACGGAAAAACAGGTTGTCCAAAGTGCAATCCTGAAAAAGATGCACAAGATCAAGCCATACGCTTTGTCCGGGCATGCCCTAGGGGACACTTAGACGATGTTGATTGGCCAAGTATTGTACACCGAAAAAATAGAAACTGTAAGGGCGAGGTATTCAAATGGACCGAGGAAGGCAGTACTTTAAGCGACATCAAGATTAAATGCGTTAGCTGTGGAGCAGAAGCTACGCTAAGCGATATTTATTATGGAACTTACTCCTGTTCGGGAAGAGTACCCGAAAGTGATTTGATAGAGTCCTGTGATGAGCATGCTTCGGTTGTACTCCGAAATGCCAGTAACCTCAGAGTTGTTGTTCTAGAATCTGTCTTGACAATACCACCAAGAGATACTCGAATAAGCAGGATCCTAGAAAATCCTCGTTTGAGTTCTATACTTGCTTTGTCTCTGAAAAAATACTGGGACAAAAAGGAGTTGCTTGAGAATTTAAGGGATATAGCAGATAGCGTGCCAAGTCTTAACCCGGTAACACTGGCTGAAATTGAAAATACTGCTGAAGAAGTTCTTTTCAAGACAATTAAGGAGATCATCATGTCTCAACAGCCGAATATCAAACTTTCCTCTCAAGAAATTAGATGCAAAGAACTAGACGCCCTTCAAACTGCTGCCAGACTTGGTCATCCTCCCAAACCAGATTCGACCGTTTCAGATTTTGAAGTTGACAAGGATTCAGTGATAATTTTCCCTCTTTCTCAGAAAATATCCCTCAGAATAACCCCGGTAAAACGAATGCGGGTTGTCGCAGCCCAAAAAGGATACAAGCGATTGGTAGGTAAGGAACCATCTATACGCGCGCGCACGCGGGAAACCTTCTTGAAAACAGGCAATGACCGTTGGTATCTAGGTATTGATTTACTAGGAGAGGGAATATTTGTGGATCTATCTCCAAGGAAAATACTTCATATCGAAGATTCAACAGCTAAAGACTGGCTTTCAAGATTCGAAAATGGAAAAAACCTAAATTACCATCCTATCTTCGTTTGGTGGCATACGCTTTCTCACAGATTCATAAAAGCACTTGCATTAGATTCGGGTTATTCTTCCGCCTCGATTCGGGAAAGGATGTATATTAAATATGATAGCCCTGAGAAAGTCGAGGGAGCTGTTCTCCTATACACTTCCCAGAAGGGAGGTGATGGGACACTTGGGGGATTGATTGCCCTTGTTCCAGAATTCAAAAGAGTCATTTCGACCGTACTGAGGAATCTTGATTCCTGTTCTAATGATCCTCTATGTTCAGAACAAAAGTTAAGCCATAATAGAAACAACGGTGCAGCGTGTTACGCATGTATGTTTATATCAGAAACCTCGTGTGAATTCGGGAATTCTTACTTGGATAGAAATTTGCTGAGGCAGAATCTATGATGACCGTTAAAAAAACTGATAATGTGGCCGTAATGGTTACAGGACTGGGATGGATGAAGCAGGGAATTCGATCGATTTGGTCGGTTATGGAAGATATGATAAAAAATGCATCAGATGAGATTCAAATAGCCGTTTATTTAATCACAACAGGTTCAACTGATTTCTTACAATTACTAAAAAATGATCTTAATCGTGGAATAAGAATAACGTTTTTAGTTAATTCGTTTTTCTCACAGCCAGTAGATGTGCAGAAACAGCTCTATGAATTAGCTAATAAATATCCCTATTTTGTTTTACTAGATTTTATCGGGACAGAACGTGAAACTCTTCATGCAAAGATAATTGTTGTAGACAGGAAAGTCGCTTTTATTGGTTCATCAAATCTAACAGGTGGAGGTCTTACATATAACCATGAAATAGGTGTGAGAATAGAAGGTCCTGCTGCCAAACAGATCGCTGAGATCATAGATCTTCTTGGGATAGATCCGAGAACACACAGGGTTGAGTCCGAATTTGTATAGAAGCGATCATATCGAGAGGAAACTCATTCGTATGCTACATGATTTTGATCCATATATTACGAATGATTATTTAGAGGCAGTTCAGAGTTTCTTTGAAGATGTAAGAAAAGCTACTCCTAGAAATATCGAATGGCTGTATCAAGATTTGTCACAGGAGCCCTACGCATTCATTATCACCCTAGACGAACCTCTATTTCTCCATCTTTCTCATCCAATTTCTAGATTCGCAAGAGCAAGAAAATATACTGTTTTTAGAGACGATGTTAAACTGTGTTTCGATTTGGCTCTTGTACCCGCGTATCTAGTATCTCTTAATATATATACTGTTATCAGACTCTGGAGCGAAGGGGCGAGAAGATTTTTCTCTCCTACATCAGGTCCTCTCTCTGAACAGGAAGAGATATGGGCGCTCTATCCACAAAGAGGTGGGGCTCAATTTAGTAGCATGAATTTTGTTATAAGGAGAAATGCTGATATTCGGCTCGCGCCAAAGGGGCTTGAAGAAGTAATAAAAAATTATTTTAATTACTTCTTTTGGCCCTCTCCGAGAAGAGGGTTTTCCAGTTGTGCGCATTTTATTCACGGTTCCAGAAATATAAGTACGATGTTTAAAGTTGCAAAGAGCATCTACTCTGTAAAAGGAATATACGATGACCGCCTTTTGATTGGTTCTGAAGAACTGCTGGTCAAAAGGGCAGTTGTGTCTGGCCTAATATTCGATGATTCTGTACCAAAATTTGTTATTTCAAAACCTGTGCTTACTTCGGATATTTTTCACGATATGGAGGAGTATAGGGAAAGAAAGTACTTCATCAACGGCGTCGTATGCGAGTTTCGTCGAAAAGGTCAAACAAAGTTCAATACGCTAACCGTCGTTGCTGAATATGGAGTCAACGAAATAGAGCTGTTAAAAGCACTGATTGGGATTGTTATTTGGCGGAGATTTATGGAAACTGAACATGTATCGAAAGTTGGCAAAATTGAAGAAATAAAAAAGGATGTCTACGAGTTACTTGATTTTCTGGCGAAACGCGTGACTATTGATAGAACTCTAGCTATTGGGATATCAGACACGTTCGAGTATGCTCTTTCCTTGTTGTATCCGAATATTGTCTACAATAAAGATGTCTATTTCTCACATCCCTTTTTGTTTAGTATGTTTGAAAAGTATAATCTTACTGAAAGAATAACGTCAAAAAAAACCAACCTGCTATCCTCTCTGACTTTACTCGATAAGATATCGATTTCAAAGGAAAGTGAGCTATATAATTCAAAAGAAGCTGAAGTACTTCAAAACGAAGGGATCTTTAAACAGCACATAATAACCGCGCTTAAAGAGGCTTTTAACTGGATAACAATATCTAGGAAAATATATTCCAACCTTGTTGATAAAAAAGGAGCACCATCAAGAGATGAAACATTAGAAGCTGAAGAAATCTTTGAAGAAGAAACTACAAGCTCCGGTATGAATATATGTCCCAAATGCAATGGAGAGGGAACTATCACAGAGATCGAATACGCGCGCCAGAATGGACTAATCATACCTGTAACACGTTCTAAAAAATGCCCTGTTTGTAATGGTAAAGGTATACTAAACATGAAATGACTGTCAGTTCATTGTAGATGATTAAATTTCCATTATACTATCAACCCTTTTCAGCAACTTATTCAAATTTCTCACAGTTCTTTCTGATTACTAATTTTGTATTAAACGGGTAATAATCCAAACTCTGAGAATAAAGTCTTTCTTATGTTATCATGGAGCTAATGTGAGAACTGACCGATATCGTCTTTCAATTCCCGCTCTGCGGGATTTGACGTTGAAATCATCTTAAATTGCCATAAAGTCATTATTAAGACGGGATGAATCTAATGATGACTCTAATGTATGTGTCTACGAATTCAAGGTTTACCAACCTCAGGCGAGGACAAGCCAACTTGCTTGTTGGCATCTGGTTCTGTAAGTTCCCACCCTGCCTTCGTCAACATCTTCCGCAGCTCGTCAAGCCTTATGGCGCCCTTATCGTAGGCCGAGAGCATGTCAGCGAACTCCAAGCTAGGTTTCTCGGGCTGCCCCCAGTTAAGCCTAACCTTAACCTCCTCAGGCCTATACCCCGACTGCTCCACAATCGGGTTAAAGACATCTCCTTCAACGATCCTCTTGAGGAAACGCTGGATGCTCATGACCTTCCTCTCCGCCGCCTCCAAGGCAGCCCTTGCTGAAGCCTCCGTGAAGCTAGGTGTCGTGAAAAGCCTGGGAATAGGCGTCTCAAGCCCAAGCAAGAACCCATTGACAATGACATCCACATAACTCTCCCAACCACGACCCATTGGCACCACCGCCTGCTTGATATCAGCTTCATCGTTATAGGCGAGCCTTGCGCCCTTCGCAGGAATCTTCTTCAGCACATTCGCGTAGGTCTGCAGGTCGTCTTTTCCAAGGTTTTTGAAGGTCCAGAGCTCCGTTGGACCAGAGAACTTCTCAAACTGATCGAGCATCGCCTTCTCCATCCTGGCCTTCATATCCGCTATTGCAGGACGAACCTCCCCAGTACTGGTCTGTAATCCCTCACAGATACTGCGGATCAAACCTGATCCAAGGGCTTCAGCATTCACAGGGTTCCACAAGAAGTGAATAACTTGTTCAGGCTTCAGAAGGCCGCCGCCATAGGCTCTTATCTGCCTGTAGCCCATGATTATACCCTCCGAGGTCCTCTCAACCCCTTCAATGCTGATGATGGGAAGCAGCTTCACATTCTCCAATCGAGCAGGCGTGATCCGCTCCCAGAAACAGTTCCCATAGGCGACAACCTCCCTGGCTGTCCAGAGGAGGAGTTCGTCCAAGTTAACCGCT
>Ga0172366_10003385_pt1 | contig 12591 bp, 12 predicted proteins | sample LakKivSesite69cm_FD_114533 | JGI IMG/M metagenome (GOLD analysis project Ga0172366, IMG submission 114533) | Sediment microbial communities from Lake Kivu, Rwanda - Sediment site 69cm | ecosystem: Environmental > Aquatic > Freshwater > Lake > Sediment | place: Rwanda: Western Province, Lake... | reverse complement strand
TGGCGATCTGGCACAGAGCGAAGAGGATGTGCTTTCCTATGCCCTCTTCCCACAGGTTGCCCGGACCTTTCTGGAACGCCGGGCTAAAGGTGGAGCCAGGGAAGAGGTTGTAGCTGCCATTGCCGCCGAGGTTGCAGCACAGGAGGAACAGTCACCCAGAGAGGCCTGGCCTGAGCCTGGCCGACGGGTAGCTCCTGCACTCATCCCCATCTCTATGTGGAAACTGGCTGGTCGTATCAGCCGCGGTGGGAGGTGAGCATGGACATGACACAGGCAGTATATGTTACGGTGCTGGGTATGGCGTTGGTATTCTTAGCGCTCACCATCGTGCTGTTGGTTACCATAATTCTGGAGCGCCTGTTCCGCGTGCAGTCAAAAGAGAGTGGCTCCTGGACTGACGATGGCAATGTGCAGGCAGCAGCAGAAGAGGCACAGGTTGCAGCAGTGATAGCGACAGCCCTGGCGATCATGGCTCAGGAAGCAGAGGCAGAAGCTCTTGCCGCCGCTCCCACAAACGTGCTCAACCTGGAGCAGATGTCGCAGGGGTGGAAGGCTGCTGGTCGGCTTGCGGGTATGCAGTAGGGTGTCGGCTGGTAGCTGGTAGGCACCGCTTGATTAATGAAGGTGAGATGATGCATTCATGAGGGCATTCAAGTTTACAATTGGCGGAAAGTTATATAATGTGGAGATAGATGATCCATCGGGTTCCGTGCTGGTGGTAGTAGTCAACGGCAAGGGGTATACTGTGTGCCGCGAGGACCTGGTGACAGCGCCACCAACCGAGAAGGTCGCTGTGCCAGTGACCATGCCAGAGCCTGAGGCCAGACCTGAAGCCACAACGGGATTGGAGGAGATCAGAGCGCCCATGCCGGGCAAAATCCTGGCTGTGGCTGTTGACCCAGGTGACCTTGTTCGTTATGGGGATGCTTTGTGCACCCTGGAGGCAATGAAAATGGAATCCGTGATCCGTGCGCCGCTCAATGGTACGGTGCGGGAGGTGCGTGTGCAGCCCGGCGACAACGTTCAACACAATGATGTGCTGCTCGTGATTGCCGGGCTTCGTCCCAGAGAGCCCGAAGGGTTGGCTGGATGAGAGGCAAAGCATGAGTCTACATGCATTGTCCAAACTGCTGGTTGGCATGTTCAGCCTTTCACCCGGGCATGTGGTCATGATCACTGTAGGTGGAATGCTGATTTACCTGGCCATTGTGCGCCAGTACGAGCCGTTGTTGCTCTTGCCTATCGGCTTTGGCTGCATCCTGGCAAATATCCCGGCTACTGGCATCACCGCCGAAGGCGGGCTTTTGCATGTTTTCTACAAGGCGGGAATTAACACCGAAATCTTGCCCAGCTTGATATTCATTGGCGTTGGAGCGCTCACTGACTTTGGCCCATTGCTCGAGAACCCGGTCCTGGTGCTGTTGGGGGCAGCAGCGCAGTTCGGCATCTTTGGCACGTTGTTGATGGCCACCGTTATGGGTTTCGGGATCAAAGAAGCAGCATCCATTGGTATCATTGGCTCGGCTGATGGGCCTACTTCGATTTATGTGGCGGCCATCCTGGCCCCAAGTTTGCTGGGGCCCATCGCTGTGGCTGCTTATTCCTATATGTCTCTGGTGCCTGTTATCCAACCGCCGGTTATGCGTTTGTTGACCACACGCGAGGAACGCCGCATCAAAATGCCTTATACTGCCCGCCCCATCTCTCAGACAACGCGCATACTCTTTCCCATTGTCGTCACGATTGTCTGTGGATTGCTAGTGCCAATGGCGACACCATTGATTGGCATGCTCATGTTTGGCAATCTGATGCGTGAGAGCGGCGTGGTTAACCGCCTTTCTCAAGCCGCACAGAACGAGATGGCCAATATCGTTACCATCCTCTTGGGCGTCGCCGTTGGCTCCACTATGACCGCTGATAACTTTTTGCACTGGCGCACTATCCTGATCGTGGTCATGGGACTGGTTGCGTTTGCTTTAGATACTGCTGCCGGTGTACTCTTTGGCAAGTTGATGTGCGTGGCTTCCGGTCGGCGCATTAATCCACTGATCGGAGCATCAGGTATATCTGCCTTTCCCATGTCCGCACGCGTGGTGCAGAAAGTGGGCCAGGCCGAAGACTTCTCGAACTTTTTGCTGATGCACGCCATGGCTTCCAATACGGCTGGCCAGATCGCTTCAGTCATGGCCGGGGGTGCCATCCTCGCCTTGCTCGCAAGATAAGGTTGAAGGAGGCATTTGGAAGCTTTCATTCTTACCCAGTCGTGATTCCCATTCGTGGACGGCAGCCCCAGCGTAAACCCGAGGAAGACGATGAACACAGAGAAATGGCATAAGGCGTTGGCCGAAGGGGAGCACAGGACGCTCCAAACAATCCTGGAGCGTTTTCCGGAACGCCGCACGCGGTTTGCCACCTCCTCTGATATCGAGGTTGAGCGGCTCTACACCCCAGCCGAGGTCCAAGTTGACTATGCGCGTGATCTGGGCTTTCCGGGTGAATACCCATTTACGCGGGGTGTACAACCCACGATGTACCGGGGCCGGTTGTGGACCATGCGGCAGTATGCTGGTTATGCCTCGGCCGAGGAGTCTAATCGCCGTTACCGCTATCTATTGCAGCAGGGTCAAACGGGCCTGTCAGTTGCTTTTGACCTGCCTACGCAGGTGGGCTATGACTCTGATCACCCTCTGGCAGAGGGCGAAGTGGGCCGGGTGGGAGTGGCGATTGACTCCCTGGAGGATATGGAACTTCTGTTCAATGGCATCCCCCTGGATAAGGTCAGCACTTCGATGACCATCAATGCCCCGGCGGCTGTGCTGCTGGCAATGTATGTGGCAGTGGCTCAGAAGCAAGGTGTGAACATCCAGCAACTGCGCGGCACAGTGCAGAACGACATCCTCAAAGAGTACATAGCCCGTGGCACCTATATTTTCCCTCCGGCTCCTTCGATGCGCTTGGTCACTGACCTTTTCCAGTATTGCCGGGACAACTTGCCCCGTTGGAATGCCATCTCCATCAGTGGCTATCACATGCGCGAGGCAGGAGCCACAGCGGTGCAGGAGGTGGCTTTCACCCTCGCCAACGCTATTGCTTACGTGCAGGCAGCCATTGACGCCGGGCTGGACATAGACAGTTTCGCCGGGCAGTTGTCCTTCTTCTTCAGTGCGCATAACGACTTGCTGGAAGAGGTGGCCAAGTTCCGTGCGGCACGCCGCATGTGGGCGCGTATCATGCGTCAGCGCTTTCGGGCCAAGAACCAGCCATCGTGGATGCTACGCTTTCACACCCAGACGGCGGGCAGCACGCTTACGGCGCAGCAACCAGACAACAATATCGTGCGGGTAACGCTGCAGGCCCTGGCTGCCGTGCTGGGTGGCACCCAAAGCTTGCATACCAATTCGCGTGACGAAGCGCTGAATTTGCCCACGGAGGACTCGGTGCGCATTGCCTTGCGCACGCAACAGATCATCGCTCACGAGAGCGGTATTGCGGACACCATTGACCCTCTGGCTGGCAGCTACTTCGTGGAGCGTCTGACGGATGAGATTGAACGCCGGGCTGAGGCGTATCTTGCCAGGATCGAGGAGATGGGAGGTGCACTGTCCGCTATTGAACGCGGTTACATGCAGCGCGAGATCCAGGAGAGCGCCTATCGCTACCAGAAGCAAGTGGAAACAGAACAGGCTATCGTCGTCGGGGTTAATGATTACCTAACGGAAGAAAAACATGCCCTAGAACCGTTGCGGGTAGATCCCGCTGTTCGGGAGCGGCAGATTGCCCGGCTGCAGGTATGGCGAGCACGACGGGACAAGGCCCGAGTACAGCAATCGCTGCATGCGCTTGCTTGGGCAGCACGAGGCAATGATAATCTCCTGCCACCGATACTGGCTTGCGTGGAAGCCAATGCCACTCTCGGCGAAATCTGTCAAGTCTTGCGCCAGGAATTTGGCGAGTACCAGCCAGTTGCTTTTATTTAGACACATTTGAACCGTAGCCGCAGGCTTTACGCTAGCGTTACTCGATAAGCGAGCAAGTATATAAGGAGGAACAATGATCGAGAAGATTCACCATATCGGACTAGCTGTGCAAAGCATCCCAGACGTACTGCAGGTATTTGGTGACACACTGGGCCTGATACCAGAGCACACCGAGCTACTGCCAGAGCGGGGGGTAAAAGTAGCTTTTCTCCGTGTAGGGGAATCGTATCTGGAGTTGCTGGAGCCCACCAGCGAAACATCAACCATAGCCAAGTTCTTGCGTGTGCGAGGCGAAGGCATCCACCACATCTGCCTGGAAGTGCCTGACATCGCGGCTGCGCTAGCCGAGCTCAAACAACGCGGGATCAAATTGATTGACGAGCAACCGCGCATGGGTGCCAGGGGTGCGCGGGTTGCTTTCCTGCACCCCTCAAGCACACACGGCATTCTCCTTGAACTGCATGAGGAGGAAAAGTGCCCCTCGAACGAGGCTTGATACAGGTCTATACTGGGGATGGCAAAGGCAAAACGACTGCTGCTCTTGGGCTGGCTTTGCGTGCCGCCGGCCACGGGTTGCAGGTCTATATCGTACAGTTCATGAAGGGCTGGCCTGACTACGGTGAATTGCAAGCTTTGCAGCATCAGCCCAACATCACCCTGGTGCAATTTGGTCGCCCTGAGTTCGTGGATCGGGACAATCCCGACCCACAGGATGTGCACCTGGCCCTGGAAGCGTTGCAGCGTAGCCTTGACGTCATCTCGAATGAGCAGTATGATGTAGTCATCCTAGACGAGATCAACGTGGCGTTGGACTATAAGCTGATTTCGTTGGAACAGGTGCTGGCGCTGCTCGATGCCAAACCGCCACACGTGGAGTTGGTGCTCACTGGACGCAGAGCACATCCTCGGATAGTGCAGCGTGCAGACCTGGTAACGGAAATGCTTGCCATCAAGCACCCTTACGCAGTGGGCATTGTTGGCAGGAAAGGCATTGAATATTGATTGCAATTCTTTTCCTTCGAAAGGAGCCCTTATGTCTACAGTTGAACCACTTGAGCAATTGAAGAAAGAGATTGACTCGATCCAGTACTCAGTCAATTCGTTACAATCGAAGGCACGCTTGACTAGCCTGCGGGACGCGGTGGAAGACCTACAAACAAATATCAATAGCTTGCTGCAGAAAGTCAAGGATCTACGGGCCCGCGGTTATCCTTTTGAGAAGCAATTGGAGGGCAAAGCTTCTGATTTTGCTCAACAGTGGGCTTCTCTCCACCCTTCAGTGTTCAGCCAGATTGACCAACAGGCGGCTGCTCTGGAATGGGCTCTGCGTCCCATCGAAGAGCAGTTTAGGCAATTGATAGCGCAATCCAAGGTTCCCTCTGTTGCCCAGCCCCTGGTGACCCAGATCAAGGCGGCAATCAGCACGCTGGAGAGCAAAATCTCTGCTGTCAGCAGCGATATTGAGGGGATGTACGATGGCCTGGAGAAGCAAGTCAAGGAGTTCGTCGCTCACCTCAGTGAGGTGGATTGGATGCTCAACCAGTTTGCGGAAGCAACCTTTCAATTGCTGCCGACCGAGGCAGGGATTATGGCTGTCAAGGCTACCTGGATGAAGGGAGGAAAAAAGGACGCAGGCGATCCCAAGGGCATTCTCTATTTGACCGACCAGCGTTTGATTTTTGAGCAGAAGCAAGAAATGGTCACTAAGAAGGTGCTGTTTATCGCCACGGAGAAAGAGAAAGTTCAGAAAGTACTACTTGAAGTGCCCGTGGTGTTAGTGGAAACCATCAAGGCGAGCAAGCAAGGTTTGTTCGGCCATGAGGACCATATCTATCTAAACTTCGCTGCTGATGCGCCGGAGCAGGCAGCCCATTTCCATATGGATGGACAGGACTGCAACAACTGGCAGGGGTTGGTAGGACGCGCCAAAGCGAGAGACTTTGACCAGGACCGAGCGATTCCGCTTGACCAATCACAGGTGGAGAAGGTCAGGTCTGCTCCTACCGAGTGTCCGCACTGTGGAGCAGCGATCACTAAACCAGTGCTGCGTGGGATGGATAGCATCCAGTGCGAATACTGTGGGAAGGTGATTCGGCTTTAGAGAGTGCTTGCAAGTAACTGGATTGATCGAGGAGGCCTAATGAAGGAACAGGGGACGTTGGCGTCTATTCGCAAGGCGAAGGAGGAATGGGAGCGCACGACACTGCGCGACACCCTGGCCAGGTGGCCGGAGAGATACGAAAAGTTCATCACCACATCCGGTGAACCGGTAGAGCGGCTCTACACGCCGTTGGATATTCCCGATCTGGATTACGAACGGGACTTGGGCTTTCCGGGTCAGTATCCCTTTACGCGGGGCGTGCATCCCACCATGTACCGAGGCCGGCTGTGGACGATGCGCATGTTCGCCGGCTTTGGCAGCGCCGAGGAGACAAACGCACGCTACAAGTACTTGTTGGCACACGGGGAAACTGGCCTCTCTGTGGCCTTCGATTTCCCCACCTTGTATGGCTACGATACAGACGACCCGCTTGCAGAGGGCGAGTTCGGCAAATGCGGCGTGGCGGTCTCATCGCTAGCCGACATGGAGATCCTTTTCGATGGCATCCCGGTGGACGAGATCACGACCTCGATGACCATCAATGGGCCTGCGGCAGTCATCTGGGCTATGTACATTGCTGCTGCCGAGAAGCGCGGTATCCCTATGGAAAAGCTGGGTGGCACTATCCAGAACGATATCCTCAAGGAATATATCGCTCAAAAGTCATGGCTGTTACCGCCTGAGCCGTCCATGCGTTTGATTGTGGATACCTTCGAGTTTGGCAGCAAGCATCTGCCCAAGTGGAATACTATTTCCATCAGCGGCTATCATATCCGTGAGGCAGGTGCCACGGCGGCACAGGAAATGGCCTTTACCCTGGCCGATGGCATGACCTATGTGCAGGCCGCCATTGAGCGCGGGCTCGATGTGGACAGTTTTGCCCCGCGCCTTTCGTTCTTCTTCAATGCTCACAACGACTTTTTCGAAGAGATTGCCAAGTACCGCGCCGCACGCCGCATCTGGGCACGTGAGATGAAGGAACGTTTCAAGGCCAGGGATCCTCGCTCCTGGTGGCTGCGCTTCCATACTCAGACGGCAGGCTGCTCGCTTGCGGCGCAACAGCCGGAGAACAATATCGTGCGCACTACGATCCAGGCGCTTGCTGCTGTTCTCGGTGGCACACAGAGCTTACACACCAATTCGATGGATGAAGCCCTGGCCCTGCCATCCGAGTTGGCGGCACGCATCGCTCTGCGCACGCAGCAGATCATCGCCCATGAAAGTGGCGTGGCCAATACAGTGGATCCACTGGCCGGCAGCTACCTGGTTGAATCCTGGACCAACCGGCTCGAAGCCGAGGCCTATGAGTACTTTGACAAAATTGAAGCTTTGGGTGGCGTGATTCCAGCCATCGAGCAGGGCTTTTTCCAACGTGAGATTGCAGCCAGTGCCTACCGCTATCAGCGGGAGATCGAAGAACGCCAGCGCATTGTCGTTGGTGTTAACGAGTATCAGACGGATGAACCGCTGTCTATTCCCTTGCTGAAAATAGACCCCGAGGGCGAGCGCCAGCAGAGGGAGCGTCTGGCCCGAGTGCGTCGTGAACGGAATAATGAACTGCTGCAGCGGCGTTTGGTTGCCCTGCGGCAGGCAGCAAAAGGCACGGAGAACCTGATGCCGTATATCCTGGATGCAGTACGCGCCTATGGTACTTTGGGCGAGATCTGTGGTGTGCTGCGCGAGGTGTTCGGCGAGTACCGCGAGCCGGTGATCATCTAGGGCAAGGAGCAGAGAGCAAGCAGCAAAAAATTCAACTGGCAACCGGTGACCGGCAACTGTTAACCATTGGAGGGTTCATCTTGGATAAGAGAATCAGGGTGTTGATTGCCAAACCAGGCTTGGATGGACACGACCGGGGAGCCAAAGTCGTGGCCCGGGCACTGCGCGATGCAGGCATGGAGGTCATCTATACCGGCCTGCGCCAGACCCCGGAGATGATCGCCGAAGCAGCTCTGCAGGAAGATGTGGATGTCGTTGGGCTTAGCATCCTTTCCGGGGCGCACATGGCCCTCGTCCCCCGTGTGATGCACCTGCTTAAGGAGTATGGCCTGAATGACGTGGCGGTTTTCGTCGGCGGGATCATCCCTGATGAGGATGTCTCCGCACTGCGCGAACTCGGGGTGAAGGGTGTGTATGGACCTGGCACATCCCTGGACGACATAGTACAGGCGATCAGGAAGGAGGCCGCGGTACCGCGCACGGATTATGGAAATCGTCACGCAAGCATTGGCCGGAGACCGCCGGGCTATCGCCCGATTGATTAGTTTGGTGGAGCAGGGTGGTGATGAAGCGCGGCAGGCTCTTTCCCACCTCTACCCTCATACAGGACAAGCCCACATCGTGGGCATAACGGGCGCGCCTGGCACCGGTAAAAGCACGCTGGTGACCGAAATGGCCAAGGTCTACCGGCGGCAGGGCCTTCTCGTAGGCATTATCGGCATAGATCCTACCAGTCCATTCTCGGGCGGTGCCATCTTGGGCGATCGCATCCGCATGAGGGAGTTGGCCACCGATCCGCATATCTTTATCCGCAGCATGGCTACCAGGGGCAGCCTTGGTGGTTTGGCCCGCGCTACAGCCGATGCCGTGCACGTGCTAGATGCCGCCGGCTATCCAATGATTCTGGTGGAAACAGTAGGAGCAGGACAAAGCGAGGTAGACATCGCACGCACGGCGCATACCACGGTAGTGGTGCAAATGCCTGCTTCTGGTGATGAGATTCAGGCTATCAAAGCGGGCATCCTGGAGATCGCCGACATCATTGTGGTGAACAAAGCTGACTTGCCTGGTGCCGACAATGCCGTGACAGCGCTCCAGGCGATGCTTGATTTGAACTCAACGCATACCGAGTGGCACCATGGGCAATTGCGGCATGTAGAAGGCATCGTCACTGGCTCTGCTGCGACGCCGGCGTCCTGGAGGCCTCTCGTGTTGAAGACATGTGCGCTGCGTGGTGAGGGCATCGTGGAGTTGACCGCTGCAATTCAGGCTCATTGGCAGTATCAATGCCAGAGCGGCCTGCGCCAACGTCGTGAGCATGAGCGTGCCGCAGACGAACTCCGCCGCATATTGCGCCATGCTTTGCTGGAGCGCCTGTTGCATCAGATTTCGGACCAAGACCTGGAGGGCACAGTGGAGCGCATTGTCGCACGGGAACAGGACCCCTATTCTGCTGCCGAGGCACTCATCGCCGAAGCCCGTCGTGCTCATTTTTGGTAGATACAATTACTGACAGCGGAGCATCGACGATGACGATTCAGGGGAAAAGACTTCGCTTACGGGCCATTGAACGCAGCGACATTCCCACCTTCTACGAATACAACCAGCGGGCCGTACGCTGCTATGAGAAAAGTGGGTTCAAGCTGGAAGGCCGTATGCGTCAGGCCCACTTCTATGATGGAAAGTACCACGACGAATTGATCATGGGTGTCCTGCGTGAGGAATTCATAGAAACGTCCAATGACAAATGACCAAATCCGGGAATTGAAGCGGTTCTCTTACCCTGTTTGGGATTTGGTCATTAGGGTTTTGTCATTCACCAGGAGGGCGATGTGACTAATACAATCTATGGCGAACTGGCTCTGATCAGCGGCTCGGCCAACGAAGAGCTGGCACATGAGATCAGTGCATACCTCAAGATGCCCCTGGTCGGACGAGATATCATAGACTATCCTAACGAGAACATTTTCATTCGGCTGCACCGCAGCGTGCGCTCTCAAGACGTATTTATCATTCAACCCACAACCTCGCCAGTCAATCGCAATATCATGGAGTTGCTGATCATGATTGACACGGTGAAGCGGGCCTCTGCTGGCCGGATTACGGCGGTTATCCCCTATTACTCCTACGGACGCACGGACAAAAAGGACCAGCCGCGCGTGCCGATTACCGCTCGCCTGATTGCGGATATGATTGGCGTAGCGGGAGCTGACCGTGTGTTGCTCATGGACCTGCACGCGGGACAAATCCAGGGGTTCTTCAGCATTTTCGTGGACGAGATCACCGCCTTTCCCATCCTGTCCAGGTACATGCTGGACAAAGGTTTGGAGGACGTAGTGGTCGTGGCTCCGGATGTTGGCGCGGCCAAGCGCGGGCGTAACTTTGCCGAAGTGCTGAATGCGCCTCTGGCGATTATCGAAAAGCGCCGCGTTGGCAATCGTCCCACCAGCAAAGCGCTGAATGTCATTGGTCATGTGCGTGGTAGGAATGCAATCATATTCGATGACGAAGTAGACACTGCAGGCACTTTGATGGAGGCCGTACACACGCTAGAACCGCGCGGTGTCCAGGGTATCTGGTGCTGTGTTACTCATGCGGTGTTGTCACCGCCAGCCGTAGAGAACATCCGTGATAGCAACATTCGCGAATTGGTCGTCACCAATACAGTCCGTCTGCCTCCCGAGAAACGCCTCGACAAGATCACCGTTCTTTCGGTGGCTCCCTTGCTCGGCGACGTGATTGACAGCATTCATCGTGGGCGGTCTGTAGGCGCGGCGATGGACAAGTATGAAGAGGCCCGTGGCATTCGGGAGGGTTCTGAGTAAGAGATAGTCATACTGCGTGATGCGTGTTTCGTGGTGCGTGTTGGGACTCGCGCTTTAGGTTTTGCGGTAGCCTATTCTTGTTCTGTCTGTGGTATAATTCCAGGCGACTATGCTTCCCATAGGGGTTGATGACTTTCATGCTCAAAGGCTTGTTTGGCAAAATCGTGGGCGATGCCAATGCCAGGGAATTGAAGCGGCTTCAGCCCATTGTTGACGAAATAAATGCTCTCGAACCCGAGTACGAGCGGCTCTCCAACGATGAACTGCGGGCGTGCACAGCAGCTTTCAAGCAGGAGGTAGAGGTTGCGGTCAGCGACCTGAGAGCTGAGGTTGCACAACTCCGTCAGGGCGTAGCAGCAGAGCCAGATGCGGATTACCGGCGGGAGTTGGATAATCAATTGCAGGCGGCAACCAAACGTCTAAGGGACGCCGAAGAGGCCATTCTGAATGCGCTCTTGCCGCGTGCCTTTGCTGTAGTACGTGAAGCAGCCAAGCGCACACTTAGCGAACGCCATTTTGACGTGCAGCTTATGGGCGGCATCGTCCTGCACCAGGCCAAGATCGCGGAGATGAAGACGGGTGAGGGCAAGACGCTCGTTGCTACCCTGCCGCTTTATCTCAATGCTCTGCTCGGACATGGCGCACACCTGGTAACGCCCAACGATTATCTCTCCAAATTCGGCGTACAATGGATGGGCCCCATCTACCATCTGCTGGGTTTGACGGTGGGTGTCATCCAGGCTGCAGCGGAGAACCCAGCTCTGGGCTCCTTCGTCTTCGATCCCCACTACCCGGCCACTGACGACCGCTACCAGAACTTGCGGCCTGTGCCCCGGCGTGAAGCCTATCTTGCTGACATCACCTATGGCACCAACAACGAATTCGGCTTTGACTACCTGCGAGACAACATGGTCTGGGATCTGTCGCAGTGCGTCCAGCGCGAGTTGCATTACGCCATCGTGGATGAGGTGGACAATATCCTCATTGACGAGGCGAGAACCCCGTTGATCATTTCGGGGCCAGCGGAAGAATCAACCGATAACTATGTGCGCTTTGCCAGGCTGGTGCGGCACCTTCATCCTGAAGCGGATTATACTGTAGATGAGAAGTTGCGCGTAGTGACCCTCACCGAGGAAGGCACGGCCAAAGTTGAGCGGTTGCTAGGCATAGACAACCTCTATTCCCCTGAGCATTATGATTTGACCCCTTATCTAGAAAATGCGCTCAAAGCGGAGGTACTGTTCAAGGCCGACCGCGACTATATCGTCAAAGATGGTCAGGTGATCATCGTTGACGAGTTCACCGGCCGGCTCATGTATGGACGGCGTTATTCGGAGGGGCTGCATCAGGCCATTGAGGCCAAAGAAGGGGTGCGCGTGCAGCGGGAAAGCCTGACCCTGGCCACCATCTCCTTCCAGAACTATTTCCGTATGTACAACAAGCTGGCTGGGATGACCGGCACAGCCGCTACTGAAGCCGAGGAGTTCCAGCGCATCTATGGCCTGGACGTGATGGTGATCCCCACGCACAAGCCCATGATCCGCCAGGATCATTCTGACCAGGTGTACAAGACGGAGAGTGCCAAGTTCCGCGCTGTAGTGCGGGAGATAGAAGAGCTGTACAACCAGGGTCGTCCCGTATTGGTAGGCACAACCTCGGTCGAGAAATCGGAGATGCTTTCCGAGATGCTGCGTCGCAGGGGCATACCGCATCAGGTGCTCAATGCCAAACAGCACGAGAAAGAGGCCCTCGTTGTCGCTCAGGCCGGGCGCTCGGGCACGGTCACGATTGCTACCAACATGGCTGGACGCGGCGTGGACATCTTGCTGGGCGGCAAGCCTGAAGGCTTGGCGCGCGACCAACTGCGACGGCAGGGTGTGGACCTGACTCAGGTGGATGTCCAAACATGGGCCAAAGCATTGACACAGGCACGAGAAATCTGTGCGGCGGACAAACAAAAGGTCGTGGC
>Ga0172366_10003383_pt1 | contig 12593 bp, 6 predicted proteins | sample LakKivSesite69cm_FD_114533 | JGI IMG/M metagenome (GOLD analysis project Ga0172366, IMG submission 114533) | Sediment microbial communities from Lake Kivu, Rwanda - Sediment site 69cm | ecosystem: Environmental > Aquatic > Freshwater > Lake > Sediment | place: Rwanda: Western Province, Lake Kivu... | reverse complement strand
CGGGCGCGTCGGATTCTATATTGATGTCTTCAATTTGCTGGGTGCCTATACTCTTACAATTACTAAAAATCCGGGAGGAACCTGGAAGCCAGCCGAAGAAGGCGGGACTACAGGGACTTTTACCCCTGGTTCACTCGGATTAAAGGGGTTCTCGGGCTACCGGCAAATAAATTTCTCAATCCTTTATCGCTTCTAAATGCATGCTAATCTGGAGGTGGATGACAATCTGTCTTCCACCTCCTCTTTTTCATTTGCTTCTGCCTCTTTGAGAGCCAAGATTATCTAGAGGACGGTTAGCAAATTAAAAGAAACTGATATTTGCTGATAACAAGGAGGTTTGGCCGATGAAAACGAGGATGAACAGAAGAGAATTTTTAAGGACGACCGCGGCCGTCTCAGTGACGTTGACCCCGCTGGGGCAACTACTGTCGGCCGAGCAAAAAAGGGCGGCGGCTACGAATTCGCCCTCCAAACCAAACATCATTCTCATCGTGGCTGATGATCTGGGCTATGCGGCCTTGGGATGTTACGGTCAGAAGCTCATTTTAACTCCAAACATCGACAAAATGGCCGCTTCCGGAATGCTTTTTACGGACTTCTATGCGGGGAATACGGTCTGTGCGCCCTCGCGAGTCAGCCTGTTGATGGGAATGCATCCTGGTCATGCTCCTATCCGCGACAACTTCCCACCTCATCTTCCGAATTTTTCGGGATACATGGAGGAAGTTCCCCGCGATTTATGGCCCCCGAGGCTTCCGACTCTTGGCCAGGTCATGAAAAAAGCTGGATACAAGACCGCTCAATTTGGAAAGCTGGAAGCAGGGATTCCTATGGCTAAAGGAAAGATGACGGAACATGGATGGGATTACTGGTTCGGATTCAAAGAGACAGATGAGGCCGCGCAGTATTTTCCCTTAGAATTATGGAAAAATGATGAAAAAATCATTTTAGAGGAGAATAGTCCCGAAGAAATCCGCCGGTCGGGGATCGTCGCGAAGGGCGGGGTTTATTCGGAGGATCTGTTCATAGAAGAGATTCTGAATTTCATCAGGAAAAATAAAAACAATCCCTTCTTTATCTATTTCCCTTCCCAGATCCCACACGGTCGACATCCCAAGTATGGGTCTCAAATTCAGGTCCGCGATATAGGACCTTATGCGGACCGGGAATGGACTGAGCTTGAGAAGCTATATGCCGCCATGATCACCCGCCTCGATTCCGATGTTGGACGGATTATTCAAGAACTAAAAGAGCTTGGAATCGAGAAAAAGACGGTCATATTCTTCACTAGCGATAACGGGGATGAAAACAGTTATTACGGATATACGGACAGGTTTAAAGCGACTGGTCCTCTGAAAGGGAAAAAGCGATTCCTCTATGAAGGAGGGATCCGTGTCCCGATGATTTCTTACTGGCCGGGTACTATCAAGCCAGGCAGCGTCAGCGATCTTCCGGCCGCAGGCTGGGACTTTATGGCTACTTTGGCTGATCTGGCAGGGGTTCAGCCTCCCCCTCATACTGATGGTATCTCTTTGGTTCCGACTTTAATCGGCAAAAATGATCGTCAAGCTCGGAGAGAATATTTGTACTGGGAATACCACTTTGGCAAACAACAGGCTGTCCGGATTGGCCGATATAAAGGTATTCGATTCGGCGGGACGAAAGAACCCATCGAGCTATATGACCTTATGAGTGATATTGGCGAGCGGACCAATATCGCATCGAAGCATCCTGACCTTTTGAAAAAAATCGATTCAATAATGGAAGAGGCGCATAAAGATTCGGAATTTTCCCGGTACTGGCCTTTACCGGAGCATCGACTCTACCATGTTAAGTGGGACAAATGGATCTTTGACCAATTAGAAAAGGGGATTGACTGGGACAAACGCAAAGGTACCTGAGCTGGAGTTGAAAGCGGGACCAAAAAGCATAGAGCGGATGCCTCTTTGGTAGCAGGAGAACAAAACAAAGGAGGAAAAAGGTGACCAAAGAAGGTACTCAAGACCGAAGGACATTTCTAAAAACTCTGGGTTCGGCGGTGGTTGTTGCTGGAGCTTTCCCCTTCCTGGGAGGGCTAGGGATTTCCGGCGGCCGCGGCACGGGAAACCAGAAACCCAATATCATCTTTATCCTGGCCGATGACCTTGGCTATAGGGATTTGAGTTATTGCGGGGGCTGGATCGAGACGCCCAATATCGATAAACTTGCTGCGACTGGAACAAGGCTTGATCAGTTCTACGTACAGCCGCTTTGTTCGCCGACCCGGGCGGCCTTGTTGACGGGACGGTATCCCATGCGCTATGGGCTGCAAGCTGGCGTCGTCCGGCCATGGGCGCGGCACGGTTTGCCTCTTGAGGAGCGAACCCTGGCGGAGGCGCTCAGAGAGGCCAACTATGTGACCGCTATCTGCGGTAAGTGGCACTTGGGGCATCTGGACCGCAGGTATCTTCCGACCGCTCGCGGATTCGATCATCAGTACGGGCATTACAATGGCTCCATCGATTACTTCACCCACATTCGTGATGGCGCCCTCGATTGGAACCGCAGCGACAAACCGCTGCAAGAAGAGGGCTATTCAACCGACCTGATCGCCGCGGAATCAGTTCGGCTGATCGACCAGCACGATTTCTCACGTCCGCTGTTTCTATATGTTGCTTTCAACGCCCCACATTCACCGTTTCAAGCACCACCGTCGTATCTCGATATGTACAAGGGCATCGAAGACCATCGGAAGCGTGCATATGCGGCAATGGTGAGATGTATGGACGACGCGATCAGACAGATCGTTGCGGCAATCGATAGGCGTGGCGTTGCTCATAACACGCTGATTTTGTTCTGCTCGGATAACGGGGGGATGAACATCGTTTCTGACAATAGACCTTTGCGAGGCCAGAAAGGCCTTCTTTACGAAGGAGGGATTCGCGTTCCGGCGTTTGCGGTCTGGCCCGGCGTACTCGAAGCTGGAGCAGTCGCCAGAGGATTGATCCACATGGTCGATATGTACCCGACGTTGATGAAACTTGCCGGAGGTCGTCTGGTATCTGACCCGGCCAGACCTCTCGATGGTAAGGACGTCTGGGAAGTGATTTCGAAGGGAAAACCTTCGCCGCATGATGTAGTTCTGCTGAACGTAACGCCCTTCAATGGAGCGATTCGCTTTGGCGACTGGAAGCTGGTTTGGAACGGCCATCTGACAGCTAATTACAACGGTCCTATACCACCTGCTGAGCACAAATACGAGCTTTTTAACCTTGCGGATGACCCCTATGAGAAGAACGATCTGAGCCAGAAGAATCCGAAGAAGCTTATAGAACTCAAAACCCGGCTGAAATTTTATGCTTATAATGCGGCTCCAGCACATATCTTACCCGATGAAATGCCCAAAGGTTTTAAGGTGCCCAAGGCCTGGGGGCATCCTGACTGACCGCATGGAGGCTATTATTGTTCGCGAGGATGAGTGACGTAGGGCTGTCATTCCCGACAATTACTGGGAAAGCAGTTGGCACCTAAAAAAGGAGGCTTATCCTGGATATCATGCACTCGAGATCTCGATATCAAGATGCTTTACAAGGATAGGATTGCGTAAGGATCCGATCATGAATTATTCGGAATTTCGGGGTTGGCCCACGGCATAAATAAAAAAGTTGATGATAAAGAAAAAATAAGAAAATATAAGGAGGGAATAATGGAGAGGCGTCAGTTTGTAACGATTTTGGGCGTAGGGGCCGTTTCAATTGCTACTGGAGGATGCTACTCTTTCGTTCGCAAGAAAGAGACTCTGCCCCATATCATACTGATTCTCGCTGATGACATGGGCTATGGTGATCCGGGCTGCTATAACCCTGATTCTCGGATTCCAACACCTAACATGGATCGTCTGGCGAAAGAGGGGATCCGTTTCATTGATGCTCACTCACCGTCGGCTGTGTGCACGCCCACCCGTTACGGTCTCCTAACTGGAAGATATTGCTGGCGGACATGGCTCCAAAGAGGTGTCGTCGGTGGTTACACGCCTCCTTTAATCGATCCGGCGAGGGAGACTCTGGCCACATTGCTAAAAAGAAAGGGCTACAAAGCCGGATTTTTCGGCAAATGGCATTTGGGTCTGGGTTGGACCCGGATGAACGGTTTTACCCCTACGTGGAAGGATGCCGAAAGGATGCGGCCAGGCTCATCGCAGGATGCCCCTCCGGAAACAGGGATGAATGTAGATTTCACCAAACCTTTGCGAGGAGGCCCGGTGGACCACGGTTTTGACCGCGCTTTCTTCACAGCAGCTTGTTCCACGATAGACGGCCCCTTTACTTATATAGCCAATGACCGGGTGACGGTCATTCCGGACCGCCAGGTATCGGAATTTTATGATATGAGCCGTGGAGAAGAGGGCAGTCCCCGCCCGGGTTGGATAGCCCCAGGGTATATTCTGGAGGAAGTCGATCTGGCCTTTACCCGGGAGGCGATTGATTTCATAGAAGAGTGTTGTGCATCAGACAAACCTTTCTTTGTTGAACTTGCGTTGTCCTCTCCGCATACTCCCTGGCTTCCCCCTAAGTTTGTAAAAGGGAAAAGCGAAGACGGTCCTCGGGGGGATCTTGTCATTTTGGCTGACTGGTGCCTGGGAGAAGTGATGAAGACTCTTGATCGCCTGGGCATAGCTGAGGACACGCTTGTCATAATGGCCAGCGACAATGGACCACATCCAGGGATAAAGGGTCATTTATCGGCAGGGCCTTTTCGGGGACTAAAGACTCATATCTGGGAGGGAGGTCATCGTATTCCGTTCATCGTTCGCTGGCCGGGAAAGATTAAGCCCGGAACTGTGTCAGATGAGCCGATCTGCCTAACCGATCTTATGGCTACTTTTGCTGCTATCACGGGTGCCGAATTGGCACCAGAAGCCGGGCCAGACAGTTACGACATTTCTCCGGCTCTATTTGGGGAAAAGCCGAAAAAACCGATTCGAGAAGCTCTTGTTCATCATTCTGAAAACGGAACATTTGCTATTCGCCAAGGGGAATGGAAGCTTATCCTGGACAATAAAACATCTGGCGGCTGGATGACACCGAAAGGAGAGCCTCCCAAGCCGGGAACGCCGGGTCAATTGTATAATCTAAAAGAGGACACCTATGAACAAAACGACCTCTGGGAAAAGCATCCTGAAGTTGTAAAACGTCTGGCTGCTCTTCTGGAACGATACAGGCAGGAACGGAGAAGCGCTCCTTTAAGAACTAAATAAGCTGAGTAATCTTAATAGCATGGAAAGAAAGAAATAAGTAAAGTATTTCAGGAAACTGGCTATTCTCCCTGATTATTACTGCCGTTGCTGTCTTTCCCGGGCTAAAAACATGAGTTCAAACTTTCTCGTTGGCCTGCTGGAGCCTATAAAAGGATATTTGAAAACAAAAATGGGAAACGGACTTTCAGGTGAAAAAACCTATTTAAATATAGGCAGAATATATACTTTTGCAGATATATCTGAAGAGCAGAAATATGCCACATCCGGGATACATTTAAAGGCCATCGCAACATGTTTGCAAGCTTGGTTTGAAGATAATTAACAACGAATTGTATCTGCTGACGTTATGGATTTAGAACCTTTTGGATTAGTAGGTCCTTTTGCTATCCCAGAATACCAGCCTATTAATTACCATCGAACCTTGAAAGAACAAATAAAAAGTTATAGAAGTAAATATTAATATGACACCAAAAAAGCCACTGACCTCGATTCTTATTAAGCCGGCAGGTCCCGACTGCAATATGAATTGTACATATTGTTTTTATCTTAAAAAGTCAGAACTCTATCCTGATACCATTTCCCATCGCATGAGCATCGAGGTGCTTGAGGAGATAACGCGCCAGTTTCTGGAGGAGGCGAGAGGTCCTGTGACTTTTGCCTGGCAGGGTGGGGAACCCACGTTTTGCGGCCTTTCTTTTTTCCGAAAAGCTGTAGAATTCCAGAGAAAGTATGGTGAGCGGAAATTAGTAAGCAATGCTTTCCAAACAAATGGGCTGCTGATCGATAAAGAATGGGCAGCTTTTTTTAGGAAATATCAATTCTTGATAGGTTTATCGCTTGATGGTCCTGAGCATATTCACAATAGATACCGTTGCCTTAAAGGTGGACAGGGCTCATGGTCTCAAATTGTATATAGAGCCAAACTCTTGCTTGACTCTGCAGTAGCGGTAAATGCTTTGACCGTTATCAATGATTATTCCGTGAATTTCCCAGAAGAGATATATGAATTCCACAAGACCCTTGGACTGAATTATATGCAGTTCATACCATGTCTGGAACCGGATCCGGCGAATCCAGGCAGCAAAGCATTCTTTTGCCCGACTCCGGAAGCTTACGGGCATTTTCTGATAAAGCTATTCGATCTGTGGATTGATGACTTTACTGACGGTCGGGCGACAACATCCATCCGCTTTTTCGATTCCGTCTTTTTTGCCTATGTTGGGCTTGAACCTCCGGAATGTACCTTGCTTCCGGAGTGTGGTGTTTATGTTGTCGTTGAACACAACGGCGATGTTTATCCCTGCGATTTCTTTGTTGATTCCCGATTGAAACTTGGTAATATCATGGAAAATAAGCTAATCAACTTTCTTAATTCTGATGCTCAGCAATCCTTTGGTCAAAGGAAATCTGCTTTACCCGATTCTTGTCTGAGTTGCCGCTGGCTTCAATTCTGCAGGGGCGGTTGTCCTAAAGACAGGCGATTCAATCCGGCAAATCCTGAACTCAACTACTTTTGTGACTCATTCAGGATGTTTTTCGACCATGCTGACAGCCGCTTGAAAAAGCTGGCAATACAGTGGAAGCAGGAACAAGCCATGGCCAAGGCAGAAGGGTTTCTAACTAATATTCCGAAATCAAAAAAAATCGGCCGGAATGACCCATGCCCCTGTAGGAGTGGCCTAAAATACAAGAAATGCTGCGGAGCTTCTTAATAGGCTTTGTATTAATTAACAGCTTTGAATAAAATTCATCGTGCTGCTTGACACACCTCAAAAGCTATAGTTGCCTTAACCTAAATCGTTGTAGCCTGTTTACCACCCCGCCGCCTCCATATACTGCCTTTAAACTGGATACGATGTCTTAACCTGAAAGAAAAAAAATACTTGACAAAGGTATCAATAAATCGTATCTTTCTATCAGAACGGAAGTAAGTTTTATGATTTTCTGGATCAAATCGGAAAAATCACTCATTTATAATGATAAATTAACTCCAAAATTTCATCTTAAAATTATTAATTTATTAAAAAAATTCGCCTCTCCTCACGGTTTCAATCGAATGAACAAGAAACTCAATCTTTCTGTTACTTTGCTATCTTTAGGGATATAGTAATCCAAAAAGGAGGTTACAATCTGACTTTAGATCTTAATTTTAAGGAAAGATTTAATCTTATATGAAGGAGGAAAATTATGAACAAAAAAAAGATGATTGGTTTTTATTTGCTTTTGCTTATATTTTTCGTCTCATTCCTAGGGGCACAGGTCACACAAACTGGTGCAATCAGAGGCGTAATTAAGGACAAAGATGGGAACCCAATTCCCGGGGTTTATGTTACTCTGACAGGCCCTTCATTGTTGGGATCATTGTCAGACGTGACCAGAGAAAGCGGAGATTATAGGTTCCTTTATCTTCCTCCCGGCACCTATACGATTGTCGCTAGTCTGCAGGGATTCCAAACGGTTAAACGTGAAGGAATAGTAGTCCGTGTAGGTATGACCGTTACCATCAACCTCTCATTGCAGCAGGAATCTCTTGAACATGTAATTACAGTAGTTGCTCCCTCCCCGCCCGTTGATGTGATTTCTACAAAAACAGCCGTATCCTTACCCAAGGAAGCTATAGCCAATCTTCCTATAGCCCGGGATGTTAATAATCTCTTGAACCTTGCGCCAGGCACTACTAATCTTAGTATAAAAGGTGGAGCTCGAAATAACCATGCTTTTAACCTTGATGGAATAAACGATAATGCGCCCAACCAGAATTATGGTGAAGTCTATGTAAGCTGGGATACTGTCGAAGAAGTTGAAATTGTGACTGGCGGCGGAGGTGTTGAAACATTTCAAGGAATTGGAGGGGCTATAAATATTGTTACCAAATCCGGGGGAAATAGACTAAGTGCTGAAACCCAATTTTATTATACTAATAAACATTTGTCTCATTCAGTAGTACCTCCAGATAAATTAGAAGCCGTAGGTTCTAGTTTACCTCCCATACCTAACCTTGACTATGATGTATCTTTTACACTTGGTGGGCCTGTTATTAAAGATAAAATTTGGATTCTAACCAATTACAGATACCAACATAACAAGCGGACTTCATCCTTTATACCTACAACTATTTTGGGAAAAAATTATGATTCTTATGACCTTGAACAGAGTTATAGATACTTTTTTGCTAAGATATCGGCACTTCCATGGAAGAATTTTAGAATGTTTGCTATGGTTACAATACCTCGAAGGAATACTCCAGTATTCGACAATGTGGCGAGAAGAACAGTAGAAGCTAATAGGCGACAACTACTTGACCAGCGCACAAGTTCTTTCAATGCTATCTGGACATTAAATCCAAACACCCTTATTGAATTCTTAGGTGGGAACTGGTGGAATAATGGCCAAAACATGGACACGAAATATGCCAATTCTAACGGACCATATTTTGTTGATAAGTATACGGGTTATGAGTGGGGGCGTGGAAATAATGATCAACATTTCTTTGGATTTAAAAGAAACTATACAGCATCGCTTAAAATTACACAATTTAAAGATGATTTCCTGAGCTCTGATCATCAGATAAAGGCGGGGGTGGAACTGCAAATCGGATCTATGCGAAGCTTCCAGCCACTAGAAAATGGGATGGAATGGGATTTTTATAATGAAAATCCCTATTATTATCGGGGGCTATACGGCCTTGATCATGCCCACCCTGAATTTGGGGATGGTTTGCTTTTTTTCAGTAATGCAGCTCCTCGAGAAGCCACCACGAAAACAACGAACTCTGCCTTCGCTTCAAAAAGAAGAGTGGGAATATTTCTTCAGGATTCATTAAATTTCCGGAAAAAACTTGCTTTAACATTAGGATTAAGATTTGATTCAATTAGAGCTCATGTTCCTGAGATTAAGAGTACCGAGGCTGCTGATTCGTTGGGAAGGGCTCTTGGCTCAGCTTATATAAGTCCCATTTATGGAGTTAATCCCTTTGGCGGCGGATTCACGTGGACTGAGTTCAATAATCCATTTCCATATGATTTTCTTACTCCTTTCATTGGAATTTCTTATGATATATCCGGAGCTGGAAAGACGGCTATAAAGCTTTCTTATGGCCGCTATCCTGAAGGGTTAATGATCGATAATATTCCTCAGCCACCTGTTTTTCCCGCGAATTTTCAATTTCGCTGGTGGGACAGTAATGCTAATGGTCAGCCCGACCTTCCAGGTATAGATAATTATATGTTTGTTTTAGGCGCTACATCCCCCAGCTATATGATAGGGGAGGCCTATAAGGATTCAATAGATCCAAATATAAAAATCCCTTATGAACATCAATTCCTCGTTGGCCTGGATCACGAACTCTTTCATGATGTTGGTATTAGCCTGAACTATACTTTCAAGACTCGTAGGAACGAACTTGTTAGCATCTATTATGACCGATCTACAGGGGAATACTGGAGCTTTAGCGACGACTATTTTGTCCCATTTAAGACAACGATCCCAGCCTATAAATCATTTCCGGAAAAAGATGTGACTGTTTATTATAGAAAAGCCAACCATCCTGAGTTATTCTTGCGCACTACCAACCTGCCTAATGATAAGCTCAAACAGAGGTACCATTCATTCGAGCTATCATTCAATAAGCGATTTTCACATGGGTGGTCATTAGGAGGATCTGTTGTATATACCGATTTGAAAGGAAATCTTGAGTACTCTGGCGGCTATATCCAAGGTGCCTTTCGGGATCCAAATTACACAATTAATAGATACGGAGATTTGGCTTTTTCAATCCCCTTAATGATAAAACTCTTCGGTACGATAAGAATACCTTTTGATTTTTGGCTCTCGTTCTTTTATCAATACTTAGATGGAACTGGTTGGGGAAGAACTGTGACTGTTGTTGCACCTCAAGACTGGAGAACCGCTAATAATATTGATTCTTCCTATACAAGCGCTACGATCCTTGTAGAACCTCAAGGCACACGAAGAAATCAATCAAGTCAGACTTTAGATCTAAGAATTGAAAAGAAATTTAACCTCGGTCAGCGATATGGAAATGTTGGCATTTTCCTCGATATCTTCAATGCATTTGGTTTCCACTCCTTCAGTGCTTCGGTAAATCCCGGTGGGTTTTGGATGCCTACTGCAGAGAACTCGACAGCAGGAACATTTACCCCATCAAGGATTGGCTTTAACAGTATTACCGGAGGAGTTATAACCTTCAAGTTCTCAATAAGGTATACTATTTAGCAGGAATTAAATAAATTGTGAGGCTTGCGATTTAGGAGAAGGTAGAGAATTCTTTTCCTGAGTGGATTATTGCAGAATGTTAACAGGTTAATATGTAAAATAAGAGGAGGGAGATAATATGTCCCACAATAAGCAAATAACACGCAGAAATTTTATGAAGGTTATCACTGCCGCAACAATTCCTGTGGTGATGCCTTCTAAAAATATAGTAAGAACAAAGAGAGAAGCTGTTCCTCCCAATGTCATAATCATAATTACAGATGACCAGGGCTATGGCGATCTATCATGTCATGGCAATCCAATCCTTAAGACGCCAAACCTGGATAGGCTTTTTTCAGAATCAGTCCGGTTATCAAATTTTCATGTTGATCCCACTTGTTCACCTACCCGCGCTTCTCTTTTAACCGGCCGTTATTCGAGCCGGGCAGGTGTATGGCATACTATCATGGGAAGATCACTTCTTCGTGGAGATGAGATGACGATGGCCGATATCTTCACCCAAAATGGTTACATTACAGGAATTTTTGGCAAATGGCATCTCGGGGATAATTACCCATATCGGCCAGAATATCGTGGATTTCATGAAGTTCTCACATTCGGCGGAGGGGCTATAGGTAATGCACCTGATTTTTGGCAGAATGATTATTTTGATGATACATATTATCATAATGGTAAATGGGAGAAATTTAAAGGTTATTGCACGGATATTTTTTTTTCAGAAGCCATTGAATTCATAAGAAAAGCAAACAGACAGCCTTTTTTTGTTTATCTTCCGACTAATACCCCTCATTGGCCTCATAATGTGAATGAAAAATATGTAGAAGCTTATAGAAATATTGTTCCTGAGAAACGAGCAACCTTCTACGGCATGATAAGTAACATCGACGAGAATATTGGTCGGCTTCTAAAATTCCTTGAAGCTAATAGATTATCAGAAAATACTATTATAATTTTTCTTACGGATAACGGGACATCTTTTGGGGCAGAATTTGATAATTTTGGATTTATCACAGATGGATTCAATGCAGGAATGCGAGGAGGTAAAGGCTCAGTGTATGAAGGTGGACATCATGTACCCTGTTTTATTCGCTGGCCAGCAGCCGGATTTCAGGAGGGTAGTGACCTAAGTGTTCTAACAGCGCATATTGATCTTTTGCCAACACTAATTGACTTATGCAACCTTAAAACGCCAGAAAACATATCCTTTGATGGAAGTAGTATTAGGCCTCTATTGGCGGGGGCTATGAAGAGCTGGCCAGAGCGAACCATATTCGTCCATAATCAGAGGGTTGATTATCCCATCAAGTGGAAAGATTACGTTGTCATGAAGTCGAATTGGAGGCTTGTTAACGGGACCGAATTATATGATATCTATAGAGATCCTGAGCAAAGGCGCAATCTTGCAGACGATCATGCTAATCTCGTTAAGAGCCTCCGCCAAAGCTATGAGCAATGGTGGGAGGAAATTTCAAGTCGCTTCTCTGAATATTGCCCTATCGTCATCGGCTCAGATAAAGAAAATCCAGTCAAGTTGACAAGCCACGATATCCATGGTCAGGTAGCCTGGGATCAGCGACATGTTTTTCGTAATTCACGATGCGATGGTTTTTGGGTAGTAGAGGTTTCAAGAGAAGGGTATTATGACATAAGCGTTCGGCGTTGGCCCGAAGAAACAGATCTGCCAATTTCAGCAGCTCCCCAGGGAGGCGTGGCCATAAAACCTACTCACGCAAGGCTAAAGATAGCAGATTTCGACCTCATCAAACCGGTAGACACATTAGATAAAGCTATAACATTTCGGGTTCCTCTTAGAACCGGTAAGACCTGGCTGCAGGCCTGGCTAATTGATGGTCGAGAAAATGGAGAAAGCAACGGGGCCTTTTATGTTTATATTAATTTTCTGAAATAAATGTACAAGCTGTGTTAACTTTTGTTCGTAAACCTTTAGATTTCTCAATGCCCTTGCCATCACTGGGCGAGCATTACTTGGGAAAATGAATGCTGTGACTAATCCGGAAGGTGTCTATAGGGTCCCTGGTTTGCCTCCTGGGACAGACTATGAAGTGAGAGCAGAATTGCAGGGTTTTGAAACTGTTATTCGGAAGGGGATAATTGTCAGAGT
>Ga0172366_10003381_pt1 | contig 12594 bp, 10 predicted proteins | sample LakKivSesite69cm_FD_114533 | JGI IMG/M metagenome (GOLD analysis project Ga0172366, IMG submission 114533) | Sediment microbial communities from Lake Kivu, Rwanda - Sediment site 69cm | ecosystem: Environmental > Aquatic > Freshwater > Lake > Sediment | place: Rwanda: Western Province, Lake... | reverse complement strand
GCGCACGATCTGTCAGAGAGATGGGAAGCCGTTTGTGACAGTGCTCCCATGAGCCCGTCGGAAGGCCCGTTTTCCTGAGCGCAACGTGACTTTATCGAGAGGTGCGTGTTTCTACTCGCCAGGTCACTATCACTTTTTGGCAGGCGTTCAATCTTTGGTACAAGTCTCGGCTGTGCTCAAGCAACTTCACGGAACCACGGCCAGAATATGGAACTTGGAAGATGGTCTAACCGGGCAGCGTAAAGTGTGGTACAAGTTCCGCGACCGCTACATCCGCGATGAGCGTCACTATTACCATGCGTTGAACTACCTCCACTATAACGCGGTGAAACACGGGTACGCCGAAAGCCCATACGATTGGCCGTGGTCCAGTGTGCATCTCTACCTGGATACGTATGGGCGGCCATGGCTCCGCGAGCGATGGAACAAGTATCCAATTGGGAATGCGTGGGACTATGGGGACGAGGAGGGGAACGACTAAAGTCCTCACTACGATTGTGCAGCCCGACTTACCGGGCACTGCAAGGGGGATTATATGAACGTGAAACAGACCATACACATTGTAACCGACAGCAGTTGCGACCTTCCGCGACAGTTGGTGGAGCGCCTAAAGATCGTGGTGGCGCCGCTCATCGTTCACTTTGGGCCGGAGGTGTACGAAGACGGCGAGTTGTCGCCGGACGAGTTCTGGCAGAAAGCGGCCGGGCCACACCATCCGCAGACCTCGCAGCCTTCGGTCGGTACGTTCGAGCAGCTCTTCGAGCGGCTGGTAGCACATGGGAAGCAGGTGGTGTGCCTGACGATCACCGGCAAGCACAGCGGCACGTTCAACGCGGCGCACCTGGCCGCCCAACGCTTCGGTGAGGCCGTCAAAGTCTTCGACTCGCTGTCGCTTTCGTTGGGGCTGGGGTTACAGGCCATGGTGGCGGCGCAGGCGGCGCGGGCCGGAAGCTCGATGCAGGAGATCTTTGCGCTGCTGGAGGACGTGCGGGCGCGGGTGAGCGTGACGGTTGTGCTGGACACGCTGGAGAACCTGCGGCGCGGGGGACGAGCCGACAGGTTCATCTCGATCGTGGACCGCATGACGCGGGCGCTCAACATCAAGCCCGTCGTTAACCTGGTGGATGGCCAACTGCGGCTGCTGAGCGTGGCGCGCTCGTTTCAGGGTGGGCTGCGGCGCGCGTTAGACGTGGTCGAGCGCCTGGGGCCGCTGGAACACCTGGCAGTGGTCCATACGCGCAAGCAGGATACAGCAGAAGAGATGGCCGACCGATTGGCCGAGCGCCTCGGTTTTGCCAGGGAGTGCATCTGGGTGCGGGAGACGGGGGCGGTGCTGGCCTGCCACGCGGGGCCGGGAGTCGTCGGTGTGTTGGCGGTAGTCGCTGCCAGATAGCGTTTTCGGGACCCTGATATGTCTCATTTGTGCAGCGTCACCCGCCGTTCACGTCCCTCCAACAACCGGCGGATGTTGGGCCGCAGCGCCCACAGTGTCAACAGTGAAGTGCCCAGCCCGTAGATCAGGTAGACCCACGGTGCGCCTGTCAGCCAGGCTCGCAATGTGCAGATGAGGGGTAAGAGCAGCGCGACGGTGATGGAGCCCAGCGAGGCATGGCGCGTGGCCGCGATCACGGTTACCCCTATACCTGCCAGTGCGGCGCCGTTCCAGGGCCACAGGCCGATGGACCCGCCGACGGTGGTCGCGGTTCCGGCGCCACCCTTGAAGCCGAGAAAGATGGAGTAGTTGTGGCCGGCCACGGCCGAAAGACCTGCCAGTGCTTTGACGATTGGCATTGCCCCGCAGACTTGCGCCAGCCACACAGCCAGCAGCCCTTTTGCGCCGTCGCCCAACACGGTCAGGAGTGCTGCCCAGAGGCCGGCGGCTCGCAGGACGTTAGTGCCGCCGGTACGCCCGCTGCCGACCTGACGCACGTCTTTGCCTGCCATCACGCGCACGAGCAGCAGGCCCACGGGGATCGAGCCCAAGAGATAACCGCCTACGATTACAAGCATGCTCTGAAAAGTCACTGACCTGTCTCCTCGACCAAAGTTAACGTAGATTAAAACACGCCCAACCCCGCCAGGTTGCGCTATTGAGTGCGAGCTTCCTACCCCCAAGCTTTTGACTTGTACCCGGAGAGGGGAGAAATGTGGGGGTGTGGGGGTGTGGAAGTGTGGGAGTATGTGGGCATCGCAAATGATACTTGACTTTTCAGCAGTTTGGTGGCAAGATGGAACATCTTTGTTATGGAGAGAGGGGAGACTGGTCAGCCAGAAGACAGAGAACAGGAACAGATACGTCGGTCTGACATTTTCCCTGGTCGGAATCCTGGCGCTTGCCCTGGCGCTGCGACTGTGGGGCATTGGGTTTGGGTTTCCGTATGCCTATCACTTCGATGAGCCCGCATACGTCCGCACCGCACTCCGCCTGGGAGCAGGCATCATTGATAGCCAGCCCAGTACTACCGGTTTTCTCAACATTCTGTTCTGTGAGGATATGGCCTACTTTATCGGCGGCCGGATCAGCGGACTTTTTGCATCGGCCGAGCAGTTCTGGCGGACGGATCCCAACGCCTCTCTTATATTGTTGGGCCGGTTAACCAGCGGCTTTATGGGAGTGTTGGGTGTACTGGCGGTCTACAAGCTTGGAAAGGAGATCTATGGCCGCCTGGCCGGCCAGTTGGCTGCCCTGTTCCTGGCCGTGGTCTTCCTGCACGTTCGAGATTCTCATTATGCCGTTCCCGATATAACTGCGGCGTCTCTGACCAGCCTGGCGGTGTTGTTCAGCATTCTCACGATACGGCGACGGAGTCGCGGGTTTTTATACCTGGCGGCTGCGACCACCGGCTACGCGATCACCACCAAGTGGAGTGTGGGAGTGGTGATCGTTCCACTGGTCGTGGCAGCATTCCCCGGCTTGCGGACCGCAGACAGTCCAATCCGCCGATCCAAGGCTCGCTATTGGCTATTGGCTGGCGGATCTTTGCTGGGAGGCTTTCTCGCCGGAGGTTTTCAACTGGCGTTGAAGCCAGCGCTCTATCTCGACCGTGCCTTCTTTGAATGGGAAGCGGGCGAGGCGGGAGGTTTTTGGTTCTGGCGAGTGGATACCGTCCCCGGCTGGCTTTTCTACCTGAAGACGCTCAACTATGGCTTAGGCACTGTTCTGCTGGGGTTGACCCTGGTGGGTTTCGTGCGACGACTGGCGACGTTCGCGCGTGGCAGGGATCGAATGAGCATTTTGCTCTTGTCTTTCCCCGTGCTCTATTTCCTGCCCATGAGTTCTACGCGCCATTACTTTGCCCGTTATGCGCTACCTTTGGCGCCTTTTTGTGCCCTGTTCGGAGCAGAGGCGGTGATGGCCGTCTCGGCGTGGGCAGGAACCCGAAAAACGAGGTGGCGATGGGGGCTGGCAGTGATTTTGACCCTGGCGGCCATCGCCCAACCCCTTTCCTGGAGCATCCGGCACGACGTGATTTTGACTCGCCAGGACACCCGCACGCTGGCGAAACAGTGGATTGAGGCGCACGTCCCTGCTGGCGCGAAGATTGCGGTGGACTGGCCTGTATATGGGCCGCCACTCTCCAGAGAGCTCTACAGTCTGAAAACCTTGAGTGGGATTGGATTGGCCAGGCATCCGCTCCAATGGTATCGGGAACGGGGCTTTCATTATCTCATTGCCAGCAGCTTTATTTCTAGTAACCCATTGTTAGATAGCAACCTGGATGATACACGGCGGGCATTCTACGCTGCGTTGGATGAGGAACTGGAACTCGTACGGGAATTCAACCCAGGCAAGGGCGGCACAGAGCCGCCGTTCATTTTCGACGAGGTCTATGGCCCGGCGATCAGCCTTTGGCAGCGGGAGCGGCCTGGACCGGTGATCAAGATTTATCGTTTACAGTAAACATAGCCAAGGAGCCCAGTGACTACCAGCAGTCGCCAGCCTGTTGTATACCTGTCCGTCATTTTGATCTTCTACCTCGTTCTTGCCCTGGCTTACTGGCTGGTGACGCCGGTCTACGAGGGGCCTGACGAGCCGATGCACTATGCTTACATTCGCCAGTTGGTGGCAACCCGACGGCTACCGCCGCTGACCAGGTACGGCGAGGGTCACCCTGCCCACCAGGAGACCAGCCAGCCACCGCTTTACTATATCACTGCCGCATTGCTCACATTCTGGACCCCAGACCGGGGAGACTATGCTACGCTGTTAGAACGCAACCCGCACTTTGCCTATCCCGCCCCACCGACGGCGCCGGACAACAAGAATACCTGGCTACACACTCCGGCCGAGCACTTTCCCTGGCGCAGCACTGTCCTGGCTATCTACCTGACACGGCTGGTCTCGTTGCTCTTCGGCGCGCTGGGCGTCCTGGCGACCTGGAGCCTGGGGCGGGAGCTCTGGCCATCGTCCGACTGGTTGCCCCTGCTGGCGGCGGGGGTGACTGCTTTCATCCCCCAGTTCCTGTTCATGAGCAGCGTCGTCACCAACGACACAGCCGCGATGGCCCTCTCGGCCTGTGTGCTGTGGGCTGCGGCCCGCCTGGTACGTTCAATGGACGTGCGGCGTGCACTACTCTTGGGCCTGCTGTTGGGCCTGGGTGCGCTCACGAAACTCAGTGTATTGGGATTGATGTTGCTGGTGACCCTGCTCCTCATCGCCATCGCCTGGCAAAAGCGGTCAAGTTGGCGGGCTACATGGAAGTGGCTGGGAGTGGTGCTCGGCGTCGCTGCCCTGGTTGGCGCATGGTGGTACGCCCGCAACTGGCTCCTGTATGGCAGTCCCTTCAATCTGCAGGTACACCTGACCGGTCCCTGGGCCTGGAAGGAGCCGCGCCCGTTACGGCCGGCCCTGGCTCAGCTTGGCGGCGTGGAGTGGTCGTTTTGGGGTATGTTTGGCACGGGTAACGTGGGGTTGCCCGACGGAGTTTATACAGTACTGCGGGTGGGCTGGCTGCTGGCGCTGGTCGGGTGGGGACTTGTCCTCCTCCGGCGTCCACCCCTGCGTCTGCCCCCTCTCCCTCTTAGGGAGAGGGCTGGGGTGAGGGTGGCCTGGATGTGGGGGCTGTTGTGGGCCTGGGCCTTGCTGGTCGTGGCGCTGGAAGTGCGGTGGATGCAACTGGTGATCGCTCCGTGGGGACGCCTGCTCTTCCCAGGCCTGGCTGCCATGACGTGTCTGCTGGTGGAAGGATGGCGTGGTTGGCTGCCGGTCCGCGCCCGCCCGGCCCTGCTTCTGGCGCCGGTGGTGGGCCTCGCACTCCTGAGCGCTGTCGTGCCGTTGGCAGTCATTCGTCCAGCGTATGCCCGGCCTGCGCAACTCACCCCTGCCCAGGTGGCCGCCCATACCCACCCTGCCGATTTTCGTCTGGGTCACCTGGCTCGCCTGATCGGATACGAACTGGACCGGACGTCGCTCCCGCCTGGCGCTTGGCTGAATGTCACTTTGTGCTGGGAGGTGCTCGAGCCTACCACGACCGATTACACGCTGTTCGTCCAGTTGATTGGTGCAGACGGTGGGCTGGTGGCCAGCCGGCACACCTATCCAGGCCAGGGCCGCTTCTTGACCTCTCAGTGGCAACCCGGCGATCGCTTCTGCGATGAAACGCGGGTCTATGTGAACGAGCGTGCCCCTGCCCCGGCTGTTTACCACGTAGAGGTGGGGCTGTTGGAGGCTGTTAGCGGCGTCCGCCTGCCCGTCTATACCATTGGCCGGCTGCTAGATGGCCCGCTCTTTCTGGCGCGTGTCCGCGTGGCCCCAGAGACTCCAACACAGATGACCATCCCTGTCCCGTTAGATTATCACCTGGGAGAAACGTTGGCGCTGGTAGGACAGGGGACGTTACCGGAGACAATCCGCCAGGGGCAGCCCATGAGCCTGACCGTGTACTGGCGAGCCATAAACCCTCCTTCGACTGATTACACGGCCTTCGTCCACCTGCTCGACCCGGCCGGGGCGATTGCTGCGCAGGTGGATCGGCCTCCTCACAACGGAGCCTATCCTACCTCATTCTGGATGCCGGGCGAGGTCGTCAGCGATACTTTTACGCTGGTGGCGCCCGCCACAGCCAGGCCGGGCCGCTATCGGCTGGTGAGCGGGATGTATACCTGGCCCGACCTGGCCCGCCTACCGGTCGTCGGGCCGGACGGAAAGCCCGGGCCCGAGAACCTGGTTGAGTTGGGAAGTGTCGTGGTCAGGTAGCCTCTGGACAAAGGCCCTAACCTATGTTAGAATCTCACTCTATGCGCAAAAAACCTGTGTGGCGCCATCCACTGGCCTGGCTGTTGGGTATCTCTTTCGCTCTGGCTGCAGCCAACGGACTGATCATACCCTCGTTTGAGGCTATAGACGAGCGTCAGCACTTCAATTTTGCGCGTTACCTGGCGGAGGGGAATGGGTTGCCGGACCAGCGTGACTTTGCGCTGGCCGAGAAATATGGCTATGGGCAGGAGGGAGGACAGGCACCGCTATACTATGGGTTGTGTGCGCTCATCTTGCGCGGTCTGGGCAAGAATGTGAGCGATGTCGCCATACTGACCCGACCTGACCCACTTTCTACGTGTGGGGATACTTCGCAGTCCTACAGCAAGGGGCTGTGGATGCGCGACCCACGGCGCGAGACCTGGCCTTACTATGGGGCAGCACTGGGAGTGCACGTGCTCCGCCTCTTCAGTGCCGCATTGCTTATGCTCACGACCTCGGGCGTTTACCTCACCGCCAAGGCCGTCTTTCCGGAGATTCACCCTGTGGGCCTGGTCGCTGCCGCACTCGTCGGGTTCAGCCCGCGTTTCCTGACCGCTGCCGCGGCGGTCAGCAACGACAATCTGCTGGCTGCACTGTCGGCCTGGGGGGTGTACCTGACGGTGGCCACGCTGCGCCAGGGACCCTCTCTGGCCAGGTCGCTGGCGCTGGGTGTCGTCGCCGGGCTGACCTTGCTGACGAAGGTGAGCGGAATTTTGCTTCTCCCACTGGCGATTCTGGCGCTGGCCGACGTGGCGTGGCGCGAGAAGAAGTGGGCATGCAGTCTGCGGCACATGGCGCTGATCGGCCTCCTGTGTATGGCTATCGCCGGCTGGTGGTACGTGGGCAACTTGATCCGCTACGGCAATCCCGGCCTGGTGCCCCTGATTACCCAGGAGATGGGGCGGCGAGCACAATGGCCGCCTCGCCTCGTCATCCCTGAGATATTCAAGATTCTGTACACCTATTGGGCTGCCGCTCCCTACTGCGAGATGCGCCTGGGGCTCTTTCCTGTCTATGCTGTCCTGAGCCTGCTAGGGTTGGTGGGACTGGGCCTGGGGATACGGCGTGTTGACCCTGCTACCCGGCGGGGGGTGGCGCTGTTATTGATCTGGCTAGGGGTAACTTTTGCGGCATGGTTCCGTTTCAACGTTATGGTCTGGGCGCCCGACGGTCGCTACCTCTTCCCGGCTCACGCGGCTATCGCTTCACTCCTGGCGGCCGGATTGCTCTCCATTCTCCATTCTCCATCCTCCAGAGCGGTAGCATGGCGTGGGTTGATCGTTGGATTGGGAGCGCTGGCATTCGTCACACCGGTGAGAATGTTGGCGCCGCTGTTCAACCCTCCACCCCGCTATCCCGCTGACCAGGTTCACATCCCACACCCGCTGGCAGCCTCTTTCGGAGAGCAAGTCCAGTTGCTGGGTTACGACGTGAGTAGCGAGTCGCTCCGTGCCGGGGACACGGTGGACGTGACACTCTACCTGCAGGCGACGCGTCCCATCACGGAGAACCTGGTCCTGGGACTACAACTGCGGTCGGCTGCACCGGGTCACGAGAATGTACTGGTGAACTTTAGCAGTTGGCCCGGTGGTGGGAACTATCCTACGACTGCCTGGCGACCGGGTGAGGTGCTGGCCGACCGGTATCAGCTCCACTTGCCGGTGGACGTGGCGGAAGTACAATTGTGGGAATTGACTCTCATCTTCCTCCGTCCGCCCTGGCCGTGGGGTTCACACGAGCGACTTCCTGTCCGCGTCGGCGGCGTGCCGGGTGCACCTTACGTGGTGCTGACCCGCTTGCGCGTGGAGCCTCGCATGGTCCCACCTCCCCCAACAGAGGCGACGTTGCCCTCGCCACCGGCCTTCGGACCTGAGCGGGAGGCCGTGCTGGAGGCAGCCAAGATCTCCCGTGATGGAACAGACTTGCGTGTTTTGCTCTGGTGGCGTGTGGACAAGCCGTTGGACAAGGGATACACGGTTTTCGTACAACTGCTGGACGAAGAGCGGCACCTGGTGGCTTCCGGCGATGGATTACCTCGGGGAGGGGCAATGCCGACAGATCAATGGCGGATCGGGGACCTGGTCGTTGACGAACATCGGATCCCGCTACCCGCAGGCGCACTGCCCAGCGGCTATCGCATTGGTGTGGGTTTCTATGATTCCGAACGTCGGCTGCCGGCCTGGGATGCCGGGGGGCGGAGGCTACCCGAGGACACAGCAATTGTTGGCGAATGGAGGTAGATAAACTTGTACGTCTTAGGTTTCGATTGTTATGGGCACGACTCGGCCGCTGCGCTTCTACACGACGGTGAGATTATCGCGACGGCCGAGGAAGAGCGCTTTATACGCAAGAAGCATACGTTGGACTTTCCCGCGCACGCGATCCGCTACTGCCTGGACGAGGCCGGGATTCCTATAGATGAGGTAGACCACATCGCCTATTACTGGAATCCGAGCTTGCACGTGGCCGACCAGATCTGGCACATCGTTCGCTACCTGCCGCGCTCGCTGAAACTGGTGCAGAGTCGGCTGGGACAGAATTTCCTGCCGATGATACGCCTGGAACACACGCTGAGGAACGAACTGGGGCTGAGCGCGCGCAGCAAAGCGCGCCGCATCCACCGCGTCGAGCACCACGCTGCACACGCGGCGAGCGCTTTTCTCCTCTCCCCTTTCGAAGAGGCCGCGATCTTCTCTGTAGACGCCGTCGGCGAATGGACGTCCACATGGTTTGGCGTTGGTGAGGGGAACAATTTCCGTAAGCTGGGCGAAATCGGCTTCCCCCATTCCATCGGCATGCTCTACGGCTCTGTGACGGAATACCTGGGTTTCCATTACGCCTCCGACGAGGGCAAGGTGATGGGCCTGGCCCCGTATGGTGATCCAGAGGAGTATCTGGCCGAGTTCCGTAAGATCGTGCGGCTGGAGCCACAGGGCCGGTTCTCGCTGGACCTGAGTTACTTTGACTACCATCTATACGGCCGCGGGCACTGGGTGTCGGACAAGTTTGTGCGTACCTTTGGCCCGCCCCGGCGGAAAGGGGAGCCGATCGAACGGCGACACGAGAACGTCGCCGCTGCGTTGCAGCGCATCACCGAGGAGGCCGGCCTGCACATGGCCGAGCACCTGCACGCCGTCACCGGGAAGCGGAATCTATGCATCGCCGGAGGCGTGGGGCTAAATAGCGTGCTGAACGGCAAACTCCTGCAGCGCGGCGCTTTCAATGAGATCTTTGTTCAACCGGCTGCCAACGACGCAGGTACGGCCCTCGGCGCGGCGCTGTGGGTTCACACGCGCCTCCTGGGGCTGCCTCGCCCGTCTGTGATGAACCACGCGTACTGGGGTCCGAACTTTACGAACGAGGAAATCGCCACGACGTTGGCCCACTATGACGGCCGCCTCACCTACCGCCTGGTGGAGGACCCCGCGCGCGCGGGTGCGGAAATCGTCGCCCGGGGCGAGATCCTGGGTTGGTTTCAGGGGCGCATGGAGATCGGCCCGCGCGCGCTGGGCAACCGCTCCATCCTGGCCGACCCCCGGCGACCCGACATGAAAGACATTCTGAACGCTCGCGTAAAGCACCGCGAACCCTTTCGCCCATTCGCTCCGTCGGTACTCGAGGAGCGCACCGGCGAGTATTTCACAGTGGACCATCCATCGCCGTTTATGATCCTGGTGTTCGACGTGCGGCCCGAGAAGCGTGCACTCGTCCCGGCCATCACCCACGTGGATGGCACTGGCCGGGTACAGACGGTCAGCCGCCAGACCAATCCGCGCTATTGGGGGCTGATCAGGGAATTCGAGCGGCTCACAGGCGTCGGGGTTGTTCTCAACACCTCGTTCAACGTGATGGGGGAGCCCATCGTCTGCAAGCCTCAGGAGGCGATCGAGTGCTTCCTGAGCACCGGGATTGACCGCCTGATCATCGGCGACTACCTGGTGGAAAAAGTGACCGGAGGCGAGTGATCTGTGGGCCACGTCACCCTGAGCGAAGCCGAAGGGCACGTCACTCTGAGCGAAGCCGAAGGGTCTCTGGACCACGTGAAGCGAGATTCCTCGCTATCGCTCGGAATGACGGAGCCGCGGCACGTCACCCTGAGCGAAGTCGAAGGGTCTCGGAATGCGGATGCTTCGATCATCCGCACGGTGCAACAGCACTATGATGCTTCGATCATCCGCGCGGTGCAACAGCACTATGATGTGCGCAGTTTCGACTGCATGAGCGAGATCGTGCTCGAGGAGGTGCGCAACCACACGCTTTTGGGAGAGGTCGAGCAGTACTTTGACCCCGGCCAATGGCAGCGCGTCGTAGACGTGGGGTGTGGCGCGTCGGCGCGCAACCCGATCTTCGCGCTGCGGTACTGGGGGCGGGAGGCCGTTGCAGTGGATCTCTCGTGGCGCACGCTGCAACGGGCACACGAACGCATCGCCGTCCCCTTCGTCAACGGCAATGTCCTGGCGCTTCCGTTCCAGGACGAAGCCTTCGATTTCGCCACTTCCACGGGTGTGATCCATCACACGCCAGACCCCCGTGAGGCGCTGCGGGAACTGAAGCGCATCGTCCGGCCCGGCGGCGGGATGTTCGTCTCGGTCTACAATCGGCGCAGCATCTACTACCCGGTCTATCGCTGCCTGGGAGGCGTATTCCGGGCGCTCGTCCGCTTACGCCTGGAGCCGCTGGTGCGTTGGATTTTCGTCCCGCTGTATGCGCTCGTGTACGCGCCGATCGTGTGGATGTCGGTCAAGCGGGTTGTGCCTGTGCCCTATCGCCAGGCCGCGGCTGACTTTGATGACAAGTTCTTGAATCCCTACGTGCTCTTTTATTTGCCAGAGGAGATCGAGGAGTGGATCGCAGCCGATGGTCTGGTCTGCCTGAAGTCGGGCACACACATGGCCAGCATGATGCTGGGCTTCCTGATCAGGAAGTAGAGAAACCTGGTTTCTCACTTTCCGTCATCATTCCGGCTTACAACGAAGAATCGTGCATCCGTGCCATCGTGGAGCGAGTGTCAGCCACTGCGCCTGACCTGGCAGCGGTTGGGGTGGAAGAGCTGGAGGTCATCGTCGTGGACGACGGTAGTCTTGACCGCACGGCAGAGATCGTGGCCGGCATGGGGGGAAAAGTGCGGCTGGTGCGTCACGAGCGCAACCTGGGGTACGGCGCGGCGCTCAAGACCGGTTTTCGTCACGCGACGGGCAGCCTGCTAGGCTTCCTCGACGCGGATGGCACTTATCCGCCCGAATATTTCCCCCATTTGTGCCAGGCAGTGCTGGAGGGCGCAGAGTTGGCAATTGGCTCTCGCATGTCAGGTGCCGAGAGCCAGATGCCGCTCGTGCGGCGAGTGGGCAATGCGCTCTTTGCAGCGCTCGTCACGCTGGTGGGCGGGCAGCGGGTACGCGACAGTGCAACCGGCATGCGGGTACTGCGGCAAGAGGTGCTCTCCCGCCTCTATCCCCTCCCGGATGGCCTGCACTTTACGCCAGCCATGAGCACGCGAGCCATCCACGAGCATCTGCGCATCGTCGAAGTGCCCATCCCTTACCACGAACGGGCTGGCCGTTCCAAACTGAGCGCCGCGCGCGACGGCGTGCGCTTCCTGCGGGCCATCGTCTGGACTGCGCTTTTGTACAACCCGGTGCGCATCTTTGGCGGGCTGGGGCTCCTGGCGACGGGCATTGCGTTGGGCTTGGGCGGATGGTTCGTGGCGCTGCGCGTGGCCGGGGTGACGACGTTCAAGGCGTGACACGTGGCAGCGCTGTACGGCGCACTGGTGTTTGGCGTATGCGGCGTGAGCCTGTTTACGCTCGGTTCGACTTTCAATTACCTCATCTCGCTGTTCTACGAGCGGCCGATCCGCCAGGGGTTGTTTGGCCGCCCCATCCTCTCACCCTGGCTCGACCGGCAGTTCGGCTGGATGGGGTTTCTGGCGGCCGTCGCGGGTACGGCGGTAGGCGTGGCCAGCCTGGTGCTGGGGGTAGGTGGGTGGAAGATTGACCGGTTGTGGCTGTATCTGCTGGGCAGTGCGCTGTTCATCCTGATGGGCGTGCAACTGATGGTCTCGTGGGTCGTCATGCGAGTGTTGGAGGAAATCAGCCGACGGGACAGGCAGGTGGATCAGGACTTGTGGGGGAAGTAGTAACGTTCCTTGATTTCTCTTGACAGCGATGATGAACCGATCCTATTGGATTGTCGTTATTGTAATACTCTACCTGGCGCTGGCCGTCATCTACGGGCTGGTGACGCCGATCTACGAGGGACCGGACGAGATTGGTCACGTGCTCTACGTCAAGCACATTGCCGAGGGGCGCGGCATCCCTGTGCAGAGCCGCGAGTATGCCATCGCCTATGGGTTTGGG
>Ga0172366_10003379_pt1 | contig 12595 bp, 8 predicted proteins | sample LakKivSesite69cm_FD_114533 | JGI IMG/M metagenome (GOLD analysis project Ga0172366, IMG submission 114533) | Sediment microbial communities from Lake Kivu, Rwanda - Sediment site 69cm | ecosystem: Environmental > Aquatic > Freshwater > Lake > Sediment | place: Rwanda: Western Province, Lake Kivu... | reverse complement strand
GTGCGTGATCAGCCCGCCGCCGTTGTCGAGCACGGCCACGAACAGCACGTTGGGGTCTCGCAGCGGCTCCTGGACGATCGCGTCGAGCGAGGCGTTGTCGCCGGCGGCCGCGAACGACATCGCCGAGCTGTTCGCCACCGTGTTGGCGCGCTGCTGTTGTTCCGTGGCAATGGAGCGGTTGGCTTGAACGATCGTTGCCAGCGCCACGCCCGCCAGGCAGGCGGCGCTCACCAGCAGCACCACGGCGGTCGCCCTGAAACGCAGGCTGAACCTTGAAAGCGGACTCATGGCTGCCGTTCCTCCCGGACACGACGTACCGTCAGATTGCGCTTGTAGCTTAGTGTCGGCAGCTTTCCGCCGTGGAATCATCGATTTGCGGGGGCGGGAGGCCTGAGGGGCTTGCGGGCGGCCGGTCACCTCTGGTAGATGGGCAGGTAGCGGTTCTTGATGGACAGCGCCAGCGTTGCCATCGCCGTTTTGTAGACGTCGCCGGCCGCGTTGGCGTTGCCGTCGCCCGGGGCGGGCGGCCAGTTGCCGTCCTTGAGCTGCTTGTCGAGCAGGAGGCGCTCGATGTGAGCTTGCCAGAACTCCCAGTACGTCCCGCCTGCCTGGAACATGGCGTTCGAGCAGTGGTAGAGGGCGTAGTAGAAGAACTCGCTGTTCCACTCGAGCGGGTTGTTCTTCAGGTAGTCGGCGCCCTTGATGACGAGCGGGTCGTCGTAGAGGCCGCAGAGCTGGAGGGCGAGCACGCCGGTGCCGGTGCGCGATTGCTGCGGCGGGCCGCCCGGCTGGTAGCCGAAGCCCCCGGAGGGGTGGGCGCAGCGCTTGATGTAGCCGATGGCCTCCTCGATGGCCTCCTTGGGGACGTCGAGGTCGCAGTTCTTTGCCGAGCGCAGCGCCACGAGCTGCCAGCCCGTGACCGAGATGTCGCTGTCCGGCGAATTGGGCTGGTAACGCCAGCCGCCGCGGTTGTTGGGATCGTTCTGCTTGACCTTCTGGGCGTCGAGGATCAGCTTGACCGCCGCGTCGAGGCGTTTCTTGACCTCCTGCGACTGCGTCATCCCGTAGACTTCCGACAGCATGATGGTGGTGATGCCGTGGCAGTACATCGGGCCGTGCGACGAGTGGTCGAGCATGATCCCGCCGCGGTCCGGCAGCTTGAGGATGTAGGCCAGCCCCTTTGCGACGGCGTCGGAGTATCGCCCGCGGTCCGGCAGGTTGCCGTTCGCCATGAACGCAAGCAACGCCAGCGACGACACCCCCGAGCTGGGCCCGCCGTAGCCGCTCATCCACGAGCCGTCCTCCCGCTGCTGCGACGCGAGGTACTTGAGCGCACGCTCGATCGCATCGTCCGCGGGGGTGCGCTTCATCTCGTCCGCAATGGCGGCTTCGCCGTCGGCGGCGCGCGCGGGGCGCACCCAGCCGGCCATGCACAGGGCCGCGATGGCGATGGCGATCCACGTTCTCATCACTGCGCTCCTGCCGGCTACTGCTTCTGTTCTTTTCCGGCCGATTCGGCGAGCCCGCGGAAGTAGATCTGGATCATCTTCTCGAATTCCTTCGGGTAGCCCTCGCCCATCGCCTGGAGGATCTCGTTCCTGACGTTGCCGGGCAGCTTGCCCCAGTCTTCGCCCAGGTTCATGACGGCCTCGGGGAGGGCTTCGCCGGTGAGTGTGCCCTGGCCCATGCCTCCCGTCCCCGAACTGCCGCCTGTCTTGTTCTGCCGCATCGCCGCCATCGAGGCAAGCATAGACCGGGCCGAGTCCTGCAGGGCGTTCTGGATCTGCTGCTGCAGTTGAGCCACCTGTTGCGGGTCGGCCCCCTGGTCGAGCATCCGGGCCGCCCCACGCATCTGGTCGGCTGCCTCGGAGAGCTTCTGAGCTGTCTGCTGCTGCTCGGCCTTGCCCTGGCCCTGCTGCTGCGCCGCCTGCTCGCCCTGGTGGCCTTGCCCCTGCCCCTCGTGGGCCTGCTGTGACCCCTGCTTGCCCTGCTCGCCTTGCTTGCCCTGCTGGCCTTGCTTGCCCTGGTGGCCTTGCTTGCCCTGCTCTCCCTGCTTGCCCTGCTCGCCCTGGTGGCCTTGCTTGCCCTGCTCTCCCTGCTTGCCCTGCTCGCCTTGCTTGCCCTGCTCTCCCTGCTTGCCCTGCTGGCCTTGCTTGCCCTGCTCCTGGGCCTGCCGGGCGGCCTCGGCAACGTCCTGCCGGGCCTGCTCGATGGCCTTGGCCGCATGGGCCATCTCCTTTGCGGCATCGTTCTGGACGGGCCTGGCCTGTTCCGCGCCCTTTTCCATCGCCTTGGCGGCGTCGGCCATCTTGCCCGCCGCTTCCCTGGCCTGGGGCTCGGCCTTCTCCTTCAGCGGCTCTGCTGTCTCCGGCGCCGCCTCTTCGAGATTGTCGCGCACGTCCTCCAGGTTGCCGGCGAGTTCCTCGGCTTGCTGCCGCAGGGCCTGCTGGGCCTCGGCGGGCGTCGCCTGCTGGTTGGGTTGCTGCGCCTGCTGGTTGGGCTGCGGCGTCTGCTGGTTGGGCTGCGGGGGGATCTTGCCGGCGGCCAGGTCTTCCTGCTGCCGGGCGAGGTCCTCGGCCTGCTGCTGAAGCTCCTCGAGGTTTTCGCGGGCTTGCTCGAGGGCGGCCTGCTTGCCTTCGGGCGTCGCGGCGAGGTGCTCCATCAGCTCCTTGGCCAGCGCGTCCTGTTCGTCGGCCAGCTTCCCGGCTTTCGCGGCGTCCTGCCGCTGGAGGTCGCGCGTCTTCTCGGCCAATTCTCCCTGCTTCTCCGCCATTTCCTGGACGTCGGCGAGGTCGCGGCGGAGCTGGTCTTCGGGCGTCTCCGCCTTCTGCTGCTGCTCGGGTTCGACGTCCTTCGCCAGCTCGGCGGCGCGGCCGAGGGCGTTCTCGATCTGCTGGAGGTTGTTCTCGGCCTTCTTGACGAGCGGCACGGCCTTCTCGAACCGGCCCTCTTCCATCTCCATGCCGGCCTGCTGCATCGCGTTGCGGGTCGGCTCGCCCAGCTCGGCGGCCATTTCGGCCTGCTTGGCGGCCTCGGGGTCCTTCTGCTCGAGGGCCTTTGCGAGGCGCTCCGCCTGGTCGGCGAGGTCCTGGGCGCGTTCGGCCGTCTGCCGCTGGGCGTCGGCGAGGACCTCCCGGTTCTCCTCGTCGTCAGGCCGGGCGTTGGCCGCGACGGGCGCCATCATCGCCTGGTCCTCTTTCAGCTCGGCCGCCTGCTGCGCCGCGTGGCGGAGCTGCTGCTCGGCGGTGGCGGGGGCGGCCTGCGCCGCCCGTTCAAGCTCATCGAGGGCCTGCTGTTGCTGCTCGGCGGCGTCGGCGAGGGCCTCCCTGCGCTGGGACTTGTCAGGGGCGGCCATGGCTTCGGCCATGTCGGCCTGGGCCTGTTCCATGGGGTTGTCGGCGGCGCGGTTGAGGGCGTCGCGGGCGCGGTCGAGCTCGCCCATCTTCTCGAGGTTCGGCTCGGGTCGCGCCCCGATGGCGTTGGCTTCGCGGGCCAGCTCCTGAGCGAGTTCGCGGGCGGCTTCCTGCGCCTCGGCCTGCTTGTCGCGGGCGTCGGCGAGGGCCTTGGCTTCGCCGGCGGGGAGCGGTGCGGCCGCGTCGGCCACGTCATCCCGGGCCGCTTCGAGGGCTTCGGCCGCCTCCTTGTGCTGCTCGAGCACGTCGTCGAGGCGCTTCTCGATATCCGGCTTCGCGGCCGCCAGCTCCTCGCGGGCCAGGCCGGCTTGGTCGCGGGCGAGCTGCTCGGCGCGGTCGAGGTCGCGGCGCAGTTCGTCGAGCTCGCGGCCCACCTGCTGCTGGAGCTGGGCGGCCTCGCGGGGTTGGGCGGCGAGCATCTGCTGGGCCTGGTTCATCTGCGCGGGGATCGGCTCGATCCGCCTGTCGGCCTCATCGAGCTTCGCGGCGAGTTCCTTGTCGTCCTGCAGGCCTTCGCGGGCATCGGCTATGTCTACGTCGAGCCCGGCCAGTTCCTGCTGGAGCTCCTGCTGCCGGTCGGCGAGGTCGTCGAGCGTGGCGTTGTCTTCGGGGTTGGCGCGGCGGGCCTGCTGGGCGAGCTGCCGCTGCTCGGCGGCGATCTCGGCGGCGTCGCGGGCGGCCTCGTGAAGCTGCTGCTCGGCCTCGAGCAGGTCGAGGTTGCCGGCGATCTCCTGGAGGTTCCGGGCGGCTTCGTTCTGGCGCTCCTGGGCCTGCTGGCGGGCCTGCTGATCGGGCCGGGCGAGGAGGTCCGCGGCGTCGGCCATGGGCTGCTCGGCGAGCCGCTCCAGCGCCTGGGCGGCGTCGGCGAAGTCCTGGGCCGCGCGGAAGTCGGGCCGGGCTTCCTGCTGCTCGCGCCGGGCCTCCTGCATCGCTTCGCGGGCGAGGTCGCGGGCCTGGCCGGCGAGCTCTTCCTGTTCGTTGCGGACACGCTCGACCGCCTTCTCGTCGCCCGCCTGCTGGGCCTGCTGCAGTTCATCGGCGAGCCCGAGCTGCCGCCGGGCGAGCTCGCGGGCCTCCTGCGGGATGTCGGGCTGCAGGCGCTCGATCTGCTGCCCGGCTTCCTGGCGGGCCTGGGCGAGTTCGGCATCGGCGGCGCGGAGGGTGCGCCGGGCCTCCGAGAGCTTCTGTTCCGCCTGGTCGATGTTCTGAAGCGCCTGCGGCATCTGGTTGGCGTTGACGGCGCCCGCCGCTTCCTGCATCTTCTGCTGGCCGGCGGCGAGCTGCTGGCGGGCCTGGTCGATGGCCTGTGCCGCCTGCGGCTCGGGCTGCCGGATCTCGTCGGCGAGCTGCTGCATATCCTTGTCAACCGCCTGCGCGGCCTGGGCGATCACCTGCTGGTCGCGGGCGGCCGCCTGTGCCTCCTCGGTTGTTCTGGGGGGAGCGCCTTCGAGCCGCCGCTCGAGCTGCTCCTCGGCGTGGGCTAGGTCGCCTGCGGCTTGGCGCACGTCCTCCAGTTTCTCGTCCATGGCGATGCGGTCGAGCTGCCGGGCCAGCTTCTCCGCGTTTTCCGCGGCGGTGCGCTCGTCCGTCTCGGCCTTCGCGATCCGGTCGGAGCGCTCCTCCCGCCCCTGCTCGGTCTCGGCCTGCTTGAGCTGCTGCTCGCCGTGTTCGAGGTTTTCGTCCACGCCTTCCTCGATGGCCTGCTTCACTTGGGCAAGGTCCTCGGCGAGCTGCCTGTCGTTGGTCTTGCCCATTGCAGTGTCGAGGCGAATAGCGACGTCGGCCGCGGCCTTGCGCGAGTCTTCCAGCCGCCGTTCGGCTTCCTTGAGTGCTTCCGCGTTCTCTTTCGTCCACGGGGCCTGCTCGTTGCGGGCGGCCTGCTTGAGCTTGGCAACCTGCTCGGCGTCAATCCTGATCTTCTCGGCCAGTTTGCGGAGGTCCTTGCGTGCGGCGTCGACTTCGTCGAGCTGTTCCTTGCGTGCGGGGCTTCTCTCGGCCAGCCCGATGTGGATGGTGTACTCAGATGAGTCGCCCCGGCCCTCGTCGCCGCGGCGGTCGAATGCCGAGACCTTGTAGACGATCTCGTCGCCGGCCTTGCAGTCCACCGCGGCGAGGTCCCACCGGTAGGGGATCACGAGGCTCGTCGCCATCTTCTCGGGGAGCCTGAAGGTGATCGATTGCTGGTCGCCGGCGTTCACCTTGTAGCACAGCTCGACCTTCGCGATACCGAAGTCGTCGCGGACGGCGCTCTCCACGTCCACCGCGGCGGCCTTCGGCAGCGACAAGTTGCGCCCCGGCGACTGGATCCTCACCACAGGGCGGCGGTCGGGAACGCACTCGATCACGTACTCCGCCAGGGGAAGGTTCTCGAAGCCTTCCCTCGACACGAGCCTGATCATATAGATGTCGCTGCGGCTGATGCTGAAGGAGAAGGCCGCCTCGGACTCGGCCACCTCCATCTCCTTGAACGTCCCGTCGCTCTTGAAAGAGATGGAGGCCTTCTCGAGGGGCTGCGTCGCCTTCACCTTGAGGTCCACCTTCGTGCCGTCGAGCTCGGAGACCGTGCCGTTGACCGTGTTGATCCTCTTGGGCTGGAGGCCCATGTACGACGGGTAGGTGCACGTGATGGAGATCGACCCCACCTCCGGCCGGGGCACCACGCGCACGAAGTACTCGGGGCTGAGGGCGTCGCCCGCGCGCACGCTGTACCTGAAGCTCACCTGCTGGTTGCTGAAGGGATAGGCGAACCCGCCCGAACCGGTCTCGAGCATCCTCATCCGGTCGCCGTTGCCGGTCTCGGGCTTGTAATAGACCCACGCGGCCTCCGGCACCGCCCCCGTGGCATTGGCGTAGACCGTGATCGAGCCGCCGCTTAGGATGGTGTCGTTGCCTGGGCCCACCGTGAGGCGCGTGTCGGTGAGACGCGGCACGTTGGCGAGGAGGAACCGCCTGAAGAGGTGGGAGAAGTCGTTGAACTGCAGCGCCGCGTAGACGCCGATGCCGGCGAGCACGACCGCTGCGACGCCCACGGCGCGGTAGGCGATGCGCGGCGAGATCGACCCGCGGAAGTCGATGTGTTGCGCCTGCACCACCGTAGAGTCGACGAGAGCCTGGATCAGCTCGGGCGAGCCCTTGATCGCCTGGCTGTCTTTGCTCTCGAGGATCTCCACCGTGCTGGCGAGGCTTTCGTGCAGCTCAGGGTGCGCGGCCTCGACGGCGAACGCGAGCGAGTTGTCGGCCGGCTTGCGCACCAGCGGCTTCACCAGGCACAGCGCGACCGCGGCCGCGGCCCCGCCCACCGAGCCGGCAAGCAGCAGCACTCGGTGAAGGCCCGACAGCACCAGGAAGCGGTCGAGCACGAACGATGCCCCCATGCAGATGATGAACACGGAGAGCATGATGGCGGAGCCGCGCGCTGCGTAGACGAGGCGCATCTTCCTCGCAACGGAGCGCAGGTCATGCTGTAACTCACTCGGCAGCGCATTTGAGATGGATGCAGGTTTCATAGGAAGGTCCCTTTCATTCGGGGGGAGAAGGCCGTCGTCGCATGTACATTCTAAGCGCGCCCTGCCGGCCAGTCAAAGCAAATCGGCCTCTGCGAGGGGCCCAATGCGTTCTATTACAAGATTTTACGTGAACGGCTGATCAGCGGACGTGCCCGCCGCCGGCGAGCTCGCGGATGATGCTCTCGAGCGTGCGCACCGGCCGGTAGCCCACCAGCCGACCCGCGAGGGAAATGTCCGGCACGCGGCGCGGCAGGTCCTCGAAGCCCTCGGCGTAGGCCTGGTTGTAAGGGATGTGCCGGATCGCGGCGCCGGGCTTCACGATGCTGCGGACGAGTTCGGCCAGCTCGCGGATGGAGATCTCGCGGTCGCTGCCGACGTTGACCACGCGGCCCTCGGCCTTCGGTTCGCGGCCGAGGCTGATGATGCAGCCGACGGCGTCGTCCACGTGCGTGAAGCTGCGCGTCTGCGTGCCGTCGCCGTAGACGGTGATCGGGCCGCCGTCGATGGCCTGCTGCACGAAGCGCGGCAGTACCATGCCGTACTGCCCGACCTGCCGGGGGCCGGCGATGTTGAAGAAGCGCGCCACCACCACCGGCAGACCGCGCTCGCGATGGTAGGCCAGGGCGAGGAACTCGTCCAGCAGCTTCGAGCACGCATAGCTCCAGCGGCTCTTGTCCGGCGGGCCCAGCACCAGGTCGTCGTCCTCGCGAAACGGCACCGACGCCCGCTTGCCGTAGACTTCCGACGACGACGCGATGAGGATGCGCTTCTTCTGCAGCCACGCGAGCTTGAGGATCGTGGCGGTGCCGCCCGCCGTCGTCTCGATCGTCCGCACCGGGCTGTGCACCACGAGGAACACGCCCACCGCCGCGGCGAGGTGGTAGATCGCATCGCACTCGTCGACCAGCGGGGCCGTCAGCGTCTCGTCGAGGATGCTCCCGACCACGAACCGGAACCGCGGGTTGCCGCGGAGGTGCTCGATGTTCGCCTCGCGGCCGGTGGAGAGATCGTCGATGACGACCACCTCGCCGCCCTCGGCCAGCAGGCGCTCGGCCAGGTGCGAACCGATGAACCCCGCCCCGCCGGTGATGAGGATCTTCTGCTGCGCCATTGGCTTGCTCCGCGCTTTCAATATCACCCATTCGCTCTACCTCATTATATCGGCGGCGCCGGCGCTCCGGAAGGCCAATCCGCCTTCTTTCACTACCCGTTGCAAAGCTGCCCCTGAAGGTGGTATAATGCAGGCTGACGATTGCCCGCAGGTAAGACGATGCGAAGGAGACGACCATGAAACTGCGATGGCTGGGCCACTCGTGCTTCCTGATGACGGCCGACGACGGCACGCGCCTCATCACCGACCCCTACGACGTCAAGTCCTACGGCGGGACGCTGACCTACAAGGACCTTTCCGGCACCAAGGCCGACATCATCACCGTCAGCCACATGACCCACCCGGACCACAACCACTGCGACGCCATTGTCGGCGAGAAGCACATCGTCAAGAAGGCCGGCGACCACACCGTGGGCAACATCGGCATCTTCGGCGTCACCTCCTTCCACGACATGGCCAAAGGCAGCGAGCGCGGCCTCAACATCATCTTCATCATCACGATGGACGGCATCCGCATATGCCACCTCGGCGACCTCGGCCACGTCCTCACGGAGGGCAACGCCCGCGGGATGGGCCAGGTCGACGTACTCCTCGTCCCCGTCGGCGGCGCCTACACCATCGACTCCGGCCAGGCCGACGCCGTCATCGCGATCGTCAAGCCGAACATCGTGGTGCCCATGCACTACAAGACCGACCGCTGCGGCTTCCCCATCGACCCGGTCGGGCCGTTTTTGGCCGAGAAGCAGAACGTGAAGCAGTGCCCGGCCGAGGTCACCATCACCAAGAGCACCCTCCCGGCCGAGACCGAGACCTGGGTGCTCGCCTACACGCGGTAGGGAAGGAACAGCGCCAGCGATGAGCCACACCGCCACACTGCTGCCCGGCGACGGCGTCGGCCCCGAGATCGCCGCGGCCGCGCGCCGCTGCATCGCAGCCACCGGGGTGAAGATCGACTGGGACGTCCAGCTCGCGGGTGCCGAGGCGTTCGAGAAGACCGGCACGCCGCTGCCACCCGAGACAATCGCCTCCATCCGCCGCAACCGCGTGGCCCTCAAGGGGCCCGTCACCACGCCCGTCGGCACCGGCTTCCGCAGCGTCAACGTCGCCCTCCGGCAGGAGCTGAACCTCTTCGCCTGCGTCCGCCCCTGCAAGACCTATCCGGGCGTGAAGACCTTCTTCCCGCCCGTCGACCTCGTGATCGTGCGCGAGAACACCGAGGACCTTTACGCGGGCATCGAGTTCCAGCAGGGCACCGACGCCTGCCGCGAGCTGATCGCCGCCATCGAGCGGCTCGGCAAGAAGCGGATCCTGCCCGACTCAGGCGTGAGCATCAAGCCGATCTCGGTCTCGGCCACGCGGCGGATCGTGCAGTATGCCTTCGACTACGCCCGAGCCAACGGCCGCCGCAAGGTCACCGCCGTGCACAAGGCGAACATCATGAAGTTCTCCGACGGGCTGTTCCTCAACACGGCACGCGAGGTAGCCGCGGGCAACCCCGGCATCGAGTTCGAGGACCGGATCGTCGACAACATGTGCATGCAGCTCGTGCAGAAGCCCGAGCTCTACGACGTGCTCGTGCTGCCGAACCTCTACGGCGACATCGTGTCGGACCTGTGCGCCGGCCTGGTCGGCGGGCTGGGCGTGGCGCCGGGCGCCAATATCGGCGACGACGCCGCCGTCTTCGAGGCCACCCACGGCAGCGCCCCCAAGTACACCGGGCAGAACAAGGTGAACCCGACCGCCGTGATCCTCTCGGGCGTGCTGATGCTGCGGCACCTGGGCGAGACCGCCGCGGCCGACGCCCTCGAATCCGCCGTCGCCGCCGTCATCCGCGAGGGCGTGAGCGTCACCTACGACCTCAAGCCCCGCCGTGACGACCCAACGGCCGTCGGCACGTCGCAGATGGGCGACGCCATCATCCGGAAGATCGAGCAAGGAGCACGATAGCGTGGGCCGTCTGAAACTTGCCGTCCTCGGCGCCGGGATGGTGGGCGCCACCACCGCCCAGCGGCTTGCAGAGAAGGAACTCGGGGACGTCGTCCTCACAGACGTCGTCGAGGGGATGCCGCAGGGCAAGGCCCTCGACCTCCTCGAGGCGGGGCCTGTGGAAGGCTACGACGTGGATGTCCGCGGCACCAACGACATCGCCGACATCGCCGGGGCGTCCGTCGTGGTCGTCACCGCCGGCCTCGCCCGTAAGCCGGGGATGAGCCGCGACGACCTGCTCCAGAGGAACGCCGAGATCGTCGGCGGCCTGGCCGACGCCATCAGGCGCCACGCCCCAGATTCCATCGTGGTCGTCGTCACCAACCCGCTCGACGTGATGGCGCACCTCGTCCACAAGCGCACCGGCTTCGAGGCCTGCCGCGTGATGGGGATGGCTGGCGTGCTCGATTCGGCCCGCTTCCGCACGTTCGTCGCGATTGAGCTGGGCGTGTCGGCGCGCGACGTCCACGCGATGGTCCTCGGCGGCCACGGCGACTCGATGGTCCCGCTGCCGCGCTTTTCGACGGTGTCGGGCATCCCGGTGACGGAGCTGCTGCCGCGCGAGCGCATCGAGGCCATCGTCCAGCGGACGCGCAACGGCGGGGCCGAGATAGTCGAGCTGCTGAAGCAGGGGAGCGCCTTCTATGCGCCGTCGGCGTCGGCGGCGTGCATGGTGGAGTCGATCGTGCGGGACCAGAAGCGCGTCCTCCCGGCGGCCGTGCGCCTATCGGGGCAGTACGGGCTGCGCGACGTGTTTGCAGGCGTGCCCGTGAAACTCGGGGCGCGGGGCGTCGAAGAGATCATCGAGCTGCCGCTGACGCCGGAGGAGCTCGCGGCGCTGCGGAGTTCGGCGGAGCAGGTGCGGGCGCTCGCGGCGAGGGTCGCATGAGCATGCCCGCCCCAGGCAATCAACTTCCAGAACGCGGCCGCACGGCCGCGGACCGACCCGTTTCTCTTATGCGAACAGACGCCCGGACAATCGCCTTCGAAACCATCGCCGAGGCCGTGGCGCAGGCTGCCATCGACGCGGCCCGCGTGCTGCCCGACGACGTCCTGGCCGCGCTGCGGCGCGCACGCGCCGAGGAGACTTCGCCTGTCGCACGCGAAATCCTCGACAGCCTCATCGAGAACGCTCGCATCGCCCGCGACGAGCGGATGCCGCTGTGCCAGGACACCGGCCTCGCCGTCTTCTTCGTGCGGCTCGGGGCGGAGGCACGTGTATCCGGCGGCCTCCTCACCGACGCCCTAAACGAGGGCGTGCGCCGCGGCTACCAGCGCGGATTCCTGCGCAAATCCGTGCTGGGCGACCCGCTCCGGCGAGTCAACACCGGCGACAACACCCCGGCCGTCATCCATTTCGAGCCGGTGCCGGGCGACGAGCTGACCATCGATTTCCTCGCGAAAGGCGGCGGCGCCGAGAACATGAGCCGCGCCGCCGGCCTCACGCCCGCGCAGGGCCGCCGCGGCGTCATCGACTTCGCCGTCGAGACCGTCCGCGCCGCCGGCGCCAGCCCCTGCCCGCCCGTCGTCGTCGGCGTCGGCATCGGCGGCACCCTCGAGAAAGCCGCCATCCTCGCCAAGAGGGCCCTCCTGCGGCCCCTCGGCGAGCCCAACGCCGACCCCGACCTCAAGGGCCTCGAGCAGGATTTGCTTCGCGAGATCAACGCGCTCGGCATCGGCCCGCAGGGATTCGGGGGCGACACCACCGCCCTCGGCGTCCACGTGGAGGCCTTCCCCTGCCACATCGCGTCGCTGCCCGTGGCCGTGAACATCGAATGTCATTCGCACCGCAGCCGCCGCATCCGGCTTTGACGCTGACGGGGAGTTCCGATGGAGCAGACGGCAAAGAAACTGGTCACACCCCTCGGCGACGAGCAGGTCAACGCCCTCCGCGCCGGCGACCGCGTCGCCATCAGCGGCGTGATCTACACCGCCCGCGACGCCGCCCACAAGCGGATGGCCGAAGCCCTCGACCGGGGCGAGGCGCTGCCGATCCCCATCGACGGGCAGGTCATCTACTACGTCGGCCCCACGCCCACGCCGCCCGGCCGCGTCATCGGCTCGGCCGGGCCGACCACCAGCGGCCGCATGGACGCCTACACCCCGCGGCTGCTGGCCCTCGGCCTCCGCGGCACCATCGGCAAGGGCTGGCGCTCGCCCGAAGTCGTCCGCGCGATGCAGCAGCACCGGGCCGTCTACTTCGCCGCCGTCGGCGGGGCGGGCGCCCTCATCGCCGCGAGCATCGTCGAGTGCGAGATCGTGGCCTACGAAGACCTCGGTCCGGAGGCCATTCGCAGGCTCGTCGTGCGCGACTTGCCGGCCGTCGTCGCCATCGACGCCCTCGGAGGAAACGTCTACCAGAGATGAACGCCGCTCGCCCCAGGAACCTCGACTGGTCCGCCGCGCGGAGCCTCCTCACGCCCAGCGCCTCCGTCGTCATCACCACACACTACTCGATCGACGGCGACGCCATCGGCTCCGAACTTGCCCTCGCCGGCTACCTCGGTCAGATCGGCATCGCAGCCCGCATCATCAACCAGGATCCCGTCCCCCGCATCTACCGCTTCCTCGACGAAGCC